>Ga0208407_1000103_pt1 | contig 38404 bp, 45 predicted proteins | sample ETNtaG_9_FD_185775 | JGI IMG/M metagenome (GOLD analysis project Ga0208407, IMG submission 185775) | Marine microbial and viral communities from oxygen minimum zone, Eastern Pacific Ocean - ETNP201406SV69 (SPAdes) (version 2) | ecosystem: Environmental > Aquatic > Marine > Oceanic ...
GAGATAGAATCTGACCTTTCGAAAATATCCACCTTAAACCCGTACTTTCTTAGAGCGCACCCGGCAGTAAGGCCAGATATTCCAGCTCCAATTATTGCAACACTTTGAATCATTTAAATTGTTTTAGCTTTTATTTTTAATTTATTTTCAGCTCTCTCTTTTTTTCTAGTTTTGTCATTTACTTGACCAACTAACTGACCGCAAGCAGCCATAATATCGTCACCTCTTGTCGAACGTATCGTGGTCACATAGCCCTTATCTTGAAGGAATCTCTGAAAGCGTTTTACTCTGTTGCCGGAAGGTTTTTTATATTCTGATTCTGAAAACGGGTTAAAGGGAATTAAATTAATTTTACAAGGAAGTTGTCTTAGCAGATCACATAACTCTTCTGCCAACTCTAAGCTGTCGTTAACATCTTCAATTAAAATATATTCAATAGTTGTGACCCTCTTGTCTGAGCAGCCCTCTACATATCGTTTCACAGCATCTATTAATTCTTTTATGGGGTATTTTTTATTAATAGGAACCAATTTATTTCTCAATTCATCATTTGGAGCGTGCAAAGAAATGGTTAAAGCTACGTCAGTAACTTTTCCTAAATCATCAATCTTGGGAACTATCCCTGAAGTGCTTAAAGTAACTTTTCTTTTTGAAAGACCATAGGCGTTATCATCCATCATTAGGTTCATGGCATCTACAACAGGCCCAAAATTTAACAATGGCTCACCCATGCCCATCATCACCACATTGGTTATAGGTCTGGAGTCTGGCGATCTTGGTACCCCAAATGAATTGGCTGCTACCCAGACCTGACCGATAATTTCATCTAAATTTAAATTCCTTGAAAACCCTTGTTTGCCTGTGGCACAAAAACTGCAATCAACAGCACAACCCACCTGAGATGAAACGCATAGAGTGGCTCTATTTTTTTCAGGTATTAGAACCATCTCTATTAGGTCTTTGCTACCCACGCGTACTACCCATTTCTTTGTTCCATCTTGTGATGTCTTTTCGTAAACAACCTCAGGTGCTCTGATAATACAACTCGCTTCGAGTTTTGCCCTAAGTTCTTTTGAAAGATCGGTCATTTCTGAGAAATCTGAAACACCTCGTTGATGAATCCATTTCATTACCTGCAAGGCTCGAAATGGTTCTTCTTCTATTGAAACAAAAAAATCTTGAAGATTCTTTTTGTTAAGGCCCAATAGATTTAATTCTTCTAGATTTGCTGCAGTGTTCATATTAAGTGCTTCGAGCAAGTAACAGTTTCTCTTGTCTCTTTACGCGCATCCAAAACTGAGAAAGTATTAATATATTTACGCACCCCATGATTCCAGCAAAAGTAAAAGCCCAAAGATAATTTCCTTCTAAATCAAAAAAATAACCTCCCAGAAATCCCCCTAATCCCATTCCTATCCATCCAAAAAAAGAGGTCAAGCTCATTGCTCTTGCTGCAAATTGTGCTGAAACCATCATCCTAGTACAAACTAGAATACTAGACATTACGCCAGAGTAAGTAAATCCAAAAAAAGCAGCCAACGAATATATTCCTATAGTGTCTGATACTTGAGGAAACCAAATGACAGATATCGTTTGACCTACAGACATAAGGATATAACCAGGTAAAGGGCCTATATAGTCCCCTAACAATCCGCCACAAATTCTTCCAAGTGCACCGCAAAACATTAAAACCATGAGTGCTTTTGTTGCAAACTCAAGAGAAAAGTCTGAATCCGTTAACAGAGGTACCAAATGCATAATCGGAACAGACATACATACACAGCAAAAAATAATCGCAATACTTATCCATATAACAACTTCTTTTTCTGATACAGGGAAACTTCTAGGCTCTTGTTCACCTTTATTGCGGGCAAGTTCCCTCAGGGGCGATTCTTTTATTAGAAGAGCAATGGGAAAGGATATCATTGCATAAATAATAGATAAACTAATGTAGGCACTTTGCCATCCAGAATAATTGATAAAGTAACCACTAAGATGAGGAATAAATGCTTGGCCTATTGCTCCTCCTGATGCCGCTACACCTAATGCCAATCCTGGATTCTCCCGAAACCAAAACCCAACATTTGCATAAAGGGGCGAGAACAGCAAGGCGCCCCCCAGGGCACCGAATAAAAAATAGAGTAGATAAAATTGAAATAAAGAAGTTAGTGCGCTTAGCAAATAAAGACATAAAGTCATACCAGCGGCTCCAACTAGTCCAAACCAACGAGTTCCGTATTTATCGGCTACAACACCCCAAATAACACCAAATAAAGCTGAAGAGAAGGCGGCAACAGAGTAAGCCAGAGAAGTCGCCCCTCTTGACCAACCAAAATCAGCTGAGATTGGTTTTAAAAAAACAGAAATTGAAGCCATAGATCCAAAGGCTAACCCACTCAACACAAAAACCACCAAAACCATCACCCAGCCATAATTGACTCCTCGGTCTTGCAATAAGTTTTCGATAGCACGCATTAAATTATTTAGATGAACCTGTTTCTATAATTCGAATATAAGCTTTTATGCCCTCTGTAAAGGCTTTAATTTTTATTTTTTCGTTAGTTCCGTGGAAGCTAGCGAATTCATCATTTGAAAGGGGGAATGGATTGAACCTATAAGCATCATCAGCAACCTTTCCATAATGCCTAGAATCAGATCCAGCTATCATAAGACCGGGCACAACTACAACATCTCCAAAAATCTCTTGTACTGACTTTTCGATAACCCTATAACCTCTAGATTCCCAGCTTGAAACTTCACTAGCGGGCCTTCCAGAATATGACATGAGTCTAACATCGACATCTTCGCTCTCTACCAAGTTACTAACATGCTCGAAAACATCCTTAACTGTATTTCTTGGATGTATTCTAAAATTAACTGTACCAATTGCTTCTATCGGCAGAACGTTGGTCTTGATGCTAGCCGAAAGCATTGTAGGCGCGGTAGTTGTTCTTAGCATTGCATTGGTCATAGGCACTCTAGATAGATAAGAGTCAATTAACCCTCCAAATAGCCAACGATTTGCAAAAGCAATTTTATAGATAAAAGGCATATGCTTACTCATCTCATCAAACATTTCTAGGCTTAAACCTTCGAGGCCTCCTGGCATTCGATTATCTTCAAGCTTAGCCAAAGCCTTAGACAGGTGGCCTACTGCAGACTTAGAAGTTGGCATGGAAGAGTGACCGCCTTGAGCCTTTCCAACTACCTGCATTGTGACACTACCTTTTTCAGCAACATTAATAGCAGCCACTAACTTGTCTACGTTAGGTATGAAGCCTCCTAACAAAAAAGAACCTTCATCTAAAGACCACTCAAGCTGTATGTCGTTGTCAGATAAATATTTAGCGACTAAAGCGGCTCCATTAACACCTCCTATTTCCTCATCATGCCCGAAACTTAAATATATAGTCCTAGTGGGTTTAAAACCTTTTTCCATAAGATAAGTAACAGCCTCCAAGATACCAATTACCCCGCTCTTATCATCCAGGGCGCCCCTGCCCCATACATAGACAGAATCTACTCTTCCTGAGAAAGGCGGCTCTTTCCATTTGTCTTCAGTGCCAGGAATTACTGGTACCACATCATAATGCCCAGTTAAAAGGATAGGTTTTAGACTTACATCTTGACCTTCCCACTTAAACAATAAAGTTTCATTAAAGGTTTGTAGAGAGGTGTTTTTTAGAACTAATTTGTAATTAATTTTAAGCCAGCCTATAAAGTCCTTAAATTCTTCTATATTTTTTTTTGTTGCTTGTTGATTTGAAACAGTTCTGAATTTAATAGACTCAGAAAGGTGAGTTATTGCCCCACTTTCATTTATATCGAAACTTATTGGTTCAAGTTTTTGTTTTATCGAAGGATTGTGTGTAAGCGCATTAATAAATATAAATATTATTAAAACGAAACCAGTAACAACAATAGTTTTAATTGCTCTTCTCATGTTCGAAACCTCCTTCTAATTTGGTATACCTTTATTGATCTCATCTGCTACCCAGCTTACCGACCAATTATGACCTAGCTTTCGCCCGTTGTATGTTTCTGGCAATCTTTTTACATTGCTACCTGGAAGGTCGATCACTTGAGGATCAAAATCTAAACTTTTAAAAGCTCCATCTATTTCTTTTATGGTTCTCCACTCATAAAAATTAACATTTTCATTTATTAAGCTTGGTTCGCTATACGAACAAAAGCTTTTGACAGATGAAATGCCCGCCAAAGGACCTGCTATTGTATGCAAAGTCAGAGGAATTTCGTTAGTCCACTCTGATGAGAACATGGACACAAGCAAGGCCCCGTAGCTGTGACCCGCAATCACCACTTCTTTCAGGTTCGGATTTGATTGCAACATTGAATCTATCGATGACTTTAGCTTTTTGTACGATTGACCAGGGCAATTATTGTCATTCCATCGAAAAAACAAGGTTAAGGTCTCGTGAGTGTCCACGGTTTTTAAAGGATAAATCCATTCATAGCCTCTACTAGAACTTCCATGAACACCTATCAATAAAATCTCTTGGTTTTCAGACTGTTCTTCTAGTGGGTGCAATCCGTAGTCTAATGACATTAGCGCTTTTCCAGATACAAAAACATCTTCCTCAAGGTCAAATGCGTTTAAGCTAATATCAGTTTGTTCAGAGCAAGAGCCCAGAAGAACTGGTAACAGTAATACGATTATTCTTTTAATTACTTCCATGTTTTTTTCTCCAGGTCCAATTAGAGTTAATTAAATAATTCAAAATTGCTGCAACGGCTATACCTATAAGATTCGCCAAAATATCATGCAAGCCAAGAAAGGCAAAGGCAAATAAGAAAGTGAAATAGTTCAAGCAGGCAGCACCTCCGCTAACTATATGAAATTGTAAAAATCGCTTATATATACTTGTAGAAATTTCTCTCTTCTTGAAAGTCCAAAAATTATTTAGAAGAAAATTAGACAGCAATGACAACTCTATTGATATTAGAGGAGCTAATATTTCTGAAAAGCCAAAGAGCCTAGTTAGTATTGTATAAATACCGAGGTTAACTAAAACTCCTGAAAACCCAACAACCGAATATTTAATAAAGTCCTCTGCATTTCTAAAGCCTAATTTAGGAATATTAAGAATGAACTCCATTTGATCTTGTAAGGAAAGTTTTGAATCGCCCCCTATCCTGGGCGTGAATATTATAGGTGTCTCTACAACTTTAGCGTCCCTCCAAATCAATTCACATAAAAGTGAAGACTGAAAAGAATAACCCTTTGTAGACAAGAAGCTTAAGTCACTATCTTTGAGGAAAGAGGCCCTGATTGCTCTATATCCTGAAGTGCAGTCTTGAACGTGCCTAGCGCCTCCTACGTATCTAACTAATAAATTTCCAACTCTACTTATTAATTTCCTCCTCAAGGAAAAGTCTGGGGTTGAGCCGCCCTCTACAAATCTAGAACCTATAACCAAATCATTTCCTTGTTCTATTAATTTTATAAATTCAGGAATTAAACTGGGGTCGTGTTGGCCGTCCGCATCCATTTGGAATATCACCTCAGGATCCATTTGGTCAAGGGCATACTGAAACCCTCTCTTGTAAGCATCGCCTAGGCCTTTTTTCTGACCTGTTATCATCTGCAATTCAGAGAACGTTTTCTTTAATTCCAGAACTATCTCTTGAGTTTTATCAAATGAATTATCATCCACCACCAAAACCTTTATTAGAAGGTGCTTAGACCGATTCTGATGCGAGAATATAGACTCTATACATTCTCTAATGTTTGCCTCCTCATTAAAAGTTGGCAAGACAAAGCAAATGCTGTGATTCGAACCCTCTGAGGAGTCTATATCCATGATTCTAACCACATTCTTGAGTAAAAAGCCTCTTCAGAAATGTCCAATCCTATTTGTATCGGCAGCCAATAAATTGCAGCGATCAATATTGATGATAATGAGATTATGTACAAAGCTTTATATTCCAAACGCTCCTTTAGACTAATCTTGTAAAGCAAATAAGCTAAGGCCATAAAACTGAAACAGGCTGAGGCTTGGTAATGATAAATAAATGCTGATCTTGAAACCAAGGCCCATGGAAGGAAGTTGGCGTAATAACCGAAAAGAATAAAAGTAGTGGCTATAAAATCTGAATCATATGCCTTTGATGAAACAAACCTTGAAAAGGAGTTAAGCCAATTCAGAGACATTACAAAGATCGCAATAGAAGAAAATAAAGTAAGGGCGGGGTTTGGAAATAAATGAACAGCATTAAAAATATTCAGGCTATCTCCAGCAGCGTTCATTACTTCTTGCGAGGAAAAATAATAAGCTATGGGTCTAAGCATGATTGGCCAAGTAAACCAACTGGAGCTGTATGGGTGCAATTTCTGCTCTACGTTGTCAGTATGGTACGAGGCCATCTGGAAATGTTTATCGACTATATCTGTACCGTTAAAAAGAAGATCTGGAATCCAAAATATTAAATATCCTGCAAAAGGAACAAACAAAATTAACAAAAAATTAGTCTTAAACTTTTGTTCCTGATTAAAAAATGCTTGGTTTTGTTCTTTTTCGCACTGTTTGTTTAAAAACAAAATGAACACTACAAATAACATACTCATTAACCAAAAACCTAATCCATTCCATTTTATGGAGAAAGTTAAACCTAATAGAAAGCTTCCAATAAGAAGAAGAGGCAAATTGCCCTTTCCTTTGAAATATTGAAGTAAAAAAAGAACAGACAAAAGACCAAACAATGATAAATAAACGTTTATAAGACCAAAACGAGAATCAACCAATAAAGATCCGTCTAAAGCAAAAAATAAAGCAGCTAATAAAGCTAAATGTTTTTTATCAAATAGTTCAATGCAAAGCTTGTAGGCTACATAAATAAGAGTTGTTCCAGCTATCACGTTTAGCCATCTATAGCTTACGGGGTTTAGGTCAGATATGTTGACTCCAGAAGAAAGCACGGGCTCGGTCCAAGGCAAAAGGTGATAAATGTAGATACTTAAGCTTATTAAATAAGTACCAACAGGTGGATGAACCGAGAAAAACGTTTCCCCTAAAATATAATTTAAACCAAAGACAGGGTAAAAGACCTCGTCAAAAGTTTGACCAGGAATTGATCCTAAGTTAAATGCCCTTAAGCAGAAGCCCAAGAAAATTATGGCTAGCAGGAGCCAGTTATTCTTGGGAGCTGCCATAAGTGATTTGATTAAATCAAATTAAAACGGGTAGAAAGTCATTTCGACCTCATCTGTTCTTAAATTTATTGTAGTTTCGCAATAGTTCAGTCTGCCATCACTTACGTCGTCTAAAGAATAAAAGTTCATAATTGATCCTTCTCTTCTAAATACGCCCTGTCTAGAACCTGCTTCTCTGTTTCCTTCGTCATCAATGCCTATGCCTCTTCCAGAAAAGTAACCTTGATTGGGGAGTGCTGGATTTAATTTGACGTTGTAAGTTAAAAAAACCTTTCCGTACCTTCCGGCTTCAGCCGAAACAGTTATCACTCCACCGTCATCGGTAAGCTCTACAGATGTAACTTTGCCTGATAGGGTAAAAGATTCGCCCTTTGGGTCATGCGCCATCGCAGAAAGGGAAATTAAACCGGTAAGTAAACTAATAAATATAAGTTTAAAAATTTTCATATTTTTCTCCTTTTTTCATGAACATGTATACTATCAAGAACAAAAACTTATGGGAGATAAAATGTTTAAAAAATTTACTATAGCTACATTGATTGCTTTATTTGTTTCTTTTGGAGTCAATGCGGGGGAACCAAAGGGTTCTCATGCTTCTTCGGAATGGCAAATTTGGGCCTACACAACATCAGCTCCGAGCTTCATTGGAGATTTTGCAACTGTAATAGGTGGAGACGGTTCTGTTATTAGAGAAGGAACAAATGGATGGAGGTGTGAAGCCTTTATGCCAATGCCTGATGGAGGCTTTGGAATGCCTCATGATGCCGCGCCTGCTTGTTCTGATAAAAACGCAGTTGCATGGGCTATTGCCTATAAAGCGGGAACAATTCCAGAAATGAAAGGTGATGGATGGGTTTGGATGAATCATGGTGATTTAGGTGTAGATAATTTCACTTTAGGTACAGACGGTCAAAAAGATGCTGGACATGCGCACTACATTGAGTCTGGGCCACATCTGATGCTTATGCCAAAAGACCCTTCTTCGCTGGAAGGTCAATCCACTGACTTTACTACTGGAGCGCCTTATGTGATGTTTAAAGGTACCCCTTATGCCCACCTTATGATTCCTTTGGTTGACTATTACTCTTATCAACCAGAATCATCTCCCTGAGAGTAAATAAAAAAAGTTAAGGGCCTTAGGGCCCTTTTTTTTAGATTCTAGTTGTTTATGTTTTTAAATCTACTAAAGTTGTACTGAAGTTAGTTAAGTCTAGCTTTTAATATAAATTTAGGAAAAAAATATGATTAAACAAATACATAAAAGGATTCTTTTAGTGATTTTAGCTGCCTTATTCTCTTTAACCTCTCAAAGCGTTATAGCTTACGAAGTTAGTGGAGAAAGCTTTCCAGCAAATTTCAAAATTACTTCTTGGACTGCCGAAGATGGTAAAAGCACAATAACATCAGAAGGTGTTGTTGGCGAGGGGTACGGAAAAGTTTATCTAACCCACACCTTTAACGTTAATAGTGATGATGGAATGTCTGGAGACATGGTTGGCCAGGCCAGGACTGTAAACCAAGATGGGGAATTGCAATTTGCATCCCTTCAGGGAGTTTGGAGTCGTGACGGAAAGATAGTATCAATTCATTCATTTGATTCTTTAAACAATGGCGTATTAAACCTTGCACAAGGTAGGGTAGATCTCTTTGAAGGCACTCTGAGCTTTAAAGTATTTCCAGTTAATTAAACTATAAATTAGAGCGGCTTTTTTCAGGGGTCGCTCTACTTTCCTTTCAATATCTCGTTTTCCTGACCAAACATTGGGTACTCTTTTTCATCCCAGAAAACTTTTCCGCTTGGGCCTCCTTTTTCTAATAGAGCTAACATTTTAGCCGTCGGGTAAGTCTCTTCAGGATCTTGAAGGTGACTCATTTCTTTGCCCCAGATTTGGGTATTGGTTGGGCCAGGTATTAACATATTTATCAAAATATCAGTGTCGGCTACTTCTTTGGCAGCCACTCTAGAGGTTGACCAAATTCCGGCCTTGGCAGCGGAGTAAGCGGAAGTGGTGGGCACATTGGTCTCCGCATTTCTTGATATGGTGTTAATTATCCTTCCATAACCTTGTTCTCTCATATACGGAATGGCGTACCGCATTCCATAAACAGCTCCAAAAAGATGAACGGCCACATGATGTTCGAAACCGCCATCAGGAGAATCTTCTAATTTATAACCAAACCCCATTCCTGCGTTGTTGAATAATGCATCGATCTTTCCTGTTTCTTTTACAGCAAAATGTATAAAGTCTTCTACTTCTTTTGGCTTGGAAACGTCAGCCAAAACTGTGGAAATGTCCAATTCATCTAGCTCCTGAAGCTTCTTTTCGTCTTTATCGCAGGCTATAACCTTAGCCCCATCAGCTTTAAACATTTCAGCCCATGCTCTGCCTATTCCGTTTGCAGCACCGGTAATAACTATTGTCTTATTTTTGATCATGGTTTCAGGATAACCCAAGAGAGTTATGGAATTCGATAAAATTATCCACAGTTAAATCTGGCCTCTGTAACACTGAACCATGCCCAACACTTTCTAGAATTTTTAATTTTGCAGAAGGGAGCCTTTCAGAAATTTCTTTACTGGACTGAAGGTTAGGGTCGTGATCCCCTGTCATAACCATTATTGGAATTTTTAAGTCATCTATTGCATCTTCTAAATTAAACTTTGCTGCTGCAGACAAAGACAGGTGGGCGGTCTCCTGGTTTGTATGCTCATTCCAGCCCAGAGGAAGGCCAAATCTAGACATTCCTGCCTCGTCTTGAATTGCCAGTGCTTTTTTCACTCCTTCTTTTTGCGCTGCTATATCAGCCACACCTATGCTTGCATCACTAAAGACAGCGGATATAACTTTCTCAGGATTTAGGCAACTGTATGCTATTGCTGCCCTTGTCCCCCAGGCCATACTCCACAGGTGTATCTTTTCAATATCAAGCTCTTTAAGAATTAAGTTGATGTCTTTGGAGTATTGCTCAAAAGTAAATTGACCAAGGGGCTCAACACCTGAAGTGCTTTGCCCCGCTCCTCTTACGTCAAAGGCTATGCAAAAAAACCTCCCCTTCAAATTGTTTAATGTGGCGTCCCACATTCGCAGAGTGCAACCTGCTCCGTGCCAGAGCACCAAGGCTGGATTTGAAGAGTCACCGCTTGTTTCGTAATTTAAGGTAGCGCCTTCTATTTCAATCTGCATTTAGAAGTCTAACCGGCCATATTGTGCAAAGCGCATAATTTATTGCCAGAAGGGTCTCTTAAATAGGCCAAATAAAATTTCATGCCCATTCCTTCTCTTGGCCCAGGGGGATCTTCGCAAGTGGTGCCGCCGCTGTTAATGCCGGCTTCGTGCCACGCATCCGCCTCTTCCGGATTCTTAGCACTAAAACCTATCGTGCTTCCATTACCTATAGTTGATTCTTGATCGTCTATTGGCTCAGAAATTAAAAACATGATTCCATCTAATAAGTACATATATCTTTTGTGGCCAGTTGGGTTTACGGACAGAACGCCTGGTTCGCAGCCCATTGTGCCCAATACCTTGTCATAAAATATCTTTGATTTCTCTATGTCATTAGCTCCTACCATTATGTGACTAAACATATTTACTCCTTTTATTTTTTAAATATTACAACGTCTTTCGTGGGTATTTCGTAACTCCAACCCATCATTGAAGCAATGACTTCAAATGTTTTGGGCTGATAGAACGCCACGTGCGTTGAGTCTTTTCTATAATACCATTGACCAAAATCTTTCTCATCAGTCAAAAAAGTTGTCATTAGCCCTAAAAAACCTTCCTTAACTAATATTGAATCTAGACGCTTAAGTTCTTTGGAGGGTTCAAAAAAATGCTCTATAGCTTCTGTGCAAGTTATAAAATCATATTTTTTTGAAAAGATAACATCGTCTTTAAAGAAAAAAGGGTCATAAATGTCCATTTGATAACCTTCTTCTTTAAACATTTCTGCTAGAGCCGGGCCTGGTCCACACCCGAAATCCAAACCTCTTGATCTTGCCCCAAGCCTAGCCTTTAAAGGTTCAAATAATTTTGATAAAAATAAACGATAATCTGAATTATGAATGTCATTATTGTGCTCTTGATAACGAGATTTTTCCTCCAAAGAACTTAATCGAAACTTAAAATCTAAAAAGATAAAAAGACAGTGCTCGCACTTCCAATAAATCTTGTTATCTACTTCCAAAAAAAGCTTTACTGAGGGCTCGGTGCAAAGAAGGCAATTCATTCGGTGTGATTTTTATATCCTTTTTTCTGTAACCACTCTGAATAATCTTCCCTGTTTACCAAATAGGACCAATGCAAAAGGGATTGTTGTATTCTTGGGCTGACGTGCTCACTAAAATCTACATCACACCCATCTGCATGAATTTTAGAATAAATTGTGTTCCTCCACCTCCCTTTTGGTCCACAGAAAGCAGCCCACCTTTTAATCTGCCTTTCATCATCTTCATGTCTTCTTCCTAAAAAGTATTTGCAATACCACTCAAACCAACCTCGCGGATCATCAGGATGAATCCAGCCTTTAACCTCCCATTCTTTCTGTGATTGACCGGATTTAATCTTAAACAAATTAACGTTAACTAAATACTTTTTAGACTTATAAGCGGACTCCTCGAGATCCTCAAACCAATCTTCAGGAAAGTCTTTGTAATCAATAAGCTCTGCGAAGTAAGTGCCACCGAAAATGCCTTTGTGCAGCATTTCTTTTGGCGTAAGCATAGGCTTAAATTCCATTGATTATATTTTAGAGTTAAAAGTATCTTGTTGAGGGTCTTTTTTCTTTCGGTCAGCTTCTTTATTAATCTTCTTGAAAGTCTGCGTCTAGTGCCTTTGCTCCTCCTTTAATGGCATGCTCGTAAATAGCAAAATAAACCATCACTACCAGAGGCCAGAGGAAAGCATTAACAACTACACCTAAAACTGGGATAAGAGCAATTAGCTGCATTCCTATGCTCATTGCAAAAATGATTATAAAAACTTTCCAAAAACCTACCTCATGAACAAGCTCTCTGGACTTGCCCAAGGCTTCCATCGGAGCCAAGCCTTTGTCTACTAACAAATAAATTCCTAAAAACCATGCCGCAGAAAGATATAAACCCGGAAGAATTAGAAGCATGAAGCCAATGATCATGCCTATGGTTGCGATGACACAAAAAACTAATGATTTCCACCACATTCCATCTTTAAAGCCCCAAGATAAAGAATCTCCCACATCAACCTCTTCGCCCCTTCCGGCACGTATTGTGAACCTCACCAAGCCTACTGCCAGCGAAGGAACGATCAGCAAACCAATTACTGTAATAGCGGATATGACCATTAATACGAAATAAATAAGAAAATTAAAAAATATAGTCCAGTACTCTGGTTTCGCTAGCCTTAAACCTTCTGAAAAAAACTCTTCTGCTTTCATGGTCAAATCTCCTTTGTTTTTTTATCCTTAACAATTAATACTATAGCCGTTAATTGGATGACGAGCATTGAAGAAAACAATAATACATTAATGGGAACCCCGAAAGTGTAGGCTTCCCTAATGCCTTCTCCTACAGAAGTGCCTCCATATAAGGGCATGGTGATAGCAGCAACAAAGAAGCCAAAATGAATACATAGGCTTAAGATAGCAGGTAGCATTTCCTTTTGTTTGGCCCACAGTAAGTACATGCCTAAACTAAAGATACAAAAATTCGTGGAGAGCCTCCAAGCTTCGTGAACGCGAGCATGCGAGTCCCAGTCAGGATTAAGCAAATGGTAAACACTTATATCGGCAAAGAGAGGCAATACTCCTCCTGCTACCAACGCTATAGTTGTTAAAATCTTGCTAATAAAACTCTCCTTCCAAGGTAAACAAGACTAATAAAAAATTTCTTCATTTTCTATAAAAAAATAAAACAATCCCAGACACCGAAGAAAATAAAGCAATGAAAGAAAAAATCTTCAGCCAGATGTTTCCAATGTTATCTCTATCAACCCAGTCCATTATGTGTAGCCCCCACATTAAATCCCAAATCCTCCACTGAGTTGATCTTATTGCTACAACTTCTCCAGAAAAAGGGTTCTGGTAAACATTAATTTCTTCATCGTCTTCATTAATTGAAACAACTTTATACAAAGGCAACTCTCTGCCTCTATATTCAGATCCTCTCATTAGGTCCTCGATAAGAACAACGCTGATTGGATTAAGGGTGGTTCTTTCCTCGATTATTTTTATCGATTCTTCAAAACTTAACTTTTCAGAAAGTTCTGAACTTTGTTTCAAAGCATCAAGCCCCTTAACTAGGTATTGTTCTCCACGTACGTTTTCAATTTTATTAAAAGAAAAATAAATTCCAGATATGGTCCACAAAAGTAACTGCACGGAGATTAGCAGACTAATATATTTGTGAAAGTTCCTTAAGGCTATCTTCATTGATTGGGAAAAAAAATGAAATTATATCACTGAAAAAATTTAATTTTTTTATGTATTAAGATCTAAGATTGCTTTTTTTCCAAACCGTATAAGCAAAATAACGATAACTAAAATACAAAGGACCCACTTACATTGATTAAGAGCACTGGAAATGAATATCTGAGACTCTGAAATTTCGTAAAAAAGATCCGAAGACATCATTAAAGAAATAGAAATGTTTTCACATAAATCAAGAATAACGGCCATCAATGGTAGAGACAATATAAAAGCCCTTTCTTCCTTTAGTTTTAGAAGCAAAGCAAAGAACAGAAGGCCATAAATTATAGGAAAAGCTGTATCAAGGATTAAAGACGAGTATATATATTGCGTTCTTCCCGTTTCGCCTAAAGTCTCAAATGTCTTTAGTACATCAGGACCAGAAAAACCAAAAGATAGATCCAACATATTGGGATAAATATTATTTGGTAAATTTTGAAAACAGGCAGAACAGATTAAAAGGAGAATTAAAAGTAAAAAAATAGATTTATTTGAAGAAATTTTTTTTTTCATTCTGCTTACTTGTTTTTTTCTAACCAGGGTAGCATTTCATCAGTGTACATATCGCCTTTTGGTTTAAAGTCTTCGGGCCTATCTAAACTACAAATCGTTATATAAATATATTCTGGGTATTCTTCAAGAAGGCAGACAACAGGGGTCCCGCATTCCTTACAAAAATATCTAGTTCCATGAGAAGAAGAGATTAGTTTTTTTGGCTCGCCTTGAGAGTATTCAAAGTTAGATTTGGGGACAGCCATCCAAGAAACGAATGCAGCTCCAGATATGCGTCTGCACATAGAGCAATGACAATTTGAGGAAGAATAATCTTTGTTTTCAAAGTTGTAGCGAATCGAACCGCAAAAACAACCGCCTTCAATTCTTTCGCTCATAGAACAATTATCTATACCAAGGCGCTGTCTATTAAAACTGCAATTAAGATCGCCGGATCTGAACCGTTATTAACCCAAGCATGGTTAGTGCCTCTTTGAACAACGACATCGTGCGGTTTTAGTCGAACCTCTTCTTCATCCAAAATTAAAGTAACGTCTCCCTTTAATAAAATAATGTAATCGATGGTGTGGGTCTCATGCATGGCTGCATTTCTAGAAGTATCAACTCTATGATGTGCGGCCCCCATTCTCTCAAAAGCTTTTGCTGTGGCCTCCTCTATTGCTTCTTGGGGGACTCCTTCTGGAATAGGGTTAATTTGAAAATATCTAAATTTGGTTCCTCCTTTTACTGGAGATAGCATTACTTCTATATCGGCTCGATCTTTTTCAGACTTAGTATCAAAGCCGCTCCCATCGGTGTTCCAGATCTCAAACAATCCACCAGCATCCTCTCCTAGTGATCTAGCGGGAGGACCGTCAATTGAAATTATAGATTTACCATTTTCATTATGGCCAGTAATTATTCTTCTCATATTTTTCTCCTTTTAACTTAATTATTGTATAGCTTAATTTGTTCCGCCATTAAGGATCTAGAGCCCATAACTTTCTATCCACTCATCGATAATATCTTCCAAGATAAATAGAGGAACAATGCCCTGGTCCAATACAATCGTATGAAATTTTCGGATATCAAATTGTTCACCCAAAGCGTCTTTAGCTTTCTGTCTCAATTCTAGAATTTTAAGCATGCCCATCTTGTAACTGGTGGCTTGGGCTGGCCAAACTATATAGCGCTCTATTTCTACTCTTACTTCTGTGTCCGACATACCTGTAGTTTTTTTCATGTATTCCATGGCCTCTTCTCTGGTCCATTTCTTATAGTGCATGCCTGTGTCAACAACCAACCTGTTGGCTCTAAACATCTCGCTTTGTAACACTCCTAGCTCATCATAAAGATTCTTTGTCATTCCAACCTCAACAGCTAATTGTTCAGAATACAGAGCCCAGCCTTCAGTAAATGCTGAAGTTCTGTAGCCCATTTTTCTGTAGAGAGTTAAGTTATCATTTTCTTGATTAAGCGCTATCTGAAAATGATGCCCTGGGACTGCTTCATGAAACGTAAGCGTTCTCATGCCGAAAGTTGGTGTTTGCTTGATGTCGTATAAGTTTGCATAAAATACACCAGGACGCTCACCGTCTAAGCTAGGAGACTGATAGTAGCCACCGGCCGCTGTCTTTTCTGAATATTCAGGAACAGCTCTTACCTCTACAGGGCTTATAGGGAATCTTTCAAAATAAGGCCTTACATCTTCCTCTGCCTCTTTAACCATTTGATTGTAGTCGGCGATTACAATTTCCTTTCTGTCAGGAGTATCTGCATAAAGAAAATCTGGATTTTCATTTAAATCATTCATCATTTCGCCAACTGGCTTATTAACTTCATAGCCAAGCATGGTGAAGATTTCTTTCATGCGGTTACCAATCCTTTCAACCTCTGAAAGGCCAATCTGGTGTATTTCTTCGGCGGTGTAGTCGGTAGTTGTGTAAGACCTAAGTCTAGAAGCATAGAAAGCATCACCGTTAGGCAGCGACCACACTCCGTGATATTTATTGGCATTGCTATAATTCGTTTCCATGTATTGCAGAATTGACTCGTAGCCTGGCCTAACATCAGATTTAATTACAGCGCTCAATTCACTAAATAGGTCTTCTTTTTTTTGCGTTGATATATCTAGCTTGTTTACTTTCTCGATAAAGATTTGCATCAAAGGATTCTCTGCATCTGTGTATGCGATTAATTCTTTTAACTGCTTTATCACATGATCAAACACAAATTGAGGTGCAAAAATTCCTAATTTCTTTTGCTCACCCAGCCAGACTAAATCAGAGTTCAAAGAATCATCAAAAAGCCTGACTCTTTTTATGTAATCAGTGGCTTCCCTATAGTTTCTTATGGGGTGAGTGTCAGTCATGAATTCAACCAGACCAAGGTGGTTGCCGCTTATTTGGTTAAAGGGGTAGCTGTGGAATCTAAAATTTTTAAATCCATCTATGCCGTTTTCCGTATCAAATATAGCTATCTTATGAGTAACTTTTTGAACCTCTGATAAGTCACTAGTATTATATTTTTGTAACGTCGCAAGGTGCTTTAAAGCGTCTTGATAGTCATCCTCCCCATCTTTTAGGCTATTGATAGTAAGTTTTTGATTGTGCTTTAAAATCACATTAAAAGGGTCCAAGACTCCAATATAAGTCATAAATTCTGGGGACTCTAACAATCCCGTTACAAGCTCTTTTCCTAGATAGTGATCTATCGAATATGGCTTCATTAAGAACAAGTTGGCTAAATATAGCGATACAACAAGCGATCCACTTAATAGCAGGTATGCAAAGTACTTTAATATTTTTTTCATATTATCTTGGGTTATATATTTTCTAATAGAAAATTAACTGAATCCTTCATAGAGGCCCTTCTAGCTTTCCAGTTTCCACCTAAATTAGCTCCCATTTTAGCTCTATCTTTAAATAATTGAGCCCTTTCATGAGGTTCATTCATAAAGGTTTTATTGCCCTCCTTATCTTCGTGATAATGCGAGCCATCTTTCCCAACATAAGTGTGTCTGCGCCCAACCGCTATGGCATTGGGTATATACATTACAGGGTCTATGGCATCAAATGAGTGATGGCCCCCTTCGTAAGTAATAATTTTACTATTGCCTCCGTTTTCATTAATAGCTGGAGATAATTTTTCTATAAGAACTGGAGGAGTGTAATCATCATCCGCTCCGATAAGAGTTAAGATTGGTGATTTATTCCATCTCATTTCCTTTGGCCACATAAAGGCGCCCGGGTAAAAGGCTAAATGCCCTGCAAACCTTTCTCCTTCAGGTGCTAGTTTTTCCGCTAACGGTTCCCATGCAGAATAGATAGCAGTACTTCCGCCGAGGCTCCATCCGGTTATAAAAACCTTTGAAGAGTCAATATCGGGGTGTTTGGATAAAATCTTCAAAGCATTAAAGCAATCAGCAAGCACTGTTGCTAAAGTCACCTGCATTTGATCTTCGACAATTGAAAAAACCTGCCTAGCATCAAAACTACTTACTCTAAAAATGGCAAAACCATTATTTAAAAAATTCACCGCATGTTCATGATGATGGCCCCTCCAGCCCAAACTTCCATGCATACAAATAACCAAAGGGTATTTTTCTTTTTTCTCTTCAGGGAAAATAAGCGTTCCATACATGTCTTGTTCTTCACACTCTTTGGAATTGAGAATATGAAAAAATTCAAATGGATTAGATGATTTATAAGCTATTACCCCTTCATCGCCAGTATTAAAATCATTCATAATTACAAGTTGCTAAGTCTGTTCTAATTTGCCTTTAAAGCGTTCACCGCGTTCTTTGGCAAGTTTAAAGGCAGCTTGTGTTTCGGCCTCCACTTCATCGTGCTGCTTTTGGCGCAGTTCAGCGTATTCCTCGGTCCACCATCTTCTTGTGACCTGTGGAAAGGTGCCCATTCGATTAACGCTGGCGTTGGCCCCACGGTCGCGCCCAGATTCATAGCCCCCAGCTCCGACTGAGTCTGCTTCAGACTTACCGAAGGGAACTAAATCTCCTTCCATTTTGGGTAATAAAAAGTAAGGCATAGAAACTCGGGTTTCTCCTTCAGGAATCAGCGTAGTATTCACTCGATGCAGAGTTGCTGAATACCTTCCCTCGCTTAAGTGCATTAAAGTGCCGCCCGTATTAACTATCACGGATCCTGGAATCACTGGAACATCATAGCTACCTTCTGCAGTTCGACAGGTTACTGGGGCATTTATCCATTGCCCTTCTCCAGCAACCACTTGTAGTCCTGGTCGATCATTAATCAAAAGTGCTATAAATGGTGGCCCATCTATATGTGTGCCTACTTTGTTGCTCGAGAATTTTTTGTATTCTTTGTGTACGTTTGCTCGATCTTTTTCTGCAAAAGCCTCTAGACTGAAATTGTGATTAAGGCTAGCAGCCAAGTCTGGATTCTTGAAATCAAAATACTCACGAAATGCCGTGACATCTTCCCCCAAAGATTCGACAATCGCCTCGCCCAACTCATGCGTTAAACGATGGTAGCGGTCGTTCAAATCGTCAATCAAGGGACGAAAGCCTGGTAATGACTGATCATCTGGCCAAGTATTTGGTCCGCGAAAGAGTCTGTTTTGAATAGGTTGAGTTTTATCATCATAATCGCACAAGGGGTCTTGCTCGAACCCATACTGAAAAGCCTCTATAACCTGTCCATGACCACGATCGGCCGGGGTAGGTAGGCTATATCCACGAAAATACGGTGTATTAGAGATGTGTGCGGTCTTTTTTAAGTCCATGGGCGAATCAAAGAAAGCACGAACCTCACTAAAAGCATGCTGTTGAAAATCATCCGAAAGCCCAGGGGCGTTGGTTAGAACCATAAATCCATATTCTGACAATGCGTATGAAAGGTCTTTAAAGAATTGTTCAGGGTTTGACTCTCTGTCCAGCCAATCCACCTTGGGCAGCTCTAAACTCTCTGCCGTCTTATCTGTTGTTGTTTGCACGCGCTCTTTTCTCCCCTTAAATAATTCTACATCAAAGCAGTGTTATTGGCGTAAACTATATAAATGTAACCTTTACTTCCCACTAAATAAATGATAAGTTTACGTTACATATCAAATTATAAGGAACAATTATGATATATTAATACCTCTTGCTGGAATCTCTGTTGGCATTATTGTGCCCTTAGCAGTCTTTTTCTGGCAGTACCATGAAACCAAACATAAAAATGAAACCATTTTAGAGATATCAAAAAATCTTGATGACCCAATTAAACTTGAACGTTTATTAAGTATTTTTGATGAGAGGAAAAAAGAGCCAGTCGACTATCGCAGAGGCGGTCTAATAACTACTTTTGTAGGTGTTGGAATTTATTTTCTAGGTCTCTTTGCTATGGGGCCTTTCTTTAAAGGAGCTGGGATATTGGTTGGCTTTATAGGCCTTGGAACCATGGCGGCTGGGTACATATATCCTAATACCGGAGAAGAAATAACTAAAGCCGTTGAAGATTTCGAAGAGAAATAAGGAGATCAACAGGACGATCAATGGGCAAGCACCACCAAAACCTTTTAAATAATCTAGAAGAGCTAAGAAAGTCTGCTGGATTAACACAACAAGAACTCTCTGAAAGTGCTGAGGTTTCTAGAAAAAGCATCAATGCAATTGAGAATGGTGTTTATGTGCCTTCTACTGTTCTCGCTTTAAAAATTGCCAAAACCCTCAGCTGCAAAGTAGAGGATTTGTTTAAATTACCTAAAAATTAATTAGGCAAACTATATTGATAGACTTAAAACACGTATAGTTAATTTGAAAAAATTATGGAAGATATGAATACCTGGTCAGCAACGGCATTGAATACTGCGCCAGACTCTCAAAATAGAATACACGGTGACGAGCTAGCTAAAGAGTATGGTTTTGAGGGCGGTCTAGTTCCAGGAGTAACAATATCTGCTTACCTTGTACACCCTTTAATAGAGCTATGGGGCAAAGAGTGGCTCGATAGTGGCTACGCAAATTGCCACATAACCTCTCCTTTATATGATGAAGAATTATTCGAAGTAAAATCAAATATAGTTGACGAGACTCATGCTCACACAACTCTAATCAGACGTAATGGAGTGGTAAGTGCAAATGCTGAAATATCAATAACAAATAACTTGCCCAAACCTCCTGTATTGAGAACAGATAAGCTTGTTGAAGAAGATTTTACACCGCCTCGTGCAACTAAAGAGGTTTGGAATGAATTAAAATCTAGAGGATGCAAGGCGTTTAAGTTTACGTGGGGAGGCGAAGATCCTTTAATTTACTTGAAAGATGCAAGCGATTTACCAGATTTACTTCAACCTAAAGAGGGTGGGTTTTCTAATCTATGCTTTTTATTGGGTTGTTCAAACTGGGTGCTGTCGGGAAATGCTTACATGAATCCTTGGGTCCACGTGCAAACAATATCTCAAAATTATAGAGCTGTGCCGTATGACACACCTTTAATAGCTGAGATGCAGGTTAATTCAGTTTTTGAAAAGAAAGGTCACGAATTTGTAGACGTCGGGGTTAATTTGTTTGATGAAGAAGATAAAGAGTGCGTTATGACTATAAATTTAATTGCAATCTATAAGCTCAGAGGGTCATAGTAAGGTTTCTCATTTTACGATTTCTTGTTTGTCAGCTTCCTGGGTCTGCAAGCCGACGTCTGCAGCAATGGCATTAGGGACGAGCATGGTCAGGGCGTAGTGGGCTATTTTCCATTCGCCGTTGATCAGCTGGACGACGCCGGTCCCCCTGCAATGTCCTAACTTTTCATTGAATAGAATTTCATCAAACCAGTGTGTATTGCCACCTCCCTCCCAGTTGCGCTCAACTACTGCGTAGGTCCAACCGTGACCGTCTGCAAATGCTGGCTTGGCATAGGCTTTGAATTCCTCTACGGTCCAGCGTTCAGTTTTATCTGTTCCTAAAAAGACAGCATCCGCGCTGTAGCGGGCAAAGTAGGTCTGAAAATTACCTTCGTGCGCGTCCTGGTGAAGGCCATCTAATAGAGCATCAATCGCAACAGTCTGGTCATCGGCAGTCAAACCATCCTTAATGGATGGAAGCGCAAACAAAATGCTGCTAAAAACAAATAAGGGTATTAGTAAATATTTAGACACCTTCTTCTTCATGATTGGAATCTTAAACTCTTTATCGTAAACCAAATAAATGGGAGCATCTGTGAAAGAGACCAAACCAATATCAATTGTTCTCTTTCCAAAAAAATATAAAGTAAAACAAAAGTTAACGGGGGATATATAGACAATCTTTTGAAAAAAGGATTAAAAAATTCTAAATATTTCTCTATGTTGAAATTTTGTTTTTTTTCAGGTGACATGGTGTTGTAACCAGAAAGTAAATTTTCGGCATTAACTTTATTAATGCCAAAACCTATAAATAAATAGATCAATGAAATGAAAATTATTGTAATTATTACAACGTCTATCTCCATCTCGTCTTAGCCTAAAACAGCTCCAGATAAGTATTCGTGATAATTAAATGTTAAAAAAGTTAAGAAAATACCAAGAACTACAGCCAAAATATCAAAAATTAATTTTGCATCGCTTGCTTTTTCCTTAACGTCTCTCAATTCAGAAACCAAAGCCGAAGCAGCTGAATACACTAAAAATGATCCAAACAAAACAATAGAAGATGTATCTGGATTGGTGGCTAGATGTAATATCGACCAAATGGCAATTCCTAAAGACATAGGATGTCTAGTTATTTTTTTTATGTGTGTTGGCAAGTTGGCTGCAACCAGAAAAGTTAAGGAGAAGAACATCACGTATTTAGAATATAAATAAGCATTTGAGTATGCTGAATAGAGATAGTTTGAACTGCTTTCAAACCCAAATATAATCATTAATAGTCCAGCTAAGCTAATCAGGGAGAATATTCCCATGTATGGGTTTTCGCCTAGCTTTGTTTGTAAAAAGCTTTTTAGATTAGTAAAAAACGGAATTAAATGAACTCCAAAAAAAATTATTACTCCTGCTTTAAACATAATTAATACTCTCTAAACAAATACGAATTTAAAACTACTCTACAGTAATGGAGTTGTTTAAGTTTCGTATTGGGTTAATCATCTTCGTTTGCTTGATGTGTTTAAAAAAGTAATCAAGATTTTCAATCTTAATTAAACCTTACGGAAAGTCTATCATTCCAAGTTTCACATAAAGAGTTAGTAAATCGCCCACTCCACTTTGACTGATTATTTTACCATTTTTTAGAGTTAAGATAGTCACATCTCTAAAGCTGATTTTGTCTCCATTGCTGGGATGATTGCCGCTGATTGCTAAGGTGACTATGATTTTGTCGCCTGCATCAATAAGTTCCTCTATATTTTCTTCATAATTAGGAAGATCTTTATGAACCTGGGCTGCGAGAAGGCAGATTCCCTGTAAGCCTAATCCCCAGTTTGTATGCGGATAGTCAGCCTTAAAGTCTTCAGAATAGAACTCACCAACTCTTGAAACATCACATTCATTCCAAATTACCTGCATTGCATGTCTTACAATTTCTTCATTTTTTGTCATTTTTCACACTCTTATCAATGACAGTTTTAATAAAGCTGATGCCTTCTAATTCGCTCATTCCCTTCTCTTCTCCACTCGAGCCATAACTTCTATTTGCGGATAGTTTCACGATAACATGCTTGTTTTTAGGGGAGACGTAAATAAATTGGTTGTAAACACCAATTGCTGAAAAGTCTCCACTATGATCGGGAACCCACCATTGATATCCATATCCCATAGGGTAGTCAGATAAAGGGTTATCACCCGGCATAAGATGTGGCGCGTCAGGTTTGGTAGATGATTTTATCCAGTCACTTGGAATTATTTGTTTATTGTTAAAATGTCCATTCTGTCTATACAGTTCACCTAGCTTTGCATAATCATGAGCAGTTGCCATAAATCCAGCATACGCGATCTCCATGTTTTCTGAATCAAGAATCCAGTATCCTTCTTTCTCAGCACCGATTGGATCCCATAACATCTTTTGCATATATTCAGATACTGAAACGCCTGTAGCCTCCCTTAACAGCATGCCCAATGCTTGAGTATCAGTGGAGTTGTAGCGGTTGAATGATCCTGGCTCTAAATCTTTTTTAAGGGTGGCTGTAAATTCGTCTAAAGAACCTCCATCAGCCAAGATTGCTGAAGATCGATTAATGTCTGAATTTGGATCACTATAATCCTCATTCCATGACGCGCCTGATGACATTTGTAAAACATCTTTAATGCTAACACCATCATATGCGGAACCCTTTAACTGGGAAACATATTCAGTTATTTCCTCTCCTATGTTTTTTATATAGTTTTGATTAATAGCAATCCCTATAAGTGCAGAGATATAACTTTTTGCCATAGAAAAAGAAAACCAATGAACATCCCTTCCTCCGGTAAGCCAATAGTTTTCATACTTAATCTTTCCGTCGTGCAGGATTAACAGCGCAACGGTATTAGTTCTTCGGAGATACTCATCAACATTGACTATCTTTTCTTCAGAAATAAATTCGGTAGGTAGGCTTAAAGGTTCTCCAGCCAGAAAAGCCATAGGATTTAATGACGCCGAAAGTGTGCTTTTAGGAAAAAATTCGTGAACCCTATTAAGATTTTGATGTTGTTCTTTGCCAGAAAACAATGAGCTAACAAAATCTAGTCGTTCTTCTTTCATTTTTTGATCTTCATTTGTTACAGGGTTTCTAGCAACTACTGAATACGAATCATAAACTACTCTACAGTTACTGACTTAGCTAAGTTTCTTGGCTGGTCAATATCTGTCCCCTTGAGTATGGCTACGTGATAGGCAAGGAGCTGAAGGGGTATGGAATAAATCAATGGGGCAATTAGTTCAGGCATTTCGGGCAATTCTATAAACCTAGCTATGGTTGAATTCTGGTTGTGGGCCTCTGAATGACCAAATACATAAAGCCTTCCACCCCTGGCCCTTACTTCTTCAAGGTTGGATTGCAATTTTTCTAAAAGGTCATCGTTAGGCGCTACCGCCACAACTGGCATTTCAGAATCAACTAAAGCAAGAGGTCCATGCTTTAATTCGCCTGCGGGATAAGCCTCAGCGTGTATGTAAGAAATCTCTTTTAGTTTAAGCGCTCCTTCCATCGCAACCGGGTAAAGGATTCCTCTTCCCAAGAATAAAGCGTGTTCCTTTTGATCGAAGTCTTCGGCCATTTCTATGATCTCTTTTTCTAGCAGCATCACAGAATCAAGAGTATCTGGCAAAGCCCTTAAAGAGTCATTGATTTTGTTCTCAGCTGCTGCAGAAAGTCCGTGATGCCTTCCTAGTATCAAAGTGAGCATTAATAACCCTACCAGTTGTGTGGTAAAAGCTTTGGTGGATGCTACTCCAATTTCTGGACCAGCTTTGGTTAAAAAAACCAAATCAGACTCTCTGGCTAAAGAGCTTGAAGGTACGTTACAAATACCCAGTCTTGCTAAATATCCAGCATCTTGTGCAGCGCTTAAACACGCAAGTGTGTCCGCCGTTTCTCCAGACTGCGAAATCGTGACGAAAAGCGTGTTTGGTGCCACCACCTTGTTTCTGTATCTAAATTCACTTGCTACTTCAACACTACAGGGCAAGCCTGCAAGCCCCTCTAGCCAATACTTGGCAACCGTTCCTGCGTGGTAACTGGTTCCACAAGCGACTATTTGTATGGACTCTACTTTTTTGAAAATTTCTGGAGCCTCTGGACCAAATATTTCTTCCTGCACTCCAGATTCAGTTAACTGGCCCTCTAAAAGTCCTTTTATCTTTTCGGGCTGTTCCTTAATTTCTTTTAGCATAAAGTGTCTGTACTTGCCCTTATCTATGGTCTCCCCTAAAGATTTTGCCACCACAACCGGCCTGTCTACCTGTTCGTCGTCTACGTTCCAAAATTTTGTCTCGGTTGGGGTAATCTCTGCTAGGTCTCCCTCTTCCAAAAAGACAAAGTTCTCTGCAAAGTCTGCGAGCGCTAGCTGGTCTGAAGCAATAAAATTCTCACCATGGCCCTGGCCCACAACCAATGGACTTCCTTTTCTTGCTGCTGCTAAAAGGCCTGGCTCTTTAGATGAAACTGCGCCTATAGCGTAGGCTCCTCTTAAATCTTTAACTGCCGCTTTTAGCGAATCTACCAATGCAGTTTCGTTTTCTGACATCTTGGCATGAATCAAGTGGGCGATGACCTCTGTATCGGTCTCTGATTCAAATACGTAGCCTAAGGCTTTTAAAGTGGTCTTAATTTCTTGGTGGTTTTCAATGATGCCATTATGAATAACATAAATTTCCTTGTTGGAATGGTGCGGGTGCGCATTTTCTTTTGTTGGCAAGCCATGCGTTGCCCACCTTGTGTGTGCTATTCCAGTGTTTCCATTGACAGGGTTTTGGTCGATAGAGTTTTGAAGTTCAGATACTTTTCCCGCGCTCTTATAAACCCTTATTTCCTCTGATTCATCAAAAATTGCAAGGCCCGCAGAATCATATCCCCTATATTCTTGGCGCATCAACCCTATCACAAGCTTATCAACTGAAGGCTTGTTTGATGCTACCCCTACAATTCCACACATAATTTATTTCTTTTTCCTTTTTAAGTTTACCTGTTTTCCTCTTCCAACTGCTAATTCGCCCTTACCAACGTTCTTCGTTATCACCGATCCAGCACCCGTATAAGATCCTTCTCTCAACTTAACGGGGGCTACTAGTGAGCTGTTAGAGCCTATAAACACATTGTCTTCTGCTACGGTTTTGTGTTTTTTCTTACCGTCATAATTACAAGTGATGGTTCCTGCCCCAACATTAACCTTAGTTCCCAGTATAGTATCGCCAAGGTAGGTAAGGTGTTTAGCTTTTGAAGACTTTCCTATCTTGCTTCTATTTGCTTCCACAAAATTGCCAAGCTCAGAGCCGCTCAGCATCTCTGTACCGCCCCTAATTCTTGCAAAAGGGCCAATTTCACAATCGCTTCCAACGATTGAGTCCTCTATAACTGTGTTAGCGTGTATTATTACGCCGCTCTTTATTATCGAATTAGATATAAAACACCCCGGCCCTATGGACACTCCTCGTTCTATTGTATTGTTTCCATCAAAAACAGAGTTAACGTCTATAAACGACCCCCTGCCCACTTCGATATCTCCCCTAACATCTATCCTCGAAGAGTCAGCAACTCTAACGCCTGAACTAATAAGGCTTTCGGCTACCCTTTTTTGGTAAGCCCTTTCTAAATCATGAAGCTCTTGTAGGTTATTTGCCCCTAAAACTTCGGTATTGTCTTTTAATAACAAAGCCTTAACGCTTATTTTGTTTTTATTTGCTAGCTCAACTATGTCTGTTAGGTAAAATTCTTTAGCAGCATTTTTGTTCTTAACCAAAGGAATCAGCCTGGACAGGGAGTTGGATTTAATGGCCATAATTCCAGAGTTCACCTCTGGAATTTTCTTTTGCGAAGCGCTGGCGTCTTTCTCTTCTACTATCTGGTCAATGGCGTTTCTGCCCTTCCTAATAATCCTTCCGTATCCAGACGGATTGTCTTTATTAAAAGTAAGAAGAGCCAGGCTATTGTTTTTAGCCGAGCTAATTAACTTTTTTAATGTGGCAGGAGAAACAAGAGGCACGTCGCCATAAAGAATTACTGACACCGAGCCTTTTCTAAGAGAAGAAAGGGCTTGCTTGACCGCATGACCCGTTCCAAGTTGCTTGTTTTGCTTAACCCAATCGGTTTTTCTGGTTGTTTTTATTTGTTTTTTAACTTCGTTAGCCTTATAGCCAACCACCACGATCCTTTTGGACTGCTTAAAATTATTGGTGGTGTTGATTAAGTTTTGCAGCATGGGCTGGCCTGCAAGATTTGCTAAAACCTTAGGGGAGTCCCCACCCATACGAGTGCCTTTACCGGCCGCTAATATTACAAAATCAATGTTCATGAAGTCAGGGGAAGCGTCTTCCCGGAGTAACTAAAACAGTATTTAACTACTTCTTGCGTAGTTTCTGCAAGGCTTTTAGTCTTGCGGCGGCTTCTGCCAGGTTCGCTGCGGCCAATGAATAGTCCATATCGGCCTTTTGATCTTCTAGCTCTCTTTCGGCCAATTCTTTCGCTCTTTCAGCTGCAGCTGAGTCAATATCGTCTGCTCTTTCGGCCACATCAGTCAGTAAAGTTACCTCTCCAGGCTGCACCTCTAGAAAGCCGCCCGAAGCAAAAAACACCTCTTCCTCTCCGCCTTCAAGTGTCAATTTCACAGGACCAGGTTTTAAGTTTGTTAACAACGGGGCGTGTCTAGGCGTTATAGCTATTTCACCTGCGCCACCTTCGGCACTAAGCATTTCAACCTCTCCAGAGAAGAGCTCTCCTTCCGGGCTTACTATGTTGCACTGAATGGTCGCCATAAAACTAAGCCGCCTCTGATTTAGCCTTCTCTACTACTTCGTCTATTCCGCCAGCCATCAAGAATGCCTGCTCTGGTATGTCGTCATAGTCTCCGTTCACAATGCCTTTAAACCCTCGAATGGTTTCGCTTAAAGGAACGTATTTTCCGGGAGCATTTGTAAAGACCTCTGCAACGAAGAAAGGTTGAGATAGAAATCTTTCGATCTTTCTAGCTCTTGCAACCACAAGCTTATCTTCTTCAGAAAGTTCATCCATGCCCAAAATAGCAATGATGTCTTTCAACTCCTTGTACCTGTTAAGTTGCTGCTTAACTGCGTTTGCCACGTCATAATGTTCTTGGCCAACAATCCCAGGTTCTAACTGTCGGCTGTTGGAATCAAGCGGATCTACTGCAGGATAAATTCCAAGCGAAGCAATTTGTCTTGAAAGAACCACATTGGCATCTAAGTGGGCAAATGTTGTTGCAGGAGACGGGTCTGTTAAATCGTCTGCTGGAACGTAAACGGCCTGAACAGAAGTGATCGAACCGGTCTTTGTGGATGCAATTCTTTCTTGCAGCACGCCCATTTCTTCAGCAAGAGTTGGCTGATACCCTACCGCAGATGGCATCCTTCCCAACAAAGCCGAGCACTCCGTTCCAGCAAGCGTGTATCGATAAATATTGTCCACAAACAACAAGACATCTCTGCCTTCGTCTCTGAAATTTTCAGCCATGGTTAGTCCTGAGAGGGCAACTCTCAATCTATTTCCGGGAGGTTCGTTCATTTGGCCATAGACTAGTGCTACTTTGTCCAAAACTCCCCCTTCAATCATTTCGTGGTACATGTCATTACCTTCACGAGTTCTTTCTCCAACGCCTGCAAACACTGAATAGCCGCTGTGCTCGTAGGCTATGTTTCTAATTAGCTCTTGAATGTTTACCGTTTTTCCTACGCCCGCTCCACCAAACAGCCCTACCTTTCCTCCTTTAGCAAAAGGACAAATTAGATCGATAACCTTTATACCCGTCTCAAGTAACTCTGTTGTTTCGGCCTGGTCTTCGTAAGAAGGTGGGTTTCTGTGAATAGGCATCGTCTTTTTAGCTGCCACTTCACCTTTCTCATCAATGGGCTCGCCAAGTACGTTCATAATTCTACCTAAAGTCTCTTCCCCTACTGGCACCGAAATTGGGCCTTCTGTGTTAGTTACATCTACACCTCTTTTTAGGCCCTCTGATGCTCCCATTGCTATGGTCCTAACTACGCCGTCACCTAATTGTTGTTGTACCTCTAGCACCAACCCATTCTCGTCAACGGTTAACGCATCGTAGATCTTCGGGAGGCTTTCCTTTGGAAACTCAACGTCAATTACCGCTCCGATTATTTGTATTACAGTTCCTTTACTCATATTTCTATCCAATTATTAAAGTGCCTCAGCTCCAGCGACAATCTCAGAAATTTCCTGAGTTATGGCCGCCTGCCTGGCGTTGTTATAAACAAGTTGCAGTTCTTCTATCAACTCACCTGCGTTGTCCGTGGCGCTTTTCATGGCAACCATTTTAGCCGCCTGTTCACACGATATATTCTCTATTACGGCTTGATATAAAAGTGACTCTACATACCTTTCCATAAGGCCATCCATAAGGAGCCTTGAGTCGTCAGGCTCATATATATAATCCCACCTTGGTCCATCCTGTTTTTCCCCCTCTTCTTCTAATTTGCCCAGAGGCAGTAGTTGTGACACTTCGGGTTGTTGTGTCATGGTGTTAACAAACTTATTGCTCGCCAAATAAACCTTATCGATATTTCCTTCTGCAAAAGAATCCAGCAATATTTTCATAGACCCTACAAGCTGTTCTATTGAGGGCTCGTCTCCCAGTTTTTCAGTTGCTGAAATTACATTTCCTCCAAAAGATCTAAAGAACGATTGGGCTTTGGTGCCAATAAGAGAATAGCTTACCTCTTTGCCTGATGCAGACTCCGAAGCTGCAAAGCTTGTGACTTCTCGTAACAGATTTGCGTTTAGGCCCCCACACAAGCCCTTGTCCGAGCTCACCACAATAATGGCTATTTTCTTTGGATCTCTCTCTTCCATGTAGGTGGGCCTGTATTCAGGCTGTCCATTTGCAAGGTGGTTTATAACTGCGATCATTCTGTCTCTGTAGGGCCTGCCTTTTAACATTTTTTCCTGTGTTTTTTTCATTTTGCTAACAGCAACTTTTTCCATGGCGCTAGTGATCTTTTGCGTATTACTAATGCTGGCTATTTGGGTCTTTATTTCTTTGCTGTTTGCCATGTTTTATTACCAGGTTTGAGTTGACATGAATTTATCTAAAGCTTCCTTAAATGCGCCCTCAATTTCGTCGTTGTATTCTCCTGTTTCTGAAACGCGGTCCATTAATTCTTTATGTTCAGCGTTCATATAAGAGATTAGAGCTTTTTCAAAGTCTTTAATTTTTTCTACTTCTACTTCTCTTAAGAAGCCTTCGTTGGCCGTGTAAAGCATTAACCCCATTTCTGCAACAGACATTGGAGAAAATTGGTCTTGTTTAGTAAGTTCTGTAACTCTTACTCCATGCTCTAATTGTGCCTTAGAGGCCTCGTCTAGGTCAGAAGCGAATTGAGCGAAAGCCTCTAGCTCTCTGTATTGGGCTAGCGCTGTTTTTATTCCGCCGCCTAGTTTTTTTATGATAGGAACCTGGGCGGCCCCACCAACTCTCGAAACAGAAATTCCAGGATCCATCGCAGGTTTTAGACCAGAACTAAAGAGTGAAGATTCTAAAAATATTTGGCCGTCCGTAATGGAAATAACATTAGTAGGAACGAATGCTGAAACATCGCCCGCCTGGGTTTCAATAATTGGTAAAGCGGTTAAAGATCCTGTTTTGCCTTTTACCTTTCCTTCTGTGAAACTTTCTACATATTCTTCATTTACCCTGGCCGCTCTTTCTAACAACCTTGAGTGAAGATAAAAAACATCCCCGGGATAAGCCTCTCTTCCGGGAGGCCTTCTTAACAATAAAGACATTTGTCTGTACGCCACCGCTTGCTTTGATAGATCGTCATAAATAATAAGGGCGTCTTCGCCTCTGTCCCTAAAATATTCACCCATAGAACAAGCTGAAAAAGGAGCTATATATTGCATGGGCGCAGGATCGGCCGCCGCGGCAGCCACCACAATAGTGTTGTCCATGGCACCGTACTCTTCTAAGGTCCTCACTACCTGTGCAATAGAGGATTGTTTTTGCCCTATTGCAACGTAGATACATTTAACGCCAGTGTCTTTTTGGTTAATTATTGCATCCACTGCTATGGCTGTTTTCCCGGTTTGCCTGTCTCCAATTATCAACTCCCTCTGGCCCCTGCCTATAGGCACCATGCTGTCCACTGCCTTAATTCCCAACTGCACTGGTTGGTCAACTGGCTTTCTGGAAATAACTCCCGGCGCCACCTTTTCTACAGGGGCCGTTTCAGTGGTTTTGATCTCCCCCTTGCCGTCAATTGGATTTCCTAAAGAGTCCACAACCCTTCCAAGGAGGGCCTCTCCAACTGGTACCTCTAATATTCTGCTAGTACACTTCGCTGAGCTTCCTTCAGCTAAAAGCTTGTAATCTCCTAAAATTACAGCTCCGACTGAGTCCCTTTCCAGGTTAAGGGCCATGCCCATTACGCCGTGCTCGAACTCTATCAGCTCTCCATTCATAACTTCGCCCAAACCATGAATTCTTGCTATACCGTCCGCAAGGAACACCACCGTGCCTTCGTTGCTTGGCTTGGCAGACGCGTCCAACGCATCAATCTTTTCTTTTATTATTTGACTTATTTCTGAGGGATTTAGTTCTTCCATTTTTCTATTTAATTTGATTAATTAATTTATCAAGCCTTCCTTTTATAGAGTGGTCTATTACCTCGTCTCCACATTTAACAGAAAAGCCTCCAATAAGAGTTGAGTCTACTTCAGACTTAACATTTACATTGTTTCCGTATCTTTTTTCCAGTCCTTTAGTTATCGAATCAGTTTGTTCTTTCGTAAGCTCATAAGCCGATGTAATTGTTAACTCTGATGAAGAGTCCTTTTCGGCCAAAAGTTTTTTGTACTCTGAACTTATGGTGGGCAGCAGAGAGAGTCGTTTTGCTTCGCCAAGAACCTTTAGAAAGTTAATTGTTTTTTGTTGAACTTGACCACCAAATAAATCAACAAATATTTCGGTCTTCTCTCTATAAGCTTTTTCCGGTGAAGAGATCAACAGACCAACGGCGCCTTCAGACATGGCTGAAACTATCTGGTCCAAGTCCTCAGACCAGCCCTCTGAGTGATCAAACAGGGCTTGGGCATAAGGTCTGGCTGTTGTACTTAAACTCAATTAAAGCTCCTTCGAGATTTCTTCAATAATTTCTGCATTCTTTTCTTGATCAATTTCTGACCCAAGAACTTTTTCTGCACCCGCAACAACAAGAGCCGAAACTTCTGACCTAATTTCTTCTCTCGCTTTTTTGGCAGCCTGTTCAAGATCTGCTTTTGCTGAAGTCTTTATCCTGTCTGCCTCTTCCTGGGCTTGGCTTTTGGCATCTTCTACCATTTGGTTAGCTCTCTGCCCAGCTTGACCGACAAGGTCAGCCGCCTCTTTCTTGGCCTCTTCAACTATAGCTTCTCTCTGGGTGTTGGCCTCTTCAAGCTCTCGCCTTCCTCGACTTGCAGCCTCAAGTCCGTCAGCTACCTCTTTTTCTCTTTCTTCTAAAATTTGAAGCATTGGCGGCCACACATATCGCATGCAAAACCACACGAACAAAATAAAGGCTAAGAGTTGGCCAATTAGTGTGAAATTAAAATTCATTTCGTGTTTAGGTTTATGTGAATAAGAAAATTAATCCAAAGGCCAGTGATATGATTGGCAGTGCGTCGACCAATGCCATCATTATAAAGAACTGCCCTAAAAGGTAACCCTGAAGTTCAGGCTGTCTTGCTATGCCCTCCAAATATTTAGAGGCAGCCACTCCCACACCTATGGCTCCGCCGACGGCTCCCAGTCCGGCCATCAAGGCCCCGGCTACTAATCTTAATTCTTCCATTTTTTTCTCCTTTTTATTTAGTGGTGTGCTTCATGAGCTTGGTTCAGAAACACAACGGTTAAAATCATAAAAACATAGGCCTGCAATGCAATAATCAAAATATGAAATATTGCCCAGCCTAAATGAAGCAGGATGCCTAGGGCGCCCCACATAAATCCAGCGACACTTTCAAAAAAACTTCCAAAAAGCAGCGCTATTAAAATAAATATCATTTCCCCTGCAAAAAGATTTCCGTAAAGCCTGAGTCCTAGTGCGGCTTGTTTTGCATAAAACCCTGGTATCTCTACTATCATGTTAAATGGCAGGGCCCATTTTCCTAGAGGCTGCAGAGTTAGTTCCGCCAAAAAGCCCCCGATACCTTTGTTTTTGATACTGTAATAGTGAATCATGATGGCTATTCCAAGGGCCATGCCAGCAGGTGCATTTATGTCTGCAACCGGAAGGACCTTAAAGTAATGTACGGGTCCATAGTTTGCAGAGGATTGGAAGCCGTTTGCTATCCATGGAATCAAATCAACGGGCAGCAGGTCCATTAGGTTCATTAGTAAGATCCATGAAACAGAGGTTAAGGCCAGGGGCCCTATTATTTTGTTGCCCTTTGGCTCAAAGGTGTCGTTAACCGCACCTCTTACAAAATCTATAGCGTATTCGAATGCGTTTTGTAGTTTGCTGGGATTTGTTGCCGAAGCCTTTCTTGCTATTGACCAAAATAAGAAGGACACAATCCCTCCCAGCAGCAATGACATCACCATGGTATCAACATGAATCGCATTAAAACCCATTTCCTTAACATCACATGTGTATGTGCTAGGTTCGTGCTCAGTGTGTGCTTTTCCTATGTTTATGTGGTGGTCTGCAAACCTCCACTTACCATCAGAACATTCGCCAAATGTTAGGTTTTGGAGGTGGTGTTGTATGAAGTCTGTTGAGTTAAGTTCTTTGCTAGCCATTTGGTTTTTGTTGGGCGCCGCAATTATAGAATTGTGTTGGAGATAGTCCAAGCACAAATTTAAGATTTTTTATTTTTTTATTCTCTCTAAAAGCCCTTGAAGTATGTCTAGATTGTCGAAATTTATTGTTAAACTTCCTTTGCCTTTTTTGTTGTGCTTAATTAAAACTTCAGCTCCTAAAGTTTCAGACAGGTCTCTCTCAAGTTTTTTGGTGTTTGGATCTTTCGACAGGGCGCCTTGCTTCGCCGGTCCTTCTTGTTTTTTGCCCCCAACTAGGGCTTCTGTTTGCCGTACCGACAAAGATTTTTTAATAACCTCTTTCGCCAGCCCAAGTTGTTTCGTTGGGTCTGCTGAAAGGAGTGCTCGAGCGTGCCCCATTTCTATCTTGCCCTCCTCTAGTAAGGCCTGCACTTCTGGGGCCAAATTTAAGAGACGTAACAGGTTTGTTACTGCCGATCTGGATTTTCCAACCGATTTGCCCAAGGCATCTTGTGAAAGGTTAAACTCGTGTTGAAGTCGTTGGAGTCCTCGTGCCTGGTCAAGGGCGTTTAAGTCTTCTCTTTGCAGGTTCTCTATAAGTGCTATTTTGGCTGTTTCGTCATTATTCAACTCTCTTACGATTGCGGGAACAGCTGAAAGGCCCGCCATTTGTGCGGCACGCCAGCGCCTCTCTCCCACCACAATTTCAAACCTGCCAGAGGCTTGTCTTCTCACAACCAGCGGCTGCAAGACACCCTGCTCTTTTATGCTCTGTGCAAGCTCTTCTAGGGTGCTTTTGTACATTTTTTTTCGAGGCTGGTATTGCCCTGGCGACAAATCTTCGGTTGCTATCTCTTTTATCCCTTGGGGGTCTGTTTTGGGTCTGTCGCCCAACAAGGAATCTAGTCCGGTGCCTAGGCTTGATTTGTCTTTACTCATTGGCCGCACCCCTGTACTGGTCTTCCATTCTTCCAATCAACTCTCCAGCCAAAGACAAGTAGGCCAGCGAGCCTTTGGCGTTGGGCTCATATGATAGTGCTGATTTTCCAAAACTTGGGGCCTCGGCTAATTTTATATTTCTTGGGATGACTGTTGAATATAGCTGGCCGCCAAAATGCTTCTCAAGCTCTTGGGTCACCTGTCGGCCCAGTTTATTTCTCGGATCAAACATAGTTCTTACTACGGCGCTGAGCTGCAAATTGTGACCTGTGGTTTGGTTTAGTTGGTCCACGGTTTCTAATAGTCCAGCCAGACCCTCCAATGCAAAATATTCACACTGCATAGGAACAATGAGGTTTTTTGCTGCTCTTAGCCCATTTAAGGTCAGCAAGTTTAAGGAAGGCGGACAATCTATCAAGATGTAGTCATAACTCCCTCCGTTTTCTGACAAGAAATTCATTAACGCCCTTTCTTGATCCCCTCCATTTCTTAGGTGCGATTCTGCAGCAACAAGGGAAGGCCCTGAGGGCATTACGTCGTAACCCATTCCATTAGAGGCAAATATTGCCTGTCCAGCCGAACCCATGAGAGCAGAAACCGAACCCTCTTCTCCGTCTGTCTTTTGTAGGCCGGAGCCTGTCGTCGCATTTGCTTGGGGGTCTAAATCAATCAAAAGCACACTTCTTTTCATTGCTGACAACGAGGCGGCCAGGTTGATGGCTGTTGTGGTCTTCCCTACGCCACCTTTTTGGTTTGCTATAACTAATGTATTAACCATCTTTCTCTATTGTAACCAAGATGCGGCCCTTGTCTTTTCCTTTTGAAGGTATTTTTAGTGTTTTTTTAATTGTATAGCCTGGGGGCAGCGTTTCGCTGTTTAGCTGGTCCTCGGTTTTCATAAGCTTAAGTTTTGTTCCGGGTTGATCTAGGTGTTTCTTTGTCAGCCCAACAAGGTGTGCTGTAGAGCCCACGGCTCTAGCTATTATTTCGTAGTTTTTTGGTAGGGTGGAGGGGTCTACATCCTCGATTCTCGCATGTATCACTTTTACGTTTTTTAGGCCCAGTTTGTTTGAGGTGTTTAATAAAAAAGACGCTTTTTTTGAGCTACTTTCTACCAAAATAACCTGTTTCTCTGGCCCTTTTATTGCTATCGGGATTCCTGGAAGGCCTCCTCCACTTCCAAGGTCTACCACAACCCGACCTACCCCTTCAAACACAGAAAGAGAGTCTTCTATGTGGTGGTCTAGGTTTTGTGCCTGGCTTTGTGATACAAGGTTGTGGGTTTTGTTCCAGGACCGAATCAGCTCTGTGTATTGTTTGGTTTTGGCCGCTTCCTTCAACTTGCTTTTCGTTTTCTTTCTTTTTTCAAGTGAACCAATAAAAGTGAAATTGCGGCTGGCGTAACCCCAGGAAGTCTTGAGGCCCTTGCCAGGCTTTGGGGCTGGGCTTCTGAAAGTTTTTGTTTTACCTCGTTAGAAAGGCCTGTCACGTTTTCATAATCAACCGTGTTGGGGATTTTTGTGTTTTCGTTTTTTTGTAGCCTCTCGATGTCTGTTTTCTGTCTTTCTATATACCCAGCGTATTTCACAGAGGCCTCTATCTCATCAATGGCGTTCCTCTTAATTCCGTCTAGTTGTCCTGGTAAGTGGTCGTATAACACTTTGGGGCGTTTTAAAATCTCTTTCAGGGTTTTTGATGAGCTTAGCCTTTCTCCTGTTTCCCTTTCAAGGAGGGTGGCTTCTTTTGTGTTGGGAGATATTTTTTCTTTTTCCAGTCTTGTCAGCTCTGCCCGGGCTGTGTTCTTTTTATCTTCATAAACCTCCCAAAGCTTGTCTTGGACTAAGCCTAGTTTTTTTCCTCTCTCGGTTAACCTCATGTCTGCGTTGTCTTCTCTCATTATCAGCCTGTACTCAGCCCTGCTGGTGAACATTCTGTATGGCTCTTTTGTTCCAAGGCTTACCAGGTCATCAACCAACACACCCATGTATGCCTCGTGTCTCCCTAATACCAGCGGCTCTTGTTCTGTTAAAGACAGGGTGGCGTTTATGCCTGCGAGCAGGCCTTGCGCTGCCGCCTCTTCATATCCTGTGGTTCCGTTAATTTGGCCCGCAAAATACAGGCCCTTGGTGCATCTCGTTTCCAGGCTGTGCTTAAGTCCTGTTGGGTTAAAGTAATCATATTCTATTGCATACCCCGCCCTTACTATCTCTGCTTCTTCAAACCCCCTTATGGACCTAACGAAGCTCTCTTGCGACTCACGAGGAAGGCTGGTTGATATTCCATTCGGGTAAATTAGGTCGGAGTTGAGGCCTTCTGGTTCTGCAAAAATTTGGTGAGAGTCTCTCTCCGCGAACCTTACAACCTTGTCTTCTATTGAGGGACAGTATCTCGGTCCGACGCCCTCAATGACGCCGGAATACATTGGCGACTTATCTAAAGACCCTCTAATAATCTCGTGGGTTTTTTTGTTGGTTCTGGTCATAAAACACTCTACTTGTTTGGGTCTGTTTTTCTCACTAGAGGTGTAAGACAAGAGGGGGGTTGGTGAGTCTCCTGGTTGGGGGGATAGTCTGGACCAGTCAATTGACTTCTTGTGGAGTCTTGGAGGGGTTCCTGTCTTTAGCCTTCCAACCGACAGGGGAAGTTTTCTTAGTCTTTCTGCGAGCTTTATGCTTGGTGGGTCTCCCACCCTGCCTCCGGGTTTTTGTTCTAGGCCTGTGTGCATAACCCCGCCCAAGAAGGTTCCTGTTGTTAAAACTAATTTTTCAGCAATTAGCGATTGACCTTGGTCGGTCAACACAGAGCACACCTCTTCTTCTTTAATAATTATGTCCTCCACCGAGGACTCCACGATAGTTAGGTTGTCGCATTCTTTGAGCAGTTCCTGAACGGCAGATTTATAAAGGTCTCTGTCGGTTTGGACTCTTGTAGCCCTAACCGCTTGGCCTTTTGTGGAGTTGAGAACTCTGTAATGTATGCCCGCCATGTCTGCAGCCCTTGCCATTAGTCCGCCCAAGGCATCCACCTCCTTCGCAAGATGGCTTTTTCCTATCCCTCCTATGGCGGGATTGCAAGACATCTCCCCTATTTTATCTGCGCTGTGTGTTACCAAACAGGTGTGTGCGCCCATTCTTGCTGCCGCAGCCGCGGCCTCTACCCCCGCATGACCTCCTCCAATTACTATAATTTGATACTTATCCACAACTTAAAAGAATAAATTTATTATTTAATAATATATTACTAATATTATAACTTGTTGTTATTGGTGCAAGGGCACCCTGTGTAAAACCAAACCAACGACAACAAGCAAAAGGTTTTTTAGTGGATCTAACAGCAGGGGGTTGTTCTTGAAAGGTTGTGCGGGGCCCTGAACTAATTGGGGACAAAAAATAAAATTCACAAAACAAGCACACCACATCACAGCTTATAAACAGCTATTTTCCTATACAAAACTCAGAAAAAATTTCTCCCAGTAAATCATCAGAAGACATAGGACGAGTTATTTTACCAAGACTGCACTGCGCAGACAAAAGACTTTCAGCAACCAACTCCAGCCCCTCTCCCTCCTCGAGAGAACAAACAGCCTTAGACAGGCCGGCCTGACACTCTTGTAGACAAACAACATGCCTTCTTCTTGAAAGAAGGACCGTCTCCCCACCCAACCCCAGCTTAACCAAAATTAACTCCACTAGGTTGTCGAGACCCAAACCAGTCTCAGCAGAAACAAACACCTCTCCGCTGTCTGTGTCCGGGACCTCTGCCAGAAGATCGCACTTATTGAAGACCTTGATGGTGTCTTTATTAATGGGCTCCATTTCTTCTTCTTTAGTTACATCAAAAACACACAACACAAGATTGGCCCCCTCAAGCGCTGAGCGCGCCCTTTTCATGCCCTCTTCCTCTATTTCGTTGTCAGGACTTTTTCTAAGTCCAGCCGTGTCCACCAACTCTACCACCACACCACCAAGGTTTAATTCAACCCTAATAGAGTCTCTTGTT
>Ga0208407_1000115_pt1 | contig 35276 bp, 34 predicted proteins | sample ETNtaG_9_FD_185775 | JGI IMG/M metagenome (GOLD analysis project Ga0208407, IMG submission 185775) | Marine microbial and viral communities from oxygen minimum zone, Eastern Pacific Ocean - ETNP201406SV69 (SPAdes) (version 2) | ecosystem: Environmental > Aquatic > Marine > Oceanic ...
GCTACTGGATCATCAGGTCAGACTCCATGTGCAATAGGAACCTATCAACCAGATGCCGGACAAACATCTTGCTTAGATGCGGATGCAGGACATTATGTTGATTCAACTGCTCAAACATCACAAACAGAATGTGCAGCAGGGACCTACCAAGCATCCACCGGACAATCTTCTTGCTTAGATGCAGATGCAGGATATTACGTCCCTACAACTGCTCAAACTTCACAAACAGCTTGTCTTGCAGGAACATATCAACCAGAAACAGGACAGTCGTCATGTTTAGATGCAGATGCAGGATATTATGTTCCTACAACCGGTCAAACAGCACAAACAGAATGTGCAGAAGGAACATACCAAGCATCTACTGGACAATCTTCTTGCTTAGATGCAGATGCAGGATATTATGTCGATGCTAATGCATCTACGAATCAGACTCCATGTGCAATAGGAACCTATCAACCAGATGCCGGACAAACATCTTGCTTAGATGCGGATGCAGGACATTATGTTGATTCAACTGCTCAAACTTCACAAACAGCTTGTCTTGCAGGCACATATCAACCAGAAACAGGACAAACATCTTGCTTAGATGCGGATGCAGGATATTATGTCGATACTAACGCATCTACTAGTCAGACAGAATGTCTATCAGGAACATATAATCCAAACACTGGTTCTACAACTTCCAGTGATTGTTTAGATGCAGATGCAGGACATTACGTTCCTACAACCGGTCAAATATCACAAACAGAATGTGCAGCAGGGACTTACCAAGCAGATACAGGCCAGTTGTCATGTGTTAATGCAGACGCAGGTTATCATGTTCCTGAGACTGGGCAATATACGCAAATAGAATGTTATGAAGGGACATACCAAGATAATGATGGACAAACTTCGTGTGATGATGCAGACGCAGGTTATTATGTCAATATCAGTGGTTCTGAAAATCAAATACCATGTGAATTAGGAACATTCCAAAATCAGACTGGTCAAATATTCTGTATAGTTGCAGAGCCAGGATATTATGTCGATACTAATGCATCAATCACTCAAACTGAATGCGCTGAAGGAACCTATAGTTCAAATTATGGGGCCTCGGATGCTTCTGATTGTACTAAAGATGAAGACCTACGACTCATTATTTTTGCACCAATTATTGCAATTATAGCATTAATTACACTTTCAGTGATTTATTTTAGTCCTACCTCTAAAAAAGATGAAGAAGAGTAATTGCAACCACAAAAACAACACCCGAGGCAATTTAGTTAAGAGTAATTATTCCACGATCCGCCACCAAGTACGGTCCGGACGATGAGTTCGTGGTACTGCTGAGAACCGTCGAATTACGGTCCGAACGCCGCTTGAGCCCCTCGGGCTGAGCGGTTCCCGATGAGTTCTGGGAATCAGAACCATATCACGATTCAGTTTCATGGTGAAAGTGAAAAGACCCGTCCCCCTAGACAGTTTATATCCCCTTGTCGGCGATGGTGATTTATGGTGTCGCGAAAATTGGAGCATACAGATGAGGACTTCATCGCTAAGGCAACTCAACAATCAAAAAAAGGACAGTATCTAACTCCAATCGTTGTTGCAGACCGCCTTGCACAAGATTTGTTGGATTTATCCCTCTCTCCCATCAAAGAGATTCATGATTTGGGTTGTGGACCTGGGAGTTTGTCATCTGCAGTGCTAAGATTTCAGTCAGATGTTCAGGTTGTTGGATATGACATAGATCAGTCTGCAATAAATGAATACAACCAGCGTTTTCCAGGAATTGGGAATGCGGTATTTCGTGATTTATTAGTGGAGCCTTCAATTGGCCCACTATCTGCTGTTATTTGCAATCCGCCTTACCTTCTTTCTCGACGTATGGGAAAGGAAAGAACTTCGGAAATTCGCAACGTAGATTATTTCAAAACTACTACTGGGAAATTAAATACGTTTTCACTTTTTATTGAACTCGCCTTACGTGAATTATGTGAAAATGGAGTTGCTGCCTTCATCGTACCAATTGGGATAACCAATCTAGAAGATCACGAAGCAATAAGAAAATTGCTCATTGAAGAATGTGAAGAAATTCGGCTTACTTGGATGACTGAATCGAATTGTTTCAAAGAGCAGAATGTTTCTGTTGACGCCTGCCTCCTTAGTTTTAGGAAGGGTAAAGGTAAGGCTAAAATTGAGATTAGGGAATGGGATGGGCGTAAGATGATATTTCGTGAACAAATTCAAAGTGGAAATTTCTCCGTTTTTCCAACCCGTGCTTTACTTGAAGCCGAGGAACAATCAGGAACTCCTATTACCGAAGAATTCGAGATTGTAGCCCGCGGCTTCAACTGGAGAGAGGGGTGGGAAAGTCTCAAGCAAGAAGAGGAGGACACATGGGGGGAAGAATTGTACCCTATCGTAAAAGGAGGGGATATTCTACCCAATGGCCAACTTAAATCCGAATTGATTGAAATCAATTATCTCATGCTTGAGGGACATGCCTTTCTGAGTCGCACTTGTGACTTCAATCTTCATTCATCGACCCGACCACGATTACTTCTAGCAGATATCACGTCAAAAATCAAAGTGACTTTCACAACTAAACCTATCCTGCCAATGAATTCAGTCAAGATAATTTTTCACAAGGAGGATTCTGAAAATAGACTTCACGATCTAATGAATCACCTCAGGAAAGAAAGCACATTCAAGAGATTGAAATTGGGTCGACCGAATCTGCATCTCACGAAGGGTAACTTAGAGACCCTATTGATTCCAGATGGTGACGCTTGATGGCTTGGAACGTGTTCGATCTTTATTGTGGTCTTGGTGGGCTTGGGTTGGGATTCAAACGAGCTGGATTTGAATCCAAAGGCGGCATTGATTATTGGCAGCCAGCAGTTGAAAATAATGCCAAATTACTGGGCCATGAAGCATACAGATCGGAAGTGAAGGAAGCAGATAAAATCATTCTAGATTCAGGATGGGAGGCGGACACTGGGCTTCTCATTGGAGGGCCTCCTTGTCAGGGGTTCTCTCTAGCAAATCAGCGACGGTCGTCGGATGGTGGTGCCAAAAAGAGATCTGAACTTTTCAATTATGTGGACTTGATTAATCGACTCAAACCAGCTGCATTTCTTTTAGAAAATGTGGGTGGGATGAAGGATACACAAAAGAATGCTGAGAATGCTGAATCGACAGTAAGTGGCTTGACAAAGGACGAATATGTTGTTGCCGCAAAGGTTCTCAATGCATCTGATTTTGGAATTCCACAGACAAGAAGACGCACCATCTTCTTAGGATTTCGAAAGGATTTAGTTCCAAATGACTTTGATGCTGCAACCGCCTTCCCCACACCAACACATCATGATTTTTGCAAGAAAGTAAATGGCATCAATGAGCGATATGGTTTTCCAGAAACAACAAATGAGGCACGCGATCCGGCATTTTGGAAAGATGAATTCTTCAAAGCAATTCTCTCACCGGAAACACACGTGTTGTTTGACAGATTACCTGCAATAAATGTTAGAGATACGATTGGTGATTTACCGCCCCTTGAAGCCGGAGAGGCTTCAAAGGTCCACAACCATATCGCCGGCAAGGTAAGTGATATCGTTGCAGCACGAATGGGAGACATACCGCCTGGTGGAAATGTATTCAACATCAAGGAAGAAAACTTGCATGGACTGAATCCTGAAGATTCATGGTATAACTACAAGCGAATGAATTGGGTTTGTCGGTCTGCTCCCGCCATCCCTTGCGAGATACGTGCTGCGAATGGATACGCACATCCCATTCAGAACCGAGCCATCACACCCAGAGAAGCGGCAAGGCTGCAGGGCTTCCCTGATGACTTCGTGTTTGAAGGGCCGGCGAAAGATCAGTACAGGCTCATTGGAAACGCGGTCCCACCATTGCTCGCGCAACGAATCGGAGAATCAGTTCTGGCAGTTCTGAACAGCCTCTAATCGTCATTCTCAAGTGGAGTTCCAATTTCATTTAGGATTTCTATTGCACTTTCAAGGGGCACCTGATTGAAGCCATGGTATAGAAAACCCATTATCCCAAGTAGCATAGCGAAGATTCTCGATGAAATTTGTATCAAAGCGTGCTGTTGAATCTCCTCTCGCGAGGTAATCCCATTCCTGCGTCATTAGCCATCTATTCTGCTCTATTCTGGATGCTCCAGGGATACCTGGTTTTTCATGGCTATTCCAGAAAGACCAACTTTTGCCATCGTGCTGTGTGCAACCTACGGTTTCTCTGCAGTTATGCATGCTCCATCCATAGCGCTCCCCGATCGCTTTGCGTAATGGGCCATCATATGCTGAACGCACTCTAGCACATTCTGTGCAATGGCTCGCAGTTCCCCTTTCTGCTGCACCATATATCTGAAAACCATCGCCTCTGCAAGCAATAACATGTGGGTTTCTACCTTTACCTCCGCACCGAGCCAAAAAATCACTTCCTAGAATGAACTTGATTAGTCGGACAATGCCCAAGTATTAGACTACGGCGGTTATCATCGACAGTCCCGAAGAAGAGGGTAGCGTGTGAGCGGTATCGCAGTCAGTCGGTATCTGTGATTCATTGTTCTCAATGGGTCGAACTCATGAGAGACTACCCGATTAACTTCTTATGACTCTGAGAAGGTCAGGTCGACCGTAATGGCCACTGTAGTCAAAGTTCTGACGCTCCTCCAGGACGGTGCGCCTGTCCACATCCGCGTATAGGATGCCTTCTTCGTAATCCGGCAGGGGGCCAGCGATTATCTCGCCAATCGGATTTGCAATCAGAGAACCGCCAGAGTGGATTCCCCCGGCACTCATCATTTCATCTCGCATCGGGAAGTCATCAAGTGAGAGATGCCCGAAATCCTCTCCTCGATAGACTCCACAAGCGGAAAGAATCCACGATCTTCCTTCTAAGGCCATGAATCTGGTGATGTCCTTTGTCAGAGAGTAAGATCCGGGCCAGACTGCAACGTGGATCATCTCCCCTTCCTGATGCAATGCTGCGCGGGCGAGAGGAATCCAATTCTCCCAGCAGTTCAGTCCGCCTATGCGGCCTTCTGGTGTCTCGTAAGTCCGGAGGCCCCCTGTGTCTCCATCTGCCCAAAGTAGGCGCTCATCGAATGTCGGCTTAATCTTGCGATGCCTACCGAGGATTTCACCTTCGAATCCGATTGTTAACAGAGTTGCGTAAACGCTGCTACCTCCCCCTTCGAGTATTCCTCCCATCAGCATGACTCCATTCTCCAAGGAAATCTCCCTCATTTCTTCTACAATCGAACCATCTAGTCTGACAGCTTCCCTAGCATAAGTGGCGTAGGCACGTTTCTGGTCAGGATTGTCCCATCGTGCTGAATCGGTCAAACCCATCCAGACGGGATATCCCGGAATCAGTGTCTCGCCCCATGTGATGACGCTAGCACCCTCGCCAATTGCTTCGAGAATCAGTGTCTTGAGTTTTTTCCAAGAGGCTTGCTTATCCAGAAAAACTGGTGACATCTGGATTACTGCGACCTTCATTAGTAGGGCCTAGGCGCCCTAGTTTGAAAACCTCTTGAACCACTCAATTCAGATTTCTGAGAGATAGCTCGATAGTGACCGAGTCGGGGATAGGAATCCTGAGGACCTTCCTCAAGGACTTCTCGTCCTTCGCGGTATTGGTCACTAGCTCCATTAGGCGCTTGTGAACCCTCATCTCCCAGTGGTCCCAAGTCTCCGACCCCTCTCCATCTGGGCTTTTCCTGCAAGGAACCACTAACCTGCGGGTTGGCAGGGGGATGGGCCCTCGTAGATTGACGCCCGTCTCATCCGAGATCGCCTTGATCTGCTGGCAGACTAGGTCAACGTCCTCGTGGTTGTCGCCGGTCAGCTTGATAGTCGTGACAACCGGCATTCACTTCACCAGTGTCGATTACTTCTTCTCGATCTTCATGCAGACGCCAGCGGCAACGGTCTTGCCCATGTCTCTGATTGCGAAGCGAGACAACTCAGGGAACTTGTCCATCTGCTCGATTGCCATTGGCTTGGTAGGTGCGAACCTAACTAGAGCAGCATCTCCGGTCTTCAGGAACGCAGGGTTTGCCTCCTTGGTCTTGGAGTTCTCAAGAAGCTCCACGAATCGGACAGCGACCTGTGCGGTGTGGGCGTGGAACACTGGTGTGTAACCGACGCCTATCGCCTTCGGGATGTCCATTAGCTGGACCTGGCCCACGAAAGTCTCGTCGTGCCTCACGAATGCTGGTTCGTTGTCCTGGTATCCAGCGACGTCTCCTCTGCGGATGTCGTTGGCAGCCAGTCCACGCACGTTGAACCCGACGTTGTCGCCTGGCTCTGCCTTCGCATGGCTAGTGTGGTGCATCTCGATGTCCTTCACCTCTGCAGCCTTCTGGCTTGGATTGAAGACGACCGTCTTACCCCTCTCGAGGACACCGGTCTCTACCTTGCCGACTGGGACGGTCCCAATTCCGCTGATCTTGTAGACGTCCTGGATAGGTAGCCTGAGAGGCCTGTCTGTAGGCTTAGGTGGCATCTCGACTGCGTCGATAGCCTCGAACAGTGTTGGACCGTTGTACCAAGGCGTGTTGTCGCTCTTGTTGAACACGTTGTCACCAGCTAGGGCGCTGCATGGAATGAAGGGGATGTTGGTGGGGTTGAAGCCCGCCATCTTCAGTAGGTTGGATACTTCCTCTACCGCGCTGTTGTACTTGTCCTGGGACCAGTCGACACCGCTGATGTCCATCTTGTTGATGTTGACAATTAGCTCCTTGACTCCCAGAACCTTAGCTAGGAAGGCGTGCTCCTTTGTCTGCGCGTTAACGCCGTCATTGGCTGCGACGTTCAGCACTGCTGCGTCTGCCTGGCTTGTTCCTGTGATCATGTTCTTCACGAAGTCACGGTGACCCGGTGCGTCGATGACTGTGAAGTAGTACTTAGGGGTGAAGAATTCCTTGTGAGCGACGTCGATTGTTATTCCTCGCTCCCTCTCCTCCTTCAGTCCGTCCATCACATAGGCGAAACCGAAACCGGCCTTGCCTCTCTCTGATGCATCCTTCTCCAAACCATCAATCACGTGCTGTTCTATGTGGCCGCTGTCTAGTAGCAGTCTTCCGACGGTTGTCGACTTTCCGTGGTCGACGTGACCAACGAAAACGATATTCAGATGCGGCTTGCTCTTGTCTTCCCATTGTGAACCCATTGTTTACACCTCTAAGGTAGGCCCGCCGACCGGAGAGGCGTATATGAACCGTTCCCTGCTGTTTTCGGTACGCTAGTCCCAGATTGCCACTTATTCGATAAATCCGGGGCTTGGAGGGCCTATCGGTACTGCAATTCGATCACTAACTGATTTACCTCGGTATTGTGGTTCTCGGCGTTCTCCAAGTCAACCGTCCAGTCCCCCGGAAGGAATCCTCTGACGGTCGATCCTCCGATCACCATCCATACGCAATACTCGTCACTACCACAGTCACCAGCGTCTCTGTTGTCGTTCTCTATCCCTGTGGTGTTTGAGATCTCCTCATCTGTACTGTTGTACATGTAAAGGTCTAGCCTGTTGCTGGTGGTCTGTCCGGGGATCCCCCCTCCAACCTGGTCATCGTCCTCCTGTGGGTAGGATAGCTTTGCCCTCATGTACCGAATCCTGTCCTTGGACTCCTGGTCGTACGTCATTGGGTACTCCCATGTCATGAGGACTGGGTTCGGTTGGGCCCTGTCTATGACGAAGTCCTCCCACACACCTCTGTAATTGACATAAACCATCGAATCGGTGCTGTCCTCGAACCCGTTGTTATCGACAACTGTCAGCCGCACCTCCCAAGCACCTGCTGGGCGGGAGTCCCACGTGTACGTCTCCCCCGTAGCATCAACATCGTTGTCTGCGACCCCATCGTTATCCGAGTCAGTGTAGGTGTCAAGATCCCACCTCCACTCTACTAGGTACTCCTCTGAGTAGCAATTGGAGTCATCTGGATCGCATCCTGCCCACGAGTCCGAGCCATCGAGAGTGATCGTCGCACTAACCTCTATGTCACGATCGTTGATGTCGTTGTCATCATCGCAAACCCATACAATCACCATGTCGCCATTGGCTGATGACTCCTCTCCCTCGCAGTCGTCGTCCTTGCTGGACGTTATCTTCGCCTTCGGTTCCCTGGCCGAGGAGTCGACCACCGTGATTGACATACTTGCAGTTGCCTCGTGGGTGCCATCACCCACGGCCAACTCTGCCACATAGTCCCCTGGTTGGGCATATGCGTGGCTTGTTGTAAGGCCAGTTCCTGTGTTCCCGTCGCCAAAGTCCCATTCGAAGGTGAGCGAATCGCCATCCGGGTCAGAGGAACCCGCTGCGCTGAATGTGATTGAGGAGTCTGCCTTCACGGTCCCGCTCGGATCCACCGACATGGTTGCAGTGGGCGGGCTATTGCTTCCTAGGACATCTGTGCAGCCTGCCAGCATTGGGGCTAGGAAAACTATTGCCAGCATGCTTGCCAAGCCTCTTGTCGTTGCCATTCTGATACGCGGGCCACAGTGAAGTAAAATCAATCCTACGGCTGTTTGCTTGTGAAGAAATCTAAAACCACTTGTCGAGAGAATCCTGCCTAGTTCCCTTCAGTAGGTTCTTTTCGTCCCATCCGAATGCATCTGTGACTCTCCCTAGAGACTTAGCCAGTCTGCCGGCATAGTACTCTCTGTCGTAATCCGGTGGTTCTCCGCCGATCTCGTCAACTAACCATGCCCTGACTCCTAGCTTCTTGTCGCCCTCATCCGGTTTGGTGACGATGTACCCGACCTTCATGCCAGGTGTGAACTGGAGTCCTGCTGCTATCCTCTGCTTTGCTGCACGTACATATGGCAAACCGTCCGGGTTTGCATAAACGCTATCGAAGTCCCATTCGTTCTTCTTGGAGTCCCATCTCCCTTTGCAAGACCTGCTGATAACCAGTTGCGAAGGCTCTACATTCCCCTCTCTGACTCTGTCTATGACAGACTTGGTCATGTCGACGGCCCCTATTGTGTTTCCATCAAGGATCATCTCGAACATCTGAGTCATGGTGTCTGAGAGGATCTGGAAGGAATCCGTCCTTCTGACCTCGTACCCCCTGATGAGCATCTCTTCTCTGGGCCAGACCACCCTTCCAACGTAACGCTTCTTGGCTCCATGGCTGAAGAATGATGAGAGGGCGGTCTCGAATTCTAGTTCGGCCCCCTCCTTGGTGAACCTATCTGCGAGCGATTCCCCGAACTCCATGGAAGAACTCATCGCTTCCTCCCATTTGTCGAGATCTTCCGAATCCGTGGGTCTGTTCTTGGGCGAGTCCGCGTCTACAGGGGCGCGTACGAAAATCGAATCGGTATCTGAGTAGACCACGCTGTGACCCTCGTCCTCTACCTTGGAGATGATCGATTTGATGTTGTAACGAGCCCATTCGGTTATACTGGCGCCAAGGCTTGGATGTGTGAAGCGATAGAAGTTCGAAGCGAACACGCCGTAGAAGGAGTTCATGAGTATCTTGACGGCATACTGTAACTGGTCCTGTAGGAAGGCCTCCTCCTCGTCCCCTTCCTCGTTCGCCTTCTTGAGAGCGGCCTTGTGACCGTCTCTGCTCTGCATTAGGTCATCAAGAAGCTGAGGGACCAAACCAAGCCGATCCTCTTTGGATAGGTATCGGGTGCTCGTGGTGGGAGAAACACTGTGAGACTCATCCTCGCTATCGTCCTTGACTAGAGTCGTCGAGCAGATGTTGTTTGAGATCATTATCGAGGGGTACATCGACTTGAAGTCGAGCACGACCACCCATGGTTCGACGCCGGGATCTACCTCATGCACGTATCCCCCGGCTATCTTGCCCTGTTTTCTCGGTCCCTGGTTAGTATTGGGTACAGCGACCCCCTCTCTGTCTGCCAGGCGTATCACTAGCGAGTCGATCCATCGGCTTGTCGTGCTAGTCGCTGCTATGTCTACTGTAGTCAGTGATACTGAGGCTAGTGCCTCCTTCCTGGCTATTGACTTCAGATTGTCAAGTATATCCAGAGGCAGTACGGTGTCCCTGACACAGTACTCCAGGACCTCGTCCGGTCTCGCGGCCCACTCCTCGTCCATCTTGCTCGCATCGATGTCCATCTTGTGCATCTCGTCGTCATCGGGCCACAGAAGTTTGGAGACGTACTTGAGGGACTCTCGCTGTGGCCTAAGGGTCTGTCTGGCCTGCCACCAAGCATCGAGAGGTATTCTTCCTTTGATGGTCCAAACTCGGTTCTGCTCCCTATTGGGAAATATTCTGCCAGGCCTTCTCCAGCCTTTCTTTATCTCGCTCTCAGACATAGGCACTCTGCCCCAACCGAGAAGTGGCGCCCGATCACTTTCAGAGTTCGGGGAGATGTCTTCCGATCTCTCCTCCATCCTTGGCAGGTCGAAGTTGTCGATGTTGTAGCCGGTGATGAAGTCTGGATCCTCAGTCCTGACAACCTCTGTCAGCTTCTCAAGAATTTCAGTCTCGGCTCCGGTTATCGGGTACTCGGTCCTCTGACCCCCCCTATCTACGATGGCCGCCGCACAGAGTATGGTGTTGTCAGATATGCTGGTCTCCAGATCGAATGAGAGTGTGACGAATGGAGCGGGAAAGGGATCAGACCGCTCAAGGCCAGCGATGTCGCAGGAGACTACCATGTCGAGAGGATATAGGCCGGAACCTCCGACTGCCGCGATCCTACTCCGTGCAAGATCTCTGTCTGTTGTCTCGGGCGTCTTCGCCTCTTCGGGTGCTCGGTCGCCCGCCCAGAGGACGTCCCCCTTCATTCGGACGTGTGGCCCTAGGTCCAGATCTAGCAATAGCCTCTGCACGAACAGTATGTCTGCGCTGGTGACGGTCCATCCAAGTCCTGAGAGAGCCTTCCTAACGCCACGCACCTTGGTGGTGTCCCTCACGAATACTCTGTAGTGAGGCCTAATCTTGCCGTCTCTAGTGGAGAGTTTCATCCCACTTGGCTCAGGATCGCTGCGAACGTCCTTGGTATCGGACACCTTTTCCAAGGACAAATTAGCTGTCGTATCCGACTCGTCAGTAGAGGGGTCAGATATCTCGACATAGGGATTGAGGCCGTTCACAAGTAGCAAAGTCGAGTGACCTGCTCTGGACCTGCACCAGAGCTCTATCACGGTCTTCGGACCTCCTTCGTCTTGCCATGCACGATTGTCTCCTGAGACTATGCAGACATCCTCATCCCATTGCATTAGTTCACCCATCCACCTGCCAAGGCTGTTGCTTTACCCCACGTCATCGTGAGGGGCCATAACCATGCCGGGGGGTCCTCAGCGGAACCGTTGAAAGCCGAGGCGTTCCCCTCTGCAATAATTGGGGTGCGGGGAATGAATGAGGACACTGGGCCAGAGATAGACTGGGACTCACTCACTTTCAGTTTCACTCAAACTGATCGCATGTACATAGCGACATGCAAGCAAGGGGAAGAGTGGGGTAAAGGTACTATGCAGGACTTCCAGAATCTGAGCCTTTCTCCAGCCGCTGGCGTGATCAACTACGGACAGGGTCTATTCGAGGGAATGAAGGCACAGTATGCGGAGGATGGGAGTGTAGTCCTTTTCCGGCCGAGCGATAATGCGAGGAGATCACGAGAGGGTGCTCGAAGGCTGGGAATGCCACCAGTTCCAGAGGATATGTTCCTTGATGCGGTCAAGAGGACCGTGAGGGAGAACATCAGATGGGTCCCACCTATGGGCAAGGGGGCCTTGTACGTCAGGCCGCTGCTCTTCGGTAGCGGCGCAATTCTAGGTGTAGCTCCAGCTCCAGAGTTCACATTCCTTGTCTACGTCTCCCCCGTGGGGCCCTACTTCAAGGGAGGGATTACTCCCACTTCGCTAAGAGTATCCGATGAGTTCCACCGAGCCGCACCAGGGGGTTCAGGCGGGGTCAAGGCGATTGGAAACTACGCACCAGGAATGGTTCCCTCAAAGATGGCCAAGAAGGAGGGCTACTCGGAGATAATTTACCTAGATGCCGTCAATCACAGGTACATAGAGGAGGTCGGAGCTGCCAATTTCTTCTGCGTCAAGGATGGAGTCATATCCACGCCAGAGCTGACTGGGACAATCCTTCCGGGCGTAACGAGGGCATCCGTCATGGAACTCGCGGAGTCAAGGGGCTACGAGGTTAGGGAGGAGAAGGTCGATGTCGATAACGCACTTGACGCAGACGAGTGCTTCTGCGTCGGAACAGCAGCGGTAATCTCCGCAATTGGAACCATAGAGCACGGAGACCGGGTGGTAGAGTACTGTGGAGGGGACGTTGGCCCGGTAGCCATGGAGATGTACGATGCCCTGACAGCAATCCAGCAAAGGCGCGCACCAGACGAGTTCGGTTGGACCGTCTCAGTGGAATAGGTCAGTTGGACCTACCCCCTCAGAACCATTCCTCTAGAATTTGGCAGAGAAGGGACGAAGCCCCACTTCTCGTAGAACCCATCAACGTCTGCCATGAGATTGATGTATGCCTGAGGAGGTGCCTCCCTGTGCAAGTATTCCATCAGAGAATTCATGATCATCGTGCCCCCTCCCTTTCCTTGGAACTCCTCGATTACCAGCATATCGCAGATCACGAAAATAGTCCCTCCGTCTCCTATTACTCTGCCCATACCAACGATGGCATTGGAATCCTCTAGCCGCAGAAGCACAGAGAAAAGCTCCTGTCCCAGGCCTTTCGTCGCACCCTCCAGCGAACGTGGCCGCATACCCGCTCTAATCCTGAGGCTTAGGAACTCCCCGACATCCGGAATCCCCTCTTCCACCTTGAACAATCCCTCACTTCCGACCGAACTTCTTCTTCCTTTGCCCGCTCTTGCGGTGCTTGAACGACTTTCGCTGAGCACGCCCCCTTCGATCCCCCTTGGCAGGGCCCCTCGTTGCATCCTTGCCCTGCTCTTTAGCATCCTTGGATCTCTTCCTGAGAGCAGTTCCGATTGACTTCAACACCCCTTCTTTGCTGTTAGTGCCAGTAACTTCGAAGACGTGCTTAGGAGGCATTACTAGCCTGCCTTCCTTTGCATATGGTCTGGAGGGGTGACTAGCCCCGGGCTCCTGCCTCATCTTCCTGATCCCGGCACTGCGGGCAGCCCATACCACTGATTCCAGGGTCGGCTTTGGAATGCTGGCTTCCTTCGGGACCCTTCGTCCGTCTGAACGGCTAAGCCTAGAGTCGAAGTATCCGGTCCACAGGGTCATCTCCTCCTTTGCCGCCATGCTATCGCCCTATCCCTGAGTGATGTGTGACTTGAGGGCTTCGTGCCTATTCTTCCACGAGCACACCGCTAACTACGCCATGCATACCGGGTCTGCTTGTCACCCTGACCATGCCTTTGTCAGTTTCCAGAACCGCTCCCTTGGTCACGATGTTCCTTCTCACGTAGTTGGGATCCGCGTCATTTCCGACTACATTCTTTACAGTGGCTCTGACAGTCTTGCCATCCTTGGTGTTGACGTTGACCTGGTTTACTGAGAGTGTTCTAACAGTCTGTGAGCCCGCCCTCTTTCGGTAGTTCTTGCGGGCGTCAGTCTCTCCCACGTAAGCTAGTTGCTCTTCGCTGGCGACCTCTGTCCTGCGCTTGCCTCTGTATCGGTTCGGTCTCTTGAGACGTCCGCCCGTGGGCTTCCTGCGTGAAATGCCGTGCCACTTCGCCATGCGTCCCGCCGACCTGCCTGCCTTATTTCAAACGATTGGAAGTCGAGATTTCTACTTCCAATGCTCACCTAGGTCTGAAGCAGCAGACTCAATTGCTTCTGCGAGCTCTGCGTAGTTCATAGCTACAGGGAATTGCGGGAACTCATCAATCACATTATCTGGGGGCCTGAATAGGATTCCCGCACTCGCAGTTGATAGCATGGTGGTGTCGTTGTAGGAATCGCCAGCGGCGATTACGTGGTAGTTCATACTCATCAGAGACTCCACTGTCTTGCGCTTGTGATCCTCATACCTAATCTCCCAGTCCTCAATCCTCCCACTATCGTCGATAACCAAAGTGTGACACAATAGGGTGGGATGCCCCAACTTTGCCATCATAGGTTTGGCAAACTGAGAGAATGTGTCTGAGAGAATCAGAGTGGGCCATCTAGACTCCAGTGATTGGAGAAACTCGAGAGCCCCATCCATAGGGTCCATGGAGTCGATAGTGGAGGTGATGTCTCCTATCTTGATGTCATTCTGATCGAGGATTCCCAGTCTGTAACTCATCAGGCGATCGTAGTCCGGCTCGTCCCTGGTAGTCCTCCTGAGTGCCTCTATCCCTGTTCTTTCAGCGACATTGATCCAAATCTCTGGTATCAGTACGCCCTCGAGGTCAAGGCACACGGCAAGCATCGAGCACCGCTGAGGGCTCTGCGCTTCAAGTGTGCGCTTTCGGCATGTTCTTGCGCCTCCCTGCATGTGAGCAATCATGGTGGACAAGAGGCTCAGGAGGAGGACTCCGGTCAGGATCAAGCAGATCAGGGGCGTTGCAGATGAGTTGGCATCTTGGATAGGACATGAGGTGAGCCTAGACGGTTTTCTCGAGCAGGCTCATTATCAGGAAACCGATCTTATTTTAGTGGACAGAGTCCCTCTCGCGATGAAGATAGAGGTTGGTGGAAAATTGGGTTGGTTCCCAACTCTGAAGGGGATAACCAAGTGGAATGTCGAGAGCTCATGGGTGGCTGTTGACGGGGGGGCGATACCATTCCTAGAAAACGGGGCCGATTGCATGGGCGCAGGAATACACATCGCAGACCCATCGCTTCAGAAAGGCGATTTCGTATGGATTAGGAACCAGGAGACCGGCGAGCCAATCGCATCAGGGACAGCATTGCACGATGGCGAGGAGATGATGTCTATGACGAAAGGGAAGGCGATCTCCACAATTCATTGGATTGGAGATGACCTCTGGAATCTTGAGACATAGCGTCTCACACATTGATGAGGGATGGTCCTCACGTTCATCCGTGCGAACGGTCTTACTGACCCTAATCCTCTTTGTTTCGATGTCGTCTGTGACTGCCTCATCTGAAGGAGGAGTCAACGAGGAGGCCCCATTAGAGGGGACCGGAGTGGAGAGTGTATTGTACCCCAGTGCCGCATCCGCTGGAGAAATATTCGAAGTTAGCGTATGGCTAAATGGGGAATCAGGGGGGAACGTTACGACAGTAAAATGGGTGACTCAGGTATGCATAAACTCGGGCATCTGCCATCCACCCGAGACACATACAATGAATGGAGAGGGTGATATTTGGGAGGGTGCAATTGTGCCAGAGGAAACAGTCACCTACGTAAACTGGAAGATCGAGATCCAATGGGAGGATGGGAACACCACGAGTATCCCGGAGAACGGATTCGGATGGAAGGTCTGGTCCGATTGCTGGTACGACAATGGGAGTTGGGGGGGTGAGTCGACCGAATGCCAAGAGGGCGACTCGTCTTCTATCCCAGGCTTCGCAACTCCTCTGGCAATCGCCTCCATATCCATGGCGGCATTGATGGTTTGGCGTGAGTGAGAGCGAAATGGCGATTGACGAAGAGGGGCCAGGCTTCATTGACTTGGAGTTCATCGAGATCGACAGCGAAACCATGCTTTCCAGGGCCCGTTCATTCTACGAGCAGATGGATCGTCGGAGGACTACTCGGCACTTCTCTAATCGGGATGTACCTCGTGAATTGATTGAACTCGCAATCAAGACAGCAAGCACTGCTCCCTCCGGGGCCCATCTCCAGCCTTGGACATTCGTGGCAATCTCGAACAAGGAGTTGAAGGCGTTAATCAGGCAGGAGGCGGAGAAGGAAGAGGCTAGGTTCTACGAGGAAAGGATCCCAGATGAGTGGGAGGAAGTACTGGCACCACTTGGTACTGATAAGGTGAAGGAACACATCACCGAAGCCCCATGGGTCATTGTTCTGTTCAGACACTCGAAGAGGCAAAGAGAGGGTGGCTTCGCGCCCACATACTACTCACAGGAGTCTTGTGGAATCGCAGCCGGCCTGTTCATCTCAGCAGTTCACAACATGGGCCTGGCGACGCTCACCCACACGCCCTCTCCGATGGGATTCCTTCGAAAAATCCTCCAGAGGCCAAAGCACGAGCACGCAATGCTCCTTCTCCCAGTCGGCTACCCTGCCGAGGGGGCGCAAGTTCCCGACTTATCGAGAAAGGCGTTGGGTGAGGTCTCGGATTTCCGAGATTGATTAAGTATCGCACAGATTCCCGATTACCCATGAAGAGTACCAGAAAGAACGCCTTGGCGATTCTACTAGCCCTGCTGATGACTGCCTCTGCCCTATCGGGTTGCTCCGGGACAGATGACGATGTGGTCGATGAGCCCACAGATCTCGAGGATTGGAACGTTTTCCTGGTCCAGAGCGCGTCCGACCTTCCCTCATGTGATTCCGAAACCGAGGGCAGACTCTACTATGTCTCCTCTGAGCCGGGATTCCAAGCATGCTCGACCGGATCGTGGCAGTCGATTGACCTAACTGGCCCAGCGGGGGCAGACGGAGAAGCAGGCCCGGCTGGACCAGCGGGACCAGCGGGGGCAGACGGAGAAGCAGGCCCGTCTGGACCAGCGGGACCAGCGGGGGCAGACGGAGAAGCAGGCCCGTCTGGGGTTCCCGGTGAAGATGGGACCTCGTTCTCAATTATCGGAACTGTGGAGGAAACTTCCGACCTCGGAGAGATATACATCGGCGACTCTGGGGACGCTTTCATGGTAAACTCAACAGTTCACATCCATGTATGGAGTGGATCAGAATGGATTGATCTAGGCAATATCTCAGGTCCAACTGGACCTTCTGGCCCACAGGGTCCTCCCGGAGCAGATGGTACTGCGGGCTCGGCGGGTGCCGACGGCGAGACGGGTCCGACCGGACCAGAAGGTCCCGCCGGAGAGGACGGGCCCGCTGGCTCCATGCCTGTGGTGATGGAGATGGACGTCACAGTCTCAAGCATGAAGTTCTACGTCGACTCAATCCTGCAGGCGGACATTACTCTCTACAGGGGGTTCACATACACATTCGATCAGTCTGCTTCTAGCAACTCCGTCCATCCATTTAGGCTGTCTACGACCAGCGATGGGACACACTCAGGGGGAAGCCAGTACACTGATGGGGTGACATACACGGGAAGTCAGGGTTCGAATGGCCTGCTAACATTCACAGTTCCTTTGGATGCTCCTGACACACTATACTACTATTGTCAGAACCATGGAAACATGGGGGGAGAGATATCTATCCAATCCCTAGGAAGCGTCTCGTGAGTTCTAACCTTGTTGTGACGATTCTTCGGGAGGGGCGGCAAACACCAATGCCACCCCCGAACCAACGATTAGCAGTCCACCCGCCCAATCCGCAGGATCGAGAGTCTCTCCGAAAATCGCAAATCCGTAGAAAGTAGCCACTATTACAGTCAGGTAGGAGAAGGCGCTGACCCATGCAGCATTCGCTTTGTGGTACGCCATCGTGATGCCGATCTGACCCCCTCCAGCCCCGATACCAACTCCAATCAGGGAAGCGATCGTTGTGGAATCTAGTGATGGGATGTCGGGGGCTGCTTGGATGATGCTTCCACAAACTGAGAAGGCTGCGAACCAGAACACTACAGTTGCAGGAGAATCAGTCTTCCTTAGCTCTCTGACGTACATGTACGCCAGAGCGGCAAAGAATCCTGAGCCCAATGCCAAGAGTGCGTCAGGCTCTATGCTACCCAACTCGGGTGAGATAATCAGGATTATCCCGACAAATGCAGTAAGTACGAGCATGGCAACTCCGGACGAGACCCGCTCGGCCAGTACCCTCCCCGAAAGTAGCGCTACGAAAAGCGGGCCTGTGTACTGCAGCGTGACGGCCTGGCCTATGGGGATCCTACCGAGGGCAGTGAAGTAGAGAATCATCGCCAGGAGTCCCACTGAGCATCTGAGTAGCATTGTCTTCCTGTCATTGACTCTCAAACTAATCCCCCGGGTCGCTGCGAAAGCGGCAACAGCGAACGCAATCACCGCAGATCTGACCATGATTATCATCCACACGTCAGCATGTTCGCTCGTCCACTTCACCAACGCATTCATGGTCCCAAAGCAGACGCTACCGAAAATCATCCAGAGTACAGCTACCCTCGGTGAGTCTGGCATCTCCTCCTCGGTAACGAACGAGGAAAGGTCCGGTCCTTCCGTACTGGAGTATATCTCGTCTAGTCCTCGGCCCAATCCGCCCTTTGCCATCTTATTACAGACCCCAACGACGTTGCAATTCTGTAGTAATTTCCTGGTAGTCCTTGCCTCCGGCACTGGCGGGGTCGTGTAGGTGGATCGGTACACCGTGGCTTGGTGCTTCGGCCAATCTCACGTTCCTCCTGATAGCTGGTCTGACAACTAAGTCGGGGAAGTTTTCCAGAACCTCGCCTGCAACCTGTTTGTTCAGAAGTGTCTGCGAGTGCATTGTCAGGAGGACTCCATCCACACCCAATCTATCGTTCAGCAGGCTCCTTACCTCCCTAATTGTTCCAGCCAATAGGGCCAATCCCTCCAATGCGAAGTATTCCGTCTGAACCGGGACAAGTATCCCATCGGAAGCCACCAATGCGTTGATCGTCACAAGTCCTAGCGAGGGAGGCGTGTCGATTAGTACGAGGTCGTAATGAGCGAGCAAGGGTTCGAGTGCTTCCTTCATCCTCTTTTCTCTCCCGAGTTGTCTCATCATCTCCTGCTCCAATCCAATCAGACTCTTGTCCCCGACTATGATGTGCAGATTATCCACTGCTGTAGCGTGTCTGGAGTCGATTGCAGTCTCCGGGTTTAGAATCAGGTCTCGTGTAGTCGTCCTCACTCTGCTCTTATCCACACCTAGTCCAGTTGCACAGTTTCCTTGGGAATCGGAGTCAATCACAAGTACACGTAAACCCCTCAGTGCAAGTTGAGATGCGATGTTGATGACTGTAGTCGTCTTCCCAACCCCTCCCTTCTGGTTGATTACGGTGACTACCCTTGCCCTTCCTTCTGGAGTTGGTAATGAAAGAGGCAACTCCATCGGGCTTCGTGACCTTTTTGCTCTGATCTCCTCGTTCGAATCGAGAGGCTGTTCTAGGACTTCGTCTTCCTCCTCTACGAATTCAACGTCGATAATCAACGGCGCATCACCTACTTCCGGCAGTTCTTCGTCGCCTTCCGAGGAGTTCATCTTAGGCAACGGCGCTAGAAGCCGTGTTGAACATGACGCTTGCTTTGGGGATGTAAATGCATGTTTGCTTTACCCCGTGGAACGGTCGATGAGATACCAGAGCACCATCTCACCTGTCTCGGCATCCATAGCCAGGTCTAGTGACTTATCTCTCCCGTTTTCCTCCCAATCCCTAGTTGCGGTCATTGTCACTTTCCCATCTCCAAGATCTCCGGGAAGGAAGCTTAGGATTTCATTGTCCTCTGTGACAGAAAGCCTGTACCCGACCTCTGCTTCTGGGTTCCATGAGTTCCCCGATTGCATGAACTGTGATAGGTCTGGATATCGATCGGCACTGAGGATTCGTTGTTCCAACAGGGACATCGTCTGGGTACTTGGGATCGAGTCGCGGTTCCATGAAACATCGCCGCTGTCGTATGAGCCAGAAGAGATGATCTCGCAACCGTCTGGAGATCCACGTAGAACCAGCCAGCCAGCATCATCGTCTTCATCCACCCATGACATATTCCACTCGCCTTCCCCAGTGGGTTTGGACCACGACGTCTTCCAGATGTATCCACCAGAGTCCAGGGCCATTGTTGCCTGGTTGTTAGGGTAGCTTGACTTCAGACATGTAACTGCCTCTTCGAGGTCGAATTGTCTGATTTCAGACTCGTCCCACATGGAATCAACCCAGTTTCTCTTAGTGGAGGTCACCGGCCTGTCCTCTCCGTCCCCCGGGCTTCCAAAGTAGTCCCGACCCCAGTCTATTGGGTTGCTCCCAGAGGAAGAATCAGTCCGAGAGAATGTCGTGGAAATGGCGAGCGTGCCTTGAGGCAGGATCTCATCAGACAGTGAACTGACCAAGAAATCGCAGTCTTTCGTCTGCAGGTCCTTGTCTAAGAGGATATCAGAAACTTGCTTCACAGGCCATGAACTCCCACTTTGGACGTAGATTTGTATCGTAGCATGGCCATAGCACCTTCCGATTTCTTCGTGTTCTAGTAAAACTGGATAGACGAGTCCGTGAGTTTCGTCTCTGAACTCTTTCTTTACCTCCCAGTTCCAGTCCGAGTTCCAATTAATATCCGGGTCTGAGGATCTTGCCCCCTCTTTGATGACAGTATCACCAAAGAACCCGTGGAGTTCTATCGGGGTCATAGGGAAAGATAGGGTCGGGAGAAGTGCAGCCAATCCTCCCAGCCCTCCCGAATCATAGGTCACTGCTCTGAGGTTCGTAGTGACGGAGTCGACGTCGCTGAAAGAGACCGAAGTATGGGTCCTCTTGACCTCTGTCTTCTCAATCTCAACCCAACTGGTCGAACCTATCGACAGATCGTTGCCGGACATTACCCACCTGATGTTCCCACAATCGGTTTCAGCCTCATCCCTCCAGGTCCTCCCCTCGAAGTCAACATCAAGATCCATGCTAATACTCTTCTCAGCCGATAGGAAACCAGTCCTCCCAAGGCTATCGGTAGTTTCTACGGCTCCCGATTCGGGGCCATCCGTTACCAGGACAGTCCCCATCCCATCCAGCTCCATCGAGAACTCCCCACAGGCAGGATCTAGGATGCCTCCCGACGAGTCTCTAACTATGCTGAGCATCTCCTCACCATTGATGCTGATTCTAGAATCGATTATCTGGAAGTCCATGCTCTCCCCGTATCTCAGTTTTGATGCTGTGAAACCGGAACTCCTCTGGAGGAAAACCGTAGTAGCGGCACCGACCAGGATTGTTACTAGTAGGACTGCTACGACGGCCTTCCATCTGTTCTCCAAAGAGGAAAGGGTCGGCATCGAGATAACCAATGATGGTTGATCGTCTTCAGCGAGGATTACCGGTTCTAGTGTGACCTGTTCTTCCTCAGGCTCGGGAGTGACGATCTCGGCCTCTACGATCTCGGCCTCTACGAAATCTTCGATTCTGGATAGGACCTCATCCACCTTCTCTCGGGTATCTGGAGGATCATCATCAACCACTAGGGCATCCTCTCCCCAAGATCCCTCTTCAGGATCCTCAGGGGAGTCATCGACAATTCCAGCATCTTCGAGAATCCTATCGACCAGTACCGATTTCTTGCCCGACACTAGGAGCCCTCTCTCCTTGCAAATTTCCCTTAGTCTCACCACTGTGTTTGAGGTAAGCGACTCTCGGTCAATTGAAACGTCTTCGGGCATGCTCTGTTACTCAGTCCGGCCCTGAGGCTTTCAATCTCTCCGACTTCGTGAGCACCGGAGAGCATACTCCTAGTGCTGCCATGAGTTCCCGAGGGAAAGGGTTGAAGACGCCCTTTTGGGCGGCGCAGACCATGGAGCCTAGGCTTGTTATCCTCTCGAGAGGACCCGAGCTGTACAGCACGAGGAGGCTTGCGACTGAGGCGGAGAAGTCCGGATGGATGGTTGACATTATCGATCCATTGGCATTAACCATAGTGGTAGATGAGGGTGGAGGCAGAGTTTTCCACAAGGGTTGGCCTGTAGAATGTGAAGCAGTCCTGCCGAGGATTGGTTACTCAATCACGAGGAGAGGCGTTACCATAGTGAGACAGTTTGAGCAATCTGGAGTAATCGTTCTAAATTCGAGCCAGGGAATTCTCAGGAGTAGGGACAAGCTAGTTGCGTGCCAAATGATGGCCGAGGCCAGAGTACCTGTCCCAATCACTGCCCACGTCGGGGCATGGGAAGACACGGATCGTGCTGTTAGAAGAGTCGGAGGTGCTCCTTGCGTGGTCAAGTCCACCGAGGGAACCCATGGTTCAGGTGTCTTCTTGGTTAATTCGGCACAGCAAGCAAGGCAACTAGTCTTCCAGATGCTTGAGAGGGGTATGAGGCCATTGGTACAGGAATACGTCAAGGAATCCCATGGTAGCGACGTCCGAGCCCTTGTCGTTGGTGGAGAGGTTGTTGCTTCAATGCGTAGGAAGGCCCATGGCAGCGAATTCCGTTCCAACTTTCACCTCGGTGGCTCAGTTAGCAATGTAGACCTGTCAGAGCAGCAGAGAGAGATCGCTATTCGCTCCACAGAAACACTGGGGCTCGAGTTGGCTGGTGTCGATATGCTGGAGTCCGATCGAGGACCTCTGGTCTTAGAGGTCAACTCCAGCCCAGGGCTGGAAGGGATCGAGGGAGCGACCAAGATCAACGTAGCAGCTAAGGTTGCAGCACGAATGACCAAACTGTACGAGGACGTCCTAGACGATTCGAGCGAGCCCAAAGAGAACCATGGTTCCAACGAAAGCCAATCTGAGCGGGCCTTCTGAGTACTTCGGCAAAAAACTAGCCGCTCGCTAACCCGCTCCAACCACTCGATACTCGGAGAAGCATTCAAGTCTCGATACGGGTCGTTGCCTTCGTCCTACGGGACAGGGATGCACACGTCGTTCGCGACGGGAGGCGAGATGGGTTGACTGGAGAAGGGAACCGGAAAGAGATCGACAGACCGCTTAGCGGAAAGTTTGGCAGGCGATTCGATTCGACTGAGATTGGCCTCGAAGACTCGCTCCCATCCAGATTGAATAGACTAGCCGAACTGAAATGGCACGATTGCTGGTTGCAGCAATTACGCTCTGAGAAGAAGAGCGCACACACCATTAGGGCATACGATGTTGCGGCGCGTTCATTCTCCACCACTTCCCTCCCCGGCGAAGGCGATTTGGTTTGGGAGAAAACGTCTTCCATCCCCGTCAGATCTTTCCACCAATTTGTGGATCCTAACAATGGGAGAATGGATGCGTGGATGAATGGCATGGGGGAGTTGAAACCCTCAACGATCAACGCAAAAATCGCTGCTCTAACCCATTTACTGAAGTGGCTCGGTCACACTGTTCCAGATTGGATTCAACGCCCATCAAGGAGTCGCTCACTCCCAAAGACCCTCGGTAGGAGGGAGCTGACCAGACTCAAGAAAGCCGTAAGCGAGTCCGAGGATCCCCTGGCCATGCCAGTTTCCACTCTTATGCTGGACACCGGTCTGAGGGTCTCAGAGCTCTGCGCACTCGACATCGATGACATCGACAAGGAGGACCTGTCCGCACTAGTGATAGGTGGAAAGGGAGAGAAGGACCGCACGGTTCTGTTCACTCAGTCCTCTGTAGAGGTTCTGGAATCATGGGAGCCAATTAGGGAAAGAAGGCTCAGAGATGCTGACGATGGCGGACTAAGAGCCGTGTTCGTCTCGAGCAGAGGGAGGAGGATCAACCCTCGTTCGATCCAGAAAATGATGGACAGACTTGCCGATGCAGCTGACATCCCAAAGAGTCGCTTGAGCCCCCATACGCTTAGGCACACGTTCGCAACTGGACTATTGGAGAGGGGGGCAGACCTTGTCACCATTCAGAGGCTCTTGGGCCATTCGAGCATAGCAACCACCAGAGTATACCTCGAGATAGGGGATCAGACACTCAGGGAGATATACCACAGAGCTCAGCGGAATCCCGCTGCTCTCCGGGATTCTCAAGTCGGGGAAGGGGAGCAGGATACTCCTGCTGAGTTGATCGAGCAGAAGGTCGAGAGTGCGTGACCAAGCTCTAGTCCGAGAAGTTCACATTCCAACCATATTCGTCTAAGTGGAACCAGTTGACGATGAACTCATCTTCCTTGTATGCGAACCATGCTCGAGTCGGTACGACACTAGTGTAACGCTCATGCTGAACTCGTTTTATCGTATCAGATATCTCCGAGTCAAGATATCTGAAACCCTCCCAAAGCCTGCCCTTCTTGATGAGGAACTTCTGGCTAGATGGCTGCTCCTTGAAATGCATCCCCCTCCAGAGAAAATATGGCCACCCATCGGGGTCTTCCAACTCAGATATCTTTCCGAAAGAACCTCTCCTAGATGGCCTACTATCCACTAGGTGGCTGACGATAGGGAGTTCTGATCCGTCCCTCCCTAATCTTAGGATAATGTAGGCGCAGGTGTGGTAGGGAGAATGTGGAAAACCATCCTTCGGCAGCATCAGGGGGCGAATGGCACTGAAGTCGATCTCCTGAAATTCGGAAGTTAGCCTGACGTATTCACGAACACTCTCCTTCCCGCCACTATGGAGTACCTCGATTTCCCCGAACTGACTAATCCAATCCTCGTCGGCCTTTATCTCAAGAATGGCATTATCCAGAGGCCAATCCCAGAATGTCATTGACCTCTCCTTCTGAACCGGTTCGCTAACTCCAGAGAGATTCGAGCTCACACTGCCATCGAATGAACTCATGAGTCCGGAGCTGATTCGGGCGATGATTGGAGTTCCAGCATTCCTGACTTCAATATCCGCTTCCAGTTGCATTGGAGACTTGAGCCTCTCACTATCAAATCCGAAAACTATGGAGAACTTGTTCGGCTTGGCGAAGAGCTCTTCGCTGGTAATCCTCAGAGCATCGTAGCGCTGCCCCTTCCTCTTGGAGACAATTTCTACGTTTACTAGGGGTACCTCGCCCCCCTCTAGCCCGATAACCTGTGCTGTACATGTCAGATCAGGGAATCTATCCGAGAGGAAGATCTCCTCGAAGAAGAAATCTGCTACATATGGCTCGATCTCTATTGAGTTGTCGCCGACGTCGACGATGCACTTTATCCGCCCTAGATTCTTTCCTGAATCATTAGGCACCGATGAATAACCCATCGGTTCGGGGTGGGGCTGTGAGTCTTGAATCTCACCTTCTCGCCGGATTCTTCTTGTTGGTTCTCTTTGTCACCGAGTCAGGCCCCTTCCACTGCCTATTCGCCCCTTCCTGATACCCTGGGTGACCCTCGATGGGGCAGTGCTTACCGGCCCTGCACCTGCTGCAATTGTCGGAGGGCGGCCTCTCAACCACCTTCTGCAGCTTCCCGTACTTCCGGCGTGGCATACATTTGTTCTGGAATGGAAGGGACTTAGCGATTGCCATACACGGAACGTTGAACCATTCGTGCTAGTTGTCGGGTTCATGCGAGAAGAGGATGGTGGCATTTCCGAGCCAGTGGGGGTACATCCACAGCGCTCAGTCCTTTACGCACAGGTGGCTAGTTCTGATCCGAGAATGGCCTTCGACGAAGATGGGGGCATGCATCAGTTCGGTACCAGAGGCTCATTTGGCAAGGTGTACCTAGGGGATGTTGCAAGGGCAGCCCTACGATCTCTCGGATCCCACGATCCGCCGATATTCACCCGTATGCCAAGAGTTGACGAGCAGAATTGGGAACTATCCTGTGAAACAGAAGAGGTCAAGATGACTATTTCCAGCAGTCACTACTGGGGATTCGGCCTTTTCGCTAGGTGTTTCCTAAACCGGATTGTCATCGATGGCTCCCTCCAGACCAGAGCTAGATGTGCAATGGACATTGTTTCCTCATTGGGCAGGAACCCTTGGGAACCCTTCCGGGTAAAGGCTTTCGAGAGAGCCACATCAGGCTTGATGACGAATCATACCTCCAGCTGGGATGATCTGATTTCACTAGCGAGGGAGAGCATGAGCGACGATATTGCCAGGCTTCAGGCTTCTGTTCATCGAATGAGGGGGGTGGATGAAGCGGGAGATTCCCATCTCGATTCCGCCGATGATGCTCTGGATCGTGCAAGAGAGGCACTGGCCGACAAAAACGCACCCGCCGTCGACAGAGCGCTTAGCAGAGCTTCCAGCGCAATCGTAAGAGCCGATCCTAATTCCGACTTGGGGAGTATGGAGAGAGAACTCCTAGGCGATTAGATTCCCAGAGTGTCCCACATCCACTTCCAGACGTTGTTCTCGGGACTTGGTTCGTTGGCCAGGTAAACGACTATGCTGAAGACTACGCAGACGAAGTAGACCGTGCCCTTGGAGATCTGAATCGCATCCTCAGACTCCTCGTCGAAGTACCTAATCAGACCTGCAGCCTGCTGAATGCCACTGCCCTTCTTCTCCTTAGCCATCTGAGCACCGCACCTACAATCCCTATTTCAAGTCCACGAGAGTGCAAATCTAAGGTTCGAGAGTCTCAATGAGGACGCAACCGCCATCCAACTCCACGATCATAGAGGCTGCCCCCATAGCCGTTTCTAGCCCCTCAGTCATCAGAATCTCCCGCCTCATTCCGGCGTCCGACTGGAAGACCAATCTGTGGCTGAGCTTGTTCAGAACATCCCTATCGACGACCTGCCAAGTCCACTCATTCTGGTCAACAGTCATTAGGGCCTCGATTGGCTTGAGGGGGCCTGTCGCTTTGCCAAAGTCTCGAGCCCTCTTTACCAAATCTCCTAACTTCATCTTGGTTCCGATCTCATCTGTCTTTGTTGGTTCCGAGGCCTCGTTTGAGATCCTCCTTCTATATCCGAATCGTGTCATGTGCATCCCTTGCGACAAATGCCGCAACACCCGAGCGACTCGAGAGAGGTTTAACCGTTGTTGGTACTGACTAACCTCAGGAACACAATATTTCAGTTGTTTTGGAATTCCAAACCTCAACGTGCACTTGATGGAGGGGTATTCGGGCGCACGGTCGTGGAGAGTAGAGAGAGGACTTGGAGGGAAGAGGCAGAAGGCAGCATCCTTCTGAAGGCCGTTTCTCATTGGCGGGAAGACCCTGGATCCTGGTTTGATGGGGCATACGATAGGCTTCCAGAGACCCTGAGGGTCAACCCACATAGTCCGGATAGGGATTGGGTCGAGTCGTGGCTGGATGAGATAGGGGCCTCTAGGGTCTCGTGGTTCTCTGGCCCTGGAAGCGCTTGGCAGATGCCATTCGAGAGGGGTTCAGCGGTTGGTGAAATCAAGAGGATAATGACCGCTCTTCATGATACAGGTAGGATAACTAGGCAGGAGGCGGTGTCGATGTTACCCGTTCTCGGACTTGGGCCGCTACCCGGAGAGTGCATTCTGGACCTCTGTGCCTCTCCAGGTTCAAAAACGACTCAGATTTGTGAGCATCTGGGAGACTCCGGTGCAGTAGTTGCTAACGAAGTGATCAGTGGAAGAGTCAACACCCTCGTTACAAATGTTCAGCGGCATGGCTCCCGATCTGCTGTAGTAGTCCAACACGACGGCCGGCATTTCCCGAAAGTTCCGGGAGATGGTTTCGACGGGGTTCTGGTCGACGTCCCATGCACAGGCTCAGGAACCACTAGGAAGAACCCAGATGTTTGGAGCAAGTGGCTACCTTCTGCCGGCCGGTCCCTTCATTCGTTGCAATCCGAAATCCTCAGACGTGCTATCGCAGTCACAAAGGACGGTGGAAGAATTGTCTACTCGACATGCTCGCTGGATCCAGTTGAGAACGAAGCCGTCGTGGCTAGGGCACTGGCTGAAGGTAAGGTCCGCATAGTCCCTGCCAGAGACCTGCTCCCCGGCGTCCCATCTGAGGATGGGAAGAGCGAATGGCCACGTTTGGATGACTCCGGCGAACCATCAGAGTGGGAACCCCTTGAGGAAAATCTGATGCCTCCTAAAGACGAAGTTATTGCTTCCCAATTGGGCAACTGCATCCGTGTTTGGAACGATGATATCGGAGGGGGTGGATTCTTCCTTGCCGTCCTCGAGAAGACTCCTGAGCGGGTAGTGGTTACAGAATCGGTTCGACCCCCATCACCGTCGACAAAACAGTACGTCGACCCAGACTCTTTCCCGCGGCCGATTAGCCAGGAGAGAATAGATGAACTCGAGAGCGAGTGGGGATCGTCACCAAGCAGCATGTGGTCCAGGGGGAAGAGCCTGCTCTGGTCCACTGAAGAGGTGAGGGGGATTTGGCAATCCGATCGAACTCGGAAGAGTGGGAGAGAACTAGTTCCAGGAGAAAGATGGAGGCCACTGAAAGTCATTCACCTCGGCCTGATAGCAGCTAGGCTAAGAAAGGGAAAACTCGACAGGATTGTTTCCAAGGCATCTCGAAGACTCCGTGAGGAGGTCTCCGGACCATTCATAGATGTTGAAGACAGCGTGATAGATGACATTCTCAGAGGTTTGGAGCCTCACCGAGATACGTTAGAGGGACTTGGAGACGAAGGGCGCGGCAGTCGAATTCTCGTTGGCCCGGATGGGCACTGCCTCGCTGTGTGGGTGGGCAGCAGAGTCACTCCAATGGTAAGCGAGTCCGAGAAGATCGTCATGAGAGCAGTCAGAGATTTGTCAATCGACTCGCAGGAAGAGGAATGACCGTCATAATTTGCTCATACGAGCATAGTTTTTGACATTCTACTAGCATATGTTCATGAGCCGTGCAAGCAGAACATGATGCCCCGGTGGCAGTATGGATGACGTAGACAGGAGGATACTGAGAGTTCTGGAGGCTGATGCTAGGACCTCTCTCAGGAAAATTGCAGAGGAAGTCGGAATCGCTCTTGGGACCGTCAGTAATCGAGTCAGGAGGCTTGAGAGGCTCGGGGTTATCAGGGGATACACCGTTCTGCTAGATCCAGAAAAGGCTGGTTGGGGGCTTAGCGTGGTTATCGGTCTAAGGATAGAGAAGGGGAGGTTGATGGAAATCCAAGAGAAGATTGCCAAGGACAACAGGGTATACGGTGTTTACGACGTCACGGGAGACTACGACTCCATGGTTCTCGCTAGAGCCAGGGACAGGGACGATTTGGACAACCTCACAAAGAGTGTCATGAGCATCTCCGGTATTGAGCGCTCTTTCACCCATCTTGTTCTGAACTCGGTCAAGGAGATGCCCCCCTCAATACCCGAATGACGACTCATTCCAGATCTGACACCAAGCGCTGCACTAGAGGCCTCAGTGAAGGCACATGCGCCAGTAGCGACTCCACCGTCCTTCCCTCAGGCTTCATTGTCTTCAGTAGAGTGTTCCTGAGACTCTCGTCAACGGGTGAATCCATTGCCATCAGCCGATCCCTTAGGGACGCCTGGATCCTACCTCCAGTTCTGTCCCAGTCCATTAGCAGAATCACGGGAGGACTCCCATCGGAGGTTTTCCCGATGCAGTACTGGGAGTGCAGGTATGCTACCATCCTGGGACGATCCCATCCCCTGTTTATCTTCTCGATAGGTCCGGTGAATCCCAATTCCCTGAGGGTCCTCTCGTCCCGGTTGCCCTCCACCACAACAGGGATTCCGGACCCTCCTAGGTCAACTTCCCTGTTTCTGATGAGTGCCTCTGCAATCGCTCTCGATGCCTTCTCGAACCTAACCACTCTGTCAGCAGGGCCATCCACCATCTGCCTCTTCGACTCCCAACCCGGTAGCCTGAATTCTTCGGTCATCTATAAGCCTAAATGAACTCATTAGTAGCGTTTTTGCCCATTCTTCTCAATGCTACAGTTGACCACAATGTTAGGGCATCATGCAGATGACTTACCCGCGACCCTTATGAGTTGAATTTGCCCCCGTCAGCCCAGAGATAGCCATGACCGTGATGACTCCCATCTTCGAAGGCCTGTGGGACCACTACATTTTGTGGTCGGTGATCGTCGGGGCAATCGCTTTCGGATGGCTCTACCACCACTCGTTCTGGTTCACCTCAAAGGATGGCGAGAAGTTACCAAACGTGGATGGAATCGAGGTCGGGGTTTTCCCAAAGCACAACGACGACATGCGCCTCGAAGTCGCTTGGACCGTCCTCCCCTTCTTGCTGATAGTATGGCTGACTTACTACTCATGGGGGCCGTTGGATGCAATGTGGACATCAGCGGAAGGTGGGGTGCATGGTTACGAATGCGATTACGATGATCCGGAATACACAGGTTCGAACAACGTAATGGACTCTAGTGGAATAATATCATCGGATTGCTACCACGTGATTGAGATTACAGGTCAGCAATGGTTCTGGAGCTTCGACTGCCTAGAGTTGAACGACAGCCTCTGCGATACCGATACCGAGACTATGGAGGTTTACGGCAGTGTCCCGGTTCTCAGCCTGAAGAAGGGAGAGACGTATTTCGCAGTCATGGATTCTATTGATGTCACACACGCTCCTTGGTTCCAGCACCTAGGCACTAAGGAAGACACAGTGCCCGGGCAGCAGACCATTCTCTGGCTCGCAATTTCTGAATCAATGACCGAGGAGTCCATGATTCTCTGTGCGGAGTACTGCGGGGATGCCCATTCGATAATGGCCGCAAAGCTGGTGGCTCACAACTGAGGTTGGAAATATGCTGAGAAACAGATCAAAGGGAGCAATTGTGGTTCTAGTGGCAATAGCCGCCATGCTTGCATTGCCATCCGCGCAGTCCCTTCCCGGCGGCATATCGGGAGTGCAACAATCGGGTTGCAACTGCCACGGGGCAGTCCCCTCGGCTTCAGTAGTGGCATCGATAGATGGGCTTCCAGAGAGCTACAACTACTCCGAACAGTATGAGTTAACGGTATCATTCCAAGGTGGTCCCAGCCAGGAAGGAAATGTGAACCAGGGTGGTTTCCACCTGTGGGCGAGCGAGGGGACTCTTTCCGTCAGCGATGCGACCGCACAGCTGTACAACGAGAACGAAGTAGGTCACACAGATGCGGGTAACGACCAGGTGTCTTGGACAGTCACTTGGACCGCACCCGCTACGGACAGAAACGTCGATTTCGTCCTGCATGTCAACTCGGTCAATGGTAACGCAGACGGAGCAGGAGGGGGGACTTCTGGAGACATGTGGAGCAAGGTCACAGTTTCCCTTGGGGGGCCGATAGAGGTCTTGGAGGCTGCCGACCCATTCGTCGTTCTCGGAGTTCTGATCATCGTCTCCGCGTCGCTTCTAGCCATCACTCTCGCATACGTCTTCTACAGAAAGGATCCCGATGCATTCGACTGGGACAACTTCGCACCGTGGCTCGCTGACTGGCTGACCAGCACCGATCACAAGAAGATAGGCACGCTTTACTTCGTCGCCGGGTTGTTCTTCCTCGGAGTTGGCGGAATAATGGCCATGATAATCCGGATCCAACTAGCTGTGCCCGGAAACGACTTCCTCACCCAGGAGCAGTACAACCAGTTCTTCACTCTCCACGGGACGACCATGATATTCCTAGCGGCGATGCCTATGATCAACGGCTTCGCGAACTGGATGATACCACTGCAGCTCGGGGCGGCAGACTTAGCCCTCCCTCGAATCAATGCAATGTCCTTCTGGTTGCAACCCTTCGCGGCCCTGCTCATCTTCACCGGAGTGTTCTCCGGGCACGGCGCGGATACTGGTTGGACTGGTTATGCGCCCTATGTGGTCAGCGAGGGGGCTCACTACGGTACGACCATGTGGGCCGCCGGGCAGATCATGCTGGTGGCATCATCCACACTCACCGGAATCAACTTCCTTACCACGATGGCCGTGATGAGGGCACCTGGGATGGGCTGGATGCAGATGCCCCTATTCAGCTGGTCCATACTAATCGCCAACGTGATGCTGTTCCTCTCAATACCTGCCTTCGGCGTGGGATTGATCCAGGTCTACCTCGATAGGGTGGTGGGAACCGCGTTCTACGACATTGCTGCAGGGGGTGACCCATTGCTGTGGAGCCACCTGTTCTGGTACTTCGGCCATCCCGAGGTCTACGTGGTCATAGTCCCGGCATTCGGAATCATATCGGAGGTCATAGCAACCAGTTCTAGGAGGTCGGTATTCGGATATCGTTCGATGGTTTACGCCCTAGCAGGAATCGGCATTGTAGCATTCATCGTGTATGGCCACCACATGTTCACCAGCGGAATGAGCCCGACACTGAGGTTCGTCACCATGCTGACAACCATGTTGGTCGCCGTGCCGACGGGAATCAAGATATTCAACTGGCTCATGACAATGCACGGGGGCTCGCTCGTATACAGGACACACACCCTTTGGGCACTTGGTTTCCTTGTTACGTTCACACTGGGGGGGATCTCTGGGATGTTCTTCCCTTCGATAGCGATGGACACCCACCTCCATGAGTCGTACTTCGTGGTAGCCCACTTCCACTACGTACTGGTCGGGGGGACCGTCTTCGGATTCTTCTCTGGAATATACTACTGGTGGCCCAAGGCCACTGGTAAGATGCTCAGCGAGAAGCTCGGCGTCCTCCACTTCCTGACCGCATTCGTCTCATACAACGCACTCTTCTGGCCTATGCACCGTCTGGGTGTCTGGGGAATGACACGCAGGCACCACACCTACTTCGTGACCACCGAGGAGGCCCTTGGGTCCCTGCCCATGGAAGCTGCCGGCTGGAACATGTTCATCACCGTCTCTGGGTTCTTGTTCTTCTTCTCGAACTTCATCCTGGTGTTCAACATGATAGCTTCCTCTATCAGGGGCGAGGACGCACCCGACGATCCGTGGGGCGGTTGGTCATTCGAGTGGATGACCACATCCCCTCCACCCGCTCACACCCTATACAAGCTGGATGACGGTACATGGGGGCTACCGACGCTGAAAGACGCAAACGAGCACATCGCAAACGAGCCAGGTTGGCTATCCAGCTGGTTCCAGAGGCTGCTGGTTAGCGATGACGAGACAGAGGAGGCGTCACATTGAGCGGTGACCATCACCCCAGCGCTTGGGGACCTCACGACTGGAGACATGGTGCTCCTCACAACTCATGGTCCCCGTTCATACTGAGCTTGGGCGTGGCGATATTCCTATTCACTCTGGCCGGGGCTTTCAAGTTCGGCGAGTTCCAAGGATGGGGCAAAGTACCTTTGGTATTCGTCGGGCTCGGCGTAATCGGGTTCAGCCTGCTAGTCTGGTGGAGGCAGGACATTAGCTTCGGAGTGAACGGAGAGGTTTTCGAACCCAAGTCAGCCGGTACACCATTCCAGAACATAGACATCAGAAAGGTAGCTCTATGGGTGTTCCTGATGTCAGAGATGATGGTATTTACCTCCTTGTTCAGCACATACATGAGGTACAGGTTCGGGATACCCAACTGCCAGACCGTCTTCGAGTCGGGAGAGTGGGTAGAGGGAACTTCAGTGATCTGCTTCGAGCCTGCTGGGCACCTGATCGCGTCTAGCTGGTTCCACATAGCACCGGGCGCGATAAACACCTTCGCTCTGATCATCTCCTCATTCACCATAGTTCAGGCACTTCGATACGCCAAGAAGAAGGACATCGACGAGGACGTGAGGAGGAGGAAGGTGACTCGCTACCTAGGCACCACATGGTTCCTAGCGATCCTGTTCCTTACTCTGAAGATGATCGAGTGGTTCCTTGGCTTCCCGCTACCCGAGTTCCTGCACGAGTTCAACCACGGAGACTCCAGCATCAAGTCACTATACGCAGAGGGGTACCTGATCAATGCGGACAGCTACCAGCACCATGCTTACGACACCCACTACATCGAGGCGCACCCCAATGACTACTCCATCCCCGAGGACAGCGCGCTCTATTCCATGATGCAGGCCGGGACACACCCCGGAGGCCACATGATGGCTGACATCCAAGTCAGCGCCACCACTTTCTACGTAACCACGGGCACCCACGGTGCCCACGTCTTCGGCGGCATTATCGGACTTAGCTACATGACCCTGAAGGCCGCAAAGGGAGGCTACACTCCTGACAACGCTGTCTCGATAGAGTACTTCGGCCTATACTGGCACTTCGTGGACTTGGTGTGGGTCCTGGTCTTCCCGTTCTTCTATCTATACTGAGGTGAAATAATATGGCGCATTACAAGATTTTGGGGCAAGATCCCTACTGGATGAACTTCTACGGACTGATGATACTCACACTGATCGAGGTCCTCGCAGTCGGCGCCGACCTCGCCCCATTAGCAGAGTCACTAGGGACGGAGGAGAAGACGGTCACGCTATGGATACTGACGATAATCGCGATTCCGAAGTTCATCATGATAGCTGCTATTTTCATGCACCTTTACGGCGACGAGGATTCGGCTATTCTTACCATGACTGCGCTCTTCCCGGCCTTCTTCATCCTAATCATGGTCCTGTTCGTAGGGCTGACTCACCCAGACGCCCCCTCTAGCCTGCCGGACTGGTGCAGGCCTGGTAACTACGGACTCTAGGGCTGCAAGGTTCATCCGTGGTAGTCCCCACGCATACTCGCAGCAGACGTCGCATAGCCTGGTATTGCGCCGGATTTGAAATCCGGTGTCCTAGTGACTCGGGAGTTCAAATCTCTCCGTCTGCGCCAAAACACAATCCCATCGCTAATCTAGAACTGGGATGCTGAGGAGACATATGCGCAGTGGTGACAGAACTCGCCTGCTTCTGGTGGCCCGGCAAGATCCAGGCACTCCTTCGCACCCCTGACCAATCCGTCCACCCAACCCAAGTCTATCCTCTCTCCCTCGATCACAGTGCCGGGATCGGCAGTGTTGATCTCGATAACCAAGGCCGGCTTCAGTGGTATTCCCCGGGGGCTTTCCGCTGAACCATCGCGTAGCAGCGATGAATCGTCGACGTTCCCATTCTCGTATACGAAGAAGCCGCGGGTGGAAACGGGGTGCCCCAATTCCCTCAGGAGCCACTGGTATATTGCCATCTGACGAACGTAGGATCCCTTGTAGATGTCCTCTAGGAACAAATCTGCAGTCAGTTCAGACCGCGTTGCAGTAGACTTGTAATCGACGACGTACCACTCCTCCGAATCGCCCTCCTTCGACATCCAGATGTCATCGACCGCTCCGAAAACCTGCAACCCGTGCCTCTCAACCCGGACTCCCTTGAAGTTCTCCCTCCACTCGTCCATCATGCCGTGATCCAGCGGGACCATGTGCCCCAATCCATTTTCTGACATGTATGGATGAGGCGTCCCCTCCTCCCTGTGAACATCGAACTCCCTCTTCAGCAGAGTGTCCACTAGCGTGTTCAGGAGGAAGGATGGGATTCCCGGGGTGTCAACTCCCTTGACCCTGTCAAGCCAGAAGCATCTGGGACATGCGTGGAACTTCTCTAGTCTGGAACGGCTGATTGGAAAAGGGTCCGGCGCCTCTGCAGTACCGTACTTCGACTTCTGGGTCGAACGCTCCTTCCACTTCTTCCTGTTCTTGGTGACCACGTGTAGCGGTGTTGGAAGTGTGCTTTGAATGTGCGCAGCACTACTCGTTCGGAATCGCGGCAGCCCCTCTGACCGTGAGTTGGTCGTCGTGGTACTGCATTGTGGCTGGGGTGGTAATTACCGCCTCTCCATCCACCCCTATCATCAGAGGAGAATTAGGAGAAGTTGAGAATTCGAACTTCTTGGCATTCTGCATGGTTATTCCCCACTTACCAACGTGTCTTCCCTTCTTT
>Ga0208407_1000117_pt1 | contig 35097 bp, 7 predicted proteins | sample ETNtaG_9_FD_185775 | JGI IMG/M metagenome (GOLD analysis project Ga0208407, IMG submission 185775) | Marine microbial and viral communities from oxygen minimum zone, Eastern Pacific Ocean - ETNP201406SV69 (SPAdes) (version 2) | ecosystem: Environmental > Aquatic > Marine > Oceanic ...
CTGAAGGGCATCCTGATAAAGTTTGCGATGCTATATCAGATGCTGTATTAGATAATCTCCTATCGCAGGATCCCGAATCACACGTTGCCTGTGAAACCATGGCCACTACTGGAACTGTTATTGTTTCAGGAGAGGTGAGGTCTAATGGTTTTATAGATGTTGAAAAAATAGTAAAAAACACTTTAGAGGAAATAGGGTACACTGATAAAGCCTATGGTATGGATAATAAAGAAGTTAAAGTTATATCTATGCTAGATGAACAAAGCCCAGAAATTGCTCAAGGTGTTGATCAAGGTTCTGGCCTGCATGAAGAGCAAGGCGCTGGAGATCAAGGCCTCATGTTTGGTTTTGCTTGTGATGAAACAAAAGAATTAATGCCTCTTCCAATTCATTTATCACATCGCTTAGTTGAACGTATGACAGACCTTAGAAAAAATGGAACAATATCATGGCTTAGGCCAGATAGTAAATCACAAGTATCAGTCGCTTATGAGAATGACAAACCCATATTAGTTACTAAGGTAGTTATTGCAACTCAACATGATGATATGATAAATAAATTTGGTGATGAGAATGCAGAGCACGATTTTGTTGAAAAAGAAATCATTAATCAAGTAATTAGACCTGTATTAGATGAATGCGGTCTTCCGTATGATGAGTCCTTTATAGTTAATGGTACAGGGCGTTTTGTTTTTGGTGGACCTGAAGCGGATACAGGGTTGACAGGACGAAAAATTATCGTTGATACATATGGAGGATATGCTCCTCATGGAGGTGGCGCTTTTTCAGGAAAGGATCCATCAAAAGTAGATCGTTCTGCAGCATATATGGCACGATATATTGCAAAAAATATTGTTGCAGCTGAGGTAGCAACAAAATGCGAGGTTCAGTTATCGTATAGTATTGGTGTTGCTGAGCCCACCTCATTCTATGTGAAATCATTTGGAACTGGAAAAATTTCAGATGAGGAACTAACTCAAATATCCAAGTCAGTCTTTAGATTAAAACCTGGAGAAATTATAAATCATTTAAATTTGAAGCACCCTAGATATAGAAAAACAGCTGCTAATGGACACTTTGGCCGTGAAAATGATCTATTTACTTGGGAGAAAACAGACAAAGTTGATGAAATTCAATCTGCAGTCTCTGAAAGGCAATAATTATGGAACTAGCAAAAACAAAAAAAGTTGAAAAATTTCCCTATAAAGTCAAAGATATTTCTTTATCAGATTGGGGGAGGAAAGAGATCTCTTTAGCTGAGGCAGAAATGCCAGGACTTATGTCTATACGTCAAGAATATGCTTCTACTAAACCTTTGGAAGGTGCTCGAATTGCTGGATGTTTGCACATGACAATTCAAACGGCAGTATTAATTGAAACCTTAGTTGAACTTGGAGCAGAGGTTACTTGGTCATCCTGCAACATTTTTTCAACTCAGGATCATGCAGCTGCAGCGATTGCTGCAATTGGTGTCCCTGTTTATGCTTGGAAAGGGATGAATGAAGAGGAATTTGATTGGTGTATTGAACAAACTTTATTCGGATTTAAAGGTGGCGAGTCGTTAAATATGATTTTAGATGATGGGGGAGATCTGACCAATATGGTATTGGATAAGTATCCAGAACTTGCGAAAGATATAAAAGGTTTGTCGGAAGAGACTACGACAGGGGTTCATCGCCTACATGAACGAGTAAAAAATGGCACTCTTCCTCTGCCAGCTATAAATGTTAATGATTCTGTAACAAAATCAAAATTTGATAATAAGTATGGATGTAAAGAATCATTAGTTGATGCAATTCGTAGATCAACAGATATAATGTTAGCAGGAAAAGTAGCAGTAGTTGCTGGGTACGGAGATGTAGGTAAAGGATCTGCCGCATCACTACGTGGTGCTGGTGCTCGCGTGATAATTACTGAAGTGGATCCAATATGTGCTCTCCAAGCCTCAATGGATGGCTATCAGGTAAAGAAAATGGAAACAGTAGTCTCTGAAGTGGATATTGTTGTTACAGCTACTGGTAATAAAGATATTGTAGAGGGACGACACTTTGAAGCCATGAAGGATAAGACAATTGTATGTAATATTGGGCATTTTGATAATGAAATTGATATCGCATGGTTAAATGAAAATTATGGTGATACTAAAGATGTAATTAAACCACAAGTGGATAAATATACTATTAATGGCAAAGATATAATTGTTCTGGCTGAAGGCCGCCTTGTGAATTTAGGGAATGCGACAGGTCACCCTTCTTTTGTGATGAGCAATTCATTTAGTAATCAAACTTTGGCTCAAATTGAACTTTGGAAAAATAGCAACAGTTATAAGAATGAAGTCTATGTTTTACCTAAATATTTGGATGAAAAAGTTGCTATGTTACACTTGGATAAATTAGGTGTTGAGTTAACCGAGTTAAGAGAAGATCAAGCAGAATATATTGGAGTTAAGGTTAAAGGACCTTTTAAACCTGAAGAATACCGGTATTAATCATATAAATACAATTTGTATGAAAAAGAGCTCTAATTATAGAGCTCTTTTTTTTTGTGGCAAAAAGGATCAAATTCACTTCAATTTCCATAATGTCCTATTTAGCGGATGTTTATTATTCGAATGAAAAATAAATTATTAAAGTTCATAGCTCATTGCCGGAAGTACTTATTGATGGCATTTGTCGGTTTATTGACCACTTTCATGTTGAGTTGTCTTAAGAATCCAACAAAATTTGAAATGCCAACTTGGTTTTTTGATTTAACTTTTCCTTTAGTTCAAGAAAAGTTTTCATTTGAAAAAATGGTTGATAACAAGCAAATATTTTCTACTCCAGATTCGATTGGTATGCAATTAATGTTTGAAGGTTCTTTGCCAGATACATCTATTGGAACTGATATTCTTGAAGTGACACTTAATCAAAATATCCAATTTTCTCAGCCAGCAGTGTCTGGTCCAAATCTCCCATTTTCATTGGACACAACGATTAATTTGGCAATTCCTATTGCGCCAGGAGGTAAACTAACAAACTCTGCAGGACAAGTATTCTCAGTACCTCCATCGTCAAATCAAACGGTGACTCAAGCAGTTTGGAATGGAATAGCTTCAGCTTTTGATACTACAATACAGATTACAATTAATTTACCTGAGATTCCATCAAATCAATTGCCAAGTTTCATTAAATCAGTTGAAGGTATGCAAATATCAACTGATGTAGGTAGCGAGGTAAGTGATTTTAAATCTACTTTTATTAATAAGGGATTACCAACAAATGTTTCAAATCCTACTGCATCATTAGTCACCGATATAACATCACCAGTCAAAACATTAGCACAACATACTCAATCATCGATAGCCAAGGATGCTTCTTTTGGACCCACAACAACATCTCTCAGCCAAGATAGCCTGGGGAATGCAATACGAATGGATATTGGATTTGGAATTGCTTCAACATCAAATGGAACAGTTACAATTAATTCTGGAGATAGTGTACAGGTTAATATGGCTATTCAACTTAGAATCGCGGGATTGGATTCAGCTATTGTTGAGGTTACTAAATCTGAACTTCCTATGGATTTACCAAAAATTACATTTCCGTCTGATATAGAAATATATGGTGGTGTATTAAAGTCACCAAGTGGTTTTGAAGTGAATGAAATCAAATTAAATGGTTTGACTAGCTCATATCCCTTGAATGTTGATTTTAAGATGAATTTCAAGAATTTCCTTCCTCCAGTGGGAAAAGATTCTACAAAATTAGATACAGTATTAAAGAAAGGAAGTTCAATTTCTAAAACATACAATTTGGATGGATATACTTTCTATAATCCCGCAAGCATAGATTCCGCACTAAAAAATTTAACTTTGGATGTTTCTGCGATATTACCAGCCCAAAATGCAAAACTAGCCTTAGATGGATCTAATGTAGGTGGCGTTTCTTTAGATATTGTATTGAAGAAATTGCATTTTGAGAATCTTGAAGCCAATATTATTCAAGCATTTCCAACAACCGAATTTAGTATTTCAGGTATGCCATTGGGGTTCTCTGGGATGGAGTTTGTAGATACAAAGCTTGAGATTGAAATGCTTAACGCTATTAGATTGCCAGTTGTTTTGGATTTTGATATGGTTTCTGTAAATCAAAAGGGTGATACTATGAAAGTTAATGCGCTTTCAACTTTGGGTAGCCCTTCTACTGCAGGTGATACAGCCAAAACAATTGTTCGCTTATCTAATATCGGTACGACAACCCTAAAATATAAATCACCAAGTTCACTTTCTTATTTTGATAGTAGTACGGTATCACCTGGTGATGGCGAGTCAACCATTGTTGATTTGATGTCATCAAATCCTTCAGTATTTGTAGTGAAATCTAGAGCAAGGATTGATGGTAGGGGAACGTTAGAGTCAGGAATGAGTATTGGTGGAAAATATAGAATGTTATCCCCATTTGAAGTGATTATGGGACCAATGACCTTTATTTCTGTTACCAATACACCTGTTCCAGAAATGGATCATGCTAATCGAAATAATATTCGAGCTACTATGCAATCAGCGAGTATGGATTTCACTATAGAAAATAAAATTCCTTCTGGTGGAGACTTATCAATGCTGATGTCAAATATTCCATTTTTTCCTCTTGATACGACAATAGCAGGTTTGTCTGCATACAAAGATTCGTTGGTAATTAAAAAAGGATGGTCCAGTTCCGATAGTGTTTACATCGTTTCAAAATGTGATAGTTTAAATCCCGAAATAGGTAACTACTATATTTTTGAAGTGATGGATGATTTTTCAGATTGTATTGATGGGATGTCATACATTGTTAAGACAAAAGGTTTAGGTTTAGATACTGTAGTATCATATGTTGATACATTATTAAAAATTCCTTTGCCAGAACCAATTAGCTTTCATCCTGTAACAAATTCTGGAGTACATGCGGGTCAAGTTAAGCAAGGCGGATTTGCAACCTATAGTAGCCCACTTACTACTGCTAGAATACGACTCATGACTAGCCCACAGCAGCCGTACATGGCGCCTCGATTCTTCTTGCAAGGCTCGAACGGGAAAAAAGTCTATTTTTCTACAGCTGATTACCTTGATATTAATTCTAATGTCACATTTACTTTAAGCAGTACAGGTATGACCTCAACTATCCATCCTGAGATAGTGGTTAAATATCCAAATGGAGGACAGACGATCAGTAAAGATGCCGCAATTATGATTAAATGGAAAAGCTATGGGGATGTAGATTCAGTTAATGTGGATTATTTTGCGGGAACCAAACCTGATGTTAATACTGATGAAGGGTGGACCAGCATTGCGAAAGAGGTTAAAAATGTAGATTCATTATCTTGGACGCCTGCTTCAACCAATGGGATCAATGCGATGGCTGAAGGTTTAAGAGATAGTATTCGAATACGTGTTAAATCAACTAATGGTAAAACAAGAGATATGTCAGGTTGGTATTTCGAGATTAGTCACGGAGGTAGTAGTGAGGTCTCAACCAAAAAAGTCATAACAGAATTTATTTGGGATGGGCCAATCAAAAAATGAAACGGTTATTAATTTATTTGGCTTTAGTGTTGCTTATTATGCCTTTAAAAGCACAAAAGCGTGATTCAAAATCAGTTGCTATGGTTGGGGCAACGACAACGATTGCAGAGGGTATATATGCTGTTGGATATAACCCAGCATTACTTGCATTTCAAAAGGATAAGCCATTCATGCTACAATTAGGTGGTTTGGATTTTGGAATGGGAAACAATTATATATCGATGGCCGGAATGAGTACTCTTAGTGGGGACACTTTAGATAATGATGAGAAAACATTTATTATAAACCGTCTTCAAAATAGCGGTGGTTTGGCTTTCAATGTCAACGGTCAAATCGCACTACCTGGGATCAATTTTACATCGGGGAATATGGCTGTCACTTCTAATATTATGTATTTTAGTTCTTATACTCTTCCTGCTGGAATGGCGAGATTAATGTTAGAAGGCAATGCTAGCAACCCTGTAATTGATATGACTCTAAACTATGAGATTATGGCAGTAAGTGAAACAGCATTTTCCTTTGCAATCCCCTTTGAGTCATTTGCCTTAGGATTATCTCTAAAATATCTACAAGGACTTTTATATATGGGTATAGACCCAGATTCAAGCCAAGCTAACTTTGTAACCACACCAACCTCTGTGTATGGATCAGGCAGATATTACTTGAGATCTGGCGTGGGTGGTTCAGGATATGCCCTTGATATTGGTTTAGCAACAAAAGACTTAAATGGCATGAGATTTGGCGTTTCATTAATTAATGCATTGGGAATGATTAAATGGAATGAACCTTCCTTTTTCAAGGATATACTTGCAGGCAAGGATAATAAATTTGGAAATAGTGACGATCTGTGGCATTTGAAATGGGGAGGGACACCTCTAACTGATTCCGTTTCAGTCGTTTATACCTATTCAATTGATTCATTAAGAGCTGATAATCTTTCATCTGGATCTATTTTTAATAGCAGTTCTGAAGTTGTTTATAACTTAGATGAGGACAATAAGCCCAAACCCTTTAATGTAAGATATCCAGCTATTTTTAGAATTGGTGGATCCTACAGAAAAGATGATCTTTTAATCAGTTCAGACCTTACAACAGGTTTTGAAGATCGTCTATATACGAATTCAAGATGGAGATGGGCAATCGCTGCGGAACTATATCGGTTTCCATTAATTCCAATGAGGATGGGTTTTGCCTGGGAAGGCTTAGATCGGACAGAGTTAGGAATGGGTGTTGGATTTTATGGTGGTCCAGTCATGATTGATATTGGTTTTGCATTTAAACATGGGATGTGGATCCACTCTATGAAAGGTCTAAATTTATCTGTTGGATTCACTATGACAGGATTTCAAGGTAGACAAGATAAGGCGAAATCAGCACCTAGCGGGCCATCTCCTATTCCGGAAGATTTACTTCCGAGCGAAGATCAAAAGCAAGATACCACCAACGGAAAATAAAACATTCCCCATCCAAGCGGCGACCATTGGTGTCATTACACCGTTGTAACCCATAGACATGCCGAATTTGATAAAAGCATAATATATAAATATTACAAAAATTCCCATTCCAGCGCCAAAGGACAAACCTCCTTTGGATTTCATAACTACTAGAGGTAATCCGAATAAGACGACAATAAGATTAGTGAATGCGAATGATACTTTAAATTGGCGATCGACTTCCCATTTAGTGGTATCTACACCATTTTCTTTTAGTTGATCAATCCTTTTTGTTAGATCTGCAAAGTTCATCTCATCAGGTGTCTTTGATTGCTGTGTAATATCTTCTGGTGTGAAATTCAAACCCAACAGAGTATCTGACTTAGAAATAATAATATTTTTTACTGCACCGCTTTCGTTGAATTCACGAATTGAAAAGTCCGTAACGTTCCATACCTTCAATGAATCTAACCATTTAATCCCACGAGCATCTATCCTTTGATTAACAATTCCCGCATTTAAGGAAATGGCAGCAATACTTCGTCCTGTAGCAGTTTCAACTTTATATCTACCAATGGAAATATGTGTTTGTTCATTTTTTTGCAGAAAAACGTTTCTCAACTCTTTATGTGCTTTAACTCGAGACCGTCTTTTCATGTATTCACGTTCAATATTGTAACGGACTTCATTTCCTTTACTGACCCATTTATTATCTAATTCAAAAGAAATAAAACTGATAATCAAGCCTATAATTGTAATCGGGATCGCAATGCGATATAGACTGATTCCTGTTGACTTCATGGCAGATAGTTCATTGCGCTTCGCAAGTAGTCCAATACTAAAAACAGTAGAAATTAACATAGACATCGGCAGTCCGATATTTATAAACCATGGGATAGCATAGAGATAATATTTCATAGTTATTCGCGCAGGAATTGAATTATCAATAAACCGATCCAAATTCTCAATTAGGTCCACAATAAGGATTACGCATAGAAAGCCTAAAAGGGTCATCGATAATGTGACCAAGAATTGACGAATAATATATAGATCAAGTCTTTTCATAGAAATAGCGTTAGTAATTATACCTTGAATTTCGGTATAATTCGGAACTTTTATAAGACAATGAAATGAATTTATTAGAAATAGCTAATTCAGCCATATCGGCATTTGCTAGCTTCATGTGGGGGCTGCCTCTATTAATATTGCTATTAGGTGGTGGAATATTTTTCTCATTATATAGCCGATTTGTACCTTTTAAATACTTTGGGCATGGACTAAACATATTACTTGGACGCTATCACGACCCAAAAGATCCCGGAGAAATCACACATTTTCAAGCCCTTTCCAGCGCATTAGCCAGTACTGTAGGTTTGGGTAATATTAGCGGAGTTGCTATTGCGATACAGATGGGCGGGCCTGGAGCTTTATTTTGGATGTGGGTCAGTGCAGTTGTTGGAATGTCTACCAAATTCTTTTCATGTACATTATCTATTTTATACCGAGGGAAAGATGATGAAGGCAATATTCAAGGTGGTCCAATGTATTATATCGAGAATGGTTTAGGGCCAAAATTTAAACCGCTCTCTATTTTATTTAGTTTAGCAGGTTTGATTGGCTGTACAGTCATGTTTCAATCGAACCAATTGGCAGATATCATACGAAATGAAATTTTTATTCCTTATGGTTGGTTCTCAGATAGTGTTATGATGGGAAACTTTGTGCAAGGGGTTATTATGGCCATACTAACCGCTATAGTTATTTTTGGGGGAATCCAACGTATTGGGCAAGTTGCGTCGTATATGGTCCCAATTATGGTCGTTTTATACCTTTTTTCAGGATTATTAGTTATTTTTAACCACTTATCTGAGATTCCGTCCTTATTTGGTTTGATTATAAATGACGCATTTACAGGTGATGCTGTTATGGGAGGGGCTGTTGGTTCTGTGATCATAGCAGGTGTTAGACGTGCTCTTTTTTCAAATGAGGCTGGGCTTGGGACATCAGATATGGCTCATGGTGCGGCCCAAACAAAAGAACCAGTTCGTGAAGGCCTCGTTGCTATGATTGAACCCTTCATTGATACTATTGTGGTATGTACGATTACGGCAATGGTGATATTAGCCTCAGGAGTTTGGGAACAAGAAGGATTGAATGGTGTCACCATGACGACAACCGCATTTATCAAAGAATTAGGGGGATTTGGGAAGCTTCTATTGTTGTCTGCCGTGCTCACATTCAGTCTTTCTACTATGATGAGCTATTCATACTATGGAAGTAAGTGCAGTGGGTATCTTTTTGGAACAAAAAGTATTTTTTATTACCGATGCTTTTATATCGTAACGATCGTGATCGGAGCAATGATAACTATTGAGTTTGTCATTAATTTAGTGGATGGGATGTATGCAATTATGGCCATTCCAACAGTCGTGGGCTCTGTGTTGCTATCAGGTAAGGTAATGGCTGAAGCTAGACGATATTTTTCTACGCTAGGGTAAATATATAATAGTATTTATCTTACTTCGAGGCATTCTCTTTTACTAACGCCATCTTTTCGTTCATAACATTCTTGCAATGTGATTTCATCATTCTTAAAAATCTCTAATCTTTGTAGGTTTGTATTTAACCAAAACCATTCCCATTTACCTTCACGCATATCTGCTATATATTCTCCCTGCCATGCAAGGATATCATCGCTTTTGCCAGGTGGATTTCGATGATATTCCATCCATAATCCTTCTTTTAGATTTTCTCTAAATACTCGAGTACCTTTTATATCACCATTAGGAAAGTAGCGGACCCAGTCTCCATGCATTTTCCCATTAATGTAAGATGGCTCTTCTTTAACTTGACCATTTTCATAATACTCATATTTATAAGTGTGAAGAAGTACACCCAGTTCCCAGACTTCTAAGGTTTTTTCAGCAAATTCATTCCAGTATGTCCATATCTCATGTTTTTTATCTTCAACATAGAGCCCTTCTTCTTTGGAATCTTCTTTTACCGTTTCGTACCATTGATAATACATACCTTCTTTTAAATCATTTTCATAAATGGTCTCTGAATGCCTGGTTCCAGTTGAATCGTAAAAGACTGACCATAATTTGATTTTATTTCCTTCATCATAGTAAAAAGTTCTCCATGGGTCCCCATTTTCAAAGAAAGATTCCCATTTTCCATCAAAAAGACCTTGCTTACTAAACTTAGGTTCTTCTACAATTTGAAGATTATCATTTCGAGGTTTTTCAACCACTTTTAGGTTCATATAATATTCAAAATCATAATAGTCAGGGTTCTTAACGATTGTTAGATTATCATAATATTTAAAATCATAGTCGGTGACTAAAGTGTCCTGATTATAGTAAGTATAATTTTGGCGACGTTGATCGTTAAAGTAAGAGAACCATATTTTATCTTTTTTGTTTCGATCATAGCCAAACGTTTTCTTCATCTGACCATCCTCATAATATGCTTCCCATTTTCCATCAAAAAGGCCATCTTTACTGAAACGAGGTTCTTCCATGATCTGTAAGTTGGAGTAGTAAGTAAAATCATAGTCGGTAACTAAAGTGTCCTGGGTATAATAGGTATAATTTTGGCGACGTTGATCGTTAAAGTAAGAGAACCATATTTTATCCTTTTTGTTTTGATCATAGCCAAATGTTTTTTTGATCTGACCATCCTCATAATATGCTTCCCATTTTCCATCAAAAAGGCCATCTTTACTGAAACGAGGCTCTTCCATAATCTGTAAGTTAGAATAGTAAGTAAAATCATAATCGGTGACTAAAGAATCTTGATCATAGAAGGTATAGTTGTCACGCCGACCATCTTGATAATATGACTGCCAAACTTTATCTTTTTTACCTTCATCATATTGATACTTTTTTGAAGTTGCTCCATCAATATAGAAGGATTCCCATTTTCCATCAAATAAGCCACGATCATTAAACCCGGGCTCTTCTACTATCTGCCAATTTGGGTAGTACTTGAATTCATAATCTGTAATTAAGGAATCCATCTCCAAGAAAATAAATTTATCTCGCCGTCCTTCGCTATCGTAGTAGAGCCATTTTTTGTCACGTGTACCCTGAACATAATATCCTTTAACAATATCAGCTCCTAGACTGTCCCATTCTTCATATTTACCATCTAATATTCCTTTTTCATAATTTAAGCGCGTATAAAGTTTGCCACTAGGCCACCATTCTTCATATTCACCATCTAATATTCCTTTTTCATAGGTGAAACGTAAATAAGGTTTACCATTAGACCGCCATTCTTCATATTTACCTTCCAATATTCCTTTCTCATAGGTGGAACGTTTATGGGGTTCACCGTTAGGCCACCATATAGTCGTTTTGCCGTCTCTCAAGCTATCTTTATAGGCAATTGTTTCTAACTTCACGCCTAACGAATCAAAATATTCAGTTTTACCGTTAAGTTTATTGTCCTTGTATTTTGCACTACGTTTCAGCTGCCCATTACTAAAATATTCTTTCTCAATTCCGTTACGAATCCCCTTGCTATATTTCACCTCAAAAATCAGAACACCTGTTGAATCGTATCGAAGTTCATTCCCATCCTTATCACCTTTTTTATAATCTATCGTATAACGCGTTGAACCATCTGCCCAATAACCGATCCACGTTCCATCCGGCAAACCATTTTTAAATGAAGGAACTTCTTTGAGCTGGCCATTTGGCCATTTGGCTTCCGTATATTCAGCAATCAGTTTTCCCATTGTATAATATTGGAAAACTTTATCATTTGCTTTATCATAAAATGACCAGATACCATGCGCGAGTCCCTTTTTATATTGCTCTTCACGCATCCACGCTCCTTTTTGGTCATTAAATATCCAATTACCGATAGGGGTACCATTTTTATATAAACGAACAACCTTTTGTGTTCCGTTGTCATACCAACTTGTCCACTCTCCATCTAAACTATCTTTTTTATATGTTTTTTGCTCTAAGAGGACTACACCTTCCAAAAATTCTTTTACAAAACCCGTTACAATACCTTTTTTGTAATCAGTAGTTTTAATTAAAGCTCCATTTTCGTTAAAGTCGCTTGTAACCCCCTCTAGAATACTTTTTTTATAGGTCTCAGTTTTTGTTATGGTCCCTAAACTATCATAATAGCTATATGGTCCCTCAATTTGATTTTTCTGATAAAAATATTCTGACTTTAGCATCCCATTCGGATACCATGTTTTCCATTCGCCTTCCTTATTACCTTTAGCAAAGCTTGAGAAGGTCTTTTTGGTACTATCAACTGTAATAATATATTGTTTTGGAGCGAGTGAGTCAGCTTCCACAGGCGTTTCTTCAATAGGATCTTCGGCTGGTTCTTCTTCAGCACCCCAAGCGGCATTACCGGCATCATCTAAGCTAACGTCAGTTTCTTCATTAGGTTGATTTAGATTTGATTCAGAGGGGGAGGGGGGGCCAACATAGTGGTAAGTATACGCCTTGCTCCATAGGGTATCCGCTTCCCCTTTAAGCTCCGCTTCTAGGATAATGCGATTATATTGGTCACGATTGACGATTGTTTGTAGCTCAGGTCCACAGCCAATTAGAATAAATAATAGAGTACAAAAATAGAGATGAAAAAGCTTCATAAGTGCCTAATATGAATGGAGGCTACTTTAATAGGATCATTTTTTGCGTTTTAACAAATTCTCCAGCTTGAATATGATAGAAATACACACCAGCAGAAACTTCCATACCAAATTGGTTTCGAGCATTCCACCTTACGGTATGGTATCCTGCGGGCATGAAATTATCTGTGAGACGGGTGACTTCTCGACCCATTAAATCATAAACAATTAAACTCACATTCGCTTCTTTTGGTAGATCATAATTGATTGTGGTTACCGGATTAAATGGGTTTGGAAAATTATTATGCAGAGCAAAATCGGTTGGTATTGGTATGATTTCTAAGACTTCGCTACCGCTACTTAAAATTTGATTATTATCATCAATAAACTGATAAGAGATATCTACAGGGATATTGTTATCCTTTTGCAGATGATTTAGGTCGATCCGAATAGGAAGATTATTTTTAACAAAATAAGCTGTATTAAGTAATATTTGTCCTGCAACAGTATCTACTCTAGATAGTGTAATCGCTTCATCAGTCACGGCTTCTTTTATTGGCATACCCATAGACAGATCCATCACTGGATAGTTTAGTATCACCTCCATAGCCTTCGTACCTTTAGGAGGGTAGATCATCATATGATCTGCTTCGAATTCAGCATTCAGTTTAATGCCTTCAGTTGGTAAGACTTTTGCAATTAGCTTACCTGAGTTTTTATTTTTATCCCAGTTCCACATTCTAACAAAAGCCATCGCATCTCGTGTATTAAATAAACTATCGGGAGCAGGGCGAAAATGTGGTGCAGCTCGCGTAACGGGTCCTAATTCTTTAGAAAGATCATTTGCGTTGAATGCCTTTACAAATTCATTTAGATCCTTCCAATCAACTCCACCTGAAAAATCATAATCTGCAAGGTAAGATATTGTGTATAATAATTCCTTAAATGGACTTGCGTTTCCAGCAAGGTCTGTTGCTTGGACTAGTATTTTGACCTCGTCACCACTGGTGAATGGAGGTTTGAAGGTTACTTTGATATTTGTTTTGTCTACGGTAAAAATTGGATCAATATTCAAAATATCCCCTTGAGTTGAAGCGTATTCAATATTAGCTGAAGCTATTTCTTCAGACATTGCTATATCGACTTCAAGTTTTTCAAAGACACCAACAAGTTTAGCAGTAGATGGAGATGTTGTTGCAACTTTTGGACCATCTAAATCGATAACAAATCCATCCGATGATACAACATTTGAAGCATTTCCCAGTTTATCAAAAGCCTGAACCATGGTATAATATTTTGTGCCAAGGCGCAGTTCTTGATCGGTAAATGTATATGATGAATCTTTTCCAACATTAACCCACACTGTCGAATCTGTTGCTGTATTTATTGTATCTAATGCTAATTCATATTTTTCAACACCATTTATATCTTTAAAACCATACCAGTTGACGCTGATATTTAGTGTATCATTGGCATAGTCCCTATCTTCATCTGAACCATCTGCAACAGTGCCATCACCTGGGCCAGTACGGTCAATGGTTAATCCTTCAGAAATCCTGAAACTTTCATTCCCAACTCTATCGATAGCATAAATTGTGCCATAGTAGGTTAGATCTTCCTGAAGTGATAAATTTCCGATAGTTATAGCAACCGAAGTAAAATTAGCATCTAGTCCAAAAGATTTTCTAGGTAAGACATCTTGTCCGTCCGGTGTTGTTCCTAAGCTAAAATGATAATCTCCAATTCCACTCTGTGCATCAGTAAAGTCTGACCAGACATACGTGACCTGGGAAGTATCAGCTTGATATTCGTCCCCAATCGATACTTTACCTATCTCTGGAGCAGATATGTCCATTTTAAAGCCATTTGATGACCCAGTAGCTGTAAAGCCAACATAATCAGTCACACGGGTATTTGAGTAATAAGTCACATTCTCTACTAAATGGCTTACATCTAGATGAACAACATTAGAATCACTTGGTGTCCAGTCAACCATACTGCTGTCTCCCTCAGTAATTCCAATAGAATACTCATATTTTGCAATACCGCCATTATCGGTCGCATTTGCAACAACAACACCCGGCGTGCTTGGTCCAAACCAGTCTAAATCTGTTTTCCACTCCGTTACAGATTCTACCTTAGGCTTTTCCCAATCAATAAATACACCATCTGTAGTAATCGTTGCAGATTCTCCTTGTTCGTTTTTACCCCGAACGCTAAATAGATACTTAGTACTATTTTTTAGTTCTAGATCATTAACGACTTTAAACGTATCAAATCCAATGATTGTCCAATCAAGAACATCACTCAGTTTTGGATCAATCCCAATTGCGTACTCATAGTAGATTGATGATGTACTTGCAAAAGGTTTCCAGTGAGCAGATAGGGTAGAAGTCGAGGTGCTAAAATCAATTTCTAATGAATCCGTATCACCATCAGAAATAAAATTAGCTTTTGGTGACGAGTTAGAATAAGGACTTTCATAAACGCCAAGATCTGGCGCTGAACCATTTGGACTTGGGCGATTATTGCCCTCGATATCTTTGGACGGAGCGTCGTAGGTTAAATTATTCAATGTAAAGGAAGCCGTTCCTACACCAATAGCAGGCGAATCTTTAGTCAGGTGAAAATCAGCATTAAGAGTGTCTACAAATAATGGATCATCCATTAAGTTAGTTGATCCCCAGTTAAAACTTTTAATTTGATTTGAGTTGAAGGCATTATCACCGTATTTAAACAATGAATAATTTGCCCACACTGAAATATTTTTTGAGGTATCTGTAGCCGTTACCTGGTCCATAAATATTGTATTAACAAAATTAACTGAAGCACCATCTGTAATGACTGAATTTTCTTTTTCTTCAATAAAGGTACAGTTAATTAGATCAGCTATACCGGATCCAAATATCATTGATTTATCATTTCCATATACTAGGGTATTTGCGATTTGAGATTTACTGCTATCCCCAAAGAAAATAGCGCCATCCTCATTACCTGTAATGATACAATTATCAATCTTCGCATTTACGCCAGCTTCAACGCGTATACCGCCGCCATTTCCATCGGCATTATTATCCCCGACACCGTCTTTAATTGTAAAGCCAGTAATAGCGGTTTGGTTTGGATATCCCGATAGAATAACAGCCGTTGTTTTCCCCTTAGCATCGATGATAGATGAAGCAGGTCCAGAACCAGCAATGATTTCAAGACTTTTACTATCAACTCTTATCGAATCATAGGTGCCACTTGAAATATATACAGTGTCACCAGAGGCCGCAGCATCAATTGCGCCTTGGATATCAGTATAATCACCAGTACCATCTTCTTTAACAGTAAATGCACGTTTTTGATCGGGCATAACGCTAATGGTATCAGTCTTTTCACTTTCAAAACCCGTCCTATCAAAAGCTGAGATCCGGAAGTAATATGTTGTTTTATTGGTCAGTCCTGTTATTTCGGTAGTATTATTACCATAATTAGTAGAATCAATCTTTGGATTGGAGGTAGGGTCTGTACCGCCATAAACATAATATTTTAAAATGTCTTTTTCGGGGTTTGCAGTCCAGAGTAACGTTACTTTTTCATTTCCTGCAATACCTGTAAGACCGGTCGGTGCTAGTGGTGGTTTTAAGTCATTCAAGTAAATTGTGTTATTGTCTTGAACGCCTTCGGCTGCATTACCTGCAGAGTCAAAAACAGAATTTGTTCCAGGTAAAATAGATAATTCTTCATATCCATCGGGTGTCCCTGATACGGCAAAAACCAGATGATATGTGTTCGTGGCAGCAGCAGCAGTTGCGCTAGATGGTGTCGCGCTTGTTAGCCCCGCTATACCACCTGTAATAGTCATAATAAAATCTTCAGGAACAATGGCACCCGAACTATCATTATTGCTAAAAATTGGTTCACTAAATGTAACGGTTAAGGTATCATTTGTATTTGAAATATTAACACCAGTAATTGTTGGCGGTGTTTTATCAAATAGATTTACGCTATTGTTAGATTGAACTTTGTTAGCGCTATTTGCAGCATCGTCAAATATATTATTATCAACAGGATTAATTGTAAGGACCTCACGACCATCTGGCACGCCCAATAGATCAATTCCCAGTATATACCTTGTTCCATTATCGCTTGAATCTATGGAAGAGGGTGTCGTGCTTTGTAAAGTAGCTGATCCACCATCTAAAGAAAGTACGAAATCATTCGTTTCTAAAAGACCCGTAGCTTTTGTTGTAGCAAATACAGGCACCGTAAATCGAACATTAACTTTTTGATTATCTGAATCCAAAATGGTTTCTGTTATCATCGGTGCATAGAGGTCATAAAGTCTTACTTTATTATTTATCTGAGTAGGAGCAGCGACTGTTCCCGATTCATCGTAAATATTTTCCGCTGCCAGTGTGATTGTTAGGACTTCATTTCCATCGGCAGTTCCAGTTAATGGAAGTTCTAATGAATATGTCTTTATCGTATCAATTAAAGTAATCTTAGAAGGATGTTTCTGAGACAGTTTGGCTGCGCCTTCATTAATAGTTAAAATAAAATCAGCCGAGTCTAAAACTCCTGTCCCATCAAAACTAGAAAACACTTTTTCATCAAAAGTAACTTCTAATGTTGAATTATCTGGAGCAAGTTCCAATTTTGAAATCATCGGTGCGTTTTGATCATTTAGCTGAATTTTATTCTTTGTTTGCTCTATAGCAGCTGCATTTCCAGCGGCATCAAAGATCGATTTATCAACGATCAGAACTGTCAATAATTCATTTCCATTGGGTTCACCCTTAATCCCAACACCGACAGTATAGGTTTTGCTACTTTTAGTAATGCTGGTAGCAAATGGTGTGGTGAGTGTCGCTTGCCCACCTACTAATGAAAATACAAAATCACTTTTTTCAAGATCCCCTGTGCCATCCGCTTTACTATAAACCGATTCATTAAAAGTGATGTTTAAAGTACTATTGTCCGCTGCCAGATTTAGGTCTGATATAATAGGTGGCGCTTTATCGTAAAGATTTAGAGAATTATTTAATTGTGTTGTACTTGCGGGATTTCCTGAGGAGTCAAAAATAGCATTTTCCTTCGGAGCAAATACTAACGTTTCGCTTCCATCAGGCACTCCATCTAATTTCAATTTTAAGTTATAAGTATTCTCTGTAGAAGTGATAGAGTCTGGGTAAGCTTTTACTAATTTTGCAGTTCCACCCGTTAAAGTGAAAACAAAATCAGCCGTGTCCAGAACACCAGTGGAATTTGTTTTTGCATATACTTTTTCACTAAAAGTAACATTGACTTCAGAATTGCTTGGGGATAGTGAAGTCTTTTTAAAGTAGGGGATCACTTTATCCATTAATCTTGTCGTATTATTTGATTGGGTCGTTTTTGCAACATTGCCTTTTCGGTCAAATACGGCACTATCTGCAGGCAATACGGTAATGATTTCACTACCATCTGGAAGCCCGCTCAAAAGAACGCCCAGAGTGATTTTCTTCCCAGTTCCCGTTCCAGTTACACTAGAAGGATAGTTTTTTGATAAGGTCGCGCTACCACCTGAAAGTGAATATACAAAATCAGACGTGTCTAGCTTGGTTGTTGCATCACCTTTGCCAAAGACATCTTCATTGAAGGCAACTTCTACTATATCATTATCGCTTGATATAGATAATGAATCAATAGTAGGTGCAACGATATCCTGCAGATTAGAGGTGTTATTGCTTTGAATTGTAGGAGAAGCATTTCCATGAGTATCATAGATTGAACTCTTAACAGGCAGGATGGTTAATACCTCATTTCCATCGGGTGACCCTGTTACGGTAAAGGTGAGTTTAAACTTTTTGCCTCCCGATTCAACCGAAGTTAATGGTGTTGCACTTGAAATATTCGCCGATCCTCCAGATACTGTCAAATTAAAATCATTCTTATCTAATTTTCCGCTAGAGGTCGAAGTGCTAAATACATTTTCATCAAAGGTGACATCCGCCGATTTGTTATCTGCAGCCAAAGTTGTTTTAATGATTTTAGGCCCTGCTTTATCAAATAAATTTTTAGTATTGTTTGTTGACTGAGATGTACTAGCAGCATTTCCACCGCCATCATAAATAGAATTCGATACAGGTAAAACTTTTAATACTTCTTTACCATCAGCCGTCCCAATAAGGGTAAAGCCTAGTGTATAAGTATTTCCATTGGCAACAATCGATGTTGGTTCTGTACTTTGAAGTGTTGCCGTTCCTCCAGTGATACTTAAGGCAAAATCAGCTGCCTCAATTTCACCACTTGCAGTTGCGGAAGAATAGATTGGCTCAGTGAATGTTACATCAACAGACGCATTATTATCCTTTATAGCAAGATAAGCAATTTTTGGAATAATTGAATCGGTTGCTTTTACTGTAAATGTTTTCATAAACCCATCCCAGTCACTACCATAAAATGCAAGGCCATAGGTATCGGCGTCTATTTTTACTAAAGAGTTATGTCCATTGGTATCCGCATGTTTTGTACTATACAGCTGTTTAAGATTTTTCCCATCTCCACCAACACCCATCAGTTTTATCATACCGAGCCCATGAGTAGATGTTTGATCGCCTCTATAGGCAAGCACATAGGTATTTGAGCCAGTAGCAAGAAGCGAACCTGCTTCATAGAAACTTTCTTCATGCTCATAATCCTTCACAACTACAGATATTGAAGAGCCATCTTTTGGAACGTCAATTGTATATAAGTAACCATCTTCGTTTAAACCTTGTGAAGATATGAGGTAGGTGTTTGAATCGACCTGCGCAATAGAATTCCAAGATGATACCCCATTATAAATCTCTTCTTGGTCAACCTCTGTAATTTTTCCATCTGTTGCAATTTTGAATGTTGATACTTGCAAATTATCATTTGAATATGCAAGGACAACCGTACTATCAGTCATCTTGTGAAGTGCATTGTACCTACCCCTGACATCATCATGTTCCAATTTGTCCAGCTCTACAATTGAGGAACCATTATCTGTGATCGTAAAAGTTTTGACCCAGCCATGAGCGCTACCACCAGCATAGGCTAACATGTAGGTCGTGCCGTTAAGGTGAATGAATGAATTCCATAAAGCATCAGTATTATCATGCGGTAAATTACTTTTTTGGGATACAGAGGTTCCCGATGCATTGATATCAAACGTTTTGATATACCCTTTATTGGAACTCCCAGCATATGCAAGGGCATACGTATCATCATCTACTCTTATAAATGCGTTGGAAGAATTACTACTTGTTTCAAACCGGTGAGGGTGAACTTTAGTTATCGTGATTCCATCTGCAGAAATGCCAAAGGTTTGGATATGTCCATAGTTATATCGTCCCTGATAGGCAAGGGCATACGTATCATCATCAACTTTGACTATAGAATTCCATTTGCCCTGAATAATATTATACTCAGCTTTAGCAATCTCTAAAATTTTCACCTCATTTAGAGAAAGTTGATTATTGGATTGTGTTGTTGCGGATATATTACCAACTTTGTCAAAAATTGCATTACTTGCGGGTTGAATCGTCAGTACTTCTGTTCCATCTGCAATGCCTGAATATTTTATCTGAAAGGTATATGTATTCCCACTCTGAGCAATAGAAGCTGGAGTTGAGTTTTGGAGAACCGCGGAACCAGTTGATAGGGATAAGGTAAAATCTGTCTCTTGAAGCCCCCCGGAACCATTAGCTGTACTATAAATAGGCTCACTAAAAGTCACCGTAACAGTCCTATTGTCACCTGAAATGGTTGAGGCGATGATTTTTGGCAGTGTTTTTTCATTTAAGGTTACTGTATTATTACTCTGGGTCACATCACCGATGTTTCCATTTCCATCATATACACTATTATTTGCGAAAGAGACGGTAACCACTTCATTGCCATCGGGTGTACCGCTTAAACCAAGGCCTAGTTCGTAAGATTTTCCTTCGCGGTTTCCATACTCATTAATTGAGGTCGGGATTGTGCTCGATAGACTTGCGGTACCACCAGTTAGTGAAAGGGAAAAGTCAGCCTTTTCTAACCACCCTATTCCTGTATCCGCTTTGTAGACAGGTTCATTTAATTCAACCGTGATAAATTGATTATCGTTTCCTATAAATGATGATAAGATTTTAGGCTTGTCTTTATCTTCAGTATCAAGAGCAAGCAAAGATATATTTCCATGTGTACTGTTATCGCTCCAGGCAGCCCCAATAGTGGAACCATTCACTTGGAATAAAGCCGATTCTACGCCATCGCGCATTGTGGTTTTTTCAAGCTCATATCGCCAATGATTTTTGATAGATTTTCCATCATCAGCTAACGTATAAATCATAATCCATCCATTTGCTAGCCGATCTCTTGAAAAAAGAGCAAAGTTTTTTGAATTTATTTTTAATAGACTACTATATAATCCACTTGTCGTATTTTGATCAACGAATGCCATGCGTTGATCGTCTTCAACAGTTATTGTTCCCCCATCTTTGCTAATTGTTAGCACTCGCAATTCTCCACGAGAAGTTTGTGAGGAAACATGGATATATGTATCCTCATCCATTTTCAATAGTCTGAAATAGGAGTTAGATGAAGAACCGTTATTATTTATATTTTTTCTCGCAATCACACTCATCTGATCACCAGTTTCATTAATAGAATAGGTAGTTATGTGAGCACCCCACGTAGTCAAAGATCTATTATACGGTCCAGAAGCGTGAATAAAAAATCCCGGCTCTCCTTTCACTAAAGAATTTGTAACATTGTATTCTTGTTGAGCATTAACCTGTTTTTCTTCAGTAATTTTACTCCCATCAGGAGGAATAGTGAAGCTTGAAATATAAGTTTTAGCCCAGCCGCTTCCTTGCTGGTAAGCTAATACATAAGTATCTTGGTCTACTTTTATTAAGGAATTGACCCACCCATGTGCGGTATTATGCCTAAGGTCGTTTCCTAAAGAAATGGTTTTTCCATTGGAGTCAATATTGTATGTTTTTATCCAGCCATCATCTCCAGGTCCTCTGTAAGCAAGAACAATAGTATTGTCATCTGCTTTGACCATTGAGTTTTGTATTCCTCTTGTATCAAATTGTATTTCTGTAATTTTAGAGACTCTTTTTCCATCTAGAGATGCATTAAAGGTCTGTAAAAACCCTTTATAGGATGGACCAGAATAAGCAACAGCGTATAAACTGTCACGGAGATGTACCACTGATGCATCTGTCGCTCGATCAGTATTGAATGTATATGATGCTCCAGGTAAAATAGATGATTTAGTTAGTACGCTCGATCCCGCAGATTGTGACGTGTTAGCTACATTCCCAGCAGCGTCAAAAATAGCATTGGTAGCAGGGGAGACGGTGATTTTTTCTTCACCATTTGGTGTTCCATTAAGACCCAGTTTTAATTGAAGTTTAGATCCATTAAACGTTTCACCATTCCAGTTGGTCCCTACTTTTTCACCATCAATTGTCGTATTATAACCAGTTGGAGTAGTACTGGAAAGAGTCGCAGTACCGCCGGTCATCGATAAACTAAAATCACTTGTACTTAAACTTCCATGATAAATATTTCCAAATACAGGTTCCTCAAAAGTAATATTAACAAATTCATTGTATTGAGTAGCTGTTGCAATAATTTTTGGTGGTGTTTTATCATTTAAGTACACCGTATTGCGCATTTGAGTTGCGCTGGCTGCATTATCCGAGGCATCGTAGATCGCCGATCCTGAAGAAGGATTTATAGTTAGAACTTCACTACCGTTAGGCGTTCCCGATATAGGAAGAGTCAACGTATATGTACTACCTGAAATTTCTATTTTGCTTGGGGTAGCGCTGGAAAGAGTTGCGGTACCACCAGTCATCGATAAAGCAAAATCTCCTGCGACCGGCTGTGTAGTTGCCCCTGTCGCAGTATAGATAGGTTCATTAAATGTCACAGCAATTTTAGAATTATCACTGTCCAAACTTACTGTGGATATTTCAGGGGTCATTTTATCCGCAGTTGCAAACAGATTGTTAAATAATTTAATATATCCATACCCATACCTGTTGTAATAGTTTAAACCATAGGTATCGGAGTCGACTTGAAAAAGTTCACTATATGTTGCTTGATTAGATTCATGTTCAAATGAAATATTTTCAGTTATTGTTGATCCATCTGTAGGAATATCAAAGCTTTTAATTAAGCCATTATTTCCAACACCTGAATAAGCAAGAAAAACTGTATTAGGACCGGTTTTCATAAGAGATGGCATCGTACCTTGATCTTTATCATGCTCTTCCTGTTTCTTTAGCGTGACTGCCCCTTCATTAGAAATGGACCAGGTTTCAATATAACCATCTGAGCTCGCACCTGAATAAGCTAACACATAAATATTTTCATTTAATTGGATTAGGTCAGGGGAAGTATTCGAGTATGAAGTTGTGAATCTTTCATCTGAACCTTTAGTAATTTTACCGTCATTGGGCGAAACCGTAAATGTTTTGATCCAGCCACCCCATCCAGACCAATTATATCCTTCGTAGGCCATAGCCACAGTATTGTTATCTACCTTGACCATTTTAGGGAAGTATGCTCTATTAGCATCATGTTGTAGATCGAACAGATGATTGATTTTTCCATCAGGATTGATTTTGTAGGAAGAAACATAGCCTTTACTACCTGATGAAGAAGTATAAGCGGCTAAATATATACTATCATTCAGTGCAACCAAATTAGTGTGTGTGCCATCGGAAGAACCGTAAGTTTTACTTAATAATAAATTATCAAGAATGACTGGGGCGGTAGTTCCACCTAAAAATGATATTGTCCTAATAGCACCTCCCCATTTGCCAATTTCATATTCGTGCCCTGCATCGGCAGTGATGTAAAGGTTTCTTGGGCCTTTGATCATAGATGGAAAGCCATAATTTATCGATGGGGAAACTTGCAGATTAGATTTATAATTAAAACCACTTCCATCTCCATTGATGTCATGCGCATATATATAACCTGTACCACCGCGCTTAAAGTAGGTTAAGAATTGACCAGTCCGGGAGTCCCTAATAGTTGTGAAATAAGTAGAAGTACTGTTATACATGGAGCCATCGTGAGTAATCTTTAAGCGGCCATCTCTCAAGGTGGATGTATTATTTGTCTGTGTAGCTTCTGCAACATTCCCAGCAGCATCAAATACTGCATTCGATGCTAGATCAACTTTTATAGTCTCACTGCCATTCGAGATTGAGGCAAGGGAAAACTCAAGTTTGTAGGTATTGGAAGATTTTGTAACCTTAGAGGGGGTAGCGCTCGAGAGTGTTCCTGTGCCCCCACTCACTGAAAGAACAAAGTCAGCTGCAACTAAATCTCCACTCCCGTTATTATTGGTAAAAACTGGTTCGTTAAATGTGGCTTCAATATAGGAATTATCAACTGGCAACTTAGCAAGGACACTAGAGATATGAGGTGGGAATTGATCATTCAAGGTTTTTTTATTGCGCTGCGTCGTGCCGCTCGGTGTAGTGCCATAGTAATCTTGAGGGGCTACGACTTTATTGCCAGTCCCATCAAAGATTTCATCCGCTAACGGGTTGACTAAAAGGAGTTCGTCACCTTTTGGCTTTTTCCCTGAGCCATCAAGTGGTATTCCTAATGTATATACATTGCCGCTAACGGATATACTGCTCGGAGTAGTGCTTGTTAGAGTGGCTTGACCTCCCGACAAGGTCATCTTAAAATCTGATGCTTCTAGGTTACCGCTTCCTGAACCGGTATTGTATACGGGTTCATTAAAGGTTACAGTAACGGTAGCGTTATCTGGAGCCAGACTTACTTCCTTGAAGAAGGGAAGATCCGCTCGAATATCTGCAGTGTAGAGCACCCCTTTATTACTGGGATCAGTATAAGCCACCATAAATGTTTCCAAATCCATTTTTGCCATTGAGATATAGGAAGAGGTTGATGAATAAAATGTTAAATTAGAAATTTTAGATATCAATTTTCCGTCATTCGGCATATAGAAAGTTTTTATAACGCCGTGATTGTTTCTATTAGAAAAGGCATGGGCATAGAAATTATCTGCTATTTTGACTAAAGAATTATTTCTTTGTCCACTATATGCCATGTGTCTTAAGGTGGTAACTTTGGCGATGCTGGATCCATCAGCTGGTATATCGTACGTAGTGATCGTTTGGCCGTTTCCACTAGAGTTGTCTTTATCTAATTTAGAAGTCCCATAATACGCGACAGCATAAGTATCGCCATCCATTTTTACTATATCACTCCATGTGCCCGCGCCACTTTCAGTTTCCTCTGCGATTATACTGATTGTTTGTCCATTAGCTGATATGGAGCTAGTTTTTATATACATAGTGCCACTTTTTTCAAATATTGTTACATATTTATCTCCGCCCATCGATATTATTTTGTGATGATTTCCTACAATACCTAATTTATTAGTCGCTACTTGAGTTATCGATGACCCATCAGTAGCAACATCGAATGTTTTAATAATTGAAGAAGATCCGCTCTCATCTCCCTTATATAATACAGCAACTGTGTTATCATCTACTTTGACTATAGAATTTGAAAACCCTTGTTCCTTATCGTGTTCCTCTTGAGCTCCTTGAGATATCGTTTTACCATCAGCAGACACCTTGATGGCGGTAATGTATCCATCTCCATTTCTTCCTCTATAGGCGATAACAAATATATCGGAATTAAGTTGTACCATAGAAATATCATAACCGTCATCCGTATCAAATCTAAGTTCTCCAAGTTGAGCCGTGGCACTTCCATCAGCGGCCATCGAAAAGGTTCGGACATACCCTAAGTTCTTATAGCCAGAATAGGCTAAAATGGCCATGGTGTCACTTATCCGTAGCAGAGCATTATGCTGCCCTTTATCATCATCATGCTTAAAATTAGTTCCCGCACCCGTGATTGAGGTTTGGGCAAAAAGTGATGTACTAAGAGCCATTAGGATTAGTAGCGATCCTAAAAGGCGGTATTTGTGTCCGCAAGACAAAAGAAGTGGTATGTGTTTCTTTCTATTCATAATACTTTCAATATTGGTTGAAAATATACTTATTAATAATCATATTATTAGTGACACCAATCACAGCGTCGCTCGGCAATTTACTGAATAGAAAGTATACCCTCCTAAAATTGAATTGTCTACTGCATTCCTACGCAAATAGTATCTATAATTATTTTAGAAGGATCATTTTTTGTGTTTTAACAAATTCTCCAGCTTGAATATGATAGAAGTAAACGCCAGCAGACACTTCCATTCCATGCTGATTTCGCGCATTCCATCTGACGGTGTGGTACCCGGCAGGCATGAAGCTATCATTTAAGCGAATTACTTCACGGCCCATCACATCATAGACCACTAAGCTCACGTTGCCTTCTCTTGCTAGATCATAGTTGATCGTCGTGACTGGATTAAATGGGTTTGGATAGTTATTATGTAGCGCAAATTCTTTCGGTATCGGTTTGATATCAAGAAATTCATTTCCACTGCTCAATACTTCAGCAGTTTCACCGATAAATATATAGGAAATATCCACAGGGACATTCCGATCTCTTTGCAAATGCTGTAGATCAATGCGAACAGGAAGGTCGCTTTTTTCAAAATAAGCTGTATTTATAATAAGGTTGCCCCCCACTGTATCTGTCATAGACAGGCTCATACCTTTATCACTAAACATCTCACTTTTTGGAAGTGCCATAGACATATCAACAACAGGATAATTCAAAATTAATTCAATAGCCTTGGTTCCTTTTGGCGGATAGACCATAATATGGTCGGCTTCAATGTCGGTATTTAAGGGGTTACCCTGATTCGATTGCAGTTTTGCCATCAGTTTACCCGAGCCTTGGGTCTTATCCCAGGTCCACATTCTTACAAAGGCCATTCCATCTCGTGTATTAAACTCTTGATCAGGTGCTGGTTTAAAGTAAGGCACTGTACCGGAGACGGGGCCTAGTTCTTTTGTTAGGTCGTTATTATTCCACCCATCTGCAAAGGTATTGAGATCTGCAAGGTCAACGGTATTATTTTTATCATAATCTGATAAATAAGCGATGGTGTATATGTACTCTATATCACTATTCACATTTCCTGCAATATCCGTGAGGCTAACCGACATGGTGATCACGTCGCCACTCGTAAAAGGTGGGGTAAGGGTTACATTGATATTGGTGCCGACATTGGTTACTTGCGCTGAGTTACCCGCAACATCACCTTGAGCAGATGCAAGCTGAATATCGTATGCAACCACAGCCTCAGTAAGGGTTAAGTTGATCGATAATGGTGTAAATATGGATATGGGCGAATCTGTAGGTACAGAATTTCCAGAAATAGCAGGTCCTTCTGCATCGATACGGAAACCATTGGATGATATTGGATCTGAGACATTGCCTAACTGATCACGGGCCTTAACGCTAAAATAGTAATCAGTGTTCACCTGTAATAATATTTCGCTAAACGTATGGGAAGAGTCATCGCCAACATCTGTCCAGTCCACGACATCATTGCCAAGGGCTGACGTACCCAGGGCAACCTCATAATAATCAATTCCATTTAAATCATAGAATCCAGTCCAATTGGCGCTCGCTGTGGTGCTGTCTTTTAACCACGCCAGATCAGCCTCTAAGCCATCTGCAATAGTTCCTACAGTCGGCGGAACCAGGTCGATCGTAATACTACTTGATTTAGCTGATATTTCATTACCCACTCCATCGATCGCGTAGATCGTTCCAATATAAATATTGTTATTGCCTAGATTTAAATCTTTGACCGTAACGCTATCCAGGGATTCAGTATTCGTCCGAGGAAGAACGTTGGTTGTTTCTTCACCGGTTCCAATACTGACCTCATAATGATCGATACCACTTAAGTTATCCGAGAATCCACTCCAGGTGTAAGTGATGCTTGTGGTGTCAGATTGGAAAGGCGCTAGAACTGATACGGTACCAGCAACAGGGACTGTATAGTCCATTTTGAATCCATCGGCAGTCGTCACTTCTGATGTAAACCCAACACGATCAGTAACACGGGCACTGGCGAAATATTCTGGACCTTCTACCAATTCTGAAAGATCAAACACTCCAACACTATCTGTTCCTAAGTACCAGTTCAATACATCTTTTTCACCGGCAGTTGTTCCTAATGAGTACTCATAGTTTGCCACGCCAGAATTATCAATCACATTGATAATGATCCTACCCGTACCTGCAGCACCGTACCAGTCTACATCCGTATCGGCGCCATCCTGCATGGATGCGATCTCTGGTTTTTGCGTATCAATGAAAACGCCATCTGTTTTAATAGTTTTCAGGATATTTCCACCGGAGTCTTTAATGCGAACACTTGTATAGTAGGTCACACTATTAACCAGTTCAAGTCCCGTCACGGTTACCTTAGTATCCGTACCATTATTTGTCCAATCCTTAACATTATTGGGAAGCGTATCGCCGATCGCAAACTGATAGGTATAGATTCCCAGTGAATCATCGTTATAAGGGAGCCATTGAGCCGATAGGGAAGAAGTGATACTACTGTAATCAAGCTCATTGATTAATGACAGTCCATCTACAATTCCGCTGGCAGCTAGAGATTTTCCAGCATAAGGGCTTTCATAGGCACCTATATCTAAGATTGAGCCAAATGGGTTCGGTCTTGAGTTCCCTTTAAGGTCGATCGTTGGTGCGATATAGGTCTCATTTGTGATCGATGTAAATTTTGGAGTTGCTCCACTAAGAAGGAGGGATTCATAACTCAAGTTAAAATCACCTTTGGCGCTATCTATAAAAGCAGGATCTCCTGATAAATTTCCAGTGTTGGTTGTAAAGGTCAATAGATCTGGGCACTCAGTGCAAAAACTATAATGGAGATCAAAATTACTAGTGGGGATGGCAGCGTTAGCCGTACCAATAATAATGGAATTAATTACCATCGGTTTATATAATCCATTGCTATACATGGATAGTCCATTTGCCGATAAGCTATCGATCATATTGATATTCATGGCATTAAAAATTTCGGTTGAGCCAATGATCTCATCTGATTTCCCAATAAAAATATTAGACCCTTGAGTTCCAGTGTTTAGGGTATTCCCCGATATAAAGGCGTTCTCAATATCAAGTCTTGATCCATACTCTAAGGATATTCCACCACCAAACATGTCTGCTGAATTATCCTGGATATAGGTTCGGGCGATATCGACCTTGGATGAATTGATGTATAGACCACCTCCAGCACCTGAGATTGATTTGTTGTCGATCAGATTAACCCGTTTCATGGCAGGGACAACGGTTAAACTTTCTAATCCTTCAACAGCAATTCCGCCGCCGTGACTCTCCGCTTGATTATTTAAGATCTCTACGTTTAATAATTCAGGTGTTCCACCTCCCAATATATATACACCGCCGCCTTTACCTGTGGTAGTATTTCCAGTGACCACCGCATCGGTAATACGAGAATTACAATTATTACAGCTAATACCGGCTCCACCAATGCTGGCTTTATTATTATATACTTTCAAATGTTTTAATCTTGGACTGGAATTCTCGATCCGTATTCCGCCTCCAGCGGTAATTACGGTATACCCATTGGTTAACGACAATCCTGTTAAGACTGAGGTTGAGTCTTCCCCTGAAATAAAGGTGGCTGCACTGCTGGACTCATCTGCATTGATAACAGTTGAATCAATATAGGCTGTATCACCAGTGGTAAGGAATAAAGAGCCCATGACGATCTTCTTACCGGTAAAATTTATACCGCCCATATACGTGCCAGGATAGATCAATACTGTATCAATATCCTTACTGGCTGTGATCGCATCCTGAATGTATTCAAAATCACCTACGCCGCCGCTCGTATCTGGCTTAACGGTCCACACGTTTCCTTTAATTGGTGCAGCACTGGCTCCCAATGATTTGGGGCTAATGTTGTAGGCGCCATCCACAGCTGCAACTTTAAAATAATAGGTGGTGTCATTGATCAATGGTTCAATTATTAATTGTGAGTCGATTGGATTATCCGTGGAGTCCATGAGCGATGTAGGGTCTGGACTGGTATCATAATAGATATAGTATTTGGCCACATCCGCATCGGGGCTGTTGATCCAGCCCAAGGTAACCTTCCGGTCTCCCGGTAAGGCCGCTAACCCTGTTGGTTTAAGCGGTAATTGTTTATCATTTAAATTCGCAAAATTATTGCTCTGGCTAAAGAAGTTTGCCACATTGCCTGTTGAATCATAAACGGCATCCGGAGAAGGAAGTACGGTCAATAATTCGTATCCACTTTGGATGCCATTAGTTTTAATCCCTAAGGAAAAAGTACTGTCACTCACCTTTGTAATTCCATCAGGGAAAGGAGAGGGAAGACTGGCAGTTCCACCGGCCATGGATAGAATAAAATCAGCAAAACTCAGCTCACCCTTGCCTGATGCGGTACTGTATACGGGCTCACTGAACTTAACATCGACTGTTTTATTGCTGGCTGCAATAGTGACGGATACAATGATCGGCAGAGCCTTGTCATGTAGATTTATGCTACTAAGATTTTGAGATGTTTTTGCCACATTGCCACTTGCATCATAGATCGAATTTTCTACTGGAAGTATTGTTAAGACCTCATTCCCATCGGGCGTACCTGTGATTGATAAGCCAAGGGTATAGGTGTTGGTTGAATCCGTCAGGGTGATACTGATCGGCGTTGTATTATTTAAGGTGGCAACTCCACCGGTCAATGTCAATACAAAATCTACTACCTCTAATGCACCGGTGCCATCTGAGGCCTTGAAAACTGGATTGCTAAAGCTGACATTGATCGCACTGTTATCTTGAGCCAAGACTAGCGAAGCAAAGGTCGGCGCTGTTTGGTCGATCAGCTGTACCGTATTTACGGCCTGAAGTGGGCTGGCCACATTGCCCAATGAGTCATACACCGCATTATATTGGATCTGGACCGTAATGACTTCAAATCCATTGACTTTACCAGTGATATCCAGTCCCAAAGTGTAGGCGTTTCCACTTTTCGCAAAGCTGGTAGGCTTTGAACTGTTTAGGGTTGCATTACCGCCAGCTAAGGTTAACGATACATCTGATGTATCTAAGAGTCCGGTTCCATCACTTCCTGTAAATGCCTCTTCGTCAAAGGTTACAATGATCGCCGTATTATCGAATTTAGGTGTGATCGATTTCACTAAAGGTCCGGCCAAGTCTTTTAAGTATACTGTGTTCGATCCTTGAGTAGTGGATGCAACATTTCCAGCATTGTCATAGATAGAACTTTCCCTTGGGATTACGGCCAATACTTCAAGTCCGGTACCCGTGCCATTTATACTTAAGCCTAACGTATAGACATTTCCACTTTTTGAAATAGTGGTTGCCGTATCACTTTTTAAGGTTGCTGTGCCATTGGATATGGCCAATTTGAAATCGGTGACCTCAAGGTCACCATTGCCGTTACTGGCTTTGAAGACAGCTTCAGAGAACGTAACGGTAACGGTACTGTTATCTGCGGCAGTGATGACACTTGAGATCGTTGGAGCGAATTTATCATTTAATGTTTTTGTATTATTGGTTTGGGTGGTGGATGCGACATTCCCAGCGCCATCGTAGATGGCATTTTCTGCCGGCACAACCTTAATTGTCTCACCGCCAGTTGGTGTTCCCTCAATCCCAATACCTAATGTATAATTATTACCCTCTTTAGTAACCGTTGTTGGATTAACCTGGGATAGGGTAGCCCCAGTGCCGGACATTGAAAAGACGAAGTCCAGTGAATCCAAAGCTCCTGAACTGTCATTCTTGCTAAAGACCGGTTCTGAAAAAGTAACCTTAATGGTTCCATTGTTATTTGCCAGCTCTACTGAAGAAATTATTGGTACAGCCTTATCCTTTAGCTTGTCCGTATTTCCACTCTGGTTTGCTATGGCTACATTTCCTACCGCATCATATATCGAGTTTTCAACGGGCTTGACCGCAATGACCTCCGCGCCACTAGGTGTGCCGGATATATTCATTCCTAGAGTATAGACGTTACCACTTTTGGCGATGGTAGTTGGCGATGCACTGGCCAGTGATGCAGCACCGCCGCTCATGGTAAATGAAAAATCTGGTTTTTCTAGATCTCCGCTGCCATTATTGGCTTTAAATACGGATTCTGACATGGTAACTGCGATCGTGGCATTGTTAGCAGCCACTGCCACGCTCGATACGGTCGGCGCCAGTTTATCTTTTATGTTGGCCGTATTATTGCTTTGGGTGGTTGTTGAAATATTATCCAAGGCATCATAGATCGAATTGGCTACCGGTTCAACTTTGAAGACTTCCGCACCGCTTGGCGTACCATTTAATGGTATTCCAAGGGTATATACGTTACTGCTTTTTGAAAAACTGCTGGGCGTTGAGGCAGATAAAGTTGCCACTCCACCGGTGATAAAGAACTTGAAATCAGCTGCATCTAGATTTCCACTGTTGGAGGTGGAAGGGTAAGCGGTTTCAGCCAGCGTGACCGCCACGGTACTATTATCGCTTGCTATCACAATACCCGTTATGGTTGGTCCAAGCTTATCGATCAATGTTTTGGTGTTATTACTCTGACTGGTTGCCGATGCGTTACCGGCTAGGTCAAAGATCGAGTTCGCAACCGGCTTAACGGTAATGGTCTCACCGCCGCTGCCTTGGCTATTAAGCCCGATTCCAAGTGTGTAGGTTTTACCGCTCACGGATATACTGGTTGGCGTTGCGCTTGAAAGGGTAGCAGACCCGCCTGAAATGCTTAAAGCAAAATCTTCTTTGGCTAGCGACCCTGTACCATTTGATACGGCATAGGTATCTTCATTAAATGTTACGGATATAGTACTGTTATCTGCAGCCAAGCTGCTTGATACGATGGCAGGTGCGCTTTGATCAGATGCCCTTACGTTAAAGGTTTTGATGAATCCATCGGTGCCATGCCCTTGATAAGAAAGAACGAATGTGTTTCCATCCAGCTCCGCGAGACTCTGATTTCCTCCATAATATAGATCATGCTCTTTTACCTCTACCTGCGTTATCTGGCCGCCATTGGCATCGATACTGAAGGATTTAATAAATCCATCATCATCAACACCTTGATACGAAAGGAGTAAGGCTTCATCACCGATGGGTAATAGCTGATTGTATTTTCCATCCCCAGTATCATGCTCTAAATTGTTAATCTCTGATATGGTAAGACCGTCATCTGCGATGGTAAAGGATTGTAAAAATCCATCATTACTGGCACCGGCATAGGCCAGCACATATTTTCCACTACCCATTTTCACAAGTGAATTATGTAGTCCCTGAACCCCATCATGCTTGAGTAGTGCCGTATATTTATTGGCACCAGCCCCAGTGATCTCTCCGGTAGAAGCATTTACATTGGTTGTGGCGATATAGCCATGGCTGCTTGCACCTTCATAAGCAACCGCTACCGTGTTATCATCCACTTTCACCAGGGAATTATATTGCATTTTAGCATCACCATTGGTTGCGGTCCCAAGCAGATATTCCGTGTCTTTGGTTGTGACTGTAACTCCATCGTCGGATATTGTAAAAGTTTTGATCACCCCGCGTGTGCTGTTGTCTTGATAGGCCAGTACATAGATCGTTGAGCTCAGTTTAATAAATGAATTGTATTTCCCTGCATTGGTTCCGCTACTATGCTGCCAGTGATCTTTCTTACGGGTCACTGTGGCGCCATCAGCCGAAACGTCAAAGGTGCTAATGTATGCTCCATTTGCATAGTCCCAGTAGGCATTGGCAAAGGTATTGGTGTCTACTTGAACCCAAGATCCGTACCAATAGTCATACCCCGTGTTAGAAATCAAATTATATCGACTCTCTTCTTCAGTTAATGTGTATCCATCTGCAGAGATATTAAAGGTAGATATCATTCCATAATCAGACGTATTGGCTCCATAAGTATGGGCCAGAATGAACGTATCATCGTCCCGTTTGATCAGGGCGTGGTGCCCTGTGTTGCTAGTCTCGAATTCTAAACTTTTGGCCATGCGGATCTTTTCCGCATTAAAATTCCTGGTATTATTGCTTTGGGTGGTACTAGCCACATTCTTGGTGCTATCAAAAATGGCACTCTCAGCAGGTTTTATCGTGATCACTTCACTGCCATTAGGAAGGCCCACATAGTTGATACCTAAGGTATAGGCATTACCACTCATTGAAATACTGGTTGGGGTTGCACTGCCTAAGGTTGCAACACCGCCTGCAATTGAAAAAACAAAATCACTTACCGCTAAGTTGCCACTGCCTTGAGGCCACCAGGTTCCGCTTGTGGTAGTATAGTTTTCAGTATTACCAGCATACACCGGTTCTGCAAAGGTCACCGTAACCGTACTGTTGTCATTGGCGATCACTGTACCGGATATGGTGGGCAATACCTTTTCAAATAAATTTCGTGTATTGTTGCTTTGGGTAGTGCTCGCTGCGGTACCATTAAGATCGTAAATGGAGTTTGCAACAGGAAGCACTTTGAGCACCTCACTGCCATTGGGTGTTCCCGTTATGGAAAAGCCCAATTCATAATTAAAACCACCAATGTATTTGATGCTGGTCGGGGTTGCGCTAGACATTTCCGCTGATCCACCTTCTATGGAAAGGGCAAAATCGGCCTTTTCTAGATCGCCGCTGCCGTTATTTGCAGCAAATACCTTTTCATTAAAGCCGATGGTCAAAATATTATTTTCAAGGTTGAGCGTGCTCCATGTGATCGCTGGAGCTGCCGCATCGGATGAGGTAATATCAAACGTTTTAATAAACCCATCATTACCATCTCCTGAATACATGAGGGCTACTGTATTTTTATCTACGCGCACTAAACTATTATAGGTTGCGTTATCTGTATCAAATTTTCGAACCCATTTTTTAGTAATGGTTCCGCCATCAGCGGATATGGTATAGAGCTCGAGATACCCATCACCATCGTCGCCTTCATAGGCGATCAAATATTCAGATTCATTTAGCTTTAACATATCGCCATATGGTTCATGTTGTGTAGCATCAACAATATATTCAGCAGCCAAGGCCATCGATGATCCAGTCCAAGGAATCGTGATGGTCTCAATAACCGTTTTTTCTGCGCTGGTTCCCCCAGCTGTATTATAGTTTGAACCGAAAACCGCAAAGGTGTTGTCATCAACCCTGACTATATTGTTAAACTCAGCCTCACCGTTATTGCTAAAGACAATATTAGATATCTCTGCAATAGAGCTGCCATCTGGCGGAATCGTAAAGGTTTGGATACGGCCATAGCTACTATTGCCCTCGTAGGCAAGCGCATAAGTGTCACTATTCATCCTGATCAGGGAAGGATGGTCACTATTTCCATAATCATGTTCTAGGGTTGCTGGGTTTGTCACGGCTCCATCGGCCGCAATTTTAAGTGTCTTGATCCACGAATCATGTCCGGCTGACTCATAGACGACCAAGGCCGTAGAGTCGGTCATTTTGATAATATCATTGAAATTTGAAAGGGTAACATCATATTCATACTT
>Ga0208407_1000119_pt1 | contig 34918 bp, 19 predicted proteins | sample ETNtaG_9_FD_185775 | JGI IMG/M metagenome (GOLD analysis project Ga0208407, IMG submission 185775) | Marine microbial and viral communities from oxygen minimum zone, Eastern Pacific Ocean - ETNP201406SV69 (SPAdes) (version 2) | ecosystem: Environmental > Aquatic > Marine > Oceanic ...
TGAACTCCATGGTGATGAAGATACAAGATGTGGTGTTTATGTTGCTGGTGGATCAAATAATATTTCCAATATCGAAATTTCAGATAACCTAATTCATGGTATGGCAATGAAACTTGATGCTCTCCGAGCAAGTTCATGGGGAATCCTAACTGATGCGGTAGAGGGTGGTCAAATTCTCCATACCATTGATGGATTACACATTCATGGTAATCATATCTACGACATAGGGGGGTTCAATGATTCCATAGGATTGGGCATTTCAATTCATGAAGTTGTCTCTTCAGAAGTTGATGGTGGTGCACTCATAGAAAATAATCGATTCTCAAACATCCATGATGGGAAATGGGCTGGTGCAGCAGGAATGGATGTCCCGGGGATGGGCGTCTTCACTCATGAACAAACCTCCATGTATCCCGGTGATTATCTAAGTGGAATTACACTACGGGGCAATGAATATGCTAATATCTCAGTTGGTGCCGCTTTACAAATTTCAGAACGTGGTGTTTTTGAAGAAGAAAATAGCGACTTCCAATCAGTAGGTGTATATCTTCTAAATGTGGACAAAACTACAACGGTTATTGAGTCTAAATTAGCACCTTTTGCTTCAACCACTGGAAAAAATATGACTTTGAACATTCAAGACTCTTTAGCATACTTTGCTAGCCCATCTAAGGCCATAAAACACACATTAGAAGATGCGCCTAGTTATTCAAACGTTATTACAATATCATCTGGTACATTTGATGAAGACTTAGTAATTAATGCAACAACTCAATTATCTAATTTGATGATTACTACAACAGGAAGTAGTCAGTCAATATTCACCGGTGGGGTTCATGTCAATGGCAATTATGGTATGAGCAATATCACATTAGATGGGTTGACAATCTTGGGAGAAAAAACTGAAAACATTGCGGTCCACTTAGATGGTAAAAATGGCTTATTTGATTTGACTGTAGTAAATATGGTAATCGATGGTGGAAATTCATTAAGATCCGGTATTGTTACTTCTGGATTAGCGGGTCAAATAATTGTTGAAAATAATAATTTTGTTAATATTGATGGAAATTATGTTTTCACCTCGACACCTGATGGAATTGATACTGGAGCAGGTCAAATTTCAGCGCTTAGTTTTTCAAACAATATAATTTCAGATTCAACAGCACGGGTACGGATTACTCCCGTTTCAGGATTAATTTCTCAAGGATTCATAATGAATAATACATTCAGTAATAGTGGTTCGGGCATCACTCCTCTAATATCCATTAATGATGTTAGTTCTCTATTAGTAGAAGAAAATAATTTGCATAACATTAATTCAGATACTGGAATATTAATTGAAGATGCCATCTATTTGGCAATCAGAGACAATAATTTATCATCAATGGATAATGCAATAAAAATCATCGAATCATCAAACAATCAGATTCAAAGTGTAAATATTGAAGATAATTCATTTACTGAAATAAGTAATATTGCTGTTGATGTACCAACTGTAACTTCTGCAAATATAGCTGTGAATCAAAATTGGTTTGGTACCACAAACATTACTGAAATAATTGATTTGATTAGTGGAGATGCAGTAATCGGTGAACAGTGGAATTCATGGCCAGGTCAGGATTCAGATAACGATGGATGGGCGGATGAATTTGACTTGTGCCCAGAGAATAATGATGCAATAGATATTGACAATGATGGCATTCCGGATGGTTGTGATTCATTGATAGATAATGATGATGATGGGATTTCAAATGGAGTAGATAATTGTTTGAATATACCTAATCCAATGCAAGAAAACCATGATAATGACATATACGGGGACATATGTGATGATGATGACGACAATGATGGGATGCCCGATTTATTTAATGGGGAAGTTTCTGATTATTGTCCTAAAGGATATTCTGGCTGGGTACGTACTGAGATGACTGACCCTGATAACGATGGGTGCTATAATTTCCATGAAGAAGATAATGATGATGATAATGATGGCGTTTTAGATGATGACGATGGTTGCCAGAGAGTTGGTTGGTTTGCTAATTTAACTAACGATATTGATAATGATGGTTGTCAAGATTCATTAGAAGACACTGATGATGATAATGATGGCGTGTTGGATGAAACAGACTCGTGCCCCACTGGAGAATTAGATTGGGAATCTAATTATGAAACGGATTTTGATAATGATGGTTGTAGAGATTCAACTGAAGATGATGATGATGATAATGATATGATAACTGATAATATGGATGATTGTTCCAACGAGTTTGTTACAAATGAAACCGATGAAAATGGCGATGGTTGTATCGATGAAGAGCCTGTTGTAAAAACACCTTTCTCTGAGAGATTAATGAAAGGTGAGATGGTTGCAATCTCTATTGTTTTCACCCCACTTCTTCTATTGTTAATTGTCGGATCAAGATATTATATTGGCCGAGTCAGTACAGATAATAAAAAGAGATTAATGGTGAAAATTTCCACTAGTGACACATTGGTTCAATTGAATGATTTATCTACACGCGCAAATGATATGTACCTAGCAAAAGCAATTTCAGAAAAACACCATTCACAGGTTCAAGAAGAAATTTCAGAAAGAAAGGAAAATTTCGATAGTAATGATTTAGTTGAATTAGAGCAAGTTTCTGAAGATTTAGAACGTGTTTGGTCTAAGGCAATAGTATTGGGGTTGACCACTAAAGCCGCGGTTAGTAGAATGAAAAATAATATCTTACGTGGTAAATTTGATTCTACACATTATCTCAAATTATGGTCTGACAGAATTGATAAGAATAAAATCGAGGTTGAGGGATCGTCAGTAATTGATGAAGTTTCCAAACCAAAGCTAACTAAAACAGGGCTCAATAAAATGAAGAAGGCTGAATTGGTTGATTTGGCAAAGAAGCAAGGTTTGATGACTAGTGGTACTAAGGCAACAATCATTGAAAGAATATTAGAAGAAGAAGAATGAGTGGGTCCTTTGCTTCACCCTTTACATCATTTTGAATGAGCTGAATCAAGCATATACTCGACATCCTCAGCCACCATGTTTTCGACAATTCTAATTGTAGCATCTAGATCTTTTTGAGATTGCAGAATTTGTCTAATCCATATCTGGGTACATTCATTCCAATGTTTCCAATTTGAGGTACTATCCTTAGCCTCAATAGAGAATCCACCAGTAGCAATCAATTCGTTCTGGAGATTTAGGTCTGATGTGTATTTTGCCAAATTGAGTAGGAGCATGACTTTCACCTTCTCTTGCTCCCAATCATCACGCATGGTTGAATCACCCCTTTGTTGTCCAAGTAACCAGACCCTTAGTCCATATTCTTCATCAGACTCACCAATCTTAGGTGCTGTGCTATGTATATCTAAACGAGCGATCGATTCCTTGGGGAATTTGAGAGCTTGGAAGGCTTGTTCCACACTAAACCATTCATAATCCAAATACATGAAACCTGAATTTATAATTTGAAAGTTGTCCGTGCATCTTGGACCTTGAAGTCGTGTTATTTCACCATCATCTTCTACAGTCAAGATGTAGCATCTTCCGCCCATATTTTCTTATCGTGTTTGCCCTTATTCAATATGACGGCGTTGTTAGTACAAGCGTGTTGTACGTAGAATCTTGGGCCATGATTGGCGAACAATACAATTCAATTATTCATTGCTTGAAATATTCTTCTTTCTATTCCTATTCCATTTCTTAATTCGAGGTAGTTGCCATTTGATAATGCCTGTCCAGAATACAATCCCTAAGACTGCAGGTGCGAGTTATCCCAAGGGCTCATTTGGTATTTGTCCCTAACTGCCAAACCCAAAACCAATTGCTGCATCGACTCCAGGCATATTATAGCCCAACATACCAGCTAGCATGTATATTGTACCAATTAGAAGAGTTAATCTTACACTGTTAGACATTTCAACTGCATTTGGAAGGAATGTTAAACATACTAATCCCCCAACAATCAAGGCTGAACTTATAGTGCCCCAGAAAATTGCCCTACCTGTATATGTATTCATCAAATCATTATGTGCATCTAGTTGATCAATATATTCATCCAAATCATCTGCATATTGTAGTAAAGCATCTGTATAATTCTCATTCTCAGAAGAATTGAGCCCATTATTGTCAAGATCGAAATCAGATGATGTGATTATTTCTGGAGCGTCTGGAGCATTTGTGTAATCTGCTGAAGTTGAATAGGATGAGGAAAAAATCAATGCTAGGAATCCTAGGCCAATAATTAATGAAATGAATACCCTCGGGGCAGTTATCTTCTTAAAAATTGGTTTCAAGTCTTGAACATCTACTTTCCCATCTTTATTCAAATCAAATATCGAATTTTTTTCCGAGTTCTCTTCTGCCATAATTCTCACCATTAGTTATTCATTTATTGTTGTTATTGTTCAGTCAAACAATTCATCATCAAATAGATCTTCATCTTTTGCTATTTTCTTAGCTGCTTCAGCATCATCCCTGTATTGCTTGTATTCTTCCCACTCTTCATCGGAGATCTCTCCATCCCCATCTTTGTCAAGTGCATCAAACATGATATCTGAAGATGAATCCCAAGCTAGGCGTCCAGCATTTCTCTTGCTACTAACTACTAGACCTGTTATGATTAATATTAGCACTACAATAAATCCTACAAGTCCTAATGTCATCATGTTGTCACTTGATACATTAAGTGTATCTTGCTTAACTTCACAACCACGATTATTGATTACTTTCGCATCAATTGGAGTATTAGGGCATTCATCTTGATCATCAGTAATCCCATCGCCATCCTGATCATCTTTTATTTGATCAGGCACATCTGGATCATCAGAACAGCCATCCAAACCTATTGAAGCACCTGCAGGAGTTGTTGGGCAAGTATCTAAATTATTAGTAATTCCATCCCCATCACTATCAAGTTGATAAGACGCACATCCATTCAAATTTACAGGGAAATCACCAGTTGTATTAGGGCAAGCATCAATCAAATCTACAACACCATCTATGTCCGCATCAGACAAACCAGCCTGACAACCAAGGATGTCCACTTCTACACTTAATGGGGTATTTAGGCACTGGTCTATTGAATCTAAAACACCATCTCCATCTGAATCTCTCTGTGTTGAACCACATCCAACTACATCGATTGTTAATATGTCATAACCAGGGGTTCCCTGACAATCATCTAAATTGTCAGTGATGCCGTCATTATCTGAATCTTTTTGAGTCATTCCACACCCATCATAATCGACTACATCGCCAACTGGAGTTTGTGGGCACTCGTCATGAATATCTGCAACACCATCTTGGTCCCAATCATCTGTTACTAAATCACCAACAGCACAACCAACCAAATTAATTTCTGAATTAGGTGGTGTTTCGTCACACACATCCACTTCGTCGTTAACACCATCGCCGTCGCTGTCTTTCTCAGCAGGAGCACAACCATCGATATCAACTGTAGCTCCTAATGGTGATTCAGGGCAAATGTCATTGCTGTCATATACACCGTCGCCATCAGAATCTACTTGTGATTCGCCACAACCAAACTCATCAACTGATTCAGTGATAGGGGTGCCTGGGCAATTATCTACGAGATCAACATACCCATCTCCATCAGTATCTCTTTCAGAAATCCCACAACCTTGGGGATTAACTGTATGTACTTGTGTTGCGGGTGTACTCAAACAATAATCCATATTTTCTTTGATGGTATCGCTATCTGTATCATCTATGCAACCATCAGAACCAACTGTTTCAGTTCCCTGTCCAGTGAAAAGATCCCACATAGGGTCTGCAAATTCTGTTGGGCATGAATCGACAGGATCGTAGAATTGGTCTGAATCACTATTGTCTATACAGCCATCTGAAACTTGTGTTGATGAGCCGTTTCCTTGATAGATGTCATATCCACTTGCATCCTCATTAGGACAATTATCATTCCAAAATGGTACTTGATCACCATCATTGTCAGACTCGAGAACTTCTATGGGCAAAAATCCAAGTTCAGTATTTACTGTACTAGATATACTGCCACCAATGTCATCAACCGCATTGAAATAAATTGTTTGTTGGCCAACTGGAAGTTGAGTTGTGGTAATTGTATTTGAATTAGCCCACATGCCTGGATAAAAGGCATTAGAATAGGTTTGTCCATTAGTGTGAGCTGAGTACCATACATATTCACTAATTGGGCGAACAGAGGTGACTTCAATGCTGAAATTAACTGGCCTTCCTTTGTAAATATTCAACATACCAGTTGTTTGATCGTTAGTCAAATGTTCACTCTCAATAATTATCATACCCAAAGATGGCCTGTTCCATACCGATATATTGAATCTAGCAGTATCACAACCACGACCATTGCATGCAAGGATATTGTATTCAATCATGTCATTATTTTCTACGGTAGGGACACCTGAAATTTGACCATTTGAATTATCAAATGTCAAACCAGTGGGTAATACTGCATTATCGCGCCCGCTAATTGTACTATGAACTGGACCAGGCGGGAGATAAGTTGCTCCATCTTCTCTTCCTAGTCTACTATAACTATTATCACCCCAACAAAATAATGGTTGTTTATCTTGAACCTTCACGCATTTACCATAGCTAGTGGTTGCGGAGGAAATTGAAACTACATTTTGGCCATAGGATTCTAATCCATACCAACCAACAGAGGTAATCCACCCATTATCAAAATTATGTTGTCCAACACACTCAACTGTATTATTACTAAACAATACACATGTTTCTCTAGTATCTGTTACTATTTCTTGAGGGATTACATTAGAAGCACTTGCAGAATAAATTGGGTTATGTGTAGATGTAGGTAGTATCGCTTGACTAGATATCGCAGTATCAAGTCCAATTTCGCCGTAGGCATTATTTCCCCAACACCATACTTGCTCAGTGTTATCATCGGTATTTGTGCCAATGATACAATTGTGGTATTGTCCTACTTCAAGAACTGATACTGATATATTATGTGATGAACCAAAATCAGCTTGCACTGGAATATATTGAGACGTGCCGCTTGCATCACCAAGTCGGCCGCTACCACCATTTCCCCAACACCAAACAGAACCGTTGTCTGCTAGTGCACAAGCATGAGAATGACCTACACCTACTGATGTGAAATTTGTGTTTTGAGGGGTTTCTACTTTGACTGGTCGTTTACGGTCGTATGTATCTCCTACCCCTAATTGGCCGTGTTCGTTTTCTCCCCAACAATAAACTTCTGAATTTGCTACTGCACAAGCGCTATCTCCAGTCATAGATATGTCTGTAACTTGTGGTTCTGTCCAATTGGTTTGTGTATTATTAGTTGGTAATGGCCACTTTAATGCATCAATAAATACTCGATCAAAATAATAATTGTTGGAATTGGTTCTATCGAATTTAATAGAAAGCCGGTGGTTCCCAGAACTAACATATTTTGAAATGGAATACCAATATTGGGAATTGCTGTACGCCCAACTTGAAATTTGTATACCATCAAGATATATCTTCACCGTCGAATAGTAAGTTGACCTTAACAAACAAAAATTAAGCATGCCCTCGCCTGTTGTAAGATTAATCGATATTATTGATTCTTCTCCTGATACAATTGTGTGGGCAGCTTCAGAATCATAATGTCCTTGATTGCTTGAAGCTGAACCCAATACATAATTGCCATGTTGAGTATAGAGGTTGGTGTGGACACTTGTATTTGTGTAAGACCAATTACCATCACTGTCTGTGGGGTTGCCATTGTAATCTATTAGTTCCTCTTCCCAATTAAGAGAGGAGGAATTTTCAAATGATTCAAATCCATATCCTGGGCTTTGATTAATATCAGTACAACCAAGATAGTTTTTTTGCGTTTCAATGATATTCGTATATGTGTGTGACTGCAATTGAGGATCAAACAACATTTGTTGTGGCTCCCTATAAGAACTACTTGTTCCAAGCCCAAGGCGGCCATTGCCAGCGTCATTACCCCAACACCACAAACTACCATTGGTTAGAATACCACAAAATCCCTCTTCACCGCCTTCAATTTTTGTGAATGTCAAATTCTCTGCTGCCGCTTCCGGGTGTAATGTTGGAATGCTAACAGTAGAAGAAGATGAAACAGAAGAATTTAATTGATGATTTGCATTATTGCCCCAGCAATATAGTTTACCATTATCATCTAAAGCACAAGTACTGTGTGTGGAGATGTCGACTTCTCCTGAAAAATCAGGGTATGGTCCAGTAATAGTCCAAAAGGCATCGTCACCACCAACGTTAGGTGGTGCAGAAATTGATTCTTGATCACCTGTAGTTAGATAGAAATCTGTGTTAGAACCATGACTAATTGATGGAAGGTCGGGTTCACGAACTTGAAGGGTTAACGATGTTGTTGCTGATGATTGATTATACTCTCCTGACACTGTATATGTTTGTTGATCCCATGGCTGTGTAGGTGTGCCTGAAATTATACCTGTTGAGTAATCAAAAGAAAGACCTGGCGGAAGGGGCCTTAGCCCATCTGTTTGCCAAGCGTCCATCGCCTTCCCTGATTGAATTAACCATGCAGGGTTGGTTCTCAATTCATCTACTACACCATCAAATCCTTCACCAAACACACAATCACCGTGACCCCAATAGAGTGCGTGTTTAATGTGGAGGGTATCGGCGTTGTAAGACGATGTACGCATTAAATCACTCTTAGATTCCGATGTACCATTATTGACATAGACTCTTGTATCGAAGACCCAATTAGCTGCATCAATTTCAACAGCAATGTAGTTCCATTGATTTAATTCAATTTTTGTGTCCATCCCTGTCGTTGCATTGAAAACACGGTCCATGTCATGTTGGGGGTGGGTTGGATTGTCCCAATCATTCCACATAAAATCTGTATCATTTTCTGCGCCGTTATATATCCTCGCTTGTATATAGCCGTCAGGAGTCATACTCACATTGAATGCATCGAAATCATTGTAATCTGGGGCATTTGCGTAATGATAGGACAATTGACTGAATAATTGTCCATCATATGAACTAGGTTTGAACCAACCAGCAAAACCTGCACTCCCAGAAGCACCAGAATATAAACAATCTGTAGAAGTGACATTGTCGCCAACATTACCACTCAATTCAATACCCCCGTAATTTCTTCCTTGAGGCACCCACTGTGCGGCCCCATTAAGGGTAAGGCCTGAAGATGATGCCAATGTCCCTGTGTCAGTATATGTTTCATCATTTAATGTCCACCAATTCTTTGATTGTCCTGTTGTTTCTATGACATACTCATTGGTGGAGTATGACCAATTAGTAACGGTAGGGTATATCTGTGAGCCATAAACCGTCATGGGAGCAATTTGTTGGATTGGCGATTGATTAACCAGTGCGTTATTTCCTGTCCATGAACCGTAGTAAGCAAGAAGGAGATTGGATGTTTTTCCTGCATTAAGAGATTGAGAATCCCCGTAATCTAAATCTTCATTTGTAACTATTTGAGTTGAACTCATTAACAACATTAATGCTGTCAATAATATTGCTTTCATTTTTATTTCCATTATTTCACCTTCTTTATTCAAACCATTCGTCATCATCATCTATTTGGTCAATAGACTGTTTAGGAGCTCCTGCTAATTCTGCTGCTTGGCCAACCCAATTATCTCGTTTTATTCTTCCCGGGAAGAATTCTATTGCTTCATTGACCTGATCCTCTATTTCTGGAGTCATGTTAGCAATTTGTTGGAATTGATATATCCCTAATGCATTCAATTTTTCACCAATGAATTCACCAATACCTGAGATTTCATTTAAATTATCACCATCTGCTGAAGTCGCTACACCTATTGTATCAAAGTCAATTGTATCTGCCTTTTCAGCAATTCTAGCCAATTGTTCTTCTTTTTCATTTAACTCTGCCATCTTGGCATCCATTTGTGCCATCTTAGCATCCATTTGTGCCATCTTATCATCTGCTGCACTAAGACCCTCGTCATCATCTGATGGTGGAATAAACGGAGTTGGTTCATCATCCCAATCATCAATACCTTTTGATTCTGGAACTGGAGTCAAATCATCTGATAATAAATCATAAGAATTGGAATCATCTTTTTCTTTATTTACAAGAGAACTTACTGTATATTTTATCTTATTAATATTGATAATAAATTTGCCATCTTCATCTCTGCTAGAGCCAATTATCAATAACACAACAAGAACTGCTATAATAATTAAAATAGGTAAAATCCAACAACTTAGTGCCCCGAATACTGATGCTGAATCTCCATCACCCTCATTGTTTGTATCCACTTCTTCATTACAATCTGGACTTGGCACATCATCTGAATTCAATGGGTCTGAACCACATGAAATTTCAAGGCTATCAATTGAACCATCATTATCCGAGTCCCTTTGTGACGGCCCACATCCATTAGAATTAGGTGATTCAGATGAAGGGGTGTTAGTACACAAGTCAATAGAATTAGGGACTCCATCCTGGTCATCATCAGCCCCTTCAGTTGGGCCACAACCATTCTCATCAATTAGGCCTCTTTCAGCAAGCGGTGTGAAATCACACATGTCAATATCATTAGTTAAACCATCACCATCAATATCCATGTCGGAATCACAGCCATCGGGTATTCCATCATCATCCCAATCTAAACGGTCGTCGTGGCCTGGACAAGCATCTACTGGATCTGCAACAGAATCACCATCATCGTCACCATCCATGACATCACAAATATGATCTGAATCAAAGTCAATAGGCACACTAGTAGCATTCAATGAGTTACTTCCACATGTGTCTTCATCAATATCTAACCAACCATCTTGGTCATCATCGTCATCAGTATTATCGCCGACACCGTCTCCATCATAATCTGAATATTCTGTGGAGTCATATGGGAAGGGATCATCGACATCAAGAACACCATCGCCGTCATCATCATCATCTGTGTTATCACCAGTGCCGTCTGAATCCGTGTCTGTTTGTTCTGTTGGATCAGTTGGGAAATCATCAAAAATATCAGTGACACCATCATTATCGTCATCAGTATCAACTTGATCAGGCATCAAATCGCCATCAGTATCAGTGATACAATCATCAGGAGAACTAGAACCTAATGAAATAGTAGATGTACCAGTGGGACAATTTGTTGGGTCAACATTTGCGTCTCCTTCACCATATGTTCCTCTTGGAACTAATTCACATGATGTTGCCCCTGATTGATTATTATAATTCCCTGGAGCACAGGGGGTTTGGGCTGAATTACCAGTGCCACTAGCAAAATAACCAGGGTCTGATGTTGTGCAATTAGTTTGACCCGCTGACGCTTGGTATTCTCCAAGGCCACAAGGTGTTTGGTAACTTCTGCCTTGAGATGGGACAAAACTACCAGGGTCTGCTGGCGAACAAGCTGAGGCGCTTATTGCATTAGGTGACGGGTTGTAATAACCAGAGGGACAGGGATTTTGGTAAATAGCACCTGTATGATCCACATAATATCCTGGTTGCGCTGATGATTGCACTGAACTACCTGGGTTACTTACATAATATCCTAAATCTGCTAGGACACAAGCAGAATTATTGATAGAACCACTATTGGGATTATAGGAACCTGCCAAACAAGGGGTTTGGGATGTTGCCCCTATTGTATCGACATAATATCCCGGTAGTGCTATAGCCTGATATGAACGGGCTTGGCTATCTACATAATATCCCATATCTGCTAACAAACAAGCAGAATTATTGATAGAAGCAGTATCTGGATTATAGGAACCCTTTAAACATGGAATTTGAGTTGTCGCCCCTATTGTATCGACATAATATCCCTGTTGTGCTGAAGTCTGAAATGAGCGCGCCTGAGTATTGACATAATGTCCCAAATCTGCTAACAAGCAAGCCGAACTATTGATAGAACCACTATCGGGATTATAGGATCCTTCTAAACAAGGAGTTGGTTGTGTTGAACCAATTGAATCTACATAATATCCTGCTGAGACTTGAACTTGTTGAGACATGCCTGGTTGGCTAGTGTAATTACCTAAGTCTGCTAGTAGACAGGCAGAATGATTGTTAGAACCTGTACTAGGGTTATAGGAACCTGCCAAACAAGGCGTTGGGGATATTGCCCCTATTGTGTCAACGTAATGACCTGCTGGGGCTTGAGTTTGTTGTGACATGCCAGATAGGCTAGTGTAATTACCTAAGTCCGTTAGTAAACAAGCAGAACTATTGTTAGAACCTGTACTAGGGTTATAGGAACCTGGCAAACATGGTGTTTGAGAAGATGAAACTAATGAATCAACATAATTTCCAGGTGTTGCAATAATACAAGACGCTTGGGCTGTATTAGGTTGATATTCGCCAAGGTCGCAACCTGTTTGATTTGCTGCTCCTGTAGAATTAACAAAATAACCTGGTTGAGAATCTAAACAATTTTGTTGACCGCTCTGTGGTTGATACATTCCAACTAAGCAAGGGCTTTGAGAGATAGATGCGATTAAATCCACATGGTGCCCTGGATCTGAATCTGTACAATTTGTTTGCCCCGTTAATGATTGATAAGAACCAAAATCACAAGGGATTTGAGATACTTGTCCTGGTTCTGAAACATGGTGGCCCACATCTGCATCTAAACAGAAATAGCGCCCATATTCTCCTGCGTCACAAGAAGTTGAGCGGGCTGGGTTTTGTGGAAAAATATCATCTGGAATTGGAACACCATCTCCATCTTCATCTCCAACATCATGTGTATCAAAAATATTCAATATTCCGTCGCCATCAATATCCCTATCTCCAAGTAAAATAGACTCTCCATTTAACACGGTAGGAATTGGAAATAATGAACCAATCACTGACCCATCTCCAAGTTGCCCAACTGAATTTTCACCCCAACAGTATGAGGTCTGAGCCGCGGTTACAGCACATGTATGAGATCCACCCGATGTAATTCCAACTACATTCATAGATTGACCGAACGATACAGATTGAGGTGTGGGATTATTAGTTGTAGAATTGATGCCTAATTGACCATTAATATTATCGCCCCAGCACATTAATGATGCATTATCCAAAATTGCACATGAGTGTTTGTCACCTGTAGTTAATGCTGTAGCATTGGCATTAATATTGGTCTGAGTCAATGTTGTTTGGCTTGTAGTTGTGCCATCACCTAATTGACCACGATCATTCCAACCCCAGCAACCAAGTGTTGAATCAGAAAATAAAACACAGGTATGGTGTCTGCCAGAAGAAATTGAAACTACCGGGTTTAGATTAGTTACAGATACTACAATTGGCGAATTTTTTGACAAAAATGTACCGTCTCCTAATTGTCCGTGATTATTGTATCCCCAACACATGATTGCTTCGTCATCAGTAACAGCACAGGTGTGTGATTCACCAGCAGAAATTGCCACTGCACTACGATTAACACCTAAATTAACTGACACTGGGCTCTGACGAGTAGTCGTTGTGCCATCCCCTAATTGGCCATGATTATTGTATCCCCAACATAATACTGATGCGTTATCATCAATAATACAAGTATGGGATTTTCCTGCTGTAATTGCTACAGCTGTATTATTCAAACCAATATCAACTAAAGTTGGAGGGGATGAAACATTGGATCCAATACCAAGTTGACCATACAAATTAGCACCCCAGCAACTAATGCTACCATTGTTCATTACTGCGCAGGTATGATATTTTCCAAGACCTGAACTTACTGCATAGATTGAATCTAAATAATTTGTATTTGAGAGGCTAGAAAAATCAACTATGACGGGATATTCTTCATAGAGGTTCGATGACAATGAGTTTCCTAATTGTCCGTAATTATTTGACCCCCAACAATACATATCTTGGGAATCTGTCATTAAACAATTATGTTCTCCACCTGTTGAAAAAGTAGCAGGGGAGAAAATAGAACCTGTTTGAAATCCTGGTGAATTATTAGAACCAGTGTTCTTCTCGATAGATGTTTCCAACATGTCATTTCCATTGATAGATGAAAAAGACGTGAAGAGAAAAAGAAAGACCAAAATTGTGGTTATTGAAATTTTCATGCCACTCGCGCGTGCACTCATTTAGCGAAGCCGGTAACAAGTCACATAAATCCTTATTGATAAGTAATATCCGAATAAGTTCGGTTTTTAATTAATTATTCCCCATCAAAAATATCCAAAGTAGAAGATAATTCCGCGATTTCCGACCTAATTTGTTCTTTTTCTCTAGTGCCTAGAGTTTTGTCAGTAAGTTGTTTTTCAAGCCAAGCAATTTCTGACTTAACCGTCTCTCTTTCTTCACGGTGAACTTCGTCTGCTCTAGCCATGTGTAACCTTGCAGCATGTTGCCTTGCTGTTTTCCTACGAACGGTCAATTCCCTATTACCACCAGGCGATCTTTGTTGAGATTTAAGTTCGATATTTACAGGGTAAGGAATTACAATTCCTTCTTCCTCGAATACATCACATACTTTCTGTAAGATCCAATCCCTAGCGGGCCATTCATCGGAGTAATCTGCTATCCAAGCATATATTCTAAAAGCCATAGAATATTCGCCTAATGAAATTAACAAAACTCTAGGATTCGGTTTATCCAATGTGTAAGGACATTTGTCTGCAACTGATAACAATACTTGCTTTACATGTGGTGAATCTTCATCATAAGAAACTGAAATATCAACCAGAAGATTGATTCTCTTTGGTATTCCATCTCCACCACCCCTTGCCATATTACGAATGGTGCTAGAAACAAGGGTGTTATTTGGAATAATAATCAATTCTTCAGACCAAGTTAATATTTTAGTTGAGAGGATCCCAGATGACACTACTTTTCCTTCAATTCCATCAACTTCAATTCTATCTCCAACATCAAATGGGCGATCAATTGCTAACAAAAAGGAGTTGAGAATGTTACCTATTGTATGCTGAAGGGCCATACCAATAATTAATGAAAAGACCGCCAAAGAGGCTAAAATACCCGTTATTTCTAATTCTAATTCGTTGAGAATCAAATATATACATAGACACCAAACAACTATTCTCATTAATCCACTAACAAAATTATTTCTGCCAGTAACTGCTACACCGCTTGAATTAGTATTAATCCAAGCAAAAAATGGTGGTGTTGCTATTTTTATTGTGATGCTCACCATACTTGAGAAAATAATGATATATACTACATTCAACGCATTCAATACCGATTCAAGTGCATCAGGAGATACCCAAGCTAATGACACATTGATACAAATTACTAATGAAAATATCAGAGTCCTAATAGATAATGGGCCGAATAAATCGTCATCCCATCCTGCTTTTGTTTTGGTAACATAATCACCCAATTTTTTCAATAATAAATGTTTTGTCAACAATAAAAAGGAAACTGAAATAGCAATAGAGATTGCTATTTTACCATATGTTGATTGACTATTTAGCCAATCAATGAGGGTTGAAAACTCGTTTACAATTTGACTCATAATATCCCCTGAAATCAACTTTACAATTGTGTCGGCAGAGGAGGTTGTTCAAATAGTTGTGTTCATTTTTCAGCCTGAGTTGAAAAATGTTCCAATTGTGACATCTAACAAAGCGACAGTAAGATAACTCGAAATTGCTGCAATCCACATCATTGCTGCAAACTGGCCCAAAGTGATTGAAATTCCACCACCCCTTAATCTAGAAACGATTGATGATAAAATTAATACCATCATAATAATCAATATTGAAGCGACGATTTTGAATAATACAATATTGGCTTCTACTCCACCAGCATCTTCTAAAACAGGTAGACCCAAACCTCCTGCATTACTAGATATTTCACCAAAGTCAACATCATCCATTCCTTGTGCTACGCCTGCCACGTTACTACCCAACTGAAAAACTACTGCAATAGCAATATTGAAAGAGACAATTGTAGCAATTAATAATCCATATGCTACCCCCCTCATTGTTCCAGCAGACAACGATCTACGCTTTCTTAATGACAATAAATTTGTTGTGTTTTGACTGACTAAATCTGCAACTGCTGCTGGTTCACCACTAGCTTGAGCACCCTCCAAATATATCCTATTAAATCTTGAAACCATTGAAGAATTAACTTCAGCAGAGAACCAATCCCAACTACGTTCTGAATCTATTCTTAACATTAAACGACTTTCTAATCCTGCTATTGAATCATTTAATGAACCGAAATCTATGCCCCGTAATGCTTTGATTGTTGCAGATGGTTCTGATGCGCGTGCTTGGGCCGTACCACCTAATGCACGGATAAAACCCGGGTAGGAATCATCTCGTCTAACAATACTTTTTTCCTCCCTACTTGCTGTAATGCCTGGTAACAAAAGAGGAGTGAATAATAAAGCAACCAATACAAGCCCGTACTCATCCCATGAATCCTTTAGCGCCCCTGTATAAATGAAAACAACCATGAATGATGATACTATAATTGGGATTAGCATTATACTAGCAGCTAGCCAAGTTTGGCGCATTTTAATTCTATAACTTGTATCGAATTCATGCCTCCCAAATACCGGGTCATCTGGCACAATAGCACGGAAAGCAACTAGCATTGAAATCTGCATTGTGATAAATAAGAATGCAGCAAGTAACACCCATCTAATTCTAATTAATGTTCCAAATACTGATGAGCCATAGTCATCAGTAACAAACAATACCAAATGAATGCCGGCCACTACTAATCCAAAAATACCAGTAGTTGTTAGAGAAATATAAATTTCTTTTAGCATATCTACTGATTCTAATCTAGTGTCATATAATGTATCAAATTCTTTAGAAAATGTTTTTTGTTCTGATTTCATAAAACCCTCAATCGGTTGGCCCGCTTCAACTGAAAACGCCATCCTATCTAGGAAGTCTCCCCATATTGGTGACGGGCTTTGGCGCCCAATTATTCTAGATGCTTCTGGCAAACTAGTATGCCATTTTTCTACAAGAATTTCAATGGATTGGACTTCCTTTGCTAATGCACCATAATCACTCATTTGCCTTAATATATCAAACATTGATTGTGCATTCACTTCCCCTAAACTAAGAATCCCCATGCGTGTGATGAACATGTGCATTTCTTTTTCAATTAATACAGCATCCCTCATGGTTTGAATTAGCGGCCAACAAGTAGCTGCAATTGTAGATAATAATGGAAATATGATTAGTAATATTATTCCGGAAGCGCCAATGAACAATGTATTAAGCGAAAAATAAAGGAAGAGCGAAATTAACAATCCAGCAACAAATGAAGGAAGGATGAAACGAATAGAATAGTCACTTAATGACATCTCCATTCTTCTAATTGCGATTTGATAAAGAGGTAAACGTTCCATGAATATTCCTCAATCATCGCCGATTGGAATCAATACATCAATTGCATTTGAAAATGATTCCCAATCTTGTTGATAATACACATCAATTAAATCAAAAACATCATCGTAATGAGTAATTTTCCTATCAACCATTCGTTGTAATGCCTCTGTTCTTCTAGCCATTTCTTCATAGATGTCTCTCTTATTTTCAAAACCCATCAAAGCAGCCATTTTATTTTCCATTAAATGTGATTGAAACATACCCCTGAAGTAATGCTTGTCTCTTACAGGATCCCAATCAAACATCCCACGTGTCAGCACTCCATCGGCTTCCTTGTTGTAACCAATCACTTCATCAATACCTGTTATTCTACGAGCAATTCCACCACCTGGTGCTTCCACTACTTCTTGGAAAATTGCAAAATTCAAGTTATCAAAAAATCTCATTGGTACATTAATTGGATCGCCAGTGAAACGTTGAATCATTTTCACAATGGAAGATGCGTGGAAAGTTGCTATCACCGGGTGTCCTGTTTGCATGGCTTGGAAAGCTGTGGCGCCTTCAGCACCACGTATTTCTCCAATGATAATGTATCTAGGTCTGCTCCTCAAAGCAGCCTTTAATAAATCGAACATTTCAACTCGGGAATCTTCATTTTTTGAATCTCTCGTTACTAATCGCTGCCATAAACGATGCCGTACTTTAACTTCAGGAGTGTCTTCAGCAGAATATATTTTCACATTGTGATCAATGAATGGAAGGATGGCATTTAGGGTTGTTGTTTTTCCTGAAGCAGTCTCTCCTGAAACCAATAATGACATCCCATTTTCTAAACCCAACCAGATGTAGGCTGCAACTTCAGCTGACAATGTCCCCCATTGAATCAACTGAGTAATTGAAATTGTTTCTTCTGCAAATTTACGTATTGTAAAAGATGAACCTAACGTCGATACGTCATCGGAATAAATTATGTTTATTCTACTACCATCTAATAATGCCCCATCAATAATTGGTTTACTATCAGATACAGGTCGACCTATACGTTCAGACATTGCGCGTAAATATCTTTCAAGCATTTCTCTATCTCTGAATCTGATGTTAGAAGTTACCATTCCAAACACCTTATGATCCATACTTATGTAACGTAAACCAACAGCGTGAATATCTTCTAGCATCTCATCTGAAAGTAATGGTTCCAATGGTCCAGAACGTACTAAATCCCTGATAATAGTGTATTCTAAACGCTCAAGTTGTTCTTTTGTGATGGTTATTGGCTGACTTCCTAAACCTAAAAATTGGCGTATTGGTTCACCTACATTATTCATAGTAGTTGCTTGATTAGTAATTTTTGTGTGTTTTGATATCATATTTTGAAGCATAGATTCAAATTCTGAATCTGAAGAAAACGATGGAGCATTTGGCGCTTCTTTGAGCAGCCTTTCAATCAATGTTTGTTTCATAATTTCTTCATCTTCAGTTAAGTATGGCTCTATACCAAACCACAATGTAGAGCCCCCGCCTTCTTCATCATTTGGTGGGCGATAAACATGAGCAAATAAGGGACCACGTAGATGATAAATTAAATTCAAAGGATTGATTTTAGAGGCATCACGATCTAATGGCCCGTAATACATTGGTCGGGGGCCATGTTTCTTTTCGAAATCTTCTACCCATTCTTTTAAATGGCTATGTTTCTCCATGACGCCTGCCAAATCACCACGAGCAAATTCGAGTTCTTCTTCGGCCATAACATAACACCTAACTGACTGCTGTGATGTCTACAATAAAGCCCATAGTAGGTTCAACTCTCCAACCAATTCTTGGCTGTACTGGGCCCATTGCGCGTAGGAAACGCGTCACTGCCAAAGTGCGATTTAATCCACCACCTACTTCTGAAATGCGCATTTCTAAAACTACTTCTGCTGAAGATGAAAGAGCCCTCACTATTTCATCAGATAATTCTTCAGGGTCTAATAAAAGCATTAATGAACGCCCTTCAGAACAAAATGATCGTAATTCGCTAAGTAATTTATCGGGAGTATCAGGGTATTTACTGAGTATTGCTGATGCCCTGTCAATGATAGATACTTCAGCATTATTTATCGCTGATGAATTCAAAATATCTGAAATCTGAACTACTTCTTCAACTTCATCTGAAATTACTCCAAAACGCGAAAGGAGTGTGAATTTCCCACTGTCTGCAGCATCGCTAAGTGAATAACCTAAACTATCAACTTGTTCTAACCAACCCCTAGTAGTTAATTCAGTAGTAACTAGTGAAAGATTAACTCCATTTGCTATCAAACCATAAGCTAATCTTTGCGCGATTAGACTTTTGCCAGCCCCATTTTCACCAAATACAATATACAATGATCTCTTTGGTAATAACCTACCTAAACTATCTGAAAGACTGTCCGTTTCTAACTCAAAAGAATAACCCTTTTCTTCATCAGACAAGGCGGATCACCTCTGTGAATGAATTATGACCTACCACATTATTGTACAAAATACTTTGAACAATTATAGTCACATAAATTTCCTGCCCACTAACCAAATTAAGACCTGATGGACAGGCATTTAATTCAACAACTTCGCCTTCATCCCAAGTCGTCATATTATCCAAAATGCGTGTTTGATTTACTGTTGCTGCTGTACCATTAATTATCACTCCAATAGCATCTTCATCTAAGGAAATTTCACCTATATTTTGAACATATAAAGATAGATTGCATGAACTTTGATTCCAACTAACTAGCATTGGATCGCTGATTAAATCTGCATCTGTTTTTGAATCAACCTCGACTTCTAATTTAGCAACATCAACTGAATGTGCCAATCCACCCCAAGAAGACATTAACAAACTTGCAACCATTCCAGCAGCAATTAATCCAGTTACTAACATAACTAATTCGCTAGCACCACCATCAGCCATAATTACACCTCAAGTAAACACCACTCCAGATTGAGAACCCATAGTAGCAACATAAATTCTAGAGGGGTTAGAAAATCCAGTACCGCTTATCTGAAGATGATAAATCTCTCCTGAAAATAATACAGTTGTTGAATTGTGATAATCACTAATTCTAAGTGGTTCATTACCATCTATAGTAAACCAAGCATCATCATATGATACCTGGTTATTACCTAAATTTGTAATATTTAGGTGGATTGTCCCGTTATGTTCTGAGGCATTTAGTAATCGAACTTCCGGTTTAGTGGTTACCTCTTCCATTACTTCTGATGCTGTCTTCGCACTATCATTTAATGACATGGATGCGAGCGCAAAAATGCCAAGTAATGTAGTCCCCACAATTAAGGCAGCGATACTAACTGAACCACCCACATTTCATTCCCCCTTAGGAATATTTCTGGAATCCCTCCAAGCATCAACCATTGCACTAAACATTAACAGTTTTCGATGGGGTAAATGATCAGAACCATCAGCATTAATTTGTGGATCTGCTAATGTAATTAGGGCCATTAATTCTGAGCCTTCATCTTTTGTAATCATTTTAGTTGAAATCGCTTTTTCAATGAATGATGTTGATGATTTGGTTGATAAATTATCTAACAATAAAGCAACAATTTCACTTGTGCTGACCATGTTTTCTGGAGAAAGAGTATCTTCTCTTTTATTTAAAAATGGGTTTAAATCGGCAACTTTTCTCTCATACAAATCAAGTAAGTTTTCTTCTATCGAATGAATTATTTCTTCATCTTCGCCATCATTATCTTCATCATCACCATCATCAGATGTTTGTGATTCTGAAGCCTCACCTTCTTCATCGATTGTAATCAATTTATCAGTAGGAAGAGCATTGCTTACACCATCAAATGTATTGATTTGAGTTAGTCTCGCTTCCATTATTCCCATTGTTGCTTCTATCCGATCAAAACGATCATCTATTTGTTGTTCTATTGCCTTTGTGTCTATCGTATTTACTGGAGTTTCTTGCTTTGGTTCAGCAGTTTGAACTTCTATTCCACTTGCCCCCACTCTAGCTCGTGATGGAGCAGGTGCCAGAGTCCATGCGTCCTCTTCAATAGGCCTAGTTTCAGATGGAACTAATGCGTCATCTATTGTTGATGATGAAAATTTCTCCAACCTTTTCACAGATTCTTTTTCAGGTTCTTCAGAAGTAGAATCCGGAGTGGATTCTTTGCTTCCAAATATCTTCATAGCATTCCCCACCCACTATCTGCCCCCCAAGGGGGGGCAGCGGGTTATCATTGTATCATCAAACGATTGTTACGCCATTCTCAACGCTGTTGTAGTGCAACTGTGCATAAGTTTCGCCACCGCCATTGATTAAAATACGCAATTCTTGATCGTCGCCAACAGATGGTGTGCAATCTGCAGATGTGTCAATTGGTACTAAGAAAGTTTCACCTGCATCGACAGATGAACCTGTTGTTAATGTCGTACCTGAAAGGTCAGTTGCAATTGTATCAAAATCATCTGTGTTTGTTTCTGATGTACCAGCTGTTGCATCTGCACAAACAATAAACCATGACATGTCTGTAAGTAATGTAGTGTCTGAACCGGCACTAAGTTGAACAATCAATGTAATCTCATCCGCTGTTCCACCAGTTCCTGTATCATCACTGACATATGCGCCAATTATTTGGATTTTGCCGCTGATTTCATCTCTTGTATCATCACCAGTTGCTTCTGCTCTTTGCTGAAGTTCTTCTGCTGTTTTGATGATGATTGTTGATGCTACTGCAGCAACTAAAATCAAAGCGATAAAGATAATCATCGCGCCTATACCAATAGCCCCTTCTTCGTTCTTTTTTATACTCATTTTATTACTAGACATATACCCACATCCTGTTGTTCTTATCTTAGCGAAGTAGGTATATTAAACTAGTCATGGGATACTAAGGGATATCCCATTGATTACTTCAAAATTTCAAGAGAAAGAGAAACATATTCTACTTTATTTGGTTCCAAGATTCTAATAAATGGCCAAGATGGAGAACTCCAACCAGGGGGGACCCATGGCATAATTAATACATCAGTCATAATTTCATTTGTCTTATTTTCAATTCTAGAATCCATAACCAATCCATGAGGGGATAATGTATATCCTGTTTGAATTGAAAGTTGTTCTTGTAAACTCCCTGGCGCACCTATATCTCTAATCGCCGCCATCGGAGATGGACTAATATTGAAAATTAAATCAATAGATTCTCCGGGACTTAATCTAGGGATTGATTGTGCTAATGGAGAAGCTCTCCAATTTGGGGGCGTAGGTGCTTTGACATTGAAACTCGGTAATGGGGAATCATTGGTGTTTTCAATTCTAACAAACAACTTTCCATTTTCCTCACCCACATTCCAACGAGCATCTACACCCATCCAAAATTGATAGAATATGAATGGGTTAAGGGCAGCGCTGTTTGCAAGTAAATGTTCAACTAAATTTTCCAACTGATTAGATGATTCATCAAATGCCCCCCTCTGAATTAAAGTCTCAGTTGTCTTCATTGTTAGCAAGATATCAACAAGTTCTGTTTCACTAGCAGACCTTTCTTTCATAATCGTGTGTAACATCCCTATTGAACGGTGCATTCTTCCAATTTGATCTCTTAATTGATTGATATCAGAGCGTGCATTCTTTATGCCCTTCATAGCATCTCTCGAATGTTTATCGATGATTGATTCTTGCACAATATGTAGATGTTCGTCTAATATTAAATTCAATCTCGTTACTTGCGCTCGGTAATTATTTGTACCTAAGTTATTCGCTGCATCAAACATTTTCATCCACCTCAATATTCACGCTATGGGATTCACCCCAACGCTGACCAATTGTTATCCTACGTAAATCTGTAGAGGGAGCACCTAGATGTTGTAATAATTCTTCAGTTTCATGTTCTAATATTTCCATATTCTCAAAAATCCTTGACCATGTGTTTTGGTTGAAATTTATTGTTGTAAACACTATAATTACCCCCAATAATGAATATAATAATACAAAACCAATATTGAATACTGACCATGAAATATCTGATGGCATTGCCAAGGCCATGAACAAAAATCCAAGAGGTGCGAAAGATAATTTCATTCTTAATTGATTAACTACCTTATTCAATTCTTCTTCATGATTTTCAATTACAGAATCATAGCCTCTTTGTTTATTTTTGTAATCAGATAACAATGGAGGTATTTCGAAATTAGTTGATCTAGATGTGATCAATAATATCCACAATAATGAGATTATTGCTAATGTGAAATTAACTATTTCACCTAGATTATAATGAATTGCTATACCAAGCATTACTGAACCAGAATAAGCACTTAGCATCAATGAACGTTCATCTTCTGGGGCTTTTTGTAATAATCTAAATGAAATGCCGATTAATAAAATACTAATTGGAATTAACATCAACAAAGGCAAGGACCACGATTGAATGGATATTTGATTAGTTAATTTATCATTAGATTCATCGTCCCCTTCCATAAATGGTGACTCGATTAACACCTCACAACTAGCAATTGTTTCAGATGTCCACCAATCTAACGCTTTAGATTGAACGCTCCAATTTAGTTCTCGGGATTCAAATGGACTAAGTGAGATGATTGCTTTAGTGGGTTCATCCAAAATCAATATTGAATCGTCACAATGTAAAGTTGCCACCACTCCTAAAGCTGTACCTGCGTTTCCTGTATTTTCAATTGTGGCAGTCATTGTGCCATCATTGGATTCAATAATTGAAGTTAAGCCATCTAATGTTAATGAAATTACGGATGGGTCTGCCCATGCATCGACTTGAATGTCTAGATTAGATGTTGTATTTGATAAATCATCCAAATTAGTCAAATGCAATATTATTGACCAGCCATCTCCTGGAGGAATATAGGAAGTTTCAGGTAATTCTAATCTCAAAATAATCGTTTGCAAAGTAAGGGGGCTAACTGGATCCATTGTAAATGGGGAATCATCTAGACTAACAAAACCATTACCATAATCTATCCAGAAACCCCAATCAATATTTTCTTGATATAACTCTTCATCGACATATCTAGTCATATTTGTGATATTTAATTCATAAGATATTGCGCGAGAATCTGCCGTTTGACCTAGCGATTGTACATGCATCCAATCTATTGAGATATCATGTACTCTCTGCCCACCAGATAATTCCAATGGAATATATGTGTGTATGCGAGTGATGTGAAGTTTTGTCATTAGCATTGCATCTCCTGAAAAATTATCTTGGGGTGAAAATATGATGCTTAGATCTGCCACCTCCCCATTATAATGGTTAGGTGCTATACTTTGAACTGTGAAAGAGAAGAGGCTAGTATTGCCACTATCTAAAGTATAATTTGTTGTTTCACAATTCGAAACTATCCAGCGCGCTGGGGTTGTTAATTGGCACTCGACATCCAATGTGACGTTGTGGTTACCATCATTTGAAACAATTATTTCAAATGTTTTATTTTCACCGGGTAATAGTTCAACTAAATTTGGGAAATCTTCTGAAGATAAAACAAATATTGGTTCTATGTTGAATTTGATTATTGTAATTCCTGATAAGATATTATCTGTAACATTAGTGGCAAACAATGTCAAATCGTGGGTCTCCCCTGCTTCCAAACCCAGACCCGGTGACATAGGGGGTACTGTGACATCTACAATTATTTGCCAAATTTCTGCTTCATTAGCATTTATGGTCATATTTTGGGGCCTTACTATCGCACTCCAACCATTAGGTAATTCTGTTGTAAAGTTAATTAATTCATTTAAATTACCAACATTTGTGGCATTCACTAATATACTAATATTCATCCCAGGAACTACTGAAAACTCTTCGCGGTGTTCAAATTCAATATGGTGATTTGGCAATATTTCTACATAGGCGTCAATTCGTGATTTTTCATCTATGTTGTGGTATAGAATGATTTGAGCTGTGTGGTTTTGATCTGCTTTAGCAAATGGCCCCGAGGTTACTTCAATTATAATATCAGAATAATGACCTGGTTCAATTGGGAATGTGTCATTAGATATTATTGTCATGTTTATGTCAGTGAAATTATGCTCAACATCAACTGAGAATTCTTGCATACTATTCCCTGAATTGTGGGCTTTCAAAACAATTGTTCCAGTAGAAGATATGGGGATAACTGCCAATGCATAATCTGGATCCAGAAAACCATTGATTACTTCTTGAACAAAAATTTGTATTATTGTTTGTGAGATGGTTTTTCCATGTTCATCAAATACAGTTAATATGACCTCAGGGGTTGAGTCGGCTCTTGCATTTTGAGGAGCCGTTACATAAACAATCAATGACGTATTGTCATTACCAATAGATGGCCAATTATCTATTGGTGAGCCAAGATTATTTACATAATTGGGAGATGTAGTTATTGTCCAATTATCTGGACCTGATGCGCTAAATGTAAAGTCAGAGCGGTAGTTGCCAATATTGGTGATGTTCAAATTCATGGGGGTTTCGATTTCAGGGATTACCGTGGTAACTGGAGGTGTTTCTACACTTACAGCAGCGTATTCCGAAATATCAAATATAATTTCAAGGGTTGTATTAGGTGCTTCAATGCCACCACTTAGGGCGCCCGATAATGTGAGGTTTGCCACAACATCAAATCTCATGATTCCAGCCAAGGGTAACAAATCAATTGGACCCAAAATTGTGGCAACATGTGATTCTGTAGCCCCCAGTATTATTGAAATATTATTCGGAGTGATTGAACTATTCCATCTTTGAATTTCATTCAAACCAGTGCCAAACTTAGACGGTGTAAAGCCAATTGGTGAAATATTAAGATTGACATCAACAGATGATGATAAATTGCTGATTAAATTGTGTCTTAACTGCATATCAATATCTATGAAACGAGTTATTTGCCCTGATGATATTTCTGATTCATTGATTGAAATATTATTTTCGGTTGTTAACAATTCAACCATTATTGTTGGTTGAACGTCTAAAATCGTCTGCTGTACATTTGGCGCCCCCGCTCCGACAGGATTTATTGAAGTCCAAAGGAATAATTGATTTCCTTCAGCTAGTTTGGTTGTTGGATCAAATGGCATTGTTAATGATGGAGGGGAAACAGTTGCCACTACAATTATCTCTTCATTTACAGTCATGTATGGGGTTGTTGATGGATTAATTGTAACGGCCCAACCTGGCGCTAATTGTTGGAATCCGATGCTTAAATTAAAAACTGAAGGGGATGTTCCTGTATTTTTCAAAGTATATTGAATATCAAGGTCAGTCCCCGGGATAACGGGGACATTCCAATTGCTGCGATTAAGTGTTCCTTGAAGTATATCTCCGGCCATTACTGTGCTTGAAGATTGGAGGGTATAGGATTCTGCCTCACTTTCAATTTCTAATGTGATTATATCTGATTCTGAACGGTTTGTACCAAATGGCACCATTACAGGCACAATTATTGCCTCTGATGATGAGGCATTTATTATTGATGTTTGAGGGGGTAAAGTAGTACTATTTGACCAGCCTTTTGTATCAGTAATAGTTATGTTATACCTATCCGGTAACTCTCCGATATTTTGTATCATGAAAGTCATCGTTGTCGATTGTCCTGGCTCGACTGCTCGATCACTAGGAGACACAATAGATGCCCTATATTGACTAAATGTTACTACTCTAGAGGTGATGGATTCTGTAACAGATAATACAGGCGATGTAGAATTAAAATAAACCAATCCACCCAAATCGTAATTCCCTGATAAATTAGCTCCTTCAATTAATACTGATATTATTTCAACAGGTGCGGGGGAGTAAATGCTACCTGATAAAAGCGTTTTAACTGAAGATGAAATGTATACTACATCTCCCCCACTGTGGGGTGTTAGTGAGATATTTGCTACAGCACCGACATCTAAATTGCCTGCATTTCTAACTCCTAATGAAGCAACTGCATTTTGATGTGGTAGGCGGGTGCCATCTGCAGGTAATGTATCTGAATACACTTCACCTAAATTTGTATCTTGTACATCATAATCTAATTCTAATATATTGTTAGAGCCGTCAGAATCGCCCATTATGGTGGCAAAGAGCCTTACTTTTTGATTAGAACCTGATACAGCGCCCCAATTGAATATGTGTTGATTAACAGCGCCTGGTGCCATATTTATTGATTGAGTGCTCACTAAAACGAACCCTGAGCCATCAGCATTGTCAACAAAAAATGACAAGATCCCTGATGCTGTTGCTAATCCATCATTACTTACCGCTGCCCTGATGCTTTGGGTTGTTTCGGCTAAGGTAGGTATGCTCCCACACAACATACAAACATATGAGGGGCCAATCCAATCTAATGTTGTAATATTAACATCCGGTTCAACTGCTCTTCCCTTTGTTGCATCTTCTAAATCTCTATTTTCTTGAACTAATTGACTAGGATTAAGCATGGGAGAAATAATGGATATCATGATAATTAAAATTAATATTTGTGTTTTATTTTTCATTTTACCACCTCATTGATTTGTATGATGGTTGACCAATAATGCAAGCGAATCTTTTGTTTCTTTTCATCTAATCAACCTTCATTTGTGCTATAAATTGTAATTTATTTGTGGTGGATAACTGAGCTAAATATTCAGTAATTTTTCCTTTGTTACTTACTTGAATTCTGCATTCAGATAGATTGGTTTTTTTGAACAATGAATGTTCTTTGAAAAAGTGGACATATATGTAATAAGTTCCTTTAATTGCATTGCCCTTCTTCCAATAAATATTTTCAACAGGTTTTGAAGTCTCACCTTTTTTATTCATTTCTATATCAAGGGTGCCACCTTCTGATGATTTAGGATTGCGGGGATGGATTACCTCTTTCTTTGGAGTCACAACTAATAAATTCAAGTCATTTTTATTATTCCATAATATTGAAACTTGGGGCTCACCAGATTTCCCCGAATGTGTTTTCAGCCTTTCTTTAAATTCATTTGGAATGGTTTCATCTGAATTTAATGGTTGTAATCCACCCCTCTTGTATGATTGATTCAATGCTTGGTGGAGGCGTGATTGTTTCTCTTGTTCTAATTCATCTGCATTCATTGTAGAAAGTAAAAACTTGCGTTTTGCTTGCTTGATCTTTTGTAATGATGCCATTTGTTTTTCTGTAAGGTTATCATCAAAAATAATTGAAGAGAGTTCGGTAATTGATTTGGAATTATTTATTTCAGCGCGCTGGCCTTCAAATAACAATAATTGTTCTTTCTGTTCCTTTTTCATTATACCTGATTCTATAATTTTCTTTCTTTTCATTAATTCCTTTTCTACTGACTTTTGGGCTTTTTCTGGTAAATCATCATATCTTATTTCTAATAATTCATCAATATTTTGAGCAGATTGGATAGAAGCCATTGTTTTAGCATATCTTTCTTTTTGTTTAGCAAGATATGCTTTTTGCTTCTTTTCTTCTAATTGTGCCTTTTGTTTTTCAATCAAGCGCTCCAGCATTATCACATGTATATCTGAATTATTTGTGTCTATTTCAGGAATGTCATTTTCATTTTGAGCAGCTAAAATATCTGACCTTTGGTTACGATATGTTTCCGATTCACTCTCTAACCTTTCCATTAATTCATTCTTTGTTGGTACTTCTATTTTGGCTATTTGAAGTAGTTTATCCCCATAGCTTGTTTGACCAATGTATTGGAAATAATCAGCACCAACTCTCACCCTTAATGTATAATCTGTAGGATCAGATTTTCGTAACTTTTGGTGTCTTTTTCTGTGCCACGCAAATACCTTATAAATTCCGGGCGGGGGATTTTTATTTTTTGGCCACACAATGTTTTCTAATGCTGATTTAGATTGGGGTTGTGAATTCATTTCTAAATCTAGCCTTCCACCACTAGATGATTTTCTTTTGCCGCGATGAATAATCTCGCCTTTTGGTGTTTTAACAATTAAATCTAAGTCGTTCATGTTATTCCAACATAAACTAAAACGCAACAATCCATCTAATGCTTCATATGATTTGGAACGTGTCCTAAATTCTGATTCGGGTTCAATAGAAAACTTACCTGGTTCGGGGACTTTCTTCCTCCTCTTCTCTGCTTTATTCACCTTCTCTGTAATCGCCTCATCTTCGGCTATTATTTCCCTTACTTCATCTTTGATTTCGGTGAGTTCTTCTGATTGTTCATCGCTCACCCCTTCGATTACTATGACATCTATTTCTGCTGTTGTTTTTGATGACTCTATTTGTTTACGCAAGTTTGTAAATTGTAGAGCTTGTTCTCTTTCAATTCTTTGACGTTCAATTTCCTCTAAATGGTCCAACCTGGATAATCTTAGTGCCTCTAATTCTTGCTTCTGAGATTCTGAAACATTATCAATTTCAACGCCTAACAAATCATCGATTTCATCTATCCTAGGTAATTCATCTAGTAATTTATTATACTGGGCTGTGAATTTTTTCTGCTTAGCTATTTCAACTAATTCCGATCTACGTTTAGTTTGTAATGAAACTAATTCCTCATGATGCTCTTCACTTACTCCTTGGATTACTAAATTATCTAATTCTAAAACATATTGTGAATAAGATATTTGTGCAAATAATTCATTGAATTTTAGGTGTTCTCGGGTAATTGTAAATAGATTATTGAGTTCTTCTTCTTGTGCTGAATTCACACCTGTTATTGTGATTAAATCTAATTCTTTAGTAGATTCGGCTGATTCAATTTTTAATTTGATCTCTTCGGCCATTGCAGCTTCTTTCAATTGTTGCTGGCGTACGTCAAGAATGTCAATTCTCTTTTTCAAAATGTCTTGTAAATGTATTAATTGTTTATTATTAACGCCTTCAATTTTTAATTCATTGAGTTCTTCTTGGTCTTCGGAATTTAATATCAAATCTTTATAATTACGATAATTATTTGTTTCATTTTCAATACGTATTTTTTCGCTAAGGCGCGAATAATAAAATTCGAAATGTGACTGTATTCTTGTCTTTGAATCATCTGAGAAATTACTGAAATCTAACTCTTCTAAGAATTCCAACGTTGTTGCAGAACGTATGTCTCTGTACAATGTTTCTTCATTTCGCAATAGTTCTAATTCATCTGTTAAGTCATTCAACTCATCTGCAACTAATGCATTATTTGAACCTGCATTTTCTGATTTCATTTGTATTTCTCGGCGTCTAATTTGTTGGACTTCTTCTTCAAAAGATAATTGATAAAGGTGATCGTATAACTCCAATAAAGAACTTTGGCGCACATCTAATTCTAATAATGTTAAACCTTCAAGGGGTGCATTAATTGATTCTTCATCTAGTTCAATTTCATACTTATTGCTAAGCCCTTTAATTAATGATGTTAGTTTTTCACATTCTGAAACTTTTTCCTTAGTTCTTTGTCGAATAGAATATCTTTCAATATTAGTTTCTTTTAATAAATCGATTTCAACTATAATTTCATCCCGGTTGTCATCTATAGTATGATTTTCAGATTGTGGGAACGGTGTGTTTTCTATCGAATATTCAACTCTTGGAGCAATTAATGAATTGGTCGTGGGTGAGCCAATTGTAGTAGTAGTATTTATTTCAATATCTTCTATTTTAATTGGTTTGATTAGTGAGTGATGTGCCCTACTTCCTTGATTTAATTGAGTATATGCGGCCCAGGCTAATACCAATATGATTGATGCTACAATAAAATAGCTCAACATGGGGTTCATGATTCAGCCCCCTTCTCATCATCGTAGTCATTATTATCTTCTGTAATTTTTGATTTTTCTTCATTGAATGTAGGTATGTGGATTGGCCTACCTTGGCTTTGATATCTAGTGACTAGTAAATTTAGTAATCTATCATGTGCAAGTTCTGAAATCCCTAATTTCCTACGTTCATCCCACAATAAAATTTGTTCAGTGCGGCTCAATATTCCATCATCTAAATACACTTCAATTAACCTACGATAAGTATCACGGTCTGATATCGCATAAACTAATTTTGTAGGATCTATAATGTCAGCACGGTGTTGAATTTGGTTACCAAGTAATATTGCTTCGTTGTGAGTCATTTCCCTGTTATCATATAACACTTGGATTTCATTAGATATAGTTTGTAATGTAATTATTGTATTAGATCTGTTAATTTTTCTCTGCAACTTTCTAGATTTTCGTGATAAATTCATAACTTATTCCTCCATCACTCAACTGAAAAAATACATACTACTCTCGGTGGTTCATCATTACTAATTTCTCCAGTATATTCGCGGTGCTCAAATCCATCATTCACCAACACCCGGTAACTAGTTTCATCTTCTTCAGCATGTTGTTCGAAATGCTCAACTAAAACTCTGTATTCCCCTTTGGGAGCATTGTCTTTTGGCCAGAATACATTTTCAACTGGTTTATCGCTAGTTGGGGATTCATTCATATCAACATCTAATTGACCACCACATTTAGATAAATTATGATCAAATGATATTCGTTCACCAGAAGGGCAAATTACAATCAAATCTAAATCGTTGGTATTATCCCAAATTAAGCTAACCTGAACCTGCCCCGATTGTGCGCCTTCTCGCGATAATCTGTCTTGGAATTCTGAAAAGTCTGCATTAGAAACTAATTGGCCAGTTGCTTCTTCTAGTGATTTGGGTGGATTAATATTACTAGTTCTTGTATCCCATTTTTTATCTATTTCTGCCAATAAAGTTGATGTGTCTGTTTGTTCATCACGAATTACTAAATCAGGTAATGGATCTTCTGGTTCATCTTCTGGTTCATCTTCTGATTCATCTTCTGATTCTTGGATTGGTTCATCTTTAATTTCTGCTTGAGGGATATTATTTATTGTCTGTTCTAGGGCAAAATTATTCGGGGTGGGCGAAAATGTTTGAATTGGTTTCACTCTTGTATTTATCAAACGTATTGAATGCGCTGTGTTTTCTTCAGATGAATATATGATGTAAACGCCATAGCCAAATAACAGAGCGAATATGCCGAATAATGCATAAGTTCCCAGTGCCATTTAATCACCATCAATTATTTGCAAAGCTGCAAGAGTTAGAACATATTCTACTTTATTTGCAGTGAAAACCCTATCAATAAATCCAAGGGATTGGATTCTACCTAATACTCCACTCCGCATATGAGGGATTACGGATGTGCTCCAATTAGCATTTGTACCTTCACCATATCTTCTAGATATTCTAGTTAACAATGAATTAGGAGTATTAGAACCAATATGGATGCCGTCCAAAATATGACGAATAAATTTCCATTCCTTGCCCATATTATTTTTGAGATGAGAAACTAATAACATCTGTTCTTCAACAGATAATGTAGATTTAGTGCCATCATTATAATCGATTATTGGGTTGGGGAGTAATACAAATTGGCGGCCTATTTCAGTAAATTGAATTTGATTATCCACTATAGTGATTAAACCAAAATCGTATAATGCTCCTGTCGGATTTTTTTCAGTCCCTCGTGGCAATCTAACCATGTAATTATTCAAAAAACGATTTATGGCATATCTTTCATTATTGGGGAATGAAGAATGAATCCTGTCCCCCCTTCTTCGGCCACAATTTTCGTCAATGATTTTTAATTGGGCACGGGTTGAGATGATTTCAGAACGCAGTTCTTTATTGAATTCTGATACTGTTGGGCCTGTGCCATCTTGCTTCAATAAAGACCACAAAAAACGACAGCCAAATTTTAATGGGAATAAACGATTGATATGTCCAGACAGAGCCCCGGTATTGGGGGTTTCATTGTTGGAAATAACAACTAATAGAGAAGGATCTAAATTAGAAACTTCAAGTGAATCTAGAGGATGTGAAAGTTGGATGTTTGTTAAATTTTGATTATCGAAATCTTGGAAATAATTTTCTAATAATAATTGGCAATATTGACTGATGGATAATTCTTGTTCATTAGCACCTACGACTAATCTTTCGATTAGAATGTTGGGGAGGGTGATGGTCGAACTCACGTGTGGTGGTCATGGGGCCGATTATTAATAATTGCTAAAAAATACAAACATTTCGAAAACGGGAGTATTAATTGAAATAAATGATTAATGATGTGAAACATAGTTCAATAATTGTGCCGATCTGATGCCTAAATCGGATGATTGATTTTCTTTGTATAAATTATGTTTATCGGGATTTGAAAATATTGTGATTATTTCAATTAATACTGAATTAATTAGATTATAGTTAAATTAATATGTTTTTCTATATTTATTCAATGGCCCCCGAGGGGAATTGTATAACCTGAATCTTTGAAGGCATCACCCCCTATTTCAGCAATACCACCATGCCGCCGGCACCCCAATAGAAGCCCACCCCCTGCCGAGGGATTTGAGAATTATATTCCACAATCTAGCCAATCATAGGATCGCCTTCATCGACCTCGAAATCAGCATCTGGTGGTGGGAGTAAATTCTTTGACATCTCAAACATTTGCCGGACGTTATCCTCTATTCTCCTAGCATCAACTAGCAACTCATCTAGCGGTATGTCGATGTCAACCAAATCACTCAGAGCTTCAGTAGCAATCGCTGCTGCACGCGCATCAGGATACATCGGATTACATTCAGCTAGTAATGCTGTGACATCATATCCCCGCCTGTCGCCTTCAGCAAGCAACCAACCACATATTCCAGCAACAACACCCTGCTTAACGGGTTCGATTTCGATTTTTCTCAACCTATCTCGGCCATGAGCCGTAGAAGATACTCCAAACAATTCCCCAACCTCTTTGTCACCCAGTTCCCCTGTGACAATTCCATCAATAATAAAAAGACGATCGAAACCACCCTCCTTAAACCAATCAAGTACTGTTTCTGCAAACTGCACATCCGTATGCCCTGGATATTGTAAATCAGAGGTGAAAATACCTATTCCGTCACCTTGGTAAACTCTTACAGGGTGTTGTGGCACCTCATTCTGGATTAGCGCAACTGGTGGTAAATTATAGTCAATAACAGTACCTAATTGCTGCAAACCAAGAGCCTTTACTACATGACTAGTTGCTATGCTTCCAACCATACCGACATTTGAGAATCCACAAACTGCTACGCCACCTGTTGATGAGGGGTCTGCATCCTTATGCAGCACTAACGGGAAGCCGTGAGTATCATTATTTTCACCCATAGCATACACCTTCAGTTCTTGCTCCTTCAAAACACCAACGATTATTCAATGAATTCTGACCAATCATCTTCATCGGGGTATCGGTACCACCAAACACCTAATTCATCTTCCCACCATTCTACACCTTCATCATCTACATGATAGCCTTCTGAATCAGTATAATCATCTTCAGCATAGCCATCATCATATTCATCATCATATTCTTCGTACTCTTCTTCCTCTTGCCATTCAGATTGTATTGATGTTACTGGCTTTGGTTTTTCTCTTGTTGGAGGCCTTGTAGTTTGAGGGGGTTCTTCGTAACCTTCCCCGTATTCATCGTAATCATAATCATCGTATTCATCAAGATAATCGTCATCTTCTTCATCATATTTACCTTCAGAAGTAAGTGTCCGCACAACAAACACGCCCGCCGCAAGCAAGACGATTAGGAATATCCCTATCCCAGCTAATGCAGTAGTTGACATCCCAGGACTTCCTT
>Ga0208407_1000120_pt1 | contig 34722 bp, 31 predicted proteins | sample ETNtaG_9_FD_185775 | JGI IMG/M metagenome (GOLD analysis project Ga0208407, IMG submission 185775) | Marine microbial and viral communities from oxygen minimum zone, Eastern Pacific Ocean - ETNP201406SV69 (SPAdes) (version 2) | ecosystem: Environmental > Aquatic > Marine > Oceanic ...
GAGCGATGCTGTGCGCAAGCCTTTTGAACACCCCTAGGGTCGGAGGATAGCCCAGCATCAGCCATGGGCCTGTAGCTTAGTCAGGTAGAGCGCCGGGCTTTTAACCCGGTGGCCGGGGGTTCGAATCCCCTCAGGCCCGCCTGATAGGACTGCAGGCCCACGGTTTTGTTGGGCGGGGGTAGCAACATGGCAGTAAAGAGCTCAACGAAAAAGAGATTGATAGAGCTGGGAATACCAGAGGATCACGCACACAAATTGGCCGATGACGCAAATCTAGATGCGATAAAGAGGATGTCTCGTGAACAGGTCGCGAAAAAGGTTGGAATCGAGGAGGGCGTATCCGAACTCGATCACATTATGACGGTGATCAGCGAACATGTCGGTTCCAGGAAGAGGAGCAAGAGCAACCGAATTACAATCTCTAGGAAGGCACTGTTGGATGAAGACATCCCTACAGGCGACTACAGATTCAATGTCCTAAATCACTTCCTAGTCCCTCATCATGAATTGGTGCCAATTGAATCTGAGGCAGAGGTTCTGGAACCGTGGGGCCTAACTACCGATGATGCCTTCGGTACCGGAAGACTCGCCAAGGAACTACTGCCCAAGATACTGATCACCGACCCAGCAATCCAGGTGATTAAGGAGATGGAAGAGTCGGAGAATGATGAATTGCCGGCCGGATGGCTTGCAAACAGGGTTGTCAAAGTAGTTCGTTACAGCCGTTCTGCTGGAAATTCAGTAGCCTTTCGCTTAATCGTGGAAAGCGCATAAATTTGGAGGTGTAGAAAATGAAGGAGATTGTTGAGAGCTATTTCAAACAAAGAAGCCTAGTGAACCATCAGCTTGCTTCGTACAATGACTGTATACCAGTCGGAGACGGAAAGGAAAGCAGGATGGAGAAGATTGTAAGAAACATCAGGATTGGGAGCGATGAACCCGTGGATGATGATGAAGGAGGTATGGTTAAGCTCGATCTTCTCGATAAGGAAATCATAGTCCGACTGAAGAATCTTCGATTAGGCAGGCCCACCATAAAGGAGGCTAACGGGGCAGAACACCATGCAACTCCTATGGAATGCAGGCTCAGGAAGCTGACCTACTTCTCACCAGTGTACCTCGACTTCAAGATATTCCGCGACGACTTGCCACCCTCTCCAGGGGCAGAGATGGGATTCCAAGAAGAGACTAGTGTGCACATAGGCAACCTTCCAATTATGGTTAGGTCCGCAAGGTGCAACCTAAATCACAACCACGTAGATGAGAACAGAAGACTTTCCCCGGAGACATCGGGCGAAGATGCTGAGAGGTACACACAACTTCTGAGGAAATCCGGAGAAGACCCTCTTGATCCGGGCGGATACTTCATCATCAATGGGACCGAAAGGGTCCTAATTTCCATGGAGGACCTCGCCCCTAACAGAGTAACCGTGGAGAAGAATAAGAAGTACGCCCACGAAACTCAGGTTGCCAAGATTTTCTCGCAAAAGGACGGAGTCAGAAAACCGCTCAATGTTGAGAAGAGAAGAGATGGGATGCTCATGGTCAAGATACCAAGCGCTGGGACGACCCCAATTCCGCTTGTCTTGTTGATGCGAGCCCTTGGAGTTGAAAATGACAGGGAGATTTTCGCATCCATAGCCGGACCTCCCGAGGCAATGAAGTTCACAGTGGCAAATCTAAACGACCTCAGAGATAATGACGAATATGGGGTAGACACCTCGGAAGAGGCTATGGCTTGGCTTGAGAAGAAGTTCGCAGCCGGGCAGCAGAAAGAGTATCGTGAATCTAGGATCCAGAATCTACTGGACAACGAACTTCTCCCTCACTTGGGCTCAAACATTGACAACAGAGAGAAGAAAGCAATTTTCCTTGGTAGAATCGCAAGGCAAGTTCTTGAGATGGCAATTAAGGATAAGGATCCGAACGACAAGGACCACTATGCAAACAAGCGTGTTAGGTTGGCTGGAGATCTGATAGAGGACCTATTCAGGGTAAGCCTCCAACAACTAGCCAGGGATCTGAAGTACCAATTAGAGAGGCATCACAATAGAAAGAGAGAGCTTCGAATCTCTTCGTGCCTCCGACCTGATGTTCTGACAACGAAGATCATGCACGCTCTGGCTACAGGAAACTGGGTAGGGGGGAGGTCTGGCGTCAGCCAACTTCTCGACCGAACAACATACCTTTCCGCTCTTTCACACATGAGGAGGGTTACGAGCCCTCTTGTGAGAAGTCAACCCCACTTCGAGGCCAGAGATCTTCACCCTACTCAATGGGGCAGGCTCTGTCCCAACGAGACTCCAGAAGGGCAGAATTGCGGTCTTGTGAAGAATGCAGCGCAAATGATTGACGTCTCCGAGGAAGTACCAGAAAATGATGTTAAGGCACTGCTAAAGGAAGCCGGCGTCAACGATAATCCTGATGGTTGGGCCGACGGGTCTCGAATCCACGTCAATGGTGACATCTTTGGACTACACAAGAGGCCCCAAAAGCTCGTTAGTCAGTTCAAGCGAAGACGCCGTTCTGGCAGAATCAGACCAGAGGTCAGCATCAGGCACGATCTCGAGAATCGAGATGTGTTCATCAATACTGACAGGGGAAGAATGCTCCGACCGCTCTTGATAATTGATCACGGCAGTCTGCAGATAACCAAGATGCATCTGGAAGGACTCAATTCAGGAGAGATTACCTTTTCTGATCTAGTCTCTGGTGGCGTAGTAGAATGGGTGGATGCAGAGGAAGAGGAAGACCTGCTCATTGCACCTAGGCCATTCGACCTACCAGCTCATTCGCCGAAGAATAACCGTCCAATCAATCCGGCAAAGGTTGAGTGGACAAACTTGGGCGAGCACGGGATTTCTCATGCCAATGTTTCTGCAGAAGTAAAGATGCCCAACGGCGAGGTGAAGACTGAGAAGTTCAAGGTCCCACTAAATTACTATCAAGAAAATCTAGACGCCTTGAAGAGAAAGGAGAAGAAGGACAACACTGTTCTTGTATATACGCACGTGGAAATTGACCCCCAACTCATCATGGGAGTTTGCGCTTCATTGGTACCTTACCCAGAACACAACTCAACCCCCAGGGTTACGGGTGGAACCGCTATGGTCAAGCAAAGCCTAGGAGTTGCGAGTGCAAACTTCAGGCTCAGGCCAGACACTAGGGCCCACGTAATGCACTATCCACAGCGTTCTATTGTGGGCACTAGGGCAATGACGTCCACCAAGTTCGATCAGAGACCAGGTGGGCAGAATTTTGTTGTGGCAATTGTAAGCCACCACGGTTACAATATGCAAGATGCGGTGATTATGAACAGGGCATCCGTAGAGAGGGCCCTGGGGAGATCTGCATTCATCAGGACTTACAATGCAGAGAACAAGAGATTCCCCGGCGGCCAAGAGGAGAGGATTGAGGTTCCAGGGACGGGTCTAGACGAAATAAAGGGGCTCAAATCATGGGATGCGTACTCGCACCTTGAAAGAGATGGGCTCCCAGTACCCGAGGTAGAACTTACCAGCCAAGAGGGAGGCAGGGGAATTCTTGTTGGGAAGACAAGCCCACCTAGATTCCTTGAAGAGTCCCACGGCGCCTTCCTACAAGCACAAGAGAGGCGAGAATCATCAATGATGGTGAGGCATGGGGAGCAAGGATGGGTCGACAACATTTTCGTAACCGAATCCCTTGATTCAGGTAGACTAGTTAGGATTACATTGCGAACGAACAAGATACCAGAGCTAGGGGATAAATTCGCTAGCCGACACGGGCAGAAGGGAATTATCGGTAGACTCGTAGAGCAGGAGGATATGCCATTCACTGAAGATGGCGTCATCCCAGACCTTCTAATCAACCCTCACGCAATTCCTTCCAGGATGACAGTAGCCCACGTTCTCGAAATGATAGGCGGCAAAGTCGGTTCAATGGAGGGGAGGAGAATTGATGGGACCGCTTTCACTGGGGAGAAGGAGGAGTCACTTCGTTCGGGACTTCTGAGGAACGGACTTAGACACACGGGCCGAGAGTCGATGATTAACGGCGAGACTGGAGAGAGCTTCCCCGTCGAAACGTTCGTCGGTGTGATTTACTATCAAAGGCTCCACCACCTGGTTAGCAGCAAACTTCACGCACGCAGCAGAGGACGTGTCCAGATTCTCACAAGGCAGCCAACTGAGGGGCGTGCTCGACAGGGCGGCCTAAGGTTCGGCGAGATGGAGAGGGACTGTCTCATCTCACACGGTGCTTCGATGGTAATCAAGGACAGGTTGCTGGATGAGTCCGATGGATGGAATTTGATGGTCTGCAACACTCCCCGCTGTGGCCATATTGCATACTATGACTGGAAGAGGAGGACCACTATCTGCCCCGTATGCGGTGACAGATCGGATGTACATTCGGTCCAAACATCTTACGCCTTCAAGCTACTACTGGATGAGATGAAGAGTCTCGGAGTGGCTATGAGACTAGAACTGGAGGATAGAAGATGAGCGCCCGCGATGCAGCAAAGATACCAAAGAGGATTGACTCCATTAGATTCACATTGATGGATCCTAATGAAATAAGGAAGATGTCTTCCGTAGAGGTAAAGACTGCGGATACTTACAAGGACGATGGTCACGCATTCAAACAGGGACTTATGGATCCCAAGATGGGGGTAATTGACCCTGGAATCCGGTGTGAGACCTGCGGCAATAAGCATGAGGAGTGCCCAAGCCACTTCGGACACATTGCCCTCGAGCTTCCAGTAATGCACATAGGGTTCACCGGCCTCATCAAAACCTGCTTGAAAACTACCTGCAACTCTTGCAGCAAGGCACTACTTCTGGATGCGCCAGAGTCGCACCCAACAGACCCCGAAAAGTCCGAACAGGACTACTACAGGGACCGCGTAAATGATATCATTCTAAAGCACGGAGTAGGTGGAAGGGAATTCAAGAAGATCATCAAGGATATTGAGAATCTGTGTGCAGGTCCAAAAAGAGCAATTTGCATGCACTGCGGAGCTGAACAGGGGAAGATAATCCTAGACAAGCCGACTACTTTCAAGGAGAAGAAGGCTGACAAGGGAGAGCACAAGCTGAATGCTAGAGACATCAGAGAATGGCTTGAGAAAATTCCCGATGAGCACCTAATATTCGTTGGGATGGAGAAAGATGTCAGCAGGCCCGAGTGGACGATAATGAAGGTCCTTCCAGTCCCCCCAATAACCGTCAGACCATCGATTACTCTAGAGAGTGGAGACAGATCGGAAGATGACTTGACACACAAGTTGGTGGATGTCCTAAGGATTAACCAGAGACTCAGAGAGAATCGTGACTCCGGTGCTCCCCAGCTAATCGTGGAAGATCTATGGGAGCTTCTCCAGTACCACTGTACAACATACTTTGACAATCAAACCAGCGGCATTCCCCCTGCAAGGCATCGTTCAGGAAGGCCACTCAAGACGCTCTCTCAGAGGCTAAAGGGGAAGGAAGGTAGGTTCAGAAGCAACTTGTCCGGTAAGAGGGTGAACTTCTGTGCGAGAACAGTAATCAGCCCCGATCCGAATCTTGGAATAAATGAAGTCGGAGTGCCAGTAAAGACTGCGAAGGAGCTCACAGTTCCCATCAGGGCTACAAGCAGAAACCGCGAACAACTCAGGCAGATGATTCTCAGAGGTCCAGATGTGCATCCTGGAGTGAACTACATCATTAGGGGAGACAGATTCAGAGTAAGAATTACTGATAGGACCAAGTACATCTGGGCCGGCTTCAGATGCTTGAACCCAGAGTGCCATTCAGGAAGCGAGGAAGAACCCTACATGGGTTACAGGCCAGACCTGAATGAGGTACTGCCAGCACCAAACTTCCTTCCCGGCCTAGTTCTAAAGGAGCAGATGCGAAGAGATCCTATGACCGACGCACTCGTTCCAGAGTGGAAAGTCGATCTCGATGGAACTCTCTCCAATCTCAGGGGCGAGGCAAGCGATGGAAAGCCATTAGCAGAAGATGATCCCGATGCAGCAATTCACTACAGGTGGAAGTGGGAGGTCAATCATCCCGAAGAATACCTTCCAGAGCACCTAGAGGTGAAGTGCCCCCACTGTGGAAGCCCAGAGGTTGAGGACGAGCACGGCAATGTATACCCCACCGAAACAGAGGACAGACTAAGCACATATGATCGAGAGGGAAACCCTCGCCCCGGCGTCGTTGTAGAAAGGCATCTTATTGACGGGGACGTGACCATCTTCAATCGTCAACCATCACTGCACAGGATGTCTATGCTTGTCCACGAAATTAGAGTTATGGAAGGGAAGACATTCAGGTTCAATCTAGCAGATTGTACCCCATACAATGCTGACTTTGATGGAGACGAGATGAACCTCCACGTAATTCAGAGCGAAGAAGCCAGAGCCGAGGCTAGAATTCTGATGCGCGTACAAGAGCACATCATCTCACCCAGGTACGGAGGCAGCGTAATCGGAGGAATACACGACCACATCACCGGCTCATATTTGCTCACTCACGGCGAGGCCTTCTTGCCAACTCATGTGGCAATGGACGTACTAAGCTCAATTGGTTGGGAGGGGGACCTCCCAGAAACAGTCGAGAGGGACGGTCAGACCGGTTTCCTTGGAAATCAGATTTTCAGCCTACTGGTCCGTGGAGGCTTCAGCCTCAACTTCAAGAATCGAGCCGGCGAAGATGTCCAGGTCACTGAGGGAGATGTTTCTGGATCCATTGACAAGAGAGGAATTGGCGCCGAAGATGGCCGTCTTCTGGATGCAGTAGTCCAAACTCACGGAACCGACATAGGCGCTGATTTCATCAACAAGATGACAAAGATGACTATCGCAATATGCACTGCAATGGGATTCACCACGGGGATCGACGACGAGGACCTCCCTCCAGAGGCCAAAGATGAGATCGACAGAATCAATGCCGAGGCTAGCGCCAACGTAGATTCTGAATTAGAGAAATTCGGAAAAGATGGCAGGAAATACGAAGCCAGACCAGGTAGAACTCCTCACGAGACCCTTGAAGAGAATATTCTCACAATACTGGATGCGGCCAAGGCCGAAACCGGTAACGTGGCCAAGGCACTTCTAGGCGACGACAACTCTGCAGTATTGATGGCTACTTCAGGCGCCAGAGGTTCAATGGACAACCTAGCAATGATGGCAGGTTCAATCGGTCAGCCAAAGGTCAGGGGGAAGAGGCTCGAGAGAGGTTACCAAGATCGCGTCCTCTCTCACTTCCCAAGGAAGGTAAAGGGTGCAAAGGAGAAGGGTTTCGTCTCTTCATCTTTCAAGAGAGGTCTAGAGCCCACTGAGTTCTTCATGCTGTCTGTATCTGGTAGGGAGTCTCTAGTTGACACCGCCGTAAGGACGAGCAAATCCGGTTACATGCAGAGGCGTCTCATCAACGCGATGGATGACCTAAAGGTTGCAAATGATGCGATGGCTTCTGTAAGGAACACCGCTAATCGAATTATTCAATTCGAATACGGTGAGGACGGTACTGACCCAGCAAGGAGTCGAAAGGGAAGTCCATTCGATGTCGACCAGGTTCTCAATGACGCATTGGGGGGTGCTAACTGATGGTAGTCAAGAGTGCGACAAAGAAGAAATTGATGGATCTCGGCATCGAAGAGGAGTATGCGCACAAGCTAGCCGACGATCGAAAGTGGGATGATGTAAAGGGCCTATCTCCCGGGCAAATCGCCCAGATATGCGGAATAGACTCTGGTACATCGCAGAGAATTCACGACGTAATGGCGAGCTCCGTAAAATCTTCCAGAGCCTCTACTGCAAGTTCTGAGAAGACTATAGTGAGGCGAAGAACAGTCTCTAGACGCCGAAGAACCACTCGTTCCCTACCGCTGCAGGACTACGACTATGATTCAAAGATGGCTCAGCTAATACGTGACATCGACCACGAGGATGAGATGTATATCCAACTAAACAACGCCGCAACAAAGGCGGGTTCGAGCATGTCTCCTAGGATGCTTGATCAACTGGTAAAGGGACTACATGGCAGAGGGGAGAAGAAACTAACAGATGCCAAGGCAAAGAAGATCATAAACTCTGCAAATAACTTCTACATGGACTCTAAGGCAGTCCCTCACGAAGCCGTTGGAATCACAACAGCCCAATCAATTGGTGAACCAGGGACGCAGATGACAATGCGAACTTTCCACTATGCGGGTGTCGCAACTGTCAACGTCACCCAGGGACTTCCACGGATAATCGAGATTGTAGATGCGCGAAAGGTCCCCAAGACCCCGACCATGATTATCTACATGGATGAAAAGAACTCCAAAGGCAAGCCCCTGAGGACCAATGAAAAGCTAGTCAGGGATTTAGCTGCCGCAATCGAGACTACTACTGCAATGGACATTGCTACTATTGACGTTGACGTTGCTCAGAGGAACATCGTCCTCCAACTGAACAATAGCAACATGAGGCTCAAGAAGATGAATGGCGCTGAAGTGAGGGACAAGTTATCCCGTGCTCTACGACTTTATGTCCAAGCCGATAATGAGGATCGCCCAAAGTCTCTTCGGATTATCCCTGGTGTTTCGAAGGAGGAAGATCTGGCAGACCTAGCATCGGACCCACCAACATACACTGCCCTTCTGCAACTTGAAGACAAGATCAAGAAACTCCGCCTGAAGGGATTGCCAGGAATCAGTAGAGCAACCGTACAAGGGCCAATGTCCGATACAGGCGAGTACTATATTTCCACCATCGGTTCCAATCTTTCGAAGGTCAGTGAGTTTGATGGTGTCGATAGGTCCAGAACCTACACCAATAACATCAATGAGATACACGACTACTTGGGAATCGAAGCGGCCCGTCAAGCAATCATTAACGAAATGTGGGACACATTGGAAGGGGCCGGGCTTGATGTGGATGTCAGACACCTGATCATGGTCTCGGATGTAATGACAACTGGCGGGGAAGTTAGGGCAATAGGCAGGCATGGTGTCAGCGGTACAAAGCACTCTATACTTGCCAGATCGGCTTTCGAAGTCACAGTTACGCACCTATTGAAGGCTGGAGTAATTGGTGAGAGGGACATGCTATCTGGAGTAACCGAGAACATCATTGTCGGTCAACCAGTGGCTTTGGGTACGGGCAGCGTCGAGTTGTTCTACATTCCAGAGGAAGCAAATTGAGGTGAGAGAATGGATATCGCTAGACAATTGAAGCAAGGAATAAACACAGGAAACATTGTTTTCGGACAAAGGCAGACATCATCCGAATGCTCCAAAGGGGGAGCAAAGATGGTTTTGGTTGCATCAAACTGTCCAGAATCTTTCATCGATGAGTTGAGAAATTCACACCCATCGGTCCCTATGCATCAGGTAACAATGGTGAATAGGCAACTTGGAGCAGCATGTGGAAAACCATTCCCCGTTAGTTCTCTCTGCATAATCGACGCCGGACAGAGTGATTTGCTTCAGCTCGCCCCGAACCTTTGATTGAATAATCAGGCCAAAGAATAGATTTCTTGGGTTTTCTTCAAAGTCAGACCTGCGGCCCTCTTCCCATGGAAGCGGCATTGCGAGATCTACTCAGGATTAAATCCGTAAATCTCCGAACCAGCCAAGTAGATCCCACCCCACACGGATTCACTTGTCTCGGAATAGCCACGGCGATTCCAGATTTGGGGATCCATTCGAATGAGGTCACCATATGGCTTGCCCAAGCAGGAATTCTGCCACTAACCAGTAGCGAGATAATCAGGTTTGGAATGGACGCGCCTCGGGGGTTCAACCTTATCCTCAGTGAAAGGCAGGTACAACCAGAATGCCATGCAGTTGATACTTTCAATTTCAAAATTCTCGAACCCGATGAGATTTCATCGTGGGTCGGCAAGGCTGTCCTATCGGGCGATCTGATAGCCAGTGCCAAGGATGATGGGGATCAGAGAACTTCGAAACAGTACCTAAGTGAAGAAAAGATTAGTAGAAACTTGGTCTTGAAACCGGTAATTGACATCAAATCTTGGTCTGCACAACGAGGCATGGAAGGATTTCCATCTACGCCAATACTCCTAATGGCGCGCCTGTGGACTGTATTTGGCGAATTGCAAGGACCCAACGGTGAACGAGAATCCGGCGAATGGGCGATTCTCGAGGACCCTTGGTCGAAAACCGTTACTCTACTCAACAGCATCAAGAATCTTCAGCAAGCCCCGGTCATTAGGACAATAGAACCTCGGGATGGTAATTGGCTGTCTATGGATAGGGTTAACGAAGAATTGGCCAAGGTAATCGAGGAAAGGAGGAGGGGCAATTCGAACGACAGCAATGTTTCTGGAACGGTTCGGAGCATGCTTCTCCAGAAATGGCCCCTGGACTCCGATCAAGCAAGCATAAAAGATTGCAAAATCCTGATTCCAGGGTGGTTAATAGATTCAGAAACTAGAAAGATATTACACGGGAGAAACGGGCGCCTGTATGACTACTAGTTTCTTTGGAGAAGCATCATATCTTCATCAGAGAGAGTTTGCCCCTCCATCAGTCTCGACATGAGATCAGTCACATCAACTCTCTCTGATTCTTGCTCCTTATTCGTACCTGACAATTTCAGAATATCTTGCATAGAATGGATACACCTTAAGGAAATGATGTATTTGTTGTGAAGATCATCGGCTTCGCCCTTGGTCGAGGTTAGTCCCAGATGTTCCGAATTAGCTAGGCCCCTGAGCCTATCTACTTCATTCGAGAGCTCCATCATCAATGAGTGGGCCTCTTCGGATTTCTCCGAAGCATCGGTTACAGCATCGTGCGCCTTTTGTTGCCTCTTCTCAGCCTGCTTAACTTCCTTCAATACCGATGAGCTACTTGTTTCCTCTTCCTTTTTCAGCATCTTTAATTCGGCCTGCAATCTCTTCATCGTAGCAAAGAAATCCCTTTCCTTTTTCGGACTTATTTGCCCTGTTTGATGACGCCATTCTAGCTTATTCATCTGTTCACGAATTTTGTGAGAATTCGGGCCTTTCCTCTTATTTCCAGAGTCGGTTTCCTTTTTCTCCACAGAGCTTCTTAGCTTGGTCCTAATTTCTTTCAACTCATTTGTCTTTTCGAGCCTAATCTTCCTGAGTTCCGCAACTTTGCTGTTTGCCTCATTCCTCAAGGTCTTCTGCTTCTGGACTTCTGATATCAATTCCTTGACCTGGCTGTTTATCTCATTCCTCTTGTCCAATTGTCCCCTAACTTTCACGTTTAGTTGATCGCGTCTTGATTTGAAGTCAGCCAGCTTATCGCTAACTGACTGAGTTTTCGTTTCGAAAACGGAACTAAAATTCGACTGATTGAGTTCCAACTATGTCCCTCGGACCCTCCCAATTTGGACCCCCATTTAAGGAATACCGAGTTTTCTTCCGTTCTACTCCCTACGTGTGGCAAATCTTCCTTGTCTGCCTCCTCGCCTGGAAACTCCAATCTTCCTACTCTTTTTCTTAGGATTGGACGTTTCATTCTGCTTTTTCGGCCCTTCATTTTTCACTTCTGAAATTGTTGAGAGGCCACCAGACTCCAACAATGCACCCAATTCGTCTGTGCTCAGAGATCCGCCCTTGGAAGCTATTCCACGAATATCTTCAATACTGGAGAAACCATCTCTTCCCGAGGATATTCTGGAGAATTTCTCTATTCTTTTCAACTCTCTCCGCTCGGCCTTAACGGTTTCTTTCATTGACTCAATTTTCTTGTCAATCGATGTAATCCTCTTGCTGATCCTCCTAATCTCTTTTCTGCTAACTTTGTCGCCTTCAATTTCGACATTTTCTTTGAGTTCCGATACTACCTTGTTTGAGACTTCCTTGTTCTGATCCAATTTGGAGGAAATATTCCTCATTTCACTTACCCTCTTGATATATTCAGAATGGGCCAATTCCGCCTCTCTCTTTTTCTTAATCGATGCCTGAATCTCGAAGAACCTGCTGAATGATGATAGTTCTGGATTTAGCATTGGGACAGAAGTCAAGTCATTGTCTATCCTAGTTAACGAATCAAATGTTTCACTTAACCACTCTTCTAGAATCTTTGAAGGGGGTGGTACGCATTTGTTGATTGCATCCCGCTTCTCACGATGTTTTTGTGCTTCTTTTCTGGAGGAGTGGAACTCTCCCAGTAGCTTCTTTCTTCCCGAATCTGAATTTTCGACACCCAAAATCGCCGATCTCAATGCCTTTACTATGTGGATTTGTTCCTTCCTCTCTGATTGCAGGTCCCTGATACTGCCATCAATGGAGCGTAGAAAGGCCTTCTTTTCCTTGACTACCCTGCTGATGCCCTCTGCATCCAATCCCTTCAGATCGCTCCACTGGTCGTCACCCCCACTCATTCTTCTTCACCATCTGTTTTACCTGGCTTGGATTTTTTCCGAGCCCTCTTCGCGAAAGAGGAGCGACCTCCGTTCCCAACTGAATCTCTTGATTTTAGAAGATCCCTGAACCCAGGACCAATATCTCCAAAACCATCTTTCAACCTCTTTTCCCAGTGATCAATCGCTTTATCGCTTTGAGAAAGCAGCTCTCTTGCCCTATCTAATTGGCTTCTGACTTCCTTCAATTCACTTGACGATTCTGACAGTTTCTTATACATCGGCTGTGCCTTTGATACAGCTTCAATCATCTTCGAGTGGGCTTTATCCGCCTTCTTGAATAATTCAGACATTTTTCTATTCATTTCTAAATATTTAGCCATCTCGGGGTTGGAATCCTTCCTGTCTCTAACCCATTTGTCATTCTCAGAGACCAGTGCCCTCCTTTTCTCCAAGAGTTTCCTTTCGGATTTGTGATCTAAAGCAGATGTCTGAATCTGCTCTTCTATTTGTTCGATTTGCTCGAGCAGCTTCTGCTTCTTCCATTTTGGGTCCAGGCTAATCATGCCTCCCGTGCTCATTACTTTCTCTCTAATTTCTTTAACCTCTGGAATTAATTTCCCAGCCATATTCTGGTGCTCATCCCTCTCTGTCTTGAACAATGCAACCTTGCTATTTGCGACCTCGAATCCGTTTTTCATCCGTTCAACCTTCGGGGCCAATCCGTCTTCTTCTGCTTCCAGATTACGTATAACACCGGGAAGGCTATCCTTTAGCATGATTCTCCTCTTCAGGAGTTTTTCAGCGAGCTCACTTGGCTCTACCTGCATCAGCTCTCCAGCGTCCATTTCGATTCCGAGAAATACCCCCCCTTTATGCATATTCTGGACATTTTTTTGGGTTTGATTGATACGATGCCCATTCAAGCCAACTCCATGAGGGCCTTGCTAGCCAATACTGCCCTAATTTCGGTAGCGATAATATTGCTATCTTGCTTAGGCCCGCATACACAATCTGCTCCTGAACTAGATCCGACCCAAATGGGAGGAAAGTATGCTGACCAATCAAACAACTCTACTAATTTCACAACATCTGGAGGGTCTGGTTTGGCAGTAGCCGGAGAGCCAGGGTACGTAGGAGATACACTAACTGCCTCAATAATGGTGACAAACTCCGGCAATTCTACAGGAACAGTATCCCTTGCAATCCATCAAATATCTGTCGAAGAGACATTCCAAGGGTCGCAAATATCAATCTCGCCAGGTTCAACGCGAGAGGTCTCGTCGCCCTTCAAATTGACTTCATCCGGAACAAATTATTTTGATTGGCATCTTATTATCTCTGGAGACTCCGATAATCCTCAATTACGAGGAAATTTCACAGTGGAGGTGATACCCAGCCAAGTACTCAACCTAACTATCGACTCTGTAGAATGGACAAGTTCTGGAGGGTTGCATCTCGAGACATCAGTGTTTCTATCGGATGGCAGATCCAGAGAAATCACTCTAGAAGCTTCGACCGGATTTCAGGGGAGTAGCAAGTTGCTCCAGAGCATTCAAATTAGTTCTGATCCGGGCCGAAGGACAGTCACATTCGAACTTGGACATCCCTCAGCAGATGTGATATTTTTAGAGGCGATTCCACTTGGATGGCAACCCTCATCCAACTCTCTAAACACATCCCAAATGAACGTCGATGAGCCATTGGTGAATTTAGACTCAATCTATGTTGAGGCCTCTTTTAATCCCGAAAAACCAATTCCGGGCAGCCGAGTCATCGTCACCATTTCTCTAGAAAATATGGGACTTTATGAGGCACAATCGGGGTCTGTCAGGGTGATTTCTTCTTCAGACCAGCAAATCCTTGCACAAAGAGACGTACAATCAGTAATGCCAGGTAGTGACTTAACAACTGATGTTTCTTTGTCTGATTGGCCAGCAAGTGATAGCGTTGGTTTGGAGATTCATTGGCAGACCAGCGGCCTTACATCGATAAAATATTTCACAATTGAGACAGAAAAAAGCCAGGAAGGTTTGGATCTCCCGTTTGATCTACTTGCTGCCGGTTATGGCCTCTTCGCGGGAGTTCTAGCAATACTTGTTGGCACTTTGGTATGGCGCGCAGTTTCAACTAGGACACCATCTACATCGGATTTGAATCTCCGGGAAACTAAGGAATCCGCAAAGTCAATTTCCAAACAGGAGAAGATTGAGATTCAATGCTCATTCTGCGATCAAAGATTAATGGTCCCTCACGATCATGTAGGCGGCGTTCGCTGTCCCGCATGCTCAATGGAATTCGTCGTTGGTGAAACCGAAAAAACACCTCATTCGGTTGTTCGCTCATCCGAAGACACTCTCAATTGTCCAGAATGCGAACAGGCTTTGAGGGTAAAGTTGGAGGATAGGCCAGTAATGTCTAGGTGCCCCGTATGCAAGACTCAATTCATGGCCGAGGCCGAGGGGGTCTAGGATGTCTGAATTCAGCGAAATAGAGGAGATGTATCTCAAGACTATCTTCGAGGTTCACACCGAGACTCCCGGAGAGATCGTAAAGACGACCCAAATTGCAGATTTGATGGGAGTTTCTGCCGCCTCTGTTACCGAAATGGTCCAGCGCCTTTCACAACGAGAAATGATTACTCACATCCCATATCGGGGCTGCAGACTAACTACCGAGGGATTTCAACTAGCTGCTAGGGTTAAACGAAGAGAAGGACTTCTCGAGGTTCTTCTGAAAGATGTAATAGGTTTCAAGGGGGATGTGAAAGCGGTTGCATGCAAAATGGAACATGCAGTTGGTATAGAACTGGAGGAAGCCCTAGATCGACTTCTCGGATATCCAGAGACTACTGTAGAAGGGAGGCGGATTCCCAGTATCGAGCGTGATTTTGATACCTTGGGAGTCGGTACTCTATTGCCCCTGGGGCGACTCCCCGAGGGTTCGTCCGCCGTGATTGAGTTGATTGTCGCCAATGATGTTGAATCCATCACCTTAGCTGATTGTGGTTTGGGAGTGGGCAAATCAGTTTCAATGTCCGAAGGCGCGTTATCATTGGCGGGTATGGACGTCGAACTATCGGAGAGTATTTCTATGAAGATTCTAGCAAGAATTACTTCTGTGGAGGATTGATCGATGTCTTTGAAAGAAGAGCCCAACGATTTCATTTCACCTGAGAGTGAATTGGAATCAATGGTAGAAACGTTGCATACCGAGACCCCAGCAGCCCCCGAGATTTCGCTGATGGCGAAGGAAGGGGATGAAGGCGACTTTACCTCAAACAAGACAATTCTGAAGTCAAGGGAGGCGATTCTCACCGGTGTGGATGATCTGCTAATAAGTAGGGGAGCCCGTTTGATATTGTTCCTACCCATTGTAGTCGTGCTCCTTTTCGGACTTGCCCAGTCGTATCGCGGTTCCGTTCCTGACTGGTGGGAGGGGAGTGTACAGGAACTATTCTTCGATCTTTCATTTTCAAAGTCTGTATACCTACTAGCCTTGGCTCTAATGATGACCGATCTTGTTCTATTGTTTGTCCTACACTACTTATTGTGGGTGACAAAACGAATTTTCCAAATCGAAACAGACGAAATCGTCTCTACGGGGGTGACATTTCGAAGCTCCCATGGGTATAGCGAGATGAGGGCGGTAATTGATGGGGCTTCAAACCAACTCAACCTAACTACAACGATGATGATTCTCTCCACGGGCCTACTAGGATTAGCATTGGTTTTCCCTTCAGAAACGCAAGGCATCCCAGTCCTAATTGCATTATCTACCGGAACTCTACTTTCAGGACATAGCGTATACATGGTTTCCAATAGGCCTAGATTCAACACGGTTGAGCCTTGGGGGTTGTTGGACGCATTCTCTCCGCCCATGCATCCTGCACTTTTGGATAAGCCATTTACTGACGTAATCAGATCACACGTCGACCCTCTATTAGCAGTACGATTCTCCAAGTATGTCTCATCGTTCGGCGAGAATCTTAAGAGTGGAGTGAAGCTTTCAGAATTGCAGGAATATCTTTTGCAAGTTCTCGATTTGTACCGATCAGGATTGATAGAAGAGGATGATTTCAATCAAGCACTTGGAAAACTGGTCGATACGAAAACCATTGATCAAATTATCAATCATCCCGAGCTAGGTGAAGAGACCCTGGACAGGTTACTGATGCACGCAAGAGACCGTTGTGCACCTTTCTTCCGCCTGAATGATAGGATGAGGATGCATTTGGCCAACCAAACAAATGAGAAAATATGGTTTGATGTAGATATGGAAAATCTAACCCTAGGTCAGGCAAATCTGTTTGCATTTGTACTTAATAATTCAGACGATACACAAGATCTAATTCTGAGGGTACAGACTCCTGACTTCCGGCCAAACGAGTGCGTATACAGGCTCAAAGCCGAGCCGCACAGGGATGATGCATTTTCTGGAAAGGCCACCTATGAGAGGGTCTCATCATCCCTTGAATCATCAAGAATCGTCTGGCAGACACTGATCCCATCTTCTATGGGTGATGCTACTGTAACTGTGAGGTTAGAGGACTCCTCCGGCAATTTGATTTCTGGAAAGGTGCTAACCTCGCAGGTTCGTTCCGATCTATTCACTCGTCTACGTATGACGACCGGTGCAGTATTCATGTTCGGAGCCGCTCTCGCAATCATTTCACCGATTCTACCCTTTGCAGCGAGGTTGCTTGGCCTTTAGGTCTCTTCAATAAGGAGTCACTATTCGCAATTGCATGGATCGTGACGATGGGGACTCCGACGATCTCCGTACCAGGCTGCATGCCATGGAGTCCAAGCTTAGCAGAGTCCGCGGCCAGAGGGATTCACACAGCGATTCCGCAAAGAGGGCAGCAGACCAGAGAAACTCTGCTCAGAATAAGAGGAATGAGGTCCAAGAGACCATCACATCGAGGATGGAAGATCAGAAGAAGGTACGTGCTCAGGCTAAGATTCATCAAGCTAGTCGAGATGAGATTCAGCAGAGTATTAGGGAGATTTTCTCACGAAAGAAAGGGAAGAGGGACCAAGGTCCAGGAAAGTCAGTAGTGATTCAACTATCAGAAACAGTTGGCGAGATAGAGCGTATCGAGGATCGCATTATGACCGACGGCGCGTTAACATTGGAGAAGGAGAATTCACTAATCAAGAAACTCAGGTCTTTAATCTCTAGAAGGGATGAGCTAATCCCTCACGTAGAACAGCAGCGAATAGTCTCCATCGATCTGAGCGATATGGATGAATCGATACAAAGACTGAGGGCAGAGGCAGACAACGAGCACAAGTTGATGCTAGAGCAGAATAGTCTGGCAGATGAGATTTGGAGTGAGATTAAGCCACTATTCGAGGAGAGGGATTTCCTAAGGGGGGAAGGCGATAGACTCCATGCCCTATTTCTGGAAGAACGGGGAAAGGCCGACGAAGCACACCAAGGAGTGGTAGAGCTACTTTCGAAGGTTAATGAGATTCGTAGTGAGATTAGAACTCAGCACGAGGAGAGGGAGAGATTAGTCGCGGACCACAACAAATCCGTCAGGCAAGCACTCCGTGGTCCCGATCAAAACGAAGAACTTGCAGAATCTCTGTCCGACAAGCTTCTCGGCGGTGAATCGATTACTTTCGGTGGTATAGTAGTCACTGAAGCCGACAGTGCTGCGGACGAAAAATCGAAGCCAAAGAGAAAATCAAGAAAGCTGGGCACTTCAAGAGGAAGGAAGAGTTAGCCTACCAGCCGCGTTCATCTAACCTTACTTCGAGTGTGTCGATTTCTAGCCCTGGCATAGCCTCACCAACCATCTCACAGGCTTCCGCCACTACGCTTGAGTCTTCGAAGTGATGAGTTGCAAGGACAATGGCCTCAGCAGTTCTTGTTGGGTCCGAACTCTTGAAGATGCCAGAACCGACGAATATCCCGTCCATTCCATTTTTCATCATTAGTGCGGCGTCAGCGGGCGTTGCAATTCCTCCAGCCGAGAAAGTTACGACTGGGAGCCGGCCCAGATCTGCTACTTCATCGAGAACCGATGATACCTCATTCCTTACTTCATCGAGTCTTCCGAAGGGAGTAGTAGTTACTCTGGCCCCTATTTCAGAAGTCTTTTCTAGCCTCCTGTAACCATCGAGAATAGTTTCTACAATCCCTTGTCTGGCATCTGAGTCAGCATTTCTGGATGTCTCAATTTCTGTTTCCAGTAGCCTAGCATGCTTGACCGCACTCACAACATTGCCAGTACCGGCCTCTCCTTTCGTCCTGATCATCGCAGCACCCTCGGCAATCCTTCTGACAGCCTCTCCAAGACTTGTGCATCCACAAACGAAAGGAATTGTGAAGTCGTCTTTGGGGATGTGGTAGAACGGGTCTGCAGGAGTTAGCACTTCTGACTCGTCAATCATGTCCACTCCCAGAGACTCTAGTACTCTAGCCTCCTCATCATGCCCGATTCTGGCCTTAGCCATCACTGGTATGCTCGTTGTCTCAATGATCTCCTTGATCAATTTCGGATGACTCATTCTCGCCACCCCACCAGATGAACGAATATCTGCAGGCACCCTCTCTAGGGCCATAACTGACACAGCACCCGCATCCTCTGCCACATGGGCCTGTTCTGGAGTGACGACATCCATTACCACCCCGCCCTCTTGCATCTTCGCAAAGCCCCTCTTGAGAAGCTCCGTCCCATGCCTCATATTGCTTAGCTCGACTCTTTGCGGCATACCGATTCCTCTTGGCTTGTACTGATGAACCTATGTGGTTGGCAATTCTCCTAACCATCAGCTAGAACCGGGGAATCCCCCTCTGCGATGGGTAGGTCAGGAGCTTCGTCCTCGTTCTTCTGCAACCATTCCATCTCTTCGTCAGGCAAATCGCTATCTGCATAGATTGCCTCTTCTGGGCACTCAGGAATGCAAGCCGCACAGTCTATACACTCATCGGGATCGATGACCAGATATTCTTCGGCTTCCCTAAACGCTTCTACTGGGCAGACATGTACGCAATCTTGGTATTTGCATCTTACACAAGCACTTGTTACTACGTGGGTCATAACAAGGCAACTGCCCCAGTAATAGGCATATGAATTCTTGTATTATTTCTCAAGCAAATCCATTAAAAAATCTTCAGCGACCACAATAGCCTCCTGGCCAGGGTAAACTTCTAACTTGAACTTCCCCTTTGCAACGGGGTCATCTGAGTTCTTTGAAACAACAGCTCTCCCCTGCACCAACCTGTCTAGCCTCAATCTGATGTGTAGAAACTTGTCTTCATCCACCCTATTGCCCACCCCATTTTCTATTAAGAAATCTAAAGACTCTTCTTCCATCTTCTTCAATGATAATTCTGCTTGCTTACCCTTCATCTTCACACTAATTGTCTTCATCGGTGCCCCCAACGTTGAGTTTTCTTTGTGCACCAAAATATCGGACAAGCTCCCGCTCAGCCAACTAAGCGCATCTTCGATCACCTTGCCATCGTCAACGGCACTCGCATGTATTCTCCATTCTCCGCCATGGAGGCTCATGCCCATCCCAGACGACAAGATGACTTGAATGCGTTCCATTACATTCGATTTCCATAGCATTCCGTTCAAATACTGGTTGCAGGTCGGACGGCTCGCAAACGGGGTAGCCCCCGCAATATGGAGACGTTTCAATGGCCAAAGGAGCATCAGCGAGAGCAGCGGCTCGTAGGCAGAAGGACAAGTGGAAGGCCAAGAGATGGTACTCCGTGCGCGCTCCTAGAAATCCATGGTCATTCAAGGTGATTGGCGAGACAATTGCCGAGGAAGAGGATATGCTTCTGGGTAGGCAATTCGAGATCATGCAGAATGAGTTGGACGGCGATTTCACGAAGATGCACGTCAAGATCAAGTTTCGAATAAAGGAAGTCGTCGGTAACGACGCCATTACAGAGTTCGTAGGCCACGATGTCATGAAGGATTTCGTAAGGAGGCAAATCAGGAGGGACCGTGGCAAAATTGACGATACCATCGATGTCGTAACCGAAGACGGGTTCTTTGTCAGGATTAAGCCATTCATCGTTACAAGATCAAGCGTCAAGGCTAGTCAGAAGCACGAGTCCAGGAGCGTTACTAGGAATGAGGTAGTCAAGTTCTGCGCTCAGTCTACATGGATAAACGTACAGAAGGCACTAATGGACGGTTCCCTGGAGGAGACAGTATCCAAGGCTATATCCAAGATTCAACCAGTGAGGGCAGTTTTCTTCAGACGCAGCCAGCTAATTCAGGACGGCGTCGTGATAGATGACGGCCCTACACTTGAGGAGATTAAGGCAGAGGAGAAGGCTGCAAAAGAGCAGGAAGAGGTGTCTACTGAGGATGCCGATGAAGAACCACTTGATGAGGCCGACTCTGTCGAGGAACAGTCGAACGATTCCGAAGATGAAGATCAAGAGGTCGAAGATTCCAATGATGCAGACTACGAGTCAATGACCGTGGCTCAACTGAAGGATCTACTGAAGGAAGCAGGCAAGCCTGTTTCTGGTAAGAAGGCAGACCTCATCTCGAGACTCTCGGAGTGAGGCGATGTCCCGCATAGCGGTGATTTGTGGAACTGGAATGAGTGCATTCTCGAGAACTCTTGAAGAATCATCATTATCCACCAACGGCTCAATTATTGTGGAGTCGGAATGGGGCGAAGTACCCATTTCTCTGGTAAATCACGAAATGGGGCAGATATTCGTCATCGACAGGCATCACTCAAACAAAGAGTCACGAACACCGCCTCACGAAATCGAGCATCGTGCGAATGTGCACGCTGCCTCTAGTTGCGCTCCAGATCTGATTGTAAGCGTGAACTCCGTCGGTTCGATGCTAGAATCCATGCCCCCGGGCACCGTGGGAATTGCTAGTGGCATTCTAGATCTATCTATCAAACCATGGACCTTTCACGATGACGACGCTGTTCATGCGGATCGAACAAAGCCATTCGATCAGCGGTTCTCTTCCGTTTGCGAGGCAATCCTGACTAAGGAGCAAGGAAACTCGCCTACGGGATTGGTGGTGGCCCAATGTGTAGGTCCCCAGTTTGAGAGCCCATCCGAGATTGATGCACTAGAGAAGCTCGGAGCACATGTTGTTGGGATGACCCTAGGCCCGGAGCAGAGGCTAATATCGGAGACTGGGATTGCCCATGTGTCCTTGCCATGCTCATCCAACTGGGCAGCAGGAAGAACCCCGGGCGAGCCGGACGCAGAGATCAATCACGAGGAAGTCGATGAAATGGCCTCTGAGATGAGGGATTTGATTTCCTCATGCATCCTGTCGCTCCTTGAAGATATCAATTAGTGCAACTACCTTGATGGAGCCCCTTGCCCTAGTATCGCCATGGCGGAAAGGCTTAGCGTGGAAGATTGGTTGGAGGTAGAGCATGGAGAGGAGCCTGATGGGACTTGGTTGACAATGATGGCTAGAGTAGCTAAGTTCCATCACAAGCATAAATTCGCAGATGAACAGAACCATGGGCATGACATGGGCTTCAGAATAGCCCTCACCGTAGAGGAGTTGGGCGAACTATCGGCCGCTATTACCAAGGGCAAGCCAGACGATGAGGCAGCCGAGGAACTGGCGGATCTTCTGATTCTGATACTCGGCCACTCCCTCGCGATGAAAGTAGACCTCGAAGCAGAATTCCACAAGAAGATGGATCGTGTTATGACTAGGAAGGCGAGAACAGGTAAGCTCGGCATCAGAGTCACAGATTACACCGATGAAGTCAGTTTCTAACTATTCAATGTCAAAGAATTCTGTTTGAATTGTGGCAATCTCACTTCTTGACTCGGCAGCATAGTATGCCTCTAGTGGCTCTCTGTTCAAATCTAGGAAATGCTGCCCGAATTGGAATGGCTCTAGGAGCCTAGATGCCTGCTCTTGATGCCCCAGAATAGCCAGAGAAGCCGCCATAGCCTCGACTGAGGACAACCTACCGACTCTCCCCCAGGAAACTGGATTTGCGGCCAGTAATGCTGGCAATATCCTACCTTCTAGCATAGTCCTACCAGCGATTTCCTCCAGTGATTCATCAATTCTCTTCCATGAGCAGTCCAGTACTACAATCGCAGCACCCATGGAAATTAGATTGCAATCCTCGGGACCGAGAATTGTTGTTGATTTGGGGTCAAGGATATATCCTCTCTTCGGTGCTTTTGATATGGATTCGTGCAACTCTACAAGTCCACAAGAGTGCATCTTTCTAGCAGTACATTTCCGCGGGTCATCTTGATCGAGATGAATCACATGGAGGGGGACCTCTTCCACGATTTTATCTCCTAGATTTTGCACCAGATCGCGAGACGCCTATTCTTCTACCCTTCTTCTTCTGAATTTTCTTCTTCTTCGGCTCCGACTGCGAAGAATCCTTCGCATCTGAGATGGTCATCTGCCTATCGTTCTCAGAAGCAACCATTGTATGGGCATGGGACACTGTCTCGACGAATAGCTTGACGTCTAACGCCTTAGCGAACTTGTTCAGTAGTGAGTCCGTCGGCCTAATCCCATTCTCAGCCTTCTGGATGACGCCAATCTTCTGATTCATCTCCTTAGCGAGCTCTTCCTGGGAAAGCCCCCTAATCTCCCTAGCATTTCTGATTCTTGAATGAAAGTCGTTTGCCAGCTCAACTTCTTCCTTTGTCATGATGTCCACTCCGGAGACCCCCTTTCCCGCGACTGCGCTCTGAGGCTCTACGGCAGGGGCTAATGATGGCGCCCTAACAGACTCAACAACCAGGCCCATGGAATCAATGCATCTATTGCAGCTCTCGAGAACCGAATTATGCCCTACCGGTTTCGTAATCTTTGCCCTCTTTGTACCGATGCCCTCGGCCCCACAGAGCTCGCATGCACCCATGCATCGCCGATACAAATCAGCATCATAGTCCTTCGCAGGGGTCATAAGTATCCGTTTAGTGTGGACAACATGGCCTCCGAGGCGAATGAGAAACCAATTGGTGGCGATGTCATAGACAACACAGACCCCAACAAAGCCGCCATCGATCGGCTTTCAAAGGACTATAGAGAACTATCTGACAAGGCACAGCAACTATTAACAGAGAAAATATTCCTGGAGAATGAACTCGCCCAACTGAGGAAGAGATCGAATAGACTTGAAGAAGAGCTAAGCAATATTCGAACCCCCCCGTTAATCATAGGTTACATTCAGGATGTGGTTAACGACCAGGCAGTTGTTAGAAGTTCCAATGGCACGGTTTTCCTAGTTTCAATCAATCGTCGTCTAGATATTTCGAAAATAAAACCCGGAACTAGAGTGGCATTAAATCAGGATACTTTGTCTGTCGTTGAGGTACTTTCCGACTCTTGGGACCCATTAGTTAGCAATGCAGAGATTATCGATTCGCCAGATGTCGATTACTCTTCTATTGGTGGCCTGGAGAAACAAATCAGGGAGTTAAAAGAGGCCATAGAACTACCCTTTGAGAATCCAGAGGCATTTTCTGATTTCGGTATCGACCCTCCAAAGGGGGTCCTACTGACTGGCCCTCCTGGAACGGGAAAGACAATGCTTGCTAAAGCAGTTGCAAACTCCACTAATGCCTCGTTCCTGGGCCTAGTCGGAGCAGAATTAGCTCAGAAGTACATCGGAGAGGGTGGAAGAATGGTTAGGGAGCTGTTCGAAATGGCAAGGGAGAAGTCACCTGCCATTATCTTCATCGATGAAATAGATTCTATTGGCTCCAAGAGACTTGACGTCGCCACTTCCGGTGATCGTGAGGTTCAGAGGACATTGATGCAACTGCTATCCGAGTTGGATGGTTTCGAGAGCTTAGACAATGTCAAGGTCATTGCCGCAACCAATCGTCCGGAACTGCTCGATGCAGCCCTTCTGCGACCAGGCAGGTTTGACAGAATTATCGAAATACCTCTCCCAGATTTGGATGCTAGGGAGGCAATCTTCTCCGTACACACTAATTCAATGCCAATGGCCAAGGGCATTGATAGTAGATTATTGGCGTCCATGTCCGAGGGCTTTAGTGGAGCAGAAATCAAATCTGCAGTCGTAGAAGCCGGAATCTCTGCTATATCCACTGCTCGCAAATCTGTAAAGAAGTCAGACTTCATATCGGCGATTAAGAAGGTTGAGGAGAACAGGAAGGGGTCCAATGAAACCAATTCAGAGGGTATCTACGGATAAGCAAAATATCTTGACGAGTAGTCACTTCCACTGTTCATGCAGGGAACTCTTGTCGAGTGCGTCCCAAATTTCAGCGAAGGAAGGGACAAGCATCTAATTGAGAAAATTACAAGGCCGATTAGTGAGGCAAACGGCGTCTCACTTCTCGATGTAGACATGGGTTACGACTTCAATAGAACCGTCGTGACTATGGTCGGCGAACCCGAGGAAGTTCTGAATGCCGTAATAGAGTGTACTCGTATTGCAACCGAACTCATTGACATGAGAAAACACTCAGGCGAACACGCTAGGATGGGTGCTGTAGACGTAGTGCCATTCATCCCAATCCGTGGGATAACCATGGATGAATGCGTATCACTCTCGGAGAGATATGCAAATGCTGTATCCGAACAGCTAGATTTACCGGTTTTCCTCTATGCCGAAGCAGCAAAAACGCCGCAGAGGTCAAGGCTCCCAGATATTCGTAGAGGCCAGTATGAGGGTATGGCAGAAAAGATCACTTCTCCCGAGTGGAAACCGGATTACGGGCCGGCTGAATTCAAGCCAAAGATGGGCGTGACTGCTACTGGGGCTAGGGCAATACTAATTGCGTATAACGTAAATCTAGATACTGATGATAAGTCAAAGGCGAACTCAATTGCCGCCAAGATTAGGTCCAGCGGTTCAATAGTGAAGGACGAAAATGGTGAGAAGGTAGTCGGAGAAGATGGCAAGCCGCTAAGAAAACCAGGGATGTTTGATTCATTGCAAGCAGCGGGATGGATGTACGATTCGTCCACAGCACAGGTTTCGATGAATCTCCTGGATTACGATGTCACGGGCCTCCATGAAGTAACAGAGGCTATACGAATTGAGGCGGAAATGATAGGCCTAAAGGTGACTGCGGGAGAATTGGTTGGACTGGTCCCATTGAACGCTATAAGATCTGCTGGCAGGTTTTACAACAACGATGAGGGTGTTACGGATGAAAAATCGATTGTTGAAAAGGCAATTTCCGGACTGATGCTTGACCGTTTGGGGGCCTTTGATCCACAATCTTGTATTATTGAATGGGCAATTGCTGGGGGGCCAAAAAATGAATGAAGGCTACAATGAGGTTCTCCGATCAATAGGGTCATCTGATCCTACTCCGGGCGGTGGTTCGGTTGCCGCCCTCTCCCTTGCTCATGCGCACTCACTTGCAATGATGGTGGCCAGACTAACTGAGGGCAAAGAAAAGTGGGCAGAAGGTCACGAAGTTGCAAAATCTGTGATTTCCGACTCTCAAGTTGGGCTAGCTGAAGCAATGCGCCTTGCAGAGGTAGATGCGGAGGCCTTTGACTCAGTGATGTCTGCCTACCGCCTTCCCAGGAAAACAGATGAGCAGAAGGAAGACAGAAAGAAATCAATTCGTGAAGCCACATTGGGGGCTGCCGAAGCACCACTTGCCACAGCTTCTTGCGCAATGGGGCTCCTAAGTAGTCTCGAAAGTCTTTGCATAGCTTGCAATGCGAATGCTCTAACGGATTTAGCATCGGCTTCTGAGCTTTCTCTTTCAGCAGTAAAAATTGCTGCAATGAATGTAAGAATAAATCTGGAATTTATCGAAGGAGATGACGTAGACAGACTTGCATCTCAAATCGAGAAAGTTGTACGACAATCCTCTTCCTCTGCACAGGCAATAACCCTGAAGGTCAATGAGAGGCTTGGTTGGTGATGGAAATTACAGATTTCTCAGGGGGAATTCCTGACGATCTCCCTCCAATAAGAGAATTGGACAATTCCGTCCCCCATGCTCCAAAAAGGCCCCAAGTTCTCGATGAAAAAGAGCGCCGCCTAGCAATAGAGAACTCTCTACGCTATTTTCCCAAGGACTGGCATCATCTGCTGGCTCCTGAGTTTCTTGACGAACTCGACAGACTTGGTCACATATACATGCATAGATTCAGGCCTAATTATGAGATATTCGCAAGACCGATATCGGAATACCGGTGCAATAGTGCGAAAGCAGCCTCGATAATGCTAATGATACAGAACAATCTAGATCCAAACGTCGCTCAGTACCCACACGAATTAATCACATATGGGGGCAATGGTGGCGTATTCCAGAATTGGGCACAGTACCTGATTACTATGGATTACCTTAGCAAGATGAAAGAAGATCAGACATTGGTGATGTATTCTGGCCACCCACTCGGTTTGTTCCCTTCCAGTAGCGATTCTCCAATGGTAGTAGTGACAAACGGCATGGTAATCCCAAATTACTCATCCCAGGAAGACTACGAGAGAATGAGCGCTTTGGGAGTTTCTCAGTATGGGCAGATGACAGCTGGATCATACATGTACATAGGCCCTCAAGGAATCGTTCACGGAACGACAATTACCATATTGAATGCTGCACGGAAGTACCTTGGTAGAACATCTGATGATGGCCTTGGTGGTGTACTGTATGTTACTTCTGGCTTGGGAGGGATGTCTGGTGCCCAGGCCAAAGCAGCAGTAATTGCAGGTGCAGTTTGCATTATTGCAGAGATTGATCCGGTACCAGCACACAAGAGGCACTCACAGGGTTGGTTATCTGAGCTGTACGAAGACCTGGATGAGTTGTGCTCTCGTGCCGAGAAAGCGGTTTCCTCTAAAGAAGCCGTATCACTGGGATATTTGGGCAACATAGTAGATTTGCTCGAATATCTCGTTCACAGGGGCATTACTCCAGAGCTAGCTAGTGATCAAACGAGCCTCCACAACCCTTGGTTGGGTGGTTACATGCCAGTTGGAAAGACATTTCATGAGGGTTTGGCCATGATAGAGAAAGATCCAGATGGATTCAAGAATTCTGTTCAGAATTCTCTCAGAAGGCATGTAAGTGCTATCAATTCACTTTCCGAAAGAGGAACTCGATTTTGGGACTATGGAAATGCCTTCCTTCTGGAATCTAGTCGTGCTGGGGCCGATGTAATTTCTGAAGACGGCTCATTCCGATACCCCTCATACGTGGAGGACATCATGGGGCCAATGTGCTTCGACTATGGTTTCGGCCCATTCCGATGGGTGTGCACTTCTGGAAAAAATGAAGATATGAAAATCACCGACGACATAGCAAGACAAGTTCTAGAGCGCCTATCATCGCATTGTTCAGATGATATCAGGACTCAGTACATGGACAATATAAAATGGATAACAGAGGCCGAAAATCATGACCTAATAGTCGGTAGTAAGGCACGTATTCTGTATGCAGATGAAGTAGGTAGGCGAGCCATTGCAAGCGAATTCAACAAGGCAATTTCTAGCGGACTGATATCAGCCCCAATAGTTCTGGGCCGGGATCATCATGATGTTGGCGGCACTGATAGCCCGTTCCGGGAGACTGCGAACATATACGACGGCTCAATGTTCACTGCAGACATGGCAGTGCATAATTTCGTAGGCGACTCATTCAGAGGTGCAACCTGGATAAGCCTCCACAACGGGGGTGGAGTGGGCTGGGGAGAAGTTGTTAATGGAGGATTTGGGCTTGTAATTGATGGTTCAAAGAAGGCACAGGAATCGATCGATTCAATGATTCCATGGGATGTAAATAATGGAATTGCTCGAAGGTCATGGGCGAGAAATAGTGGCGCTATTTCTACCATCAATAGAGCCATGGAATCAGATAGCAGGCTAGTTGTAACAGTCCCCGAAATAGTAGATGAAAACATCCTGGACAACATCTTTGATGCCACTCGATGACTCTATTTGGCCGACTAGTCTCGCCAGTCTAATGGCAGAGATATCCATTGATGGTAAATCTCTGACTCTTGAGTCGGCATTTGCAATAGCAAAGGGTGCTGCAACAGCCTTTCTCCCCGAATCATCTAGGGAAAAGATGCAGAATTCACGTGATGCTGTAGAAAATGTAGTGGATTCAGATGAGGTAGTTTATGGCATTAATACCGGTTTCGGCGCACTTTCTTCGGTAATCATAGAGAAAGAAGGGTTAGAGGCCCTTCAGACTAACCTGGTCAGAAGTCATGCTTGTGGAATTGGCGAGAGAATGGATCCAGAAGACGTTCTCCTCATGATGATTATCAGGGCAAACTCCCTAGCAAGAGGTGTATCTGGGGCAAGGCCAGAGGTCGTTGACCTAATTCTTTCAATGGTTAACTCTAGAGTTGCACCAGTAGTACCCAGAATAGGATCTTTAGGTGCTTCGGGAGATCTTGCCCCACTTTCACACATGACCTTGGGAATGATGGGGGAGGGCGAAAGTCAACGATTCGTGAATGGCACATGGCACCAGATAGATGCTGAAATTGCTTTGGCGGAAGCAAACCTGCAGCCAATCAAATTACAGGCCAAGGAGGGCCTCTCTCTAATTAATGGAACAAGTCAAATGTGTGCCTACCTGGCTCGTGCAGTCCTAAACATGGAAACTCTATCACTAGCAGCAGATGCATCAATAGCTTGCTCATTGGAGGCAATAAGGGGCTCTCACAAGCCATTCGATAGGAGAATTCATGCTTCAAGGCCACAATTGGGCCAGTCTCTCTCAGCTGCACGAATCTCTGAATTAGTTGCCAATTCAGAAATTATGCTTTCTCATGTTGATTGCGATCGTGTCCAGGATGCATATTGTTTCAGATGCGCACCACAGGTCCATGGCCCTGTGATTGAGTTGCTAAGAGAAACCCGTAGGATGCTCGAGATTGAGATAAACAGTGCCACAGATAATCCATTAGTTTTCGTGAATGAGGATGATACTGCCGAAATAATCAGTGGAGGCAATTTTCATGGGCAGAACCTATCGCTAGCCAGCGATTCAATTGCTATTGCATGCCATGAATTAGCAAGCATCTCTGAACGAAGAATTAATCAATTAATGGATCCAAATTGGAGTGGCCAGAAGGCATTTTTAGCTAAAAATGAGGGACTGGAAAGCGGCCTTATGATAGTGCAGTATGTTGCTGCTGCAGTGATATCCGAACTCCATCTGCTAGCCAACCCAGTATCGACCAGTAATGTTCCAGTTAGTATGGGGAAGGAGGATCACGTTTCCATGGGCGCTACTGGAACATATAGGTGCCTGCAATCATCGATTCTGTTATCACAGGTCCTAGCAAATGAATTTGTTTGCTCTGCCGAGGCTTTAGATGGCATTGAAGAGGCCCCTGGTGATGGTGTTGCAAAAGTTGCTGAGTGGGTTAGAAATCATGTTTCAGGACTCGTCGGGGACAGATCACTTACAACTGAATGTGAGAATTTATCTGCAGCGATCCTCGATGGTGGTTTAACAAGTATCTTCGGGTGATATTATTCAAGAAAAATTACACATGAAAAGGCATCCAGGGACCAACCCCCCTCCGTTCACAACAAAAGTTGCCGCAACCCAAGAAGACTCACTTATTTTGGAAGAAACGTATTGCTATCCCAGAGGCGGTGGGCAGCCTGGTGATACAGGCCTGATAAAATTAGAAGATGGTAAATCTACAATATTACACGAGGTAATCCCAGGAGAAGCGATACTACATCCAGTTGACGAAATAGACTTGTTCAAAACGGGGCAAGCAGTTTTATGTGAAATTGATGTAATTAGGAGAAATTCCCATACTATGATGCATACCGCGCAACATATTTTCTCAGCATTAGCAGAAGATTTGTGGGGCTGCGAGACAGTGGGTAATCAAATCGGCACAGAACAATCCCGAGTAGATCTACTATTCGAGGACAAGGAGTTATTCAACCCAGAAGAGCTCATTGAGACCGTAAATTCTGTCCTCTCATCAAATATTCCAGTGAACATTCATGAATGGGGCCGGGAGAAGATTTTGGAGCACGAACAAATGAGGCACACCAAGTTTATGCACAGAATTCCTGCTTCAATTACACATCTACGGGTGGTTGAAGTCGAGGGCGTAGATCTTTGTCCGTGCGCAGGTACGCACGTGTCAAACACTTCTCAAATACCTAGAGTAAGGTATCTTGGAAAGAAGAACAAAGGTAAGGGGCGTCTGAGAGTATCTTACGATTTTGAATAATACTATTGATAGAATCAATTCTATTGGTGGGCTCGGCAGGAATTGAACCTGCGATCTTCGCCATGTCAAGGCGACGTCATAACCCCTAGACCACGAGCCCGGCCCTCCTTCGAATTGCCATTCACTCAAGAATCATTCTGAACAGCTATGATACAATCTTGGAGATGCGGCCACCGCATCCGGTGTTGGAACATTCACCCGCAATTCGTGTTCTGCCATTACTCATCAGGATCTTCTTCGGACTACTGATGGAAACATAATTTTTGCATTTCATACAGAACCCATTGTACTCAGATGCCATAGTCACTCGACTACACTCATGACTTCAATATTTCACATTTAGTAGGGGGTTTTCATCAAAATATCGGATTATTTGAAAAAACGCAGTACTGCGTACAATTCTATCATTTCCCAATCGAATCAATTTCTGATAACGTAGGTTATCAGTACTAAACTAAGCGGATTTTTCTTGCTTGCATACAATATGGGGGGGAATTATTGATTTTCAATTAAATTGAAAAACATAATTAATGTAATATGGCATACCAATCAATACTATTAGTATCAATACACACTATTGGAATTAACAATACTTCCATTTTTCATAGTATATCTGACTGGTGACGTTCCAGGTGTCTGACACCATGAGTCGGCCGAAGATGTCCAAAGAATATTCAAATCAGCAATCCCACCTTCTGTAATTACCCCTCTAACTTCCCCGGAATCTTCGAACATTGTAGTTGCTGGATTTCTTGTTACCGCTGCTAGTGCAGCGATTGGATCTATCCCCATCCTGTGAGTGACCAAGCTCCCGATCATTGGAAGTGAAGTTATGGGACAATTAGGATTGAAATCTGTTGCTATTGAAAATGGCCAGTCCTCATTAATACACTTCATTATCGGCAGATCTAATTTCTTTCCTAAGATATACGGCGTCCCAGGGAGAAATGTTTGGACAGTGCCTGATTCCGCAGCACTAATTCTAGAATCATCATTCGAGCATGCGACGTGATCAGCACTAACTGAACCGAGATCTGATGCTAATTGAAGCCCACCACTATCGACAAACTCATCGACATGAAGCCTCGACCCCAGTCCAAATTCCTTTGACGCAGTAACTATGTCCTCTGTCTGCTCATTTGTGAACCAACCATCTTCACAAAACACATCCACCCATTTTGCTAATGATAGCTCTGAAATTACCGGTAATTGTTCCGAAATGAGGTGATCAACGTACTCATCTCTGGTCATTTCCTTAGGAAAATCATGGGCTCCCAACCAAGTGGCACGAACATCACATGGAGAAGATCTAGAAATTATGGAAATTGCCTCAAGAAGCTTAACTTCAGAATTCAAATCTAAACCATAACCACTCTTTGCCTCCATTGTGGTAGTTCCGTTTTTCAGGGCAGACTCCAATCGCTTGAGGCCACTATCGACAAGTTGCTTCTGGGGGGAGCTTCGAGTACTGTTAACAGTCTTCATTATCCCTCCACCAGTTTTTGCAATATCTTTGTAAGACTTGCCGGAGATTCTCATCGATAGCTCATTTGATCTATCTCCGGACCACACTAGATGTGTGTGACTATCAACGAACCCAGGTACGACTGACATCCCTCCAACATCAATAACTCGAATCTCTCCATTTTCAGATTTAGAGGGGTACCAAGGAGCAAATTCCGCAACAAGTTCCTGCATTGGCGAAATTCTCAGAATCTTTCCCGAATCAATGAGAATTCCCATTCCCGATGGTAAGACCAAGGACTTCCTATCTAGCATCCTAGCCCCTGATAGAGGGAATTCATCATCCCCCGTGGAAAGATGTGCAACTTCGCCACAGTTGTACAACAGCGTCTTCATGATGTCTGGAGATTCCGATAGTTGAAAGAACTCGCGCTCATGGGATGGGCCATGAGGGGCATTATCCTAGGAATCGAGAGTACGGCTCACACCTTCTCATTTGGCAGTGTCAGCACTGACGGCGATCTTTTCCCATCATTTTCTTCGCTATTTCGTCCCGAAGAAGGAGGAATTCATCCAAGGGAAGCTGCTGATCATCATTCAGAGTCAACATCTAATCTCCTACATAAATTCTCAAAAAATGGCGATTTTTCTTGGGATTCAATAGTTGCAGTAGCATTTAGTCAGGGTCCGGGCCTAGGCCCCTGTCTCCGCGTCGGAGCCTCTGTGGCCAGAACACTTGCTACTAGACTATCTGTGCCTCTAATTGGAGTAAATCATTGCGTGGCACATATCGAAGTCGGAAGGAATCAGACAGGATGTGAAGACCCAGTTCTTCTGTATGTTAGTGGAGGAAATACTCAGGTAATAGCGAGAGCAGATGGCAGGTACAGAGTTTTGGGAGAAACATTGGATATTGGCATCGGAAATATGTTGGATAAGTTTGCTAGAAATCAGGGAATGCCCTTCCCTGGTGGGCCTAGGATAGAAAAACTAGCATTGTCACATTCCAGTAACGGCCCCAAATCCTTGGATGAAGTGCAGCTTCCGTATGGCGTCCATGGGATGGATCTAGCATTTTCGGGTATGCTGACCGCTGCTATGCAGAGGATATCCGAAGGATTGTCTCTAGAACAGGTTTGTTGGTCACTCCAGGAACACTCGTTTGCAACGTGTGTTGAAGTTGCAGAAAGGGCACTGGCACATACTGGCAAGTCCGAATTATTGCTAGGTGGTGGCGTTGCTTGTAATGAGAGACTTAGAGAAATGAGTAAGATAATGTGTGAGGAGAGAGATGCAATTTGCTACTGGCCAGATAAACAATTTTGTATTGATAATGGCACAATGATTGCAGAGCTGGGGCGCAGGATGATTAGTTGCGGGATAGAAACAAGGATCATGGACAGCGCTATCGACCCTACTCTTAGGACCGACCACACTGCGGTTGTTTGGGACTAAAATATAACGAACTCTTATGAGAGTCCGTCCAACCGGTTGTTTGAGGATTGATTGGACAGTGCAGAGGAGACGTAGGACTAAGGCTGCCCCGAAGAACATTTTCGGATCTGTTCCCCAAACTACACAGAAGTCAAAACCCACAAATCAGACAAGCACAAAGTCATCCCGATCTAGAACCCATATTGCGCCTCCACCATCTGTTCCAGGAGCAAAGACAAGGGTCGCAACTTCTCCTGAATCAACTTCCCAAAATGCCGTTAAAGAAGCAGTGGCAAGTACACCAGTCGTAGAGGAACAGCCAGTCGTAGAGGAACAGCCAGTCGTAGAGGACACAACCTCTGAAGCAACAGAAGAAGAAATTCTACAGGATCAGCTACTCGGAAGCGTCACAAGAAAGGAAATTGGACTGAAGAAATCCGAACAAACTTCGGAAAAAATACCCGATGATGTAACTGATGGTAAGAGCCTCAAGGCGAGACAAATTATTCAGGATAGCATGCTCAAAGCTTCAATTGCCGTAGAAGAAGCAAAGACACTGAAGAGGACCCAACAAAAACCTAAGACTACCAAAGAAACGCCCAAGAAACCGCAAAGGAAATTCCGAAACAAGACTTCGTCATATCAACCAGCAAATAGGGCACGTAGGCTGGATAGGAGTAGGCACATGGAATATAAGTATGAAATGCGAGGCCTTCTCACGGAGATTGGAATCGACGAAGAACATCGTTCCAATCTTCTAGCCACCATCTGGGCCAGGGGCGAAAGGCAGACGACTAAAGAGGCAAAGGAATTCCTTGAAGAAAAACTTAGCGAGGGAATAATCGATGATGACCAAATGTCGTCCCTCGAGAAGATAGTCGACGGCTATACCGTTCGAAGATGACTCTGAGAATGGTTCATGGGTCGAAACCCCTTGGGCATTACGTGGCAGAAAGCATTGATGATGCAGGTGACGCATCTGCACATTCTCCCGGGGTGCCGCCATATCGAAGAGGAATTCATCCAGGAATGTACAAGGACAGAATATGGACTATGAGGCAGTATGCTGGTTTTTCATCTCCTAGAAATACAAACACTCGTTTCAAGAAATTACTGGACAGTGGCCAGACAGGCATATCAATAGCATTTGATCTACCAACTCAACTGGGCCTCGATTCAGATGATGACCTCTCATCAGGAGAGGTCGGCAAGGTTGGTGTCTCAATAGACTCAATTCATGATATGAGGGAATTGTTCTCCGGTATTGACTTGGGTTCAATCTCTACATCAATGACAATAAACGCACCGGCTACTACACTTCTAGCATTGTATGTTGCAGTGGCCG
>Ga0208407_1000122_pt1 | contig 34347 bp, 28 predicted proteins | sample ETNtaG_9_FD_185775 | JGI IMG/M metagenome (GOLD analysis project Ga0208407, IMG submission 185775) | Marine microbial and viral communities from oxygen minimum zone, Eastern Pacific Ocean - ETNP201406SV69 (SPAdes) (version 2) | ecosystem: Environmental > Aquatic > Marine > Oceanic ...
ACGAACTTGATTGCAGACCAGACACCACTGAAGAATAGGACAATGATTCCCAGGACAATCTCAGCAGACATAGGTTGCACAACCTTGAGGCCCGGGCGCTGTCCCGGCGCCCGGACCGATGAGGTACCCAGCGAAGGTTGCGGCACGCAACAGCAGTCATTGCCCATTGGGCTCCTTCTTCGGGACGAATCTCTGTTGACGCGACGGGAAATAAACTCAGCGCCGGACGGCTACTCTGATGGATGCCTTTGGATTCCCTGAGATATCGCCTGCGCCATGCCTGATTGGCAGGTCGAGCCTCTTGCAAAGGTCGAGATGCGGGGCGGACCAAGGGTGCATGCACCTCTCACTAGAGTCGTAGCCGAGCACTGTAATTGGTTCCATCTCGGACTCCCAATCACTCCCGACCATCCTGCCAGAAATCCTGACCCAAGAGTGTTCGAACCTCCTTAGATCATTCTCAAGCCCCCTAATACCCATCCTGCCAATTCTGCTCATAAGGAAATCTCGTGGTATCGCCCTTGGGATGATTGCCAGGACCCTCTCGCCATCGTGCATGTAGGCCACGGGACCTAGATCAATGGAGTCAAACTCCCTTTGGGCCCTTTCAATCGATTCAGAGACATCCCCCCATCGAGCCGGGAGCCATGCCACCAAGGCGGAACGATCCTTCGTTCCGGGGACATGGCTGCTTACCTCTAGGCTGACAAACTCGTGACTGTCTTCCATAACTGGACTTGTCCCAACCACTGTCTCCTTCCTGGGCTTAAAGCGAGGAGCCTTGATCGGAGGAATTCTGGGCATAGAAGAGGCCGTCTCATGTTTCGGGATTTCAGATATCCACTCCCTTACCGGCCTCTCAAGCACCCCTTCCCCGAGAACCGAGCAAGCCCAACCGGTTGAGCCATGCAATGTCCCTGGCAGTCGGATTATCCTACGTGTGTCTGCAGTTACCACAGGATCGACATCGTGACCCGCTTCAATCACCCTCCCTAGCAGAGACTTCCTGTTCTCCCTTACCACTTGCTCTCTTTTTACTGGGTCTGGCTCTTCGAAAGGCGACCTGTCCGGGTCAATGGCCACTATGTGGAAGCCCTTGCTTCCAGAGAAAGAGACATGGCGAATTCTCAAATCAGTATTCTCGGCGATCCATTCACTTAGTCTGAGGGTCTCTTTCCTCGCCAGCTCTAGCCTGCTCCTGCAGAATGGCCTCATATCGATGTCGAAAACCACCATGTGGTCAATCAGAATGGGAGATGGACGCTTGGAGTCCTTCAGTCTAGGGAGATTAACCGGGTCTAGCCAAGAGGAAGTTGACACATACACATCAGTGGGCATCGAGTCGAAGGACTTCACTAGTGATTTGCCCGATGAAATTCTCTTCCTCGAAGTAACCCATGGCCCCTTCAGAGTCCGCCATCTGAATTGGTGCCTGGTTGGCTTATCCAACCACGAAATATCAATCCCCGATCCATCTGAGTAATACTCAGAAAGGCTACTTTCCGTCCATTCTGGAGACTCTGTCATAGACTCCAGAACTAGTCCTAGGTATTGGACTAATCCCCAACATGGTCAAAGAGGCCGGACGACTCGGGATACTGTGAGCGACCCTCTTGTAGTTGTGAACTTCAAGACGTACCAGACTGCTCATGGCGCCTCGGCTGAGAGTCTGGCTCGGGCTATGGCCAACATAGAAACGGAAGCAAGGATGATTGCCGTGGTCTCGGCTTTTGACCTGTCCGCTGTCGTGTCTGCAGCCCCCGATCTTGAGGTGTGGTGCCAGCACCTAGATCCAGTAGGATTCGGTTCTAATACGGGATGGTTGCATCCCTCAACCGCGATTGAGAGGGGGGCCTCTGGGACAATAATCAACCATGCAGAGCACAAGGTCAGTCTTGAGCACGTAGCAATGCTGCTAGAACAGGTCCCCGAAGGATTCGAGGTATGCGCATGCGCTGCTAATGTGGGGGAGGCCATGGCTCTAGCGGCTTTGGAACCTGACTTCGTCGCTGTGGAACCGCCCGAATTGATTGGAGGGGACATATCAGTTACTAGTGCTGATCCAGAGATTGTCAGTGGTACTGCTCAGGCAGTGAAGGACGTGTCGGGAAATGTGGGTATTCTTTGTGGGGCTGGAGTGAAGACTGGTTCTGATGTTTCGAAGGCGATTGACCTTGGCACCTCTGGAGTCCTTCTAGCCAGTGGGGTGACAAAATCTGATGACCCGTCCATGGCATTGAATGATCTTGTCAGTCTGCTATAGGCGGATGATTTCTGGGAAATGCCGACCGGATGGCTTTTCTCTCTGACGGCCATGGAAGCCTGATTACAATGGGCGGCAACGGGGACGAGAAAATCGAAAGAATTGGAAAGAAGAAGTACAATGCGGAACTATTCAGACTCCAGCTTGAGCTGATCAAACTACAGGAGTGGGTGAAGGCAAAGGGCCTGAAGGTCGTTGTTGTTTTCGAAGGAAGGGATGCCGCTGGCAAGGGTGGCGTAATCAAGAGGATCTCGCAGTACCTTAACCCTAGAGTCGTGAGGGTAGCTGCACTGCCTGCCCCGACCGAGCGGCAGAAGACCGAGTGGTACTTCCAAAGGTACGTCAACCACCTTCCCGCTGCGGGGGAAATTGTGATGTTCGACAGGAGCTGGTACAACAGAGCAGGAGTCGAGAGAGTAATGGGGTTCTGTGATGAGGACGAATATGATGAGTTCATGAGATCCTGTCCTATGTTCGAGAGGATGCTGATGAGGTCTGGGACGATCCTGATCAAATACTGGTTCTCGGTATCCGATGACGAGCAGTTGAAGCGCTTCAAGGCAAGACTGGCTGAGCCTCACAAGAGATGGAAGCTCAGTCCAATGGACCTGGAGTCCCTAACGCGTTGGGAAGACTACTCGGAGGCGAAAGACGTCATGTTCGCACACACTGACACCAAGCAATCTCCATGGTTCGTGGTAAACTCAGACATCAAGAGGCATGCGCACTTGAATTGCATCAACCACCTTCTCTCCATGATTGACTACGAGGACCTTACTCCTGAGCCAATTGAACTCCCCGATAGGAAGAATGCTAGAGGTTATGTCAGACCGCCGATGACGGAGCAAACCTTCGTCCCAAACCATCACGAGACGGTAATGGATTGAGTTCTCTAGGTGCACCAGAAAGCGGGGCTGAGAAGATGCGAAGGAAGTTTGGTTCGCTGTTGTTGTGCGCCATACTAGTGACCTCTGGTTGCATGGCGGAATCCTCTCCCGACATGGACGGGGATGGGATCCAAGACTCCGAGGATCTAGACTTAGATGGTGATGGATGGGAGAATTCTGTCGAGTTGAACTGCACGTCTGACCCCAATAATGGAGATGATATCCCCGCGGACACCGATGGCGATTCTGTGTGCGACATCTTGGATGGAGATGACGACGGGGATTCCTGGACTGATGATGCGGAGTTGGATTGCGGAACCGATCCACTCGACGGATACTCCATCCCCGATGACCTAGATGGCGATTGGACGTGCGACGAGATGGACGATGATGCCGATGGGGATGGGCTTCCTAACGAGTGGGAGGTCCAGAGGGGTTTCGACCCAATGGATTCCGGGAGTTTCATGACCTGCCATGGAGCCTCTGTGTTTTGCCTTAGGACCTATGACGACTTCACCTTCGCAGAAACTCACAACGCGTACTCCACTATCGAAGACCAAATCCTAGTTGGCGTAAATCACTACACTGGACTTCAGCGACAATGGGATGGCGGAATCAGGGCATTCATGGTCGACTCTCATCACAGGCACTATGACAATACTTCTGCCGAGGATGTGAGGTTCTGCCACAGTACGGGCCAATTCTTCCATCCCTGCAACTTCGGAGAGGTAGATGCTTTCCAGTGGCTGGACCTCCTGAATTCGCTGATGAACAATTCCAGTGGGGATGTAGTCACCCTACTGATAGAAAACTACGTTCCAGCATCTCATCTGCAGTTCCTATTCAACGAGACTGGCATGGCCGATCGGATTTACACCCACGCCCTTGGGGAAGAGTGGCCAAGCCTAGGGGACATGGTTCTTGATGGGAAGGATCTGGTTGTTTTCTGGGAGCAATCGCAGAACGATGATTACCCGTGGTTGCATGACTTTGGCATGTTCGGTTGGACTACAAACTATGCGGAGAGTAGCAAGGAAGAGATGTCTTGCACCGTTCATCGCGGGGATGGTTCGCAACCTGTGTGGCACCTGAACAACTGGCTGTCGAGCATCTACGGCCTACCAGACCCTGTTCTCGCGAATGATGTGAATGAATACGATACCCTCCTCAATCGGTCTCTAGCATGCTGGGAAAAGATGGACGACAGGCCGACCTTCGTAGCAGTAGACTACTGGGAAGAGGGCGAAGTGACAAACGTGACAATCACGCTGAACAAGATGTCGCACTGGTCGGAAGACGTTCCAGAGCATCCCTGACTACTGGATTTCCTTTGGCCTGATTACTTCAGCGACTTCCCAAGACCCTCTAGACTCGGTTAACAGTACTGCAGTCGCGGTGGGCATCTCGTGCCATTCTCCTGAGAGTTTGTTGACAAGAATCTCAGAACCGGGATTGTGCCCCAGAACCATTGTAGTCCCATCTTGGGGGATTCCATCCAATACAAGTAACAAGTCATACACAGTGGCGTGATATATCTCAGGCCTGATTTCCGATAGCACATCCCCGAACCTGTTGGACATCCCTGAGAGCGTCTGAAGTGTCCTCTTGGAGCTGCTGACCAGTATCAGATCTGGAGACCATCCTCTGTCATTGATTGCATCTGCCATCCGTGGGGCGTCGCGAGACCCCCTCTTGTTCAGGGGGCGATCATGATCTTCTATCCCAGTCTCTTTCCAACTACTCTTCGCATGGCGCATTACAATGAGCCTTCGGGACACTCTACTCTTCCCCTTCTGTGCCGAAAGATGGATCTCTGCTCTCCTTGAATGACCTCACGCCCTCGACGAAGTCGGCGGTTTTGGATGATGCGACCATCAAAGACTGCTCGAACTGGAGTTGCGTTTCGAAGAATGTCGATGTGGATGCATCGAGTAACTGCTTCGTCCCCCTCCTGCTGTTTACCGACCATTTGCCCCACTCTCTAGCGATCTCCAATGACCTCTCTACGAGTCGGCTTTCTTCCGCTAATTCATCCACTGCGCCCACCTCCATTGCCTTCTCGCCGGACCAAACCTCTGAATTGAAGAGGAATCTCCTAGCTACCTGATTTCCAACCAGACGCGGGAGCAACCAAGTCATCCCCCCATCGGGGGAAAGACCGAGTCGGAAGAAGGCCGAGGCTAGTTTTGCATTAGGCACGCAGACACGGTAGTCAGAGGCCAATGCCAAACCGAATCCGCCACCAGCAACCGATCCGTTGATTGCACAGACGAAGACTTTCTCGGAAGTCCTCATCCTAAGCAAGAGGGGATGTAGTTTGTCGGTCATTTCCTGGACTCTGTTTCCGATATCTCCGGACTCAATTCCATTGGCGAAGTCATCGATGTTTCCTCCTGCGGAGAAGAATCGCCCTGAGCCGGTGATCACTACCGATCTGCAAGATTGGTCATCCATCAGTTCGCCTAATGCGGAAAGGAGGGCTTCGAAGTTGGCAGGGGCAAATGTGTCTGCGGAGGCATCCGGAGAAAGGGTAACCAGTGCGACCCCCTCGTCCAACATGTCGGAAGAAACTGGCATGACACTCGAGCAGGGCATGCCCTATTGAATCTGCATGAACATCATAAGATGATGCAGCCTGCGTCAAACATGCACGAGCGCCAGCACCTCTACATCGATGGATCTTGGGTAGAACCCAATGGCGAGGGAGCCATAGAAGTGGTCAATCCGGCAACTGAGAAAGTCATTGGCTCGGTCCCAATTGGAAGCGAGTCGGATGCAAATGCTGCCGTGGAAGCAGCTAGAGACGCATTCCCCAGTTGGTCGGAATCGACCATAGAAGAGAGAGCGGACTACCTCAATCGTCTTTCCTCCGCTTTGAAGGAGAGAGGGGAGGAAATGGCGGAGCTAATCACCTCTGAGGTAGGGACTCCGATAGAATACTCTCGCATGGCGATGGTCGGAACACCCAGAGTCGTCTCTAGGTCGTATGCCAAGATACTGGATGGCTTTGCATGGGAGGAGGAGGTCAGGAACTCCATAGTAGTCAAGGAGGCGATAGGAGTTGTGGCAATGATAACGCCATGGAACTTCCCTCTTCACCAGATTATCGGCAAGGTCGCCCCGGCAATAGCGGCTGGATGCACGATGGTCCTGAAGCCATCCAAAGAAGCCCCGCTGAACGCATTCGTGCTCGCTGACATCCTGGATGATATAGGCCTCCCGAATGGAGTCTTCAATCTGATATCGGGGCATGGCAGAGAAATCGGCGAGACGTTGGCAAGTCACCCTGAGGTGGACATGGTCAGCTTCACTGGATCGACTAATGCAGGCATTAGAGTATCAGAGTTGGCGGCCCCTACCGTCAAGAGGGTGACTTTGGAGCTCGGTGGAAAGAGCGCGAACATCATACTGGACGACGCCGACATACCAAGGGCTGCTTCCTCGGCTATTTACTCCTGCTTCGGGAACTCCGGGCAGGAGTGCTCAGCACTGACCAGGTTGTTGGTCCCGGAAGGTTCCAGGGAAGAGGTAGTGGATATTATCGCGAGCAAGATAGGTCGCTACACAGTTGGAGATCCGATGGAAGGGGCAAGCAAGTGCGGCCCACTGGTCTCAAAGAGGCAGCAAGAGAGCGTTTCCGGATACATCTCGAAAGGGATTGACGAGGGTGCGACATTGGTCGCAGGTGGAGAGGGGATGCCTGATGGCTTGGATGAGGGTTTCTACGTCAGGCCAACGGTCTTCGCAGATGTGACCCCTGAGATGACAGTCTTCAGAGAGGAGATCTTCGGCCCCGTCCTCTGCATCACCACATACTCGAACGAGGAGGAGGCGATCGAACTAGCCAACGACTCGGAATACGGGCTCTCCGGCGGAGTATGGTCCGGTGACGAGGAGAGGGCCATGAGGGTCGCCAGGAAATTGAGGACTGGTCAAGTCAGCATCAACGGTGGAGCGTTCAATGTCTCAGCCCCTTTCGGGGGTTACAAGAAGTCGGGACTGGGGAGAGAGCTGGGCATCCATGGAATGGAAGAGTTCCTCGAGACCAAGTCGATCCAGCGTTAGGTGATTCGATGGTCGTCCCCAGGCTCCTGATCATCGTCGGTACTAGCGGCGTCGGGAAGTCTACGATGTCCGCAAGACTCGCTTCGGAACTCAACTTCAGCAAGGTAGCCTCGACGGATACAGTGAGGGAGGCACTCAGAACGCAAATCACGCCTTCGGAAAGCCCGGCACTGCACAGATCGTCATTCGAATCTGCCGGCGGTTCGGTGGTTGAAGACTGGGGAGAAACGGTCGAAGCTGTTTCCGAGGGAGTGCGGGCAGTCATCCAGAGGGCGCTAGAGAAGAGGGGGGACCTTCTCCTAGAGGGAGTCCATTATTCGCCCAACAAGGAGGTAATCGACGAATGGCGAGATGCTGGCGGCATCGCCACCGGCGTGGTACTCTACGTCACCAGCGAAAATATGCACAGGGGGATGATCGCTAACCGAGAGAAGCACAACGGGAAGCAGGTCGATCACTACTTGGGCAACCTAGACAGGATCAGGGAGATACAGGAAGAGCTGGTTGTTTCCGGGTCCCATTCAGAATGGCTGCTAGTTGACCCAACGAAGGAAAGCGGCGCGGCGGGAATCATCACCAACAGCCTGGGTTAGTTCGGAACCTATCGTCCGACCCACTCCGCATCGGACCGTTCCAAGAATGCCCTTACACCGATTTCTTTGTCCTCGGTGTCGAACAATGCCACGAACTCCGATCGTTCCATTAGGACCCCCTCGGAGAAGGGAAGTTCCAGTGCACCTCTAACCACGCGCTTCGCGACCTTGGTCGTGTATGGGGACTTCCGGGATATCTCCTCCGCGAGGCTCATGGTCTCGGACTCGAGCTCCTCGGGAGGCACCATCCTGTTTACGAGCCCCATCCCGAGGGCGTCCTCGGCCTTCACCATCCCCCCAGAGAGAACTATCTCCATCGTCCTGCCGTATCCGATTAGCCTGCATAGCCTCTGGGTCCCGCCGCCCCCGGGTATCAGCCCTAGGTTGATCTCTGGCTGTCCGAACGTGGACCTGTCAGATGCGATGCGGATGTCACAGGATAGGGCTAGCTCGGTCCCACCCCCAAGTGCGAACCCATCAACCATAGCGATGGTTGGCTTGCAGATGTTCCATACAGCCTCCCAACCGTTGTCCTCGAAGAATGGTCGGACGTCGTCCGAGTCCTTGCCCGCGAACTCGGAGATATCGGCACCTGCTGCAAATGCCTGGGGTTTGGCCCTCTTCCCCTCCTCTGCCTCTGGAGGAGGGGCTCCTCTGATGACGACGCATCTGACGGAGTCATCCGAGTTCGCCCTGGCCGATGCCTCCTTGATGGCCCTGTGAGAATCGGCATTGAGGGCATTGAGCTTGTCGGGCCTGTTGAGGGTCCAGACCGAGATTACGCCACCCCCGGGGCTTGATCCCTCTACGACGATGTCCTCGACCGTCATCACCTCGCCTGCCATGCCTCGCCGAGCGAGGCATGTCGCTTCAACGTATCACAGACTAGTCTTCTGGACCGATTGGAGGAGGGAGGTCTGGCAGGGGCAGTGGTGGCACCGGCATCCCGGGACTAGGGGGCAATGGGGGCGAGTCGGTCCCCTGGGGTTCGCCCATTTCTTCGACGGGGGAACTTGGTCCCGTACTGGGGACGTCCAGAGAGACCCGGACCTTCAGAACTCTCTCGTCATCTATCCTGACATAAGAAACCCCTTGGGGGATTGACCGGTCTGGCTCCTCCGGCTCGTAGAAGACCGCCAGGCCATGTCCTGGGATGCTTGTGAGGGTGGAGAGGTCTTCCCCGTCCTCGACCTGAGCCCACTTTCTGGCCTGTTCGGCTACTCGCTTGGACATTTCGAGACGCCTCTCACGATGAAGCCTATCTCTGAAGACTTCCCTCCTCTCTCTCTGCTGGGCGAGGTAAAGATCGACTTCTGCTTCAGCTTGTAATTCGGGGTCTGATCTGGCGATGTGAACTCTGGCCGTACCTTCGACATCGAAGTCCGATTCTACAGTTAGAGCCGGGAGGTCCACGGGAGTGCTAGGAAGTGGTGCCGGCATTGTCTCTTGGAACGCTGGTTCGGGGTCCTCTGGTGCGTCCTTCCTACCTCTGCTCCTTCGAATCTTCGAGTCGCGGACTTCTTCCAATGACTCCTCCGAATGGACCGGGGGCGGCAATTCTATGTCTCCGAAATCTGACTCTTTTCCGGTTGAATCTGGTGCTTTCTTTGCAGACGGCATTGGCCTTCGGCCGGTGAAAAGAATCATTGAGACCATTAACAGGATTAGCACCGCACCTGCGGCCTGCATAACCAGTCCCTCCGGGACGATGAAAACGAGGTAAATTGGGATGGAGGCGATGCTCATTGCAATCAGAAGGAGCCTAGTTGCCGTAACCATTCTAGTACGGCACGGAGGACTGCATCTATTCACTTTGACGGGAGATTGACGAGTTCCGATACTGCCTTCAGTGCCCTGCCCCTGTGCGAAATGGATGATTTTTCTACAGGGGACATCTGTCCGCAGGTCCTCCCATCGCCATCTTCTGGAATGAAAATTGGATCATACCCAAAGCCCATTTCTCCGGAGATTTCCTCGGATATCTCGCCCTTGCATATCCCGGTCCCAGTAATGATTCTCCCGTCTGCGTAGACCGCTGCAACGGCTCTGAACTCAGCGACCCTTCCAGATTCTGACGACATTAGCTTCAGAATCCCATGCAATCCGATGGTTTTCTCGACGTACGATGAGTAGGGGCCTGGAAATCCCCCTAGTGAATCGATGAATAGGCCGGAATCCTCAGCAAGGATCACCGCCCCCTCTAGCTCCGTGCCCATGACCAGTGCTCTAGCTTGCTTGACCTTTGAAATTGCAACTTCCTCTATCCCTTCTGCCTGCGGCTCGATTATTTCAGGAGCCTTTCCACCAATTAGTAATGGCTCCACCTCACACCCAAATTGGGAAAGAATTGCAGATGCCTCTGAGACCTTGTGCTTGTTCCCAGTAGCAAAAAGAATGAGCATTTTTCCAAACCTATCCGTGATACCTGACCCTGCCTGCAATTTTTCGAAATCGGTCTACTACATTTTCCGCACTCTCCGAGCCATCATCGATGGTTTGAGCGGACGTGTATCCTTCGCACACCCTTTCGATGGCCCCCTCAATGTTTGAATGGCTAGCTCCGAGGCATTCCCTGAGTACCTGCAAGTCCAGACCCATGTGCTCCAATTCCGGTGATTGCCTGGACAATCCGAAGTCAATGAGGTGAAGTTTGCCGTCGTTGGCTGACATTACATTATGCGTTGTCAGGTCCCCATGGGATATGCCGATCTCATGGAGTCTCCTAATCAAACCCCCAAGTGAGAAAAGTTCGTCACCAGAACTATCTCCAGACTTGAGCAAGTCGTGAAGGGTCCTCCCTTCTATCTTGGATAGGAGCATGGAAGAGTTACGCTGGTCCAAGAACATAAGTTTCGGAGATGGAAATCCAACTGAAGACAGCCTGGAAAGTACTCTTGCCTCAACTGCCAGCCTTTGCCTAGTTAGTCTACGATCTAGATCTGGGTGCCTGTAAGATCTTGCCCGCCGAGACTTGAGGATCGCTTGCCTCCCCAACCAGGAGCCCCCCGTTACAGTCGCCTCTGCCCCCTCATGCAGCACTTTGTCGGGCTTCCACATTGGAATCCCCCCGTTCGCCATGCAAATCCGATGCCAGATGACTTGAAAGCGGTTGCACTCGGACGATTGTACGGTCGACATGGTTCTGGACATGCCCGCCGCCCCTGTTCCGAGGGTTTTCTTGGGTAATTTAGGATATTCTGAGTCAGAGATAGACAAAGAAGCAGTGAGGCTCCAGTATGCAATAAAGCAGCCAATGCGATGGAGCATGGAGGTTTGCAGATCGCTAGCCCCGCTGACTCTTGAGATCAATCGCCTTAAGGAAGAGAATGGTGTTTTCCTGATTGCACATTCGTATCAAACACCTGACATTACCTACGGGGTTGCAGACTCTGTTGCCGATAGTTATGCCCTCTCGAAGGAGGCTAGAGATGCGCCTCAACAGACAATTCTCTTCTCTAGTGTTCGATTCATGGCTGAAACTGCTAAGATAGTAAGTCCGAACAAGACCGTCCTTCACCCTTCTCCTGATGCTGGATGCTCGCTAAGTGATAGCATAGAGGCAGAAGACGTAGTCAGGTTGAGGGAGGAAAACCCCGGAGTTCCCGTTGTTTGCTACATCAATACCAGTGCCGCTGTAAAGGCCGAGTGTGACGTATGCGTAACAAGTAGCAATTATCTCAGAATTTGCGAGAGGCTGCCGGGCGACAAGTTGATCTTCGTCCCTGACAAATTCATGGGGAGGCACTTGCAGAATGCACTCGAGGGGAAGAAGGAAGTTATCCTCTATGACGGCGAATGTGAGGTTCATGCAGAGTTCACGGGACCGAAAATAAGGAACTGGAAGAAGAACATGTCAGAGAATGGGATTGATCTGAAGGTCCTAAGTCATCCCGAATGTGATTCGGAGGTTCTTGAGGAAAGTGACTTCGTAGGAAGTAGCGAGTTGTTGATGAACGAAGCAAAGCGCCTAGCCAGTATTGGAGAGAAGGATATGATGCTGATTACAGAGTGCGGTACTGCTGACAGAGTGCTAGCTGAGACGGAGGACAATCTGAACCTGATGGGTGCGTGCGTGATGTGCAAACACATGAAGAAGACCCAATTGGAGGACATCCTACAGGCACTAAGTGACCCATATCCTGAGCAGGTTGTTGAGATTCCAGAAGAGACTCTCAAGAGGGCCTCGAAAAGCCTGGATGAGATGTTTAGACTCGCTGAGTGATCTTTTCGGTACCGTATGACTGGAGCGTCCACAAGAAGATCAGTGGAATCATCGCTAGAATGGAAGCCTGGAGAAGGAGCGAGTTCCTTGGCTCAATTGTGTCGGTGAAGGAGAATAGTTGGAGTTCCTTTTCGCCTTCTTCATTGATCTCAATCCAAGCTAGCCTCTCAAACAATATCTGCGGCTCGGACTGAGAAATTTCTTCATCAAAGGTGTATTGCTTGGTTTCTCCGGAGTCCAATTCGTGGACGTAGACATCATTTTTCCTCTGGGAAGAGGTTGCGGATGAGATTACGTCATCCCTAGTGACTTGGAGAAACGCGACACGGCCATTCCCGATACTGGGGGATGAGGAATCCCAACGTGGATTGGAAATGAGAGTCTGATTGATGGAAAATGTGTCGACGAGAATTGTTCTGTTGAATGGGCCTACGTCAACAGTGGCTACGAGCCAATTAGACTCCATAACCAGATCTACGATTGTGGAATTATGGAAATCCAGGTTGGTTCCTGAGTTAATTATTGAGTCTTCTATTCGTTCCGAAGACCTAGGATCTAGTAATATCGAAATGGTGAGATCGGAGTCAATAGAGGTGATGTTCACGATTGGGCCTGAATCTGATTTCTCTGAGATTGCCACAAGAGCCCCTGATGATGCAACTACCGAAGAGTTTGCAGACAGTTGAACGGTCCTGGTTGACTTATCTGAAATATCGACTAGATGCAAGCCGCTGGATGATAGGATTGCGAGGTGACTCCCTCCCTCCGAGTCATTAGGGATCGCGATATCGACGATATCCTCATTCAAATTCTCTGTGAAAATTGGCTGAAGAAGTCCAGATTCATGATTATGCTCAAAGTAATCGATACTACGATTGTTGAAAATCACGAAACTGGTTCCAGATGAAACCACATCTGGAGGTTGCTCCCATTGCTGACCGCCTACGGTCCGATTGGTCTCCGAGGAAACGTTTCCTGCAGTTATTGACACTCCATCATCAGATTCTTCAACCCAAACAAGCCACTCTCCAGAACCGGAAGCGGATGTGGGAGAGTCAGCCTCGTCGATGGATATTTTCTGGTGTGTAACGTCCCAAAGCAAAACTGAACCTGTCAGAACAATGAGTGTCAGAATTATTGCACCGGTCTGGTTCTTTCCTGGTTCCTTGATTGGGTCAAGACTTTTTCCGAAGGAGCGGAGAGTTCGCTGAGCCGACCCTCGTGGATCCTCAAGGGTCCTAGCTAGTCTCCTAGTGAAGAGCCTCTCATCGGCGAAGCGCCAAATTGGTTCATTTGTCCTAGCTGTGGTATTTACTGCCAAGATTGCGATAATCATGCCCCCAATAATGTCCACAAACCAATGTATTCCCAAGTAAACAATTGAAATTGAGGTCAATCCTATGAAAATGATCAAGAAAATTCGGAACCTCTTCCACCTTCCATCCTCATCCCACCTATGCATTGAGAGCCAAATTGCGAAGGGCAGGCCAATGTGCAAACTGGGCATTCCATTAGTGAACGGATCAATTCTACTGAACCAATTATGGATCTCTGGAGTTAGGTCATAGGCAATCGTCTCCATACCTTCAACATAGTTGCCGGTAACCTTGACGTTCAGGAACAAGTAGAATGGTATCGCCAATATGTACACCCAGAACATGGAAAGAGAAACTCTGTCCGCCATATATCTGTCGTCGAAGTAAATTGGGTAGACGAAGGAAGCGAATGTTGCGGTCATGAATCCCATGACGTAGAAATGGGTCATGAAAACGTCCAAGAATTCGCTCCTTAGCCCTTCTTGCACCCAAAGAACCGAGTCCCCCTCGATTGCGTACACGAGGAATGTCATGTCTAGTTGGGTATTGGCCATCAAAATCCTGTCCAGGCCGTCGAGTAAATCCTTCCAAAGATAGACTGAGAAGACCACTATCATGTGTGCCCAGTATCTTCTGAACATATCAATAAAGCCGTCAGCACTTATTCTAGCATAGGGCGGTTTGAAAATTGGCATCATTGCTATGCTAATCAGGATAGCACCTGTCACCCACGTGATGTAGATGCCCGTTTCAGCAACCATTACGGCCTTGTGGAAGTGAGACTATGTCATCAAGCCAACGCAAGGATTGAGGATTAGATTATCCTTAGGGTACGCTGAGATCCCTGGTCAAGCTGCTCTAGTACATTGTTCACTATGGATTCGAAGGCTCTAGCCGTTTCTCCTTCTGGCTCGGCGATAATTCTGTGGACCCCATCGTCGCCACCTCTTACAATTCCCGGGTCGAATGGTAAAGCCCCGAGGAACGGCACCCCCATCTCTTTCGATGAGTCCTCCCCCCCTCCGGACTTGAAGACGTCTAGGGTGATTTCCCAGTTCCCCTCCTCATCGGAGTGGCAATCAATCGGAACGCCGCCAGGGCCATTTACGGAGATCTTCGATTTGGGCGTGGTTGTCCCCCTCAGAGTGTATCCCCTCATGTTCTCAACTACTCCCAGGACTGGGACAGAGATCGTCTTGGCGAAGTTTATCGATTTCCGGCTATCTAGAAGGGCAACTTCCTGGGGAGTGGTGACGATAACCACGCCATCGATCCCTGGGAGGCTCTGACTAACTGTAAGTGGCTCGTCGCTTGTACCTGGTGGGAAATCGATGATAAGAGCATCCAACTCACCCCAAGCAACGTCTCCGATAAACTGCTGAATTGCCCCGAGTTTGATCGGGCCACGCCAAATCACAGGTTTGTCGGGGTCCTCGAGCAAGAAAGCCATGGATATTACCTTCAGTCCGCTTGGACCATCAGCAGGGTGAATCTGCCCTTCCTCTACATTCAAATCTGCTTGCTCTAGGCCTAGCATCTTCGGGACATTTGGCCCTGTGATGTCGATATCCATCAGTCCGACCTTCTTTCCCATTCGAGCTAGAGAAAGTGCCAATCCAGTTGCTACGGTTGATTTCCCGACACCGCCTTTTCCCGAGAGGACCATTATTTTGTGCTTGATGTTCTCATCCATCTTGCTAATTCTCATCTTCCTCTGCATCTGTTGGTATGCCTGCTCCATCTGGACCCTCTGCTCATTGGAAGCCTCGTTATCGGTGGGATCGGTAGGAGGGGCACCGGCATTATGGTGGGAAACTGGAGAGTTCGACATATCACTCCGTTTGGTGGGATATTATTGAAACCTATTCTGGGTGAATTCCCCTATTGACAGTGTTTTCAATTGGTTAATTAGTGACCCTTCCGTATCGTATTTCGTGCGTCTCTTATTCGTTTGCGTGGGAAATACCTGTAGAAGCCAAATGGCTGAGGCAATAGCTAGGGACATGGGGCATGAGGCTGCTTCGGCTGGGACTCATGCACCAGAATCGGGAGTAGTGGCCAAATATGCAATTGAAGTTCTAGAGGAGATTGGGGTTGATTCATCTGAACTCAGTCCGAAAAATATCGAATCGGTATACCCCGGGGATTATGATTCCATAATCAGCATGGGATGTGGGGTTAGTTGCCCCTCCGTGCCAATAGACGATGATTGGGGCCTTGAGGACCCTCATGGTGGGGAAATAGTGGTCTACAGAAAAACTCGGGACAAGATAAGAGAACTTGTCGCGAGCCTGGTCGAGAATTATACCGACGCGTAGAAAAGCCAATCTGGTTTGCAAAAGGGTGCGCGAGTGTAGTGTAGCGGTTATCACCCCACGTTGCCAACGTGGGAACCCGGGTTCAAATCCCGGCACTCGCACCAACATTACTCGAGTTCGGAATTCCTGACGATTTGCACGAAAACTACAACTCCAATTGACAATAGCAAGAACATCGACCCTATGACTAACTCAGTTGAGTAATCAGAGAGGAATGACGTCTGGGTCGATCCCGAGTCGGACTTGATTATGGAGACATTGTGCAATTGTTCGGACGGGTGAGTCGTGGACAGGAAAACATCTGTTGCTCTGATGAATAAAGTGATTTCACCTTCGCTCAATGATGATCTAGCAGAGAATGAGAGGGAGAAGATTCCATCTTGGGGGACTCTATCGGGGCCCTTTCCGTCGTCAACCAATAGCAGCCACTCTTCTGATTGTCCTATTGGGGCCAAACGACCCATCTTTGCTTGGACTGAAGAGATCCCATCGTAATCGTGAATCGAAACTTCCATTGTGTAATTCTCTTGGCCGCCAGAAATCAGGGAAGTGACCTTTTCAACCTCATATCCATCATTGAGGAAAGTGAGATTGGAGATTGTGGGTGGTTGATTGCCGATTAGGACCTTGTCGGCCTGCCGACCTGCAATGCTGGAGTAAACGCCCCCGATTTGAGTCGTCGAAATAGATGCCCCGGAATTGTCTTCTAGAAGAATCGGGATATTTTGCCTCCCGGGGGACATACTTGGTGGGACTTGGAATATGCCTGACCAAGTTTCGATACTAGAAGTCTGTTTTTCACCTGCAATCTGCCATTCCCAGTCCTCGTTTCCGATATTGCTCAATTGAACTAGGCCCCCTCCAATTGACTGCAAGTTTACCGCTACTGACTTGATTCCATGTCCGTCGTATGCCCCTATTGTGACTTCGACCGTCTCGCCCCGGAATGTGCTTTCGGGGTTGAATTCTAGGTGAATTACTCGAGGGGGCGCGTTTGCAATCTGAATACTGGAGTTCTGCTGGACCGTCACCCAGTAGTCCTCCATGATTACTGAGATTGGTAGTTCCCCACTCTGGAGTCCATTGTGCACGATTCTGACTGTCCAGACATCGTCATGGATCACCTGGTCCCCTTGGAGTCCGGAGTCGGAAAGATCGACAACACCTAGGCCGATTGAGGAGAGATCGACGCTGACTGATTTGATGTCCGTGTCAGCGTCATTCACGAATACTTCGAGATGCGCAACGCCGCCCTCTGTCGATAGGGATGTCTCGCGGAACCTTATCGAGGATCCTGGCTCGTCCGATATTGAGGGTGGGGTGTTCTCATCGAATGTTACAATCGATGGGGAAAGGATCCTATCCATTCTCTGGTTCTCGATTAGTGATACTTCAGAGTCTTCTCCGATTTCAATTCTTACTATCCTACTAACTTCGTTAAGGAGTCCAGATAGTGGACCCTCGTTGATTATGCTGCCGTTTGCAGTGCTCATGTCTCCGAAGGAGCCACTCCATTCGGCGATCGAAACGAGGTGACTGTCGACTGAGTCTGTGCTGCTCCCATGGACTGTCACGTCCAAAACCATCCCCGGGTTCCCAATTAGCGGGAAAGTGTCGCCGATGGTCAAAATCTGGGGGCACACCCCTGTCTCCCTGGAGATGTGGGTGGAGAAAATCGAACTAGCTTCTGGAGGCTCTGGATTCCTAATTATCGGGGAGTTCCCAGGGTATTCATCCTCGGTGGAACCATTGTCCTCGACGAATGTGTAGCGAATTGTTCGGTTGATCCAGTCGTCCTGGGGGACAATGTATTCGTACGTTAGATTGTGTTCTGCTCCCCATTCCTGGTCGATTGGTCCGAAGGGAGTGGCGGAGACGTTGAACCAAAACTCATTCCTGATCTTGTCTGCCTCAAAGGGCATCCCAGTAGCGTTCTCGTAGACTCCTGACTCAACAATCTGGCGCACTAGACCGAATGTCCCCTCGGCATCGCCATCATACGTCCCATCCACAATAATGGTGTCAGAGACGGTCTCCCCGCCCTCTGATTGAAAGTGAATCATCGGTATTGTTCCATTAACTTCGATGTATGGAGAATCCTCCGATGCGATGAAATCGAACTGCCCGCTTCCAAAAACTCTCGAGTACTGATCAGTCCTTACGCCCTCTTCCCATTTCTCTCGGAAGATTAGTTCATCTAATTCGAAAGAGAAGAACTCGCCCACTGCGGAAATCCTAGCAGAGGCATTTGCCTCTACCTGGATATCCTGCAATCTACGGAACCCATCTTCGTCCCACGTCTCGAAATAAAGCAAGAATACCTCTCCGTAAACCCCTCCTGAGCTATCATTGGCCCCTCCATCGATAGAGATCCACCCATCTCCTTCAAACATCATCCTCTCAGTGACTTTGCCATCTTGGTAAGACCTCAGAACATATGCATCGTTTACTTCTGCGTTGATCAATGCCCCTCCTCCTTCGCCCGTGTTGATCTCTAGCTCCCCCGAGCCCGTCATCTCGAAGTCCTGGCTCATCAACTCAGTTCCATCATATGTCTCATTGAGCCAAATCCTGTCCAGCACCAAGTCAATGGCTGCTCCTTCGGAACCATTTGACATGTCCAACAACAGGGTCCCATTTCCGAGTTCGTTTGACTCCAGAATGCTTCCTGTTCTCTTTTGCCAGCCCCTCCCATCGAAGGTGATTCCTTGTTCATTCTCCATTCCGGATAAAGACCATTGAGTCTCTCTAGTGACCTCGTGATCAGATATCGGTTGGTTCCAATTTGTGATATTTAGTACACGACTACACGAAGACTCTGAGGTTTCAACGAGAATCGAGATGGAGTCCTCGAATCGAGGTTCTTCTTCTAGAATTATGTCTATTTCGCCACCAGCAACATAGATCGAGGTGTTTGCCGAAGAAATCTCAGAGCCACCCCTGAAGTGATGAATGGTGGTGTTAACATCGGTAGGCGAGGAGCCGTTGGTGAATGGTGGATCAAAAACCACCCTATACCTATGGATCAGAGAGATCTCCGATTCGCCGTCTTCGGCCCAATTCCACTGTTGGCCCCAGTCTGCAATAATCTCGCAACTGTTTGTCTGACCATCTTGAGTCGAGGCGATAGATGAGGGGGCGTAAGAGGATAGCATGGAAAGGACGACTAAGGCGGCCAATACCCTATTCATATGCGACTCCTACCCCGGGGGCATTTCAAACAATTCCCGACATGCTGACTGGAAAAACTAGAACAGTGGTTCCTCGTAGTCATCGTCGACCCCAGACCTCTCCCTCCATAGGCCAGCTGGCATGCCATCGTAGATGTGTGCGTAGGGGTCTTCGTCGCCCTTGTCCTTCTCGTTCTGAAGTGCCAAATTAGCGAAGTTCTCAGCGTTAGGTTTGAATTTCCAGTAGTGGATCCTCCATTCCCGGCCATCCCATAAAGTGGTCTCTTCGGATTCGGTTGTAAGCAAGTCATAGTCCTGCAACTGGTAGAACATGTTCCTGTCCGTTGGTTCCAGTGCGTTGTCAATAATCCTGTTCGAGAAACCAAAGAAACCCAAAGCGTGCTCGGCGATAGACTCTGCGACATGGGTCTCCATGCTGGTATCCACCTTACTCTTGATTGCTTGAGTCAGTTGCGCCAAGGTCAGTCCCATCTTCCCACCGGGCCACGTTAGGGGACGAGGTTATTTCAAACATCTTGCTAATTGCTCTGATTATCATCCTCGGACGCCCGAAGCGATTAATCTTGACGCACTCCTCGAACCTACATGGAAGAGTCCGATTCTACCACTTTTCTCGGTCTCAAGGAATCTGATTCTGGACCATGGGACATCGCTGTTTTGCAAATTCCTCTAGAAATGACTTCCAGTTATGGGGAAGGCACCAGGCATGGTCCCTTGGCATGTGTCGAGGCCAGCTCGCAAGTAGAGTTACACGACCCAATTCTGACAAGTGAGTTACCTTGCGGAGCGGAGATTCACACCGCGGAACCATGGTCTTCAGATGCCCCGAGTCTGAGGGAACAGTTGGACTCGATTGGGGAGTACGTCAAACCATGGATAGTTGGGGGCCAATTCCCATTGATTCTTGGTGGGGAACATGGAATTCTCCTCCCAATAGTGGAGTCGCTATCGAGCCACCATGAGATTTCTGAACTCTCGGATCTTACGATTGTTCAAATCGATGCGCATGCGGATCTAAGAGACCAACTGAATGGTGAGCGTTTCTCACATGGGACCGTGATTCGCAGGGCTCTTGATCTTGGAGTGGGGAAGGTGATCCAGATTGGCGTTAGGGCTTTCAGCGAGGAGGAGGAAGCGCTGATGAGCATGGATGATAGGATCGAGACGTGGTTTGCCAAGGACTTGCTAGCCGTCTCAGGAGGTCATCTGAAATGGGACAGTTTGATTAGTAGAATCGGGGATATTTCGGGACCTGTTTGGATCACGTTCGATGTTGATGGATTGGATGGTTCATTGGTCCCGTCTACAGGGACGCCCGTACCCGGTGGTTTGAGCCATTGGGGGTCTGTGGAAATAATCGAGAAGATCTTCTCATCGGAAAAATGCAGCGTCATAGGAGCGGATGTGAATGAGATAGTCCCGGGTTCTGATGGGCCTCTAACACAGTTCAGTGCCGCTCTGATAGCGACTAAGATCCTAGCCTGCCACATAGCGAAATCCTAGGGCTTGGGGAAAATGATTGTACGTCATGGCCCGCCTAGCGGCGCTATGCGCCGCTGGTTCGCACTCATCGTATTTTCCACATTGGCGGCGTCATTAGCCAGTCCTGCTGTATCTGCTCAGATTAGCCAGCCAGACATCATCCAGGAACACTGGTATCATTCCTATGCAACACTGACATTGGATGTCAATGCATGGGAGGATGATTATCCTGAGATCGTCAAACTGCTAGTTGTAGGACAAACAGAAATGGGCAGAAATCTCTGGATGTTACAGATTTCTGATTGGAGTCAGGAAACCAAACCGGATGGAACGGCCAAAGAGGTGGTTTACATCGATGGTGGACACCATGGGAACGAGCATCTGGGGACTGAGCTAGCTTTCCTGGTTGCAGAGCATTACATCGAGGGATGGGCGGATGGTGAGCAAGCGGTACTAGACGTCTTGGCGACAACGGAATTGCATATCCTCATCATGCTGAACGCCGACGGCAATGACTTTGATACGAGGTGGAACATCAACCAAGTTGATCTGAATAGGAACTACGACCACTACTGGAATACTTGCCCGACGACACAGCCGGGGAGTGCGGCATTCAGTGAGTCGGAAACCCTTGCGAATTCTGAATACATGAACGAGGTAGTGCCTCATGCGGACCTGTATATCACAATGCACACAGGAGTTTGGATCATGCTCTACCCCTGGGGGAAATGGCCCGAACAGCCTTCAGACTGGGAGATGTATCACTCAATCCGTGATGAGGTCAATTCCAATATCTCCGAGATACCAATTCGGAATGCAAATCAAGGCCTGTACCCGAATTGTGGGACTAGTCGAGATTATGGCTACGGGGTGATGGGCTTCCCAACATTCACCTTCGAGACTGATGATGAGCAATTCCTTCTGGGATCGGTGGAAGCAATCTCAGACAGGTTGGGGGAGGAGCTAGATGTGATGGAGTATCTTATCGAGAATGTTTGGTACTGGCGTGCCCGTTTACATGTTTCTTCGTTGGATGTTAGGCCGGGCGATTCAGTAACTATGTCAGTGGATAACCTGGGTCAAGCGACGACTCAGAATGCATCACTTCACTACGAGACTTCGGATGGGGATGTTCTCTGGCATTCCGATGTTCGCTTCGCAGTCAATGCGAGCAACTCCACGACCGTGACCTTCGATGCCTCGAATCTTACGCTGTCAGAGGATGGCGGATTCGTTCTGCACTACCAGAAGAGGGTCATCGACTCGTCCATGTGGGTCAGTGAAGAGGTACCGAATGGAATCGTTGCAACCAAGGCCCAGAGTAGCTCGGGAGGAGTTTTCTCGGGAAATATTGGACTAATCTTCCTAACCACTGTAATACTTCTGTCGGGAATCGCGGCTTGGCTTGGAAAGGAAGAGTCGGAAGTGGCCGAAGACTCTAGCGAATCTGAATTCTCCTCAATGCTGTACATTGACGATGATGATCGAATCTTCGATACTCGAGCAAGCATACGGGATCTCTTCCACCGACCTTCATTCCACGAGCCCGTGGTCGACGGCGTACGTGCCCTAGCAGTCCTATGGGTTCTGCTATTCCATGCATGGTTCTTCCAGAATCCCAAGTGGACCAACGGCCATGAGATTCCATTGTACGAGTCCGTGTTTGAGAATCCGATGTTTCTCTGGCTCGTTCAGGGCGGGCTCGGAGTGGACATGTTCTTCGTCATCAGCGGTTTCCTAATTGGTGCTATCCTTCTGAAGGAAATCAATAGATCAGATGGACTGAATTTACGTCGCTTCTACGCAAGAAGGTTCCTTCGTCTTGTGCCGGTTTATGTTGTCGCAATGATGGCTGCGGTTTACTTCTTAGATGGGAATAACGCCGAGAATGCTTGGGCGAATCTACTGTACGTCAACAACTTCCTTTCCATCGATGATCAGTTCATGGGGTGGTGCTGGTCACTTGCGATTGAAGAGCAGTTCTACCTGGTTGCTCCGTTTTTCCTACTATTGATGCGAAAATCCGAGAGTTTCCTGCAATGGAGTATCGCGTTGTTGGTCTTCGGCTGGGTCCTGCGAATCTTCGCTTTGGAATACCATGATCTGCCAACTCTGTGGGACTTTAGGGATCTAGGTTCTGAAGCTTGGGTTGGGAGGTTCGACCACACCTACGACAATTTCTACACCAGATATGGCGGTTTGCTCATTGGCATCATTGCAGCATGGATTCATGTCAATCGTAGAGAAGAGGTTGAAGATTACTTCAACAGCAGAAAATTGGCTCCGCTGCTGATTTCATTTGGCGCTTTACTAGTCTTCCTCTTCGCCACCTTCTTGGAACAACGGCACCTGGTGGATTCTTCCTATTCTGTTCGATTAGCCTGGTATGCGATAGAGAAGGATCTGTTTGCAGTTAGCCTTGCTGTACTGATCATGTGCGCCCTACACTCAAAGGACTCAATTGCAGGATCACTACGTGGATTACTCTCATCAAAGGTATTGTATCCCATCGCTCAACTGTCCTATTCCGCATATCTGATGCATGAGATGGTGATGATCTGGCTGTTCCCGATTTCGAGTGAGTTCTTCATCGGTGAAATTGGCTTGGAACCCAATGCCGTGTTCGTAGTAAACTCCGTTACATCAATCATACTAACGCTAGTCTCTGCTGCTATCCTATATGTGACGGTCGAACGTCCTTGTATGCGCTTCCGAAAGCACCCATTCATGGCTCGAATTGATGGGACTGCAGGGCTGGTCGGAGGCACCGGGCCGAAGAAGCGTTCTTCGACGGGCGTCGTTGAGGCGGAAATTGTGACCTCATGAAAATTGACGCCCCGCAACATTAGATTGTGAAAGAAACGCACGTTAATCCGCTGATTTAGTAATTGGAGAATGTTAAATGTGACTCTAAAGTCAGTTTTTCAATGATATTCTTTGTATATTAGTACCAAATCTGAGGCTTCGGCGATAAGATGAATTGGTCCAATAGTGAATTCGATGAAACCCGAGAACAACTGCTGATACCCCTCTTCGAGGGAGTGTCGAGAGCACCCAACAATGCACTGTCGGGCCTCAGCAGGAGCCAGCGAAACCTAGTCAAGGAGGCTATAGCATCTGACGAGTTCGAAGGCAAGAAGGGGCAGAGGATGGTCGTCTGGACCCCAGGTTGCAGAGTCATGCTAATTGGGATGGGGGAGAAAGATGGCCTTGGCCACCGTATTACCCGCAACACCGGGGCTAGGGCCATGGCATCCCTGTCCAAGAAGAAAGGTATCTCGGTGAGTGTCAGATTCACCTCGGGATGGACCGGTGAGAGAATGTTGGACTTCGCAGAGGGAATGATGCTGAGGGATTACGAGTTCCTAGAGCATCAAGAAATCGATGACAAGCACATATCAGAACCATGGGCGATTGACTTCCAAGCCAGCCCTAGACATCAGCAGGTGCTTGTCGAGGGGCTTTCCCAAATCAACTCAGTAGTCGGAGGCGTTCACATGGCACGTGACCTGGGCAATGAGCCTGCCAACGTGCTGTACCCAATGGAGTATGCTCGCAGGGCTGAAGAATGGGCGGCGGACAAGAATAATGTCACAGTGGAAGTGTATGACTGGGACAAGTTGCAGGAGATTGGGATGGGGGGTCTGATCAATGTAGGCAAGGGAAGCGACCGGAAGCCTTGCATGGTTCTTTTCACACTAAACCCCGAAGCAGATGAAGGAGTCCGGAGACCTTGCATTGTAGGCAAGGGGATTACCTTCGACACTGGGGGCATCTCGATCAAGCCGACTGGCGGAATGTGGGACATGAAGTACGATATGTGTGGAGCTGCCACTGTGTTCGGTTTGATGGATGCCCTGCACTCCACAGGTTTTTCCAAGAGAGTGAATGGGATTGCCTGCCTTGCAGAGAACATGCCTGGTTCTGGGGCCTATCGACCAGGAGACGTGTTCAAGACTTACTCTGGGAAAACGGTGGAGGTGTTCAGCACTGATGCCGAGGGGAGGAACGTGCTTTCCGACGGGCTATGGAAGGCTGGTGAGTTGGACCCGGAGTACATCGTGGACCTGGCGACACTGACTGGTGCCGTGGTGACTGCTCTTGGGAATCAGATTTCTGGGATGTGGGCTAACGAAGAGGGAATTGCCAAGAGGGTCAAGGCGGCTGCGAGAAGGAGTGGCGAGCCTGTCTGGAGGATGCCCCTAAATTCTCAGTTCCGCAAGTACATGACCAATTCTGCTTTTGCGGATATCAGGAATGGGTCAATAGGCGGCCGTGCGGGTTCCTCGAACTCGGCTGCCTCGTTCTTGGAGTTCTTCGTGCCTCACAGGGGGTTCGACGAAGAGTCTGAGAAGATTCCATGGGTCCACTTGGACATCGCGGGTACTGCTTGGGGCCCCGGTGCTAAGGCTCGCTCCGAGGGTTTCAACCCCCTCTTCGAGTACGGAACCTCTGGAGTCCACGTTAGGACCCTTCATAGGCTAATAACCGAAGACTGATCAGTCTTGTTCCTCTTCATCGGAGTCCACGACTTCGAAGTCAGCGTCCACGACTCCGTCGTCTTCGCCGTCCCCCTTTTCCTCTGCCATCTCAGCAGCTGCTGCCTCGTAGAGCTTTGTGGATATGGCATGCATTGATTGCTCCAGTTCCGACATCTTCGTCTGAATTGCGGCCTCGTCTATGTCCTCCAATGGTATTGGTGTTTCATCCTTGACAATCAGTGACTCGAGCTCATCCAGCTTCTCTAGGACTGGCTTGGTATCCTCATCAGAGAGCTTTTCCTCGTTTTCCTCGATCATCTTCCTCGTCTGATAAACAACGCTATCCGCTGAGTTTCTCATCTCGACCTTTGCCTTTCTCCTCTTGTCCTCGTCGGCGAACTTCTCAGCATCCTCGATCTTCTGCTTTATCTCATCCTCCGAGAGGGATGTCTGGCTCTCTATCTTGATCGACTGCTCCGTCCCCGTTCCGAGATCCTTGGCGGAGACGTTGACGATTCCGTTCGCATCGATATCGAACGTAACCTCGATCTGGGGGATTCCTCGTGGAGCTGATGGGATTCCCATCAGGTGGAATCGACCAAGAGTGATGTTGTCCTTTGAGAACTCTCGCTCCCCCTGCAAGACGTGTATCTCCACGGCTGGCTGGTTGTCTGCAGCGGTGGAGAATGTCTCAGACCTTCTCGAGGGGATTGTCGTATTCCTCTCAATCATGGTAGTAGTTACTCCACCAAGCGTCTCAATGCCCAAGGTAAGCGGAGTCACGTCAAGCAAGAGGACGTCGGTAACTCCCTCGTCACCAACAATAATGCCCGCCTGTAGGGCAGCCCCCATTGCGACTGCCTCATCTGGATTGATTCCCTTGAAAGGAGCCTTGCCGACCTCCTTCTCAATTGCCTGCTGCACTGCTGGACCTCTGGTCGAACCGCCGACTAGCAATACCTTGTCCACGTCTCCCTTCTTTATTCCTGCATCCTTCATAGCCTGGCGGGTTGGGGACATCGTCCTCTCGACTAAGGAAGATGTGAGCTTCTCGAACTTCGAGCGAGATAGCGACATGTCGAGATGCTCTGGCTGGCCGTCATTCATTGTGATGAATGGGAGGTTTATCTGAGTGGAGGGAGTTCCAGAAAGCTCGATCTTGGCCTTCTCTGCTGCTTCACGAATCCTGCTCATGGCCTGTAGATCCTTCTCCAGGTCTATTCCTGTTGACTTCTTGAACTCGGAAACTATCCACTCCATTACAGCCTCATCGAAATCGTCACCACCGAGTCTGTTATCGCCGCTAGTTGCCTTTACCTCAATCTGTGGCTGACCATCGACCTGGTAAATCTCCAGAATGGACACATCGAATGTCCCTCCGCCTAGATCGTAGACGAGGACTGTCTGATCCTCCTCCTTGTCGACACCATAGGCCAGTGCTGCGGCAGTGGGTTCGTTGATTATCCTTAGAACCTCAAGTCCTGCAATCCTTCCTGCGTCCTTGGTTGCTTTCCTCTGGGAATCGGAGAAGTATGCTGGACAGGTCACTACTGCTTGCTTGACCTCTGTACCCAGATATTCTTCAGCGTCTGCCTTTAGCTTCTGGAGGACAAAGGCTGAAATCTCCTGAGGAGAATATTCGTCATCGCCTATTTCCTTTGTCCAGTCCGTGCCCATTTCCCTCTTCACTGAGATGATCGTTCTTTCTGAGTTGGTGACCGCCTGCCTCTTGGCGGTGACTCCAACCAGACGTTCTCCCTCCTTGGTGAAGGCAACTACACTGGGGGTAGTCCGAGACCCCTCTGAGTTGGGTATTACTACCGCTTTGCCTCCTTCAATTGTAGCTACACAGCTGTTTGTCGTTCCTAGGTCAATTCCTATTACTGCAGATCCCATTTTCATTTCTCCTGTTTTGTTCCAAACTACTTCAGTTCGAATGTGATGTCGAGGATGCCATTGTTAATCTCCCAATTGGCGACCTCTGATGATGCGTTTGGGAGTACGAATGTTCTGAATGGCCTAATCTGGTTGGTTCTGAGCAATTGCAGAACTACGCCTTCGCCTGTAAGGCTCAGCTCAAGATTTTCGGAGGAAATGTCATCGAACTTTGATACGTCGATTGTCACGAACATCTGGTCATTGTTGACGTACACGTCCTCCTCTGGGATCGAGTCGTCTTTCGGCTCATGCTGACTTTCGTCAACATCGACTCTTACTTCAGAAACAGCGGGCTTGATGTGAATGTCGACTCCCATCTTCTTCAGAAAATCGCCAAGTCCCTGGGGGCCGCTAATCATAGATTCGAAGTTCTTCATGAACTCCTCGGGATCGGAGTTTAGCCCGAGTTTGACTTCATTCATCGAGACCTTTTCGGGATCGATCCCCATTTCTTCGAATTGGCTTCTTACTTGCTCAATCATAGATTTCAGAGTATCTATGTCGACCGGCATTCCCATTTGTTCGAACATTCTGGCCATTTCTTCAATGGCTTCTTCATCGAAATTGTCCCAATTATTTCCAGCCATAGTATCACTAATCAACCTCTAGTTGTATAGTGGGAAAGATGGGTGGTATTTGAATGGAACGGATATCTTCCGAGAAGATTGGGTCAGATACCGTATGAGCGTATTGAAAACAGAGGCTTGATTGGAGGAACTCAGATGGTCGAGTCTGATCACGATGTGGCTCTGGAAGACACGGACAGAATTCATGGGAGGACTGCCCTGGTCAACAATGTCAAGGCCGCCTCTTCACTCGCCGGAGCGATTCGCTCAACCCTAGGTCCGAAGGGCCTGGACAAAATGCTCGTTGACGGGAGTGGGGCTGCTTTGGTAACTAACGATGGCGTTACCGTACTTGAGGAGGCAAACGTGGAACACCCGACTGCTAGGATGCTTATCGATGCATCATCATCCCAGGATCGAGCTGCACGGGATGGAACCACGACGACTGTTCTGCTTGTTGCAGAGATGCTGCAGAACGCACTGGAACTGGTGCGGATGGGAGTGCATCCTTCGATAATCGTAAACGGTTACTCAATAGCCCTAGAGGAGTCCATCAATGAGATTGGAAGGGTTTCGAGGAAATCGGATGATGAGCAGAAATCTCAGGTGGTGAGTACTTCCCTCCAAGGAAAGGGAGACTCTTCTGTATGCAGCCTAATTGCAAGCCTAGCAGTGGAGGCGGCGGACAGGCTAGTTGATTTGGAGGGAGGGGACGATTTGGAAAGGACGGTGGTGAAGCGCCTTCAGATTAGGGAAGGGAGCGTCATGGACTCATCCTTAGTCAATGGCCTGATGTTGCTAAAGTCGAGAGTCGATGCAACTAGTCCGGAGAACTCTGAAGGAGGGGTAGTTGCAATAATTGATGGGGGGCTGGAAAATGCCAAACTGGAGACCGATGCCTCAATCGAGGTCAGTAGCCTTGGAATTCTACAGGAGTTCCACGAAAGAACCAGAGAGAATATGAAAAAACAAGTTTCTCACCTCTCATCCCTAGGTGTTGACCTCCTGGTAGTTAGAGACGGAATCTCTGACGAAGCGATATCTCAACTTACAAAGGCGGGGATTGTGGCATATCGAAGATTCGAAAGGGGCGACATGGATCTATTGTCAAGAGTGACTGGAGCCAGGGCAGCAAGAAGCGTTAGCGGTTTGAAGGAGGAGGATCTGGGCACTTATTCGAAGAGGGTCGAGGAAAGAGTTGCGGATGTAAAGAACACCCTGGTAGAAGGGAGTGGAGGGGGAATGACTCTGGTGGTAAGGGGCTCCTCTCCAGCAGTAAGGGAAGAAGCAATCAGGATCTTTGACGATGCAATTGGAGTGGCACATCGCCTGAACAGCAAGCCTGGAGTCCTGCCCGGGGGAGGTGCAATACAGTCCCATCTAGCGAGGCATCTGAGGGCATTCTCTCAGACGCAGTCAGGAAGGGAGCAACTTGCGATAGACGCATATGCTTCGGCGCTCGAGTCGATTCCCAGGATACTTGCTGAAAATGCCGGTAGAGACCCGGTAGAGGTTATTCTCTCCCTATCAGCAGATCAGAAGAAGTCCGGTGCTTGGATTGGTTTCGACCTACAAAGCGGAGAGAATTGTGACATGGGGGAAATGGGCATCTTGGATACGGAGTTCGTAGTAAAGCACGCTCTTTCAGGTGCAACCGAAGCGGCGATCGGAGTCCTTAGGATTGACGATGTGCTCTGGGCTAGGACAGATCCTAGTACCCCTGAGTGGGAAGGCGAAGACGAGATCTAGTGGCTGGAAATTCCCCTGAGCATCTCATCAACTAGTGACATGAGGTCATACTTAGGCGTCCAACCCCACTCCTCCTCGGCGAGGGAACCGTCGATTGAGTCTGGCCAAGAATCTGCGTATTCCTGCCTAACATCGGGGACGAAGTCGCAGGTGAAGCCATCGACCCTTTCGGATATTGCATCAACTAGCTCTTGTGCTGAGAAAGAAAGGCAGGGGATGTTGTAACCTGCACGAGAGACCCCGAGATCGTCTTCGCTGGAGTCCATCAGAGAGAGCGTGGCATTGATTGCATCATCCATGTAAAGCATCGGAAGTCGAGTGTCTGGACGGACAAAACACTGGTAATGGCCTTCGTTAAGTGCTGCGTGGAATATCTCCACGGCGTAGTCAGTAGTGCCGCCACCAGCAGGCGCCTTGTAGGAAATCAGGCCCGGATAACGAATGCCACGGGTGTCAACATTGAATCGAGCCAAGTATTCACGAGCCAAGGCCTCCCCTGTTACCTTGGTCTCGCCATAAACCGTGGTCGGATTGAGTGGCGTGTCCTGGGTAGCGTGCCTAGGGGAGTCTGGGCCGAAAACGGCTATTGACGAAGGAGAGTAGACCCTCAGATTGCACTCCTTGGCTACCTCGAGGACTGAGATTGTTCCACCTACGTTGATCCTTCGGCACAAATCTGGATCGCGCTCTCCGACTGCAGAGAGGAGTGCGGCGAGATGGAAAATGGTGCCAACCCCCTCGTTCCGGCATACCCTAGAAATGCCGTCCGTGTCTAGCACATCTAGGATCACGAATGGACCTCCCTCCACTGATGTGTGACCTTCTAACTCCCTGATGTCAGAGGCGATTACGGAGTCGCTTCCGTGTCTTTCGCGCAGCGCCTGTACCAAGTCAGTCCCTATCTGGCCCAGCGCCCCGGTGACGAGTACCTTGTCTCCGGCGGTGCCCGACATGTCCAACCGTAATTCTGACGCTACTTGAAATTAAAGAAAAGGCAAACAGGTTTTTTTGGCCAATGTTGATAGGGGATGGGCGACTGATTCTGACCCCGTTGATGATATGAAGTATGTCGTAGTGACGGGTGGAGTTCTCTCCGGATTAGGTAAAGGAGTGACAGCAAGTAGCATCGGTGTTCTCCTCAAAAGCGCAGGACTGAGAGTAACTGCAGTGAAAATTGATCCGTACTTAAACGTCGATGCCGGGACTATGAGTCCATTTGAACACGGAGAGGTATTCGTACTGGATGATGGTGGGGAAGTAGATCTAGACCTAGGGAACTACGAGAGATTCCTTGATGTGAGCCTCACAAGGGAGAATAACATCACCACAGGAAAGGTGTATGAGAACGTAATTCAGAAGGAGAGGAGGGGTGACTACCTGGGCAAGACAGTTCAGGTCATCCCACACATCACCAATGAAATCCAGGACTGGATTGAGAGGGTGGCCCACATCCCTAGTGACGGCAATGGCAAGGAGCCGGATGCTTGCGTAATTGAGCTGGGTGGTACGGTGGGGGACATCGAAAGTGCACCCTTCGTCGAGGCTTTGAGGCAGTTCCAATTCAGGGTTGGGCAAGAGAACGTTTGCTTCGTTCACGTCAGTCTGATTCCGGTAATGGGCCCAGTCGGAGAGCAGAAGACAAAGCCGACTCAGCACACCGTGAAGGAACTCAGGGGATTGGGGATAAATCCGCATATGCTAGTTTGCAGGTCAAAGAGCCCATTGATTGACGACACACGTCAGAAGCTCTCGGCATTCTGTCACGTCCCCCCAGAAGCAGTCGTCTCGGCGCATGATGTTTCGAATATCTACCAAGTCCCGATAATGATGGAGACTCAGGGCGTTACAAAGATGCTTGCTGAGAGATTTGGCTTCAAACTCTCGGCGAATAGGAAGTTGCTCGAAGACTGGAAGAAGTTGGCTGATCACGTGGACTCTCTGGAGGATGCGGAGGAGGTCCACATAGCAGTTGCAGGGAAGTACACCGATCTCTCAGACTCCTACCTAAGCGTAATCAAGGCCCTTCAGCACGCATCTTTCAAGGTTGACAGGAAGCTGGTAATTGATTGGATTGAGTCATCTGTGCTAGATGATGATGCGAAGAAGTCGGATCGGGAATCGCATGACAAGGCATGGGCACTACTCAAGGAGGCAGATGGGATCCTAGTTCCTGGTGGGTTTGGCATCAGAGGGATAGAGGGGAAGATAAAGGCGGCCGAGTATGCAAGGGAGAATGGCATCCCATATCTCGGAGTTTGCTTGGGGCTGCAAGTTGCAACGATAGAGTTCTGCAGGAACGTACTGGGCCTAGAAGGGGCCAATTCCGCAGAATTCGAGGAGGATGCCCCTCACTCGGCTGTTGTATTCATGCCTGAGATATCAAAGACGCATATGGGCGGAACTATGAGGCTGGGGACTAAGCCAACCCCATTCCTGGTGGACGATTGCAAAATCAAGCGGCTTTACGGAGGGGTGGGGCATGTCGATGAGAGGCACAGGCACCGGTACGAGGTTAATCCTGAGCTGATCAAAGAAATCGAAGACTCCGGGCTCGTTTTTGTGGGCAAGGACGAGACGGGAGAGAGATGCGAGATCATGGAGCTAGAAGGGCATCCGTATTTTGTCGGCACGCAGTACCATCCAGAATTCAAGTCTAGGCCGGATCGACCAAGCCCGCCATTCCTGGGACTTCTGATGGCAGCTTCGGGGATGGATGTCTAGTCGACCGACACAGGCAGTATCCTGGTCGTCCTATATCCCTGTAGCACCTTCATGTACCTCTTGGATGCGAATTCTTGATCCAGGGATTCGTCCCCCGTCTCAATCCTCAGTGCTCTGACTGTGAGGAGTTTCGCCGGGGTAACGACCCCGAGGATGTTTTCTATCCCGATGGATCTTAGAACTGCTGGGGAAAGTTGCAGATTTCCCCTGCCAATCAGGAAACCCTGCCCCCCCATAGGGGAAAGGAGGAGGGTGACCGGGCCATCGTGAGAATCTAGGATCTCGATAATCCCAGATTCTGAGAGGTCGGTCCCAACTTGCTCCCCCCCGATTGTTGCATCTATCCCAAGTGTCGTCAATTCAAATCCAATTTTGGAGCCTATCTCCCGGAGTGTCCCCCCGGAACCCCATATCACCAGTCGGCCTTGTTCTGCTATGGATTCCTTGATATGATCTGAAAGTCCGATGATTATCTCTTCCTCGGAGTCTGTCTGAATCAACTCCTTGGACCCCTGCATCCACCTCGGTGAATTTGGAGAGAAGGCCTCAGCATAGAGCCGGACCACCCACTTGCCCTTTCTGTAGAGGTCCTCATCCAAATCTAGAACCTCGGTGGAAGAGACGAGTAGGTCCCCGTGGATCCACGCCGAGAGCACCTCTGCAGCTGCCTTCGGTGAGCTTGCGAAACACCCCGAATGCATCTTGACACCGGAGGGTACGCCGATTACTGGAAGCTGGGGTGTTTCTGAATCGGAGAGTGACGAAACGATGTCCCTGGTCGTCCCATCCCCTCCCGAGTAGACTAGCAAATCGACTCCGTGCTCAAGCAGATCTGCAACCGCGTCTAGAGTGTCGGAAGCCGAGGTTTTTCCCGGGGATTGGTGGATCACGGAGATCGTGCCGATCTCGAATTCGTCCGGTATCCACTCAGTTCCCATCCTACCTTTGCTCGTTATCCACTCTATCTGGGTTGATTCGTCCCTATGGATCCTAGAGAAGTGTCCAAGCATGGATTCTAGACGAGGGCCGGACCTATCCTCAGCCCCCCTTGAACGGGCCAATTCGGCCTGGCCATCTGATCCTTTGAGGCCCAGCCTACCACCTAGTCCGGCATCAGGATTGGCGAGTATCCCAATGCGCACCATGCATCGCCCAGAGGGAGCGTGTTCTTATCGATTGACGCTGGGGACTCTTCAATGAGAGTCGTGGTGGCACTAGGTGGAAACGCGCTTCTCAAGAGGGGAGAGGAGCCGACTTCTCAGAACCAGAGGAGGAACGTGAGGACTGCGTGCAGGTCTCTTGCCCCACTTGCAGAGGGTAACCAACTAGTAATCACCCATGGAAACGGCCCCCAGGTTGGCCTTCTTGCTTTGCAGTCCGCTTCATACAAGGAAGTCGAGGAGTATCCGCTTGATGTGCTTGGGGCTCAAACAGAGGGAATGCTGGGGTACTACATAGAACAGGAGCTTGGCAACATGATGCCAACAGAGTCTTCTTTCGCAACAATCCTGACAATGGTCGAGGTCGACCCTGAAGACCCTGCTTTCCAGAATCCATCCAAACCAATCGGTCTTCTTTACGAGGAGGGGGAGGCACAGAGGATCGCCAAGGAGAAGGGTTGGTCGATAGCCAGGGACGGCGATGGATGGAGAAGAGTGGTCCCCTCACCCGAGCCTCATAGGATATTCGAGTTGCGCCCCATACACTGGCTTCTGGAGAAGGGGACGGTGGTGATCTGCGCGGGAGGGGGCGGGATTCCGACCGCCTACAACTCCGAAGGCATCCTAGAAGGAGTAGAAGTGGTAATCGACAAGGATCGTGCAAGCGCCCTGCTCGCAAGGCAGCTAGGGGCGAGGCTGCTGATTCTAGCTACTGACGCAGATGGCGTTTACGAAAACTGGGGGAGCGATGAAGCGAAATTGATCCAACGAGCGACTCCGGAAGATATGTCCGGAATGGAGTTCGAAGCGGGCTCCATGGGCCCGAAGGTAGAGGCTGCGTGTGATTTCGTCAGAAGGACGGGTGAAAGAGCAGTGATAGGTTCCCTCTCTGAGATATCCGGCATGGTCGAGGGGACTTCGGGCACGCAATTCGTCATTGAATGAGGCCATTGGCGTATATTTGCGGCCAAGGCCTTCATATCGGCTGGACGTCGGCGAAGCCGAAGAGGGGTCCCTGTGGTGATGATTTCCGTTGATGTGGGCGAGGGCGAAGCGCACGAGTATGCTAGTGGAATCAGCGTTGGAGAAGTAATCAAAAACGTGCACGGGAGAAAGTCCGGAGCAGTAGCTGCTTTGGTAGACGGAGAAGAGAAGGACATGTCCTACTCTCTCGACGGGGACTGCAAGGTCGATCCGATTCTTGGTAGCTCGGAGGAGGGCTTGTACATACTGAGGCACAGCTGCGCACACCTGCTCGCCCAAGCAGTGACTCAGCTTTACCCGGAAGCAAAGCCGACGATTGGACCCCCGATAGAGCACGGATTCTACTATGACTTCCATATGGAGCCGATAGGGGAAGACGGGTTGCGCGAGATTGAGAAGCGGATGAAGGAG
>Ga0208407_1000123_pt1 | contig 34338 bp, 30 predicted proteins | sample ETNtaG_9_FD_185775 | JGI IMG/M metagenome (GOLD analysis project Ga0208407, IMG submission 185775) | Marine microbial and viral communities from oxygen minimum zone, Eastern Pacific Ocean - ETNP201406SV69 (SPAdes) (version 2) | ecosystem: Environmental > Aquatic > Marine > Oceanic ...
AGGAACAAAAAAGATGTTTGATGCTCAATTATTAAAAGGAAAAAAGATTGTAGTAACCGGTGGTGGAACAGGGTTAGGTAAATCCATGGCTACACGTTTTGCTGAATTAGGAGCTGATCTAGTTATTACTAGTCGCCGCCAAAATGTAATTGATGAAACGGCAAAAGAGTTAAGCAAACATGGCGGAAAGGTTTTAGCGATTTCCTGTGATGTAAGAGACCCTGACCAAGTCGAATCAATGGTTTCAGAAACTGTTTCCAAACTTGGAAAGATTGATATTTTACTCAATAATGCTGCAGGCAATTTTATTAGTCCTACCGAAAACTTAAGTTCAAATGCATTTAAGACCGTTGTGGATATTGTATTAAATGGGACCTTTCATTGTACTCAGGCTGTTGGCAAAGTGATGCGAAAAAATAAAGCTGGAGTAATATTGAATATTGTTACAACCTATGCTTCCACGGGTTCGGGTTATGTGGTTCCTTCTGCATGCGCTAAAGCAGGAGTTTTGGCTATGACCCGTTCTTTAGCAGTAGAGTGGGCCAAATACGGAATTCGAACGGTTGCAATAGCTCCTGGACCTTTCCCAACAAAAGGTGCATGGTCGCGTTTAGCGCCACCCGGTTTAGGTATCGAAAAGAAAATGAAAAATCGTATTCCGTTAAAACGCGTAGGCAAGCACATTGAGTTAGCAAATCTTGCAACCTATTTGATTAGTGATCAGGCGGCTTATATTAATGGTGAAGTTGTGACGATTGATGGTGGTGAATGGTTAAAAGGAGCTGGAGAGATGAATGAGCTAGAGAGAATTCCAAAGGCTGCTTGGAAACTAATGCAAATGAAACGAAAGAAGAAAAAATAAGTCTACTGTTGAAAATCTACGATCCAGCGCGTTACTAGCTCACCTGTTGACATATATAATATTGTAGCAAAAACAAATGCAATCCCCAGTAAAGCAAATGGGGTAGTACGAACAGCATGTGAATATTTATTAGAGCCATGAATTCTATAGTGCCAGAATCTAAGTGCGGTGATTGTTAAATATGAGAGACCTAATCCAACTATAAAGTAACCCACAAGGATGTATTGATCCGTGTTTGTTAAGTTATAGAGCCATTTTCCAAATTTCAAATGTGATCCATTATCATTGCTGCTCCAAATACGCCGCCGGAGTCTCCGAGCTTATTTTTAATTATAGGAGTTCTCACAACTTCGCTGAATGATTCTTTATAGGTAGCTTGCATCCCCTCAGTATATAATAGGTCTACTTTTGAAAGACCACCTCCCAAAACAATTGCATCGGGATCAAGAATATCAATTATATTTGATAAGGCACGACCAAAGTTGAGCATAAAATTTTCTTTCCATTCAGGATGGGATTCATACATTTTATTATCGATTACATCAGTAACTGAAGAAAATTTTCCTGTTAATTGTTTCCATTCATTTTCTAAGGCAGTCCCCGAAATATAAGATTCAGCACAACCTTGATTTCCACAATAGCATTCTCTTCCGTCTGGATAAAGCGTATGATGTCCCCATTCTCCCGCAATCCCATTTGCACCACGATGGATTTTCTTATTCATCACTATTCCTGCACCACAACCCGTTCCAAGAATAACACCAAATACGACATCATACTTTTTAGCTGCACCAATTGTAGCCTCAGCCAAAGCAAAACAGTTTGCATCATTTTCCATTAAAACAGGTAACCCTAAGGCATCTTCCATATCTTTTTGGATTGGTTTACCTATTAAACAGACGGTGTTACTATTTTTAAGTAAACCGGTTGTTGTTTCAATAGTACCAGGCGTACAAATGCCAATAGGTCCATCAATATTACCAATGCTGATCATTTCTTTTGTAAGGTCAATGATACGTTTAATGATAGCTTCGTATCCTTCATCTCTAAGAGTCGGAATCCGCTTTCGATCTATTACTTGGAATTGATCATCTATGATAATCGCTTCAATCTTTGTTCCACCTAAATCTATACCAATTCTATTTGCCATTTGTTGATGTACCTAAATTATTTATATAATAAAATGTAGTCTAAAATTATATAGATGATATGTCTTGTAAAATAGATTTAAACTCAGATAACATAGCAGCTGTAGCCCCCCAAACTTTACATTTATCAAAATTATAGTAAGGAACAATTGCATCATATCCGCGGATATTCCATTCCTCGCTTTTTAAAATGCTTTCGTCTAGTAATCCAGCAATCGAAACAGAAAATAATTGATGAACTTCAACATCATGAACTTGAGTTAATGGTTTTTCTTTACACCATCCTATAAATGGATGAACAATATATCCTGTAACAGGAATAAAAAAAGGCGTTAAGCTACCTAAAATCATAATTGTATTGGGGTCTATTCCGACTTCTTCTTTGGTTTCTCTAATAGCTGTTTGTTTTAGAGACTCATCTTTTTCTTTGAGTCCTCCAGGTAATGAAATCTGACCTTTATGGTGCTCAACATCTTCTGTGCGTTTAGTTAAGAAAAATTCAATTTCATTACCAGATGGAAATAGTAAAATTAGTACAGCTGCAGGTGTTGCTGTTTCTTCAGTATTCGAAAAAGTTATTTCTGATTTTGTTTTGATTCTAGTAATCTGATGTGCATCATTTCCAGGAAGAGGTTTCTGCAGTCTTTCTTTAATCAGTGAAGCAAGCTCATTAATTTTGATTTGCATAGGTAGAAAAGTTATTTCATTTTATCAAATTATCCCTGAGTTTTGTGCCTTACCATGAAGTATAAACATATTATTTGGGATTGGAACGGGACCTTAATTGATGATCGGCGTTTTTGTATTGATATCATGAATGAAGTTTTAAAAAAACGCCATATGGAAACAATGACTGAAGATTGGTTTTTAGATAATTTTTGCTTTCCAGTTAAAGACTATTATTTGAAATTAGGGTTTAATTTCGAAAAAGAGTCTTTTGATATATCTGGTACGGAGTTTATTAATAAATACATGGAGCGATGTCATGAGCTTCAATTACATCAAGGAGCAACGGACGTATTAGAATATCTAAAAAACTTGGACGTTCCACAATCTTTACTGTCAGCGAGTAGTCAAGCAATGTTAAATCAAATTCTAAAAAATCATGATATTAACGATTATTTTACCACAATATTAGGTACTGATAACCATTATGCTTATGGCAAAGAAACGCTAACAATAGAATGGATCAATAAATTAGGGCATGATCCTAGTGAGGTGTTATTCATTGGTGATACTATTCATGATAAGGATATAGCAGATAAAGTTGGCTCCAAATGTCTGTTAATTTCAAAGGGTCACGTAAGTAAAAAGCGATTAATAAAAACAGGAGCCCCAGTGTTTGAGGATATAATTTCAGTTATTGGCTGGATTGATTATAAGTAATATTTTCAAATATTTATTGCAAACTATCTAAAAATACTATAATCTTCCTCGTTATTTATAAAGAGAAAAAATTCCAAAGTAATTACTAATTCGGAGGATTATTATGATAAGAAAGCTATCAAGTCTTTTAATTATAGGCATTTTAAGCCTTAATACAGTTTTTGGAGAAGATACTCTAAAAGTTGCGTGGAAAGGTGTGCCGGGTACTTTTGAGAGTACAATTAAAGCAGATACAACATCAGATGGCAATCAAGCACATGATGTTTATCTTCTAGAAGCAAATAAGATTTATTTACAGTTAACACAAGTTAATGTTAATAGTAATATGAAAATTGTTGGAGCTCCTTATACGAGTGGTCAACATCCTGCAACAATTCAACCAATGCCTGGATCTGATGGCGCATCAGGTTTCACGGAGTGGCCAAATGGTAACTTCCAAGTCTATGGTAAGGGAACTAGATTAGTTGTAGATAATGTTATCCTAAATGGTGCTTCACTTACTCAAACTTTCAATCTTGGTTCAGTAGCTACATCTCGCGGTGATTTGAACCGTGTACATCTAAATAATGTTGTCGTATCTCACTATGTTACTTTTGTGCATTCAACATTTGGTACATCCAGTGATTTCTTATTTACTAACTCAATTGTAAAAGCCTTCACAAATGGCCCAGGCGGTCAATACTTTGGTGGAGTTTCTTGGGGTGGTGGATCATGGATGGGTACTATCGATACATTAGTAATTGAGAAAAGCACTATAAGTAATGTAATTGGTGAAGCGATTGTTGTTTATAGCCAAGTTGACCATGGATTAATTAATCATAACACTTTTGCTAATGTTGTTATGGGTGCTATTTGGTATCGTGGACAAAATAATTTACAGGTAACTAATAATCTTTTTTACAATACCAAATCACACGGTCAATCTTCTTATGATGTTAGTGGTTGGGGTGTTTGGCATCCCGGTGGAGCTGGTCAATTTAAAGTTATGCCAGAATACACACACGCAGATAGTGTCTTAAAAGTGGGTGATGATGTTGTAAATCATATGGCACGAAATATTAAATATTCTCATAATGTTTGGTGGCATTCTAAAGAACTTACAGATTTTATGAAGAATACCCCTGCATGGTCATGGGAAGTAGCCAAAACAACAATTGATACAACTGTTTCTAGCACAGGTGATACAACTTATGATACTACTACTACTCAGGTAACAGTTGGTGATACAATGCTTGCTTTTGAACTTCAAAGTGTAGGCATAGATGATTCTACAAAGGCAGCAATCGCTCAAAATCGTGGAGTAACTATTGATACAGTTACTAATATTAATGCAGACCCAGGTATTAGATTAAATCCAGCTTATATTAAAACACAACTTGCTCGTACATGGGATTTTAGAGATAATCTAGTAAGTGACACGCCACCTTTTGATACGGGCTGGTGGATGTATGAGCCGGATGGTAACTATGTCAGTATTATGTGGCCTGTTGAGAATATGTCTTACAATATGAGCTATAGTCCGACTTCTAAAGCATATACCGCCGCTGAAGGAGGTAAGCCGGTAGGTGACCCAAGATGGTTTGAAGCAACCCTACTTTCAATTGATGAAGAACCAGTAATTGCGCCAAAGGCCTTTACATTGGATCAGAACTACCCTAACCCATTTAATCCTATTACTACAATTGAGTTCTCGCTTAATAATGCGAGTGCTGTAAAGTTGACAGTATATGATATCTTAGGTCAGGAAGTTGCAACGTTAGTAAATGGTTTTAAACCAGTGGGCAGTCACAAAGTCCAATGGAGTGCTAACAAAATGCCTTCCGGGATCTATTACTATCGATTAGAAGCTGATGGGTTATCAAAAACACACAAAATGGTGTTAATGAAATAAAGATTTCCTTAAGGAAGAACGATATTCTAGCGTATAGCAGATGGGGCAAGAATTGTTTTCTTGCCCCTTTGTTTTTTTAGGGCAAATAGTCACATCAACATGTCAAATAAAATAAAAGTAATTATACTATTCACATGTTCGCTGATTATTATTTTATACACAGTTTTTTCAGAACGTTTAGGTGATAATAATAAAAAAGACGTTTCATTTGAAGATTATATAAGCTCTCAGCCAGAAGAAATAAAGAATAATTATTTTACTATTAATGAAATTTGTGATTGTTATACAATAGCCTATGATTTACTGGATAATGCAATTGATATAAGAGATAATTATGAAACATTTGAAGCATTTTCCAAGAACAAGGAATCCGTCAATACAGTTAACGACTTTAAAACAAAATTCCAGAAGCTGCAGCTTCAATGTGTTGAAACGTACAAAAGAGAAATGTTCAATGACAGGCCTTGCGGAAGCCAAGACAAAATAATGAATAAAAGAAACCAGCTAAATCAAATGGGAATAAGAATTTAATTAAGGTAAACAATCAATGAGAAATTCAAATCGCTATATTTTATTGATCTTATTATTTATTGGAATATTAAACGCGCAGATCATTGATATTTTAACCGCACCAAGATTTTCAATTTCTGGTAAGGTTGTAGATACAAAAGAAGGTAATCCACTTGTTGGAGCTAATGTATACCTTGTTGGAACTAGTCATGGTACCGCCACAACTGAAGATGGGTTCTATAATATTCCAGGGGTTAGGCAAGGCTCATATTTAGTTAAGGTAACATATATTGGGTATTCGACATTTGAAGATTCAATTACAATAACCGATGAAGATTTTTCAAAAGATTTTGCTTTGAGTTATACGTCAATTCAAGGACAAGAAGTCGTTGTAACTGGACAAGCAAAAGGACAAATGGATGCGATTAATAGACAATTAGCCTCAAAATCTCTTAAGAATGTCGTTTCTTCTGATCGAATTCAAGAACTCCCAGATGCAAATGCAGCAGAATCAGTCGCAAGAATACCCGGAGTTACAATTAAGAGAGAAGGAGGTGAGGGTAATAAAGTTGTCATTAGAGGTCTTTCACCTAAATATAATGCAATTACAGTTGATGGCACTCGACTCGCATCAACCGATCCAAATGATAGAAGTACCGATCTAAGTATGATATCTCAGTATATGCTTGATGGAATTGAGCTTACCAAAGCGGGTACTCCAGATAATGATGGTGATGTTTTAGGAGGAACAGTCAATTTTATCTTAAGAAAAGCAAAACCAGGATTACATGTAGATGCCATCGCCCAAGGTATGAACAATGGACTTAGAGAAACCTATGATGATAACAAAATTGTTTTGAGTGTGGGCAATCGATTTTGGAAAGATAGGATTGGTGTATTTGGTCAATTAGATTTTGAGAATAGGAATCGAGGTTCAAATGAGCTCGGAGCTTGGTACACGAATCCTGGAGCAAAATTAGATACAATTAATGCACTTACATTAACAGGTTTAAACCTCACTGATGTTTTGCGAAAAAATAAAAGACAAAATAGTTTGATGGTCCTTGACTTCGAAATACCAAAAAGTAATATTCTAGTTCCATATTTTAATTTTCAAATACCAACTAAGGGTAATATAAGTTTTAGTTATTTGAATAGTTCAATTGATAAAGATATTACGAATTATTCAGACTCTTTTAATTTGCCTTCTAATGGAAGAGGTCACACTTCAGGAACCAATGATACTCAGATCGAGGTTAATACCCAAACATTTAAATACAACCAATCATTCTTCGATCGATTACATTTCGATGCATATGTTTCTTCAAGTCGTTCAATAAATGATCGTCAAACGTATGATTTTTCTTTTGATGAGACCATGGCATATACATCGGCTACAAATCGCCTAAAAGATATTGATGCAATTTTTGGAGTATTAAAAAATGATACAACAAATATGGGTTTGAATAATTATTCATTTAATTACACTAAGAGTAATGAATTAGAGGAAACATACGGGGTTAATCTTCAATATGATTTCAGAATAACTAAATTTTTATCGGGAAACATAAAGGTTGGAAACAAGTACCGGACGAAAACAAGAACATTTGATAGAAATCATGAATATGCACCTGTGGCAGCAGCAGCAGGGTTAGCTGGACCGCGCGCTGCTTTAGTAGAGGAGTTTACTCGAATCGCACAAAATATGGGCCCTGATGCAAGGCGTATACCAATATGGGCTTTTATGGATGATAGTTATGACTCTAGTAACTTTATGAAGGGCAAATATCCTTTAGGCCCTGCCGCAGATATTGATTTTATGATGGAAATATTCCAATATTTTAGGGAAAATTATGGTCGATACTCACCAGGAGCTTCTACTATAGATGAGTATATCATGCATAGAATACATGAAACTAATACAATTCATGAGGATTATTCGGGTGAAGAAGATTATAGTGCAAGTTATGCTATGGTAGATCTGGATATCTTTTCAATGCTTAATATAATATATGGTGAACGTACAGAAATAAATAAAACCACTTATAATTCTTGGAGAAGTTATAAATCGGCTTTGCCTCATTGGGTATATACTGGTTCAGAATACAGTCATGATAGAGAAAATAAATATTTTCTTCCTGCATTATTTGTAAAATTTAATCCTCTATCATGGTTAACGCTTCGATACGCAAGAACCAAAACGCTTACTAGACCAAATTATACTGATATTATTCCATTCTGGGAACTTGATGGTCCAGGTTCTAGCGTTGGTTATAACAATCCTGATCTAATTCCAGGAGTTTCAGAAAATACTGATTACAGTGTCTCTGTAAATAATAATTATCTTGGGTTTTTTACTGTTACGTATTTTGAGAAAACTATTGCGGACCTTATTTATAGTAGTGGTAGGCGCTATATCCTTGATCCAGAAGAATATGGTTTGCCTTCAGGAAGTAAAAATTATCTCATTACAAATTATTCACTTAATAATCCTTTCCCAGTATCACTTAAAGGAATGGAATTTGATTGGCAAACAAGGTTTTGGTATTTACCCGGGGCGCTAAATGGACTTGTTTTCAATGCAAATTATACTATGACAGAATCAGAGGTACAGTATCCTCGTACAATTCTTGAATATGATCTTGATTGGTCTACTTTCCCACCGAGCGTTGTTACCTCAAATATTGACACTTCTTATACGGATAGACTAATTGATCAACCCAATGAAATTATTAATCTATCCTTAGGTTATGATTATAAAGGATTCTCAGGAAGACTATCAATGCTTCACAAATCAAATATATTTGCAAGAACCAATTTTTGGCCAGAACTACGCGTAAACACAGAGGATTATACCAGGTGGGATTTATCAATAAAGCAAGATCTGCCGTTATCTGGTTTATCCATATTTTTGAATGTGAATAATATTACTGAAGCAGTTGATGTAAATAGGTTTAAATATAATTCTCTTAGCTACGAACAACATTATGGAAGAACTGCTGACCTAGGATTTAAATACTCATTTTAGCTTAACAATTTTAACTAATTGAAAAAATATAGGTCAAAGCATATATATGCTTTGAAATAAATAAAGGTTTTAAATTCCAAACATGAAAAACATAATAATTTCATTTATTCTTATAACTAGTATTTCCTTTGCCCAAAGAGGTGGACATGGCGGTGGCGGATGGAGTAAGCAAACACAGACAGATCCCGCAAAAGCTCCAAAAATTGGGGTTGTTTATGGTACGGTTGTAGATTCTACTAGCGGTACTCCAATACCTTATGCTTCAGTATCGATTATCAATAACCGTAGTAATACCATTATGACCGGTGGAATCACGAATGAAGATGGAGAATTCCATATTAAAGAAATTGCAATAGGTCGCCATAAAATTGTTATTGAGTATATTGGATATAAAAAACAAGAATTAGGCCCCTATACCTTTATGCCGTACGGTGATAAAAAAGAATATAATCTTGATAAAATTGTTTTAAGTCAAACTACTTTACAAATGGCTGGTGTTGATGTTGAAGGGGAGCGCCCTCTTTTTGTTCAAACTGCTGAAAAGAGAATTTTTAATGTAGAAAAAAATTCACTGACAACTGGAGGCAATGCTATCGATGCATTGCGACAAGTCCCAGGAGTTGAAGTTGACCCTGATGATAATATTAGCCTAAGAGGTAGTTCTAAAGTAAACCTTATGATTGATGGGAAACCTTCTAGTATTGCTGGGGGCGATATAAAATCACTTCTTCAGAGTGTGCCCGCTGCTAACATTGCAGATATTGAAGTTATGACGAACCCAGGCGCTAAGTATGACCCAGAAGGAATGGCTGGAATTATTAATATTGTGCTAAAAGAAAATAAATTTGCAGGTTTAAATGGGAATGTAAATACAGGAGGTGACTCTCAAGGTGGAAGTAATTTGTCAGGTCAAGTGAACTATCGTACAACAACATTTAATTCATTTATCAACTTAGGTATGAATGATCGCAAGCGAATTTCAGATGGTTCTAGTATTCGTACTATGCAATTCCCAGGATTTAAGAATACCCTAGATAAAAAAAGTGATTCAGAATCTGGTGGACCCAATCTATTTGTAAAATCTGGCTTTGAATATTTTATTGACCCTACACAATCATTAGGCGTATCTGCAACCATAAGTAATGGAAATCGAAATAATGAAAATAAGACTTATACCCTGGATAATGGGCCAGATGATAAAAAGTATTGGCGCTATACTAATGGTGATGGTGATCGAAATGGATATGATATAAACTTGAACTATGATAAGAAGTTTAAGAATCCTAAGCAAAAACTTACTTCTTATGTTAGATTTTCTGATGGGCTTAATGACGGTATTAATGAATACTACAATAATGATGATGGTGGGTTGAAATACGTAAACGATGACAGAGCCAAAAATGGGCAAGACGGAACAAGCAAGAGCTATAATTTTAAGCTAGACTATAGTCATCCTTTTGATAATGGATCCAAATTAGAAGTTGGACTAAATAGCAAATCGACGGACCGAGGGGATACACAGATATCTGAACTTTTTGACGAAATAACTAAAGAATATGTTTCGGATAAAGCATTCAGTAACGAGTTTGAGTATAATGAAACCGTACATGCTGCTTATATACAATATGGTGGCAGTTTAGGCTTTATCGGTTATAACGCGGGTGGAAGATATGAAACAGTTGATATGATGTCAGAACTCAAGACAACTAATGAGTCTTTTAAAAATCCTTATTCAAGTTTTTATCCAAGTCTATCACTATCATTTGGCGCACCACAATTATTGCAAATTCAAACTAGTTACTCAAAACGTGTTAATCGACCAAGATCTCGTATGTTAAATCCATTTAGCTCTCGTCAAGATAGTAAGAATATCAGAAAAGGTAATCCATTTTTGAAACCCGAGTATACCGATTCATATGAATTGAATTTTAGTCGCTTTTCCAAAGGAGTCTCATTGACTTTAGGAGGATATTACCGCCACACCACTGATAAAATGGAGCGTTATAAGAAGGTGAGATCAGATGGCACATCTATAGCAACCTACGAGAACATTAATGAACTAGAATCTAAAGGTATCGAATACAGCGCGGTTGGTTCACTTGGGCGAAAATTAAGATTGATGTTTTCCGGGTCTTTTTATTGGGATGAGATTAACAGTGATTTATTTGGAAGCGATTATAATGATACAGCTCAAGGGCAACGTATGAGAGTTACAACCATGTGGAATATTACACCTACAACTGAATTTATGTTTTTTATGTTTTATATGCCAGCAAGGGATATTGCAATTGGTAAAATGGATGCAATGAGCTTTTCATCAATGTCAGTAAAAAAGAAGTTGATGGATGAAAGATTGAATCTAACATTGAATATAGGCGATCCATTTGGACTTTCAGGATTTGGCTTTGAATCTTGGGGAGATATAGATGAAGATGGTATACGAGATTGGTATCAAGATTCTGATCGCAATTGGAGTAGTCAGACAGTTCGATTAACTTTAGAATATCGTTTTGGAAAAATGGAAGACAAAAGCCGTTATAGTCGTCAAAGAGGCGATAGAGACCAAGGGATGGATATGGACAGCGGCAATATGGAAATAGATTAATTGAATTAATTAGCTTTTCTTAATTGATAGGCTAATCCTTTTTCTTTTTTTTCTTATTTATATTCCTTTATAATCTATTACTTATGGAAAATAAAAAATGGATGATTTACGGAGCTAACGGCTATACTGGCAGATTAGTTGTCGCCGAAGCCGTTAAGAGAGGGCTTAAACCTGTATTAGCCGGGCGCTCAACAGAGGTCGTTGCAATAGCAAGTAAAAATGAATTAGAATCAAAAATCTTCAAATTGTCTTCTGTTGAAAAAGTTAAATCGCAAATTGCTGGATATGATGTAATTGCAAATTGCGCTGGACCATTCTCTGCCACAGCTGAAATCATGATTCAGGCATGTCTAGAATCAAAAGTACATTATATTGATATTACTGGTGAAATCTCAGTTTATGATTATGCCAACAACCAAGATGATGCGGCTCTTTCATCTGGGATCGTGCTATGCCCTGGGGTTGGGTCTGATGTAATTCCTACTGATTGTTTAGCAGCATATTTAAAAGAGAAATGTCCTGATGCTACACATTTAACTATGGCATGGTTGACTAAAGGTTCGAGGCCTAGTAAAGGGACCGCCAAGACAGCAGTAGAGGGTCTTGCGCTTGGAGGTAAGATTAGAAAAGATGGAGTTATTATAAAAGTTCCTCTTGCTCATAAGGAACGTGAGATTGATTTTGGCGCTGGACCAATTAATACTATGACAATACCTTGGGGAGATATTTTTACTGCTTACCATAGTACCGGTATACCCAATATTGAGTTTTATTTCGCACGTTCACATCAGTCTGTTAAGAAATTACGTAGACAACGCAAATTTTTGGGAATTACAAAGTTTGGTTGGGTCAAAAAATTGATTAAGAATAGAATTGATAAAGTATGGAATCCTACTTCAGCAGAAGAACGTGCCAAAGCACAATCTTTCTTTTGGGGTGAAGTAAAAAATAAAAAAGGAAAAACTGTAGTGGGTCGATTTAATTCGGCAGATGGATATAATGTTACCGCATGGGGGACTGTCGAAGTTGCTGAATATTTATTAGGTGACCATACTCATAAAGGTTACTACACGCCGAGCATTTTGATGGGCAAAGAATTAATTGAAAAGATGCCAGGATTTTCTGGGATCAAATTTGAAACGAATTAATGAAGATTGGTCTTATCCAACAAAAAGCCACTCAAGATATTGAATCGAATATTCAATTAGGTCTTAATAATTTAGATAAGGCTGCAGCCCAGGGTGCGGAACTAGTAGTATTTGCTGAACTTGCTTTTACACCATTTTACCCACAATATTTAGCTGATGGAGATATCTCTCATCTAGCTGAGACGGTGCCCGGACCTATCACCGAAAAATTTATTTCAAAAGCAAAAGAACATAAAATGGTTATAGTCCTAAATCTTTTCGAATTAGATAATGGAAAAACATATGATTCATCGCCAGTAATTAATTCTGACGGAAATTTGTTAGGTAGTACTCGGATGGTACATGTGGCAGATTATGAATGTTTTTATGAAAAAAGTTATTATGCTGAAGGAGATCACGGGGCCCCAATATATGACACATCTGTTGGTAAAATAGGCGTCGCTATTTGTTATGATCGACACTATCCTGAATTTATGCGAAGCCTGGGTGTCAATGGAGCAGACGTTGTTGTCATACCACAAGCCGGAACCCTAGGAGAGTGGCCGGATGGATTATATGAAGCTGAGCTTCAAGTTGCTTCCTTTCAAAATGGTTATTATTGTGCATTGGCAAACCGAGTTGGAAAAGAAGATCAGCTCGAGTTTGCTGGCGAGTCTTTTATTACAAATCCTGAAGGTAAGGTAGTTGCAAGATCGCCTTCAGGAGTTGACGACATACTTATTTATGATATGGATCTTGGTGAGGTACAAAAATCACCTGCCAGAACGATGTTTTTTAGAGATAGACGTCCCGATATATATCCTCTAGATTAATAGTAATCATGAAAAAAGAAATATTATATAACAAAAAAAGTAGAGAGGAACTCCAAGCAGAGTTGCAGAATGAAACTTTTATTAGAAAAACCTTTTCGTTCTATAGGTATATTAATATTGATCAGCCTGAGGTATTAAGGAATGAACTTTATAGATCGTGGTCAAAGCTAAATATTTTCGGAAGGATTTATATTTCTACTGAGGGCATTAATGCTCAAGGAAGTTGTCCAGAAAGCAATTGGGGTGAACTAATAGAGAATTTGAATTCTAATGTTATACTAAAAAAAATGCCACTTAAAATTGCTATTGAGGATGGAGAATCATTTTATAAACTAAAAATCAAAGTAAAAGATGAAATTGTAGCATACAATGTTGGTAAAGAAGAATATAATATGAATGAAGTCGGACATCATCTGAGTGCTGAAGAGTTTAACAAAAAGATGGCTCAAGATAATACGCATGTGGTAGATATGAGAAATTACTATGAAAGTGAAGTAGGTCGATTTGAAAATGCAATTATTCCAGATGTAGATACTTCACGAGAACTTTTACCAGAAGTTAAGAAGCTATTAAAGGGTCATGAGGATGATGAAGTGCTTCTCTATTGTACGGGAGGCATTCGTTGTGAAAAAGCAAGTTCCTATTTAATCAATAGTGGGTTTAAACATGTCAATCAACTTCATGGTGGTATTATTCAATATGCACATGATGTAAAAACTAAAGGATTAACATCAAAATTTATTGGAAAAAATTTCGTTTTTGATGCTAGAATGGGTGAACGTGTGACGAATGATATAATTGGTAAATGTCATCAATGTGGTAACCCAGCTGATCGGCACTTGGATTGTGGAAATGACGCATGTCACATTTTGTTTATTCAGTGCGATGAATGCTATGTAACATATAGTGGGTGTTGTTCAAAAGAATGTGAAGCTTTTGCTAAACTACCTGTTGAAGAACAACGTATACTTAGAAAAGACCCAGATAAAGTTGTCTCAAATGCACGATATTCGAGTCGTATAAAGCCTAAGCTAACTGAAATTCGTCAATCGTAACGAATATACCAGAAAGGTCTGTGGTAATACTTATTCACAGATTTTCCTACAATTGCTGTATAAATCCATCCTGCTAACCATACTGAAACCAATATGGGGAAAACAATATTTAGTAGAATGGAAAAAACACCCAATACAAATGCTAAAGCAAATGGCATAATTACCGCAATACTGATATAAGGATGTTTAAGCATGAATTCTTGAAATTTATTCATTATTATTCCTTTTTTATTAATAGATATGCAAAAACTATACAATTAACGATTTACTGCCAAATTTGTTTCATATTCTGACGACTTGGCATAAGAGCAAATATTATTTAATAATAAATAACCTTCATTTTGATTGATCTGCAATTTATTTTAACTACCCTATTAATGAACTCGTTTTGAGGAGGATGATAATGAAAAACCATATTATTGGATATATTACATTAACTATTTTTATCAGTGGGTGCGGTAACTCTCCTACAGTTAAAACTGATGATCCAAAAATTGATCAGGTTTCAACTTTTGATATATCACTAGACAAAAAAATTCAAACTCAATTGGAATCTCAATTTGATAATGTTTTGGAACCACAAAATTTGAATGATTGGATGAAACACATGTCTTCAAAGCCTCACAATGTAGGTTCACCTTGGAGCAAACAAAATGCAGAGTTTATTGCAGATAAATTCAAATCGTGGGGATATGATACAAAAATTGAAACTTTTGAAGTTTTGGTTCCTTTCCCTAAGATAAGAAAATTAGAAATGGTATCTCCAAAGAGAATGTCATTCGAACTGAAAGAACCAGTGCTTAAAGAAGATGCAACCTCTGGTATTACAGAAGACGTCCTCCCTGGATACAATGCTTTTTCAGCTGATGGAAATGTAACAGCTGAATTAGTCTTTGTTAATTATGGAATTCCTGCAGACTATAAAGAATTAGCTCGACTAGGAATAGATGTTAAGGGCAAAATTGTATTAGCTAAGTATGGTGGTTCATGGAGAGGAATAAAACCTAAAGTTGCTTATGAAAATGGAGCAATTGGATGTATTATTTATTCTGATCCCAAAGATGATGGTTACTTTCAAGGAGATGTTTATCCTGATGGACCATATAGAATGGAACACGGAATTCAACGAGGATCTGTATTAGATATGCCAATGTACCCAGGTGACCCATTAACTCCAGGATACGGAGCAACTAAAGATGCAAAGCGTTTAGATATAGCTGATGCTCCTACAATTATGAAAATTCCAGTAATGCCTATTTCTTATGGTGATGCTTTACCATTGCTAAAAGAATTGGGTGGCCCCGTTGCGCCAATGGCTTGGAGGGGAGGCCTACCTTTAACTTACCACGTTGGTCCAGGACCTGTTAAAGTTAATCTACATCTTGAGTTCGAATGGAAATTACGTACAGCTTATAATCCGATTGGTCGTATGGAAGGTTCTGTATACCCGGATGAATGGATTATGAGAGGAAATCACCACGATGGTTGGGCTCAGGGAGCCGCAGATCCTATTAGTGGAATGGTTTCATTAATGGAAGAAGCTAGAGCAGTAAGTGAACTAGTTAAGACGGGATGGCGCCCCAAACGAACTTTGATTTATGCAGGTTGGGATGCTGAAGAACCAGCTTTATTAGGATCAACTGAATGGGTTGAGTTTCATCGGGATGAAATAAGGGAAAAGATGATATCATATATTAATACCGATGGTACAGGAGTTGGATTTTTGGGTGTAGGAGGTTCTCATGCTCTTGAAAAATTTGTCAATGAAATATCGAAGGATGTAAAAGATCCAGTACAGGATGTAACTCTTCAAGATCGAATTCGAGCGCGGCTTCGTGTAAGTGGAAATAAAGATGCTGAAAGACCTGACCTAAGGATTTATGCCTTAGGAGCAGGATCTGATTACACGGCATATATCCATCATGCAGGAGTTCCATCACTAAATGTTGGCTTTGGTGGTGAGAGTGGTGGAGGATCTTATCATTCTATTTTTGATTCCTATGATCATTATACTCGATTTAGTGATGGCGATTTTAAGTATGGTGTTACTTTATCAAAAGTTACAGGTCGCTTAGTACTTCGATTATCTGAATCTGATATTCTACCTTTTCGATTCGTTAATATGGTTGACAATATTGGCACATATATTGAAAGCAATAAAAAATTTGCTGAGAAAGTGACCAAAGAAACGAAAAGGCAAAATAAATTATTGGATCAAAATGCATATACTATTGCTGGAAACCCAAAAAAAACATATTTGCCACCAAAACGTTTAGATATAGTGCCTGATTTTGATTTTGGACTTCTGGATGCAGCCTACTCAAGATTAAAAGCTAGCGCATGGAACTATGAAAAGGCCTTAAATAGATTTAAGAAAGGCTCTCTTTCAGCAGAACAGAAAGCTCAAATTAATTCTCTCTTAAAAAATGTTGAGCAATCAATGCTACGCGAAAATGGTTTGCCCAGAAGAGATTGGTTTAAACATATGATTTATGCTCCAGGATTTTATACAGGATATGGAGTGAAAACATTGCCTGGGATACGTGAAGGATTAGAAGAAAGGAATTGGGATGAAGTCAATTTATTTATTAGTGAAGTTGCTAAGGCACTAGATCGAGCAGCTGCTACAATAAATAATGCCACAACAATTCTGAGTGGTAATTAATTATATATGGTTCATTTTTTTCTCTATTTACTGGGCCACTCATTAGTTGTTAGTCAATTTCTCTCATTAACATCTTTAGATAGTGGTGTAAACGCATCTTTCCGAGGATTATCAGTAGTAAATAATAGTGTGGTTTGGGTGAGCGGAACAGGCGGTACTGTTTTACGCACTGTAGATGGGGGAGCGAATTGGGAAAATGTCTCTGTCCCGAATATGGGCAAAACCGACTTTCGGGATGTTGAGGGCTTCGATAAAAATACCGCCATTGTCATGGGAATTGCTTCTCCTGCTCGATTTTATAAAACTACCGATAGGGGACAAAACTGGAAGCTTGTTTATTTTGACGATCGTGAAGAGGTGTTTTTTGACGGAATGTCATTTTGGAATAAGAGGAATGGGATTGCATTCAGCGACCCGGCGAATGGACATCACTTGCTCATCCGAACCACGGATGGGGGCGATACGTGGGAGGAAATTCCCGCAGATGGTATACCGGAAAAATTAGACCCTGAGTTTGGTTTTGCCGCCAGTGGAACTGGAATGCCAGTGAAGGGGCGAAATACAGTTTGGCTGGGAATGGGCGGTATAAAATCCCGCGTATTCAAGAGTGAAAATGGCGGATTAAATTGGTCTGTGGCAGAAACTCCGGTAGTTCATGGCGGCCAGAGTACGGGTATATATTCTGTGGCCTTCAAAAATAAAAAGGTGGGCATTGCTGTGGGCGGAGACTACATGAACCAAGCCATTCAAAACACCATGGCCCATACCCAGGATGGGGGTATCACATGGCATCTCCCGGAAAAACAAACACATCAGTATCGTGAGTGCGTGGCCCATTATCGCGGGAATACATTTTTTGCCGTGGGACCATCCGGCTTTGACCGAACCACAGATAACGGCAAGAACTGGACACCCCACTATTGGGAGGTGAAAGATCTTACGGCCTTAGCATTTGCTAAGGGTAGCCGTGGCGGGTTTGCAGTGGGTAAGGGGGGACAAATCTATAAAATAAAAGTAGGACAATAATGGGTCAAAAGTCAGCCTTAGTCTTGGGCGCTTCCGGTTTAATCGGATCTGAAGTGCTACAATTATGTTTGGCTTCAGACATTTATAACAAGATAATTACGCCTGTTCGAAGGTCATTATTAATTGAACATGAAAAATTAGATGAAAAAGTAATCGATTTTGACATGTCGCCATGGGAGAATTTATTCCCCGTGGATCATGTGTATTGTTGTTTAGGCACCACTATCAAAACGGCTGGGAGCAAATCAAATTTCCGAAAAGTCGATCATGATTATCCATTGGCTTTTGCCGGTGCAGCAAAAAAATGGAATGCATCTGTTTTCAGTATTGTTACTGCCGCCGGCTCAAACGCCAACTCCAAAATATTTTACAACCGGGTAAAAGGTGAACTTGAATCAAACCTTAGATTCTTAGGTTTAAATTCAACGCTCATTTTTCAGCCTTCATTATTAATGGGTGATCGAAATGAATTCCGACCGGGAGAGAAGATCGCCATGGGTGTGGCAAAATTGACCTCCTGGATGACACCCAGTTCTTTCCGGGCGATACATAGCAAAACGGTAGCCAAATCAATGGTTGCGGAAACCTGTTCAGAAAGTGCCGGATTCAACATTATTTCGAATAAAACCATGCATAACATTGGATAAGGAACGAACCATGATGAGACGAATGATAATTGTTTATTTTTCAGGACTTTTGCTGTTGTCGGCGCAATCCCTCACAGTTGATCCTAGTGTGTATAAAATATTAGATGATATTAGCACGGACCAATTAGAAAAATATGTGACAAAACTGGTCAATTTCGGTACGCGCCATACATTGTCAGATACAGTATCCAATACCCGGGGGATCGGCGCCGCCCGGCGGTGGATTAAGAAAGAATTCGAAGAAATATCCAAGGACTGCGGCGGATGTCTTGAAGTAGAAGAACAGTGGTCCTTGGCCAAAGGGAGTCCCAAATCACGAATCAAAAGAGACACCTGGATTGTCAACATTTATGCGGTGAAACGGGGGACGAAATATCCGAATAGGTATGTGATCATGAGTGGTGATATTGATTCCAGAATTTCCGATCCATTGGACGGAAAAGGTAATTCCCCCGGGGCCAACGACAATGCCTCCGGCATGGCCGGCGCCATTGAATTGGCACGTGTTTTATCGAAACATGATTTTCCCACCAGTATCATTCTGGCAGGACTCTCTGGTGAGGAACAGGGATTATTCGGCGGCAGATTTTTAGCGGAAAAAGCCAAAAAAGAAGGCTGGGAAATTGTGGGTATTTTAAACAATGATATGATCGGCAATATCGAGGGGGTGGACGGTGTTATAGACAACCGCACATTCAGAATTTTTTCTGAACCCTATTCTATTTTGGAAACAGAAAAACAATTGAAACAAAAGCGGTTTTATGGGGGCGAGAATGATGGTGAATCCCGCCAGCTGGCCCGCCATGCATTTGCTAGCACCAAAATATACTTGCCGGAAATGAATCCCTTGTTGATCTACCGCTTGGATCGTTTCGGCCGTGGCGGTCATCACCGACCTTTCAATGAAGCCGGGTTTCCCGGTGTGCGGATAATGGAGGCCCATGAGAATTATAACCGCCAGCACCAGGATATTCGGACAGAAAATGGTATCAAATACGGCGATGTGATTGAAGGTGTGAATTTTGATTACTGCGCCAAACTGACGGCGGTAAATGCAGCAGCTTTGGTCACCTTGGCCATGGCGCCGCCTAAACCAAAAAACGTCAAAATCGGCGGAATTGTAAAACCCTTTACTGTTTTATCCTGGGATAAGGTCGACGGTGCGGCTGGTTACAAACTCTATTGGCGGGATACCACCGCTCCCACCTGGAAATATTCAAAATGGGTGGGCGGTTATGTGACGCAGCATACCTTAGAAGGTATTGTCATAGATAATTATCTCTTTGGTGTAGCGGCGGTCGGTGAAAACGGCCATGAGAGCATGGTAGCCTATCCCGGTGGCTTGATCGGACGTTAAGGCGTCATTTCATTGAAACAAAAAATTAAGTCGGGATATGGAAGTGGTACTAAGATGAAAATATTTTTTTGCTGGCTGCTGCTGATCGGTTGGTGTTTTTCAGGTGAATTACGGGTTCTCGCTTATAATATTCACCACGGTGAAGGGATGGATGATGCAGTCGACCTCCCTCGAATCGCGGATGTGATCAGATCAGAAAAACCGGATTTTGTCGCCTTACAGGAAGTGGATAAAGGGGTGAACCGGAGCGGGAAAGTCAATCAGGCCATGGTGCTGGGGGAATTGTTGGGCATGTATCACAATTTTGCCAAATTTATGGACTTTGATGGGGGTGAATATGGTTTGGCCGTCCTTTCAAAATATCCCATTCTTAAATCTCATATTCATCGGTTGCCTGTTGGGGCCGAACCTCGTGTGGTCCTTGAAGTGGAAGTGATGGTGAATGGGAAACCGATTTCATTTGCCAGTATCCATTTAGATTGGACGAAATCGTCACTGCGTGTTGCCCAGTTTAAAGCTTTGGATAAAGCGTTGGCTATTCGAAAACATCCTGTAATTGTGGCAGGGGACTATAATGCAGAACCAGATTCGCCGACCATGCAATTGGCACGTCAGTCCGGATTCATCATTCCCAAGTTAAATCCCAATCTCACATGGCCGGCGGATGCACCAAAAGTAGAGATTGACTATATTGTGATTCGGGGGATGCCTAGCATAAAGGCCACTTCAACTGTCCTGGGTGAACGAATCGCTTCAGATCACCGACCAGTTGTAGGCGTAATTCAATGGCCGTAAATAAATACAAGATACTCTCTTGGGCCGTTGCCCTTATGTTTATCGCTTTCGCGGCGGTGAATCTGAATGATCCCGATGGTTGGATTTGGGCCTTAATCTATGTGGCGGTGGCCGTTCTGCCATTAAGCCAAAAAGTGAATCAAAAATACCTAAACCAATTGGCCTTGGTTCTGCTGGTCTTGGGCTTATTGATCGCTTCGGGCATCCTTAACCCTTGGATGTCTCAACAGGAAGATGACCGCATGGTAAACATGTGGGAACACCAACGGGAAGGTTTAGGCATTATTCTAGGGAGTGCCTGGTTATGGTTGGGGCGAAAATTAAAGTAATGTGGAATTGAATAAAGAAATGGGAGAAACGAATGAAAAAAATAAGCTGGCTTACACCTTTTATATTCTGTAGCTGTATGGAAAAAATGAATCTGCCCCCTGACGCAACCAAGAAACCCTATGAAATGACAGAGCACGGTCATACCCGTGTGGATAATTATTATTGGATGCGGCTCACGGATGAACAGAAATCAGCTGAAAAATATGATTCACAGACACAAGAAGTGGTGGATTATATTGATTCTGAAAATAATTATACTCAATCAAGTCTTTCTCATACTAAAAAGTTTCAGGATAGTCTTTTTGATGAGATAGTTGGAAGGATACAGAAGGATGAGGAGTCTGTTCCTTACCTTGATAATGGTTATTATTATTATACACGATATGAGTCAGAAAAGGAATATGCAATTCATTGTAGGAAAAAAGGTTCCTTAAGTAATAAGGAAGAAATCATTCTTGATGAAAATATATTAGCCCAAGGTCATGATTATTTTGCAATTGGTGGTCGTACTATTAGCCCAGACAATCAATGGTTAGCCTATGGTGTTGATACCTTAAGTCGACGCATATACGAAATTCATTTTAAAAATCTTCAAACTGGAGAAGTTTTAAATCAAACCATACCTAATAGTTCAGGTAGCGTTGCATGGGCAAACGATAATAAGACAGTATTCTATACCTCTAAGAATGAAGTAACTTTATTAAGTGAAAAAATATGGAGGCACAAAGTTGGGTCTAAATCCTCAACTGATAAACTAATTTATTCAGAGAATGATGAAACTTTCTATAATGGTGTATATAGATCTAAATCAGGAGAATTTATAATTATATATCATCGAAGTACTTTAGTATCTGATTATCAGATTTTAAATGCTAATAACCCAGATGGCATGTTTAATAATTTTACAAAAAGAGAATCTGATCATGAATATAGTATTGAACATTATAAAGATAAATTTTATATCATTACTAACTGGAAGGCCGAAAATAACCGATTGATGGAAACATCAGATAAGAAAACAAAAATGTCAAATTGGAGAGAAGTTATTCCTCATCGGAAAGATGCACATTTACTTGGAATGGAAATTTTTAAGAATCATCTTGTACTAAATGAAAGGAAAGATGGTCTTAGGGGGTTACGTATTATGAATCAAATAACAGGAACAGATGAATATTTAGATTTTGGTGAATCAACTTATACAGCAAGTATTTCTGTTAATAAAGAGTTCGATACAAATATTCTCAGATATAACTATACTTCATTGGTTACACCTCGTTCCACATATGATTATAATATGGATACTGGCAACGTTGATTTGATGAAAGAACAGAAAGTCATTGGTGGTTATAATAAACAACTATATAATTCTGAACGTCTATATGCTGTGGCAAAAGATGGAAATAAAATCCCTATCTCAATGGTTTATCATAAAGAGATGAAAAAAGATGTACCTCAAAATCTTCTCCTTTACGCATATGGCTCGTATGGTTCTACGCGTGACCCTTATTTTAGCTCAACAAGATTAAGTTTGTTGGATAGAGGTTTTATTTATGCTATTGCGCATGTAAGAGGTAGTCAGATATATGGTCGGCAATCGTATGATAATGGTAAAATGTTAAATAAAAAAAATACATTTTATGATTTTATTGACGCAGGTAAGTATCTAATTGATAGAAAATATACTAATTCGGATCGCCTTTTTGCTGAAGGTGGAAGTGCAGGAGGGCTACTGATTGGGGCTGTTGTTAATATGGAGCCAGAGCTGTGGAAAGGTGCTATTGCTGCCGTGCCATTTGTTGATGTGGTTACAACAATGTTAGATGCATCAATACCTTTGACATCTGGTGAATGGGATGAATGGGGTGACCCCAGAGAAAAAAAATATTATGATTATATGCTTTCATATTCTCCTTATGATCAAATCAAAGATCGCAATTATCCTAATTTACTTGTTACAAGTGGGTTTTTTGATTCGCAGGTTCAATATTGGGAGCCATTAAAATATGTAGCGAAGCTTAGAGATAATTGGCAAAGTGATAATAAACTCTATCTTCACATGAATATGGATGCTGGCCATGGAGGTAAATCTGGTCGATATCGCCGATATAGGGAAGTCGCTCTAGAATATGCATTTATGTTTGACCTAGTTGGGATTCGTGAATAACACATGTTAATTTGTTTAATATAGAATTATGATGTAATTTTACTCGGTATGAAGATAAAAAGTCAATTATTAGGACTAATTTTTATTGGATCCCTATTCTTTCAGGGATGTTTTACACAGTTAGCTATGTTCTATCCAGAGCCAGAGATTGAAGAATTCGAAGAACAATTTTATGACACTTATTCTCAAGCACCTTCTCGACCTGGATTGGATGTTTATGCTCAAGATGGAGCAGGAACTCCATTAGGGTTAGCGTATTCATCGATGTATGAAAGATATTATGGTATGTACCCGTATTTTGGCGCATCTTATGGAAGTGGATACTATAATAAATATGATTACTATAATAGATATGGATATCATCCAGGCGCGGGTGGTTATACTAATCTATACGGTTATAATGGTTATGACTATGTTATAGGTGGATACAAAATGTTTGTGCCCATAAATGATAATAAAGAATTACGTTCATTTAATAAGGATCGAACACTTACTTCTGGTACAAACTTAAATGTTAACCGATCCAGTTCATCTTCTCGAACTAACCAATCATCACACGGAGGGAATAGTTCATCTGTCTCTTCTGACAGATCTTCAGGGTCTTCATCCTCCGGAAGCTCTTCTAGTAGTTCTTCTAGCTCATCATCAGGTGGGCGTAGAGCATCTCGTCGCAATTAGTCTTCATTCATAATTATGTTAGGGTTTTGATCCAGGTTATGACCCAATTCAAATTTATCCCACTTATTCTTTTCTTTGCTATAATCAAATCTCAAACTGCATCTGAAGCCATCCATTTGGTTGAGAATGAGGTGGGTTATGGTGCAAGATCATTGGCTATGGGCGGAGCCTATACTGCTATGGGTAGTGACCCATCAGGGATGTATTGGAACCCTGCGGGCTTAGCCGATATTAAAAATGGAGCATTCTATATTGAACTTCGTAATCTTTATTCAAAGAATAAAACAACCTATCTTGGGGAAACTGATACTAATCCTTTAGGAACTGGGCGATTAAATGGGATAGGTATGGCATTCCCAGTCCCAACGATTCGCGGAAGTTTAGTTTTGGGGGTGGGATTTAATCGAATCAATCATTACGATGAATTCATGAGATTTTCTGGGTTTAGTAATTATGACAATGCTTTAGAATTTCCTATCAATGTAGATGGTACACAACAAAACCATTTTTTTTCAAAAGGAGTTAGACGTTCTGAGGAGATATCAAGTATGGGTGCAATGGAACAATTAACATTTGCATTCGGGATTGCTCTATCCCCAAATATGTCTGGAGGATTATCTATTTCAAAAATATCGGGGAATGAAAAATATAATTTTGAATTTATTCAAGAAGATACACAAAATAAATACACTGAATTTCCTAAAGATTTTAAAAGATATGATTTAATTCAATCCCTTGATACGAAAACTGAAGGTTGGCAAATCCGAGGGGGGTTAAAATTTATTATTACGCAATGGTTTCGCATTGGCATGAATTTATCCTTACCGTATAAGATAAAGGTTCTTGAGAATCATGGGACAAGTGAATCGCTTAGTTTTGATAATGGAGATAATAGTGATGCAACTGAAGCTGGTTATTATGATTACAAAGTAAAAGCGCCTATGATCTTAGATATTGGTGGAGCAATAACAGTAGAAGCACTTTCTATATCAAGTAGTTATCGATTAATCGATTGGACGTCTACCAGGTTTGATTTAGAAAGTGTACAATTAAATTCTGATGATTATTTATACCTTGAAGAAGAGAACAGTAATCTATCATTTCGATATCGTCAGGTCTCCCAGATTCGTCTAGGGGTTGAAACTTTGCTCGAGTTCAGTGAAACATTTGGAATCGCTTTAAGAGGTGGATACGCCTTTCTTCCTGCTCCAAAAAAATCTGATAAAGGTGACAAAACTTACGTTTCTCTTGGCGCTGGGATACCTCTTGGATCTAACATGATTATGGACGGCGCAGCGGTTTTAAGCTCATGGGAAAAGAAATCTAGTGATTATTACACTCCTTCTGGCGCACAAGAAGAAGTCTCAGCACTTAAAATTTATTTGAATTTATCGTATCTATTTTAATCTCATACTAGCAGAATATTATTTGGAATTCCCTTCTATACTCGACTAATTTTCCGAGCCTATTTATGGCAAAGAGTGGCTCGGTAGCTCAGTAGGTAGAGCAGAGGACTGAAAATCCTTGTGTCGGCGGTTCGATTCCGTCCCGAGCCACGTTAAATTATTAGGCAATCCATCGTCTAGGGAGTAGGTCCTAGCGGATTTCCGAAAGGCAGTGCCTTTCTTCTCCTCTACCTACTAAGTAGCATATATGTAGCCAGAGGCATTTCATTTATTTAGAATTTGATATATAATGGTAAAGATATAAATGTCCAAAACCTACATACCAAATATCTTTCCTATTGCTTATATATTCCAAATGGCTCCAAGTAAAATCTTTATCCCACTCAAGAATATTTGGATGAGTGATTAAATGATAGATACCTTTTGAGTCTATAGCATTATCAAATGCAACATTCAGCTCATTAATATCAGTTGACCCCCAATAGGAAGAATTTCCTACTTCAATTGAAGCATTTACTGGATTAAATTTATTTAAATTACTGTCCCAATCAGAAAAATATATATTATTATAATAAAACAATCTTGATACAAGATATTTAGCATTGCTGGTCATGGTATCAATAGCCTCACTGTATTCTCCATAAGGTGCAACCCATGCATATACGTACTCTTTTGAGCCTGAACGATTTAAATTTATTAGGTTCAAATTATTTATAATATCCTGTTTGCTACCTAGAACTTCGCCTTCTAAATCAGCATAGGGGACATTTGGGTGGGTCCTAGAGTGTGAGACTACTTCAATCAAGCCATCATCGAGTTGACCTTGAATATCATTCCATGTGCTTTGATTATCTATCCAACGTGTAATTATTGCGACAGAATACCATAAATTATAACTCCGAAAATTTTGACAAGCCTGGATAAATTTTTCATTACTATAATCAGCCCAATCATCCGCTGTTACAGTCACAGCAGCTTGTCTATTATCGTAATATTGACTGATACGTTTGAACGATACGTGAATGTTTTCGTTAATGTTGTTCTCTATTTTAATGTAAATAGTGTCAGAAAGAATTGAAAATCCAACTGATACATATGCAATATTTTCATCGTGGTCAAACCTTACGGCCTCTATTCCATTAAAAAAATCATTTGATGTCTTTTTATCAATTAAAAACCAATCTTGTGAAGCATTGTATTTTCTGTAAACATTTAAATTTTCTGAATCTTGGGGTATTTCAAACTCGTATGTCACGGGATATTTTAGACCGTAATCAATATGGGCTAAACTATCCGTAATGATTATGGTCTGATTTATATTATTTTCGACTGTAATTATTTGTCCAATACTAACTGAGCCTGAATCACTTTCAACAATATTTTTGATTTCTTCCTTGTCTTCGCTCCCAAAATCAGCACAAGACTGTAAGACTGTAATCAAGGGAACAAATAGCAATATGACCCAGAGGCGTTTCATTTAACAATGCCCCATTTTCTTCCACCTAATATCATTTGGGCGATAATCGAATTTCAACTGCGTCACCTTCTTGTGGTTGAAAGCGAATATAAAACACATCCTTTTCCGGGCGTTCATAACTCAGGGTTTGATGGGCACCTTCAGTAATACCTTTGAAGGCAACATAACTATCGCCCATATTTGTTAATTCAAATCTGTGTGCTTTCGGACTCGCGGGTGATAAGGAATTGTCAAAGAGTTGCAAACGCAATTCAAGTGTACCATTTAATTCTTTGATATGAATAATCTCTACGAATTCTGTACCTGATTCATTGGTTGAACGCACTAACGCAACAATAGTGCCCGAGGTAGGCGGGAGCCACGTCTCTTCGAGTATATTTCCGTTGATGGGCCCTTGCCATGAACCGGTTAACCAAGATAGACTATCTACGGATAATGGTTTATTAGTCTGTCCCCAAACAGAACTAATTACAAATAATATGAGCCAGAGGCGTTTCATTTAACAATCACCCATTCCCCATCGCCAATCACATATTCCACTGCTATACCTTCGGGAGCTTGTGCATGGATAGACCCTAATACGGCACCACCGGGGACTGTAAAAATACTTGATGCAACAGCCATTATTCCACCAATAATAAAAATGCTGGGGAGCTGCTCCAAATCAAATCCACTAGCAGTAATAAATGTAAGGGAAACAGAGACTCCTATGCCAAGAGAAACCAAGCGGCCAAACTTTATACCATCCCTAACGTATTCTTTTCTTGGTTTTTGTCTAAAGATTGAACCAATTTTATCTATGGGTATTTCCATTTGAAAAGATTTACCTTTTTCCTGGATGCGGAGGGCATCAACCGTCATACCTGAATAAAAACCACGAACCGTATTACTGGGGTCATAGGCAATGGAAATCACCACCCATTCATCCAAGGGAATCAACACCTGTTCCCCATCCTTTTCAAGTGTTAGGCCACTCGCATCTTCCTGGGCAATAAGAGGTAAGGCACTTGCAGTAAGCAATATTCCTGCTATTAATCCTTTTGTATATCGTTTCATTTCATTCTTCTTTATTTGAGCCAGAGGTGTTTCATTTGCAGGGATTGTGTCCTTCTGGGTGAGTATCAGCAAGCATCTGCGCAAAATCATCACTGGTAATATGACATAACAAATACAAACCAGATTCCTCAAGGAATTTCATTACATCATGATGAATATCCTTACCATTTGGGTTTTTACATAAGTCAAAAATTCCCTGTCTTCCATAATAGTTATCCTTTGGAGTTTGGCCATCTGTGAAAGTCGTTTCTTTGATTCCTCTTATTGCTAGTTCGTTAACCAGCTCATCCCATTCATCTTGAGTTACTGACGCGATATCATACATCAAGGCATTACGTATCGGGAACATGATTGCCATTACTTTGTGAAATGCTTTTTCATCTTCACTCATACCTTCTTGTGATGACTGGATTAATTTGTCTCCATCAAATGCTGGAGTTCCCCGAGCTTGAAGTATAACCCCTTCAGAATTGGCAGCTACTGCTTCATCTAATCCAAAAAGATAATTTCCCGCTCTATCTATAATATTTTCTGTACCTGGATTAAGTCCTTGTTGGTGGGGCGTTCCTGTGAATATACAATACCCTCCAGAATTGATTGTGCAAGCGTATGTGGTCTCCAGTGGTTTTTCAACCTCATTATTATTTTCTTCACAAGAGAAGATTAGGGTTGCAAATAATATGAGCCAGAGGCGTTTCATTTAAGTCTTAAAGCGATGTCATATCGTTGTGCTACATTGTCCCAGTTGACAATATTCATTAAAGCATCCACAAAGTCGCCTCTCTTATTTTTATATTTCAGGTAATAAGCGTGTTCCCATACGTCAATGACCAATAGTGGAATTGCTCCCCAAACTGTCAACTTTTGATGATTCTCACATTGAAGAATCACCAAATTATCTGAATAAGGCTGATATGCAAGAATCCCCCAGCCACTTCCTTCTATCGATTTCGATAGTTTTACCAAAAGTCCCTGCATTTTATTAGTTGAGCCAAAATCCTTTTCAATTCTCTTACGTAAGTTGCCAGTCGGTTGAGATTTCTTTTTGGACAAGTTTGTCCAGAATATGCTGTGCAATATGTGACTGGAGAGGTGAAATGAAAGTTTCTTTGTCCAGTGGTCAGCCATTATTAAATCACCACTATCCATTAACTTTTTTATCATTTCTATATCTTTGTTTGCCCCTTTAACTGCACCGCTATGATGAAATGAATGATGCAGATGCAATGTTTCTTCATCCATAAATGGTTCAAGGTCGTCAGTATTGTAAGGTAGGGGTTGATGAATAAAGTTTCCGTTTTCGTCCGTTAGTTTGTCAATGCCATTATTATTTATATTTTCAGCAAAAACGGAATTTGAGGGAAAAATTGTCGCTCCCGTCAGGATAGCGCTTGTTTTTAAGAATTCTTTTCTATCCATTTTTCCCCTTTTATTTGAGCCAGAGGCGTTTCATTTTTCTAATTTTATTTATACAACCTATCCTATTATAATTAGTTACAAGTTAATTGTAATTTAGCATTATGGATAACAAACAAACATTAGCTTTTGATTGGTTAAAAAGATATACCGGCACTAATCCAGATGAATATGGAGATTGGATACTTCTAACTAATTTTCAAAATTATGTTGAAAAATTTGCTCAAAGATTTGATACGAAGATTAATGGCATAGGTGGGCCAATGACATCAACTATCAACGATGATGGTCTTAGCATAATAAATTTTGGAATTGGGAGTGCAAATGCTGCAACAATAATGGATTTATTATCATGTATTAAACCTAAAGGTGTACTTTTTTTAGGTAAGTGTGGCGGACTAAAAAAGACTACGGAGATTGGTCATTTTATTCTACCAACTGCTGCTATCAGAGGCGAAGGCACAAGTGATGACTATTTTCCAAAAGAAGTGCCAGCAATGCCATCATTTAAACTGCATAAGTATGTTTCCGAATTATTAGTAGGGCGTAATATAGAATATCGAACTGGAGTTATCTACTCTACAAATAGAAGAGTATGGGAGCATGATGAATCATTTAAAAAATATTTACGTGAAGTTCGTGTCATGGGTATAGATATGGAAACTGCTACAATTTTTATTACAGGCTTTTCAAATGAAATTAATAGAGGGGCCTTGCTTTTAGTAAGCGACACTCCCATGATACCTGAAGGAATTAAAACTGAGGAAAAAGATAGGGACGTTACACGTAAATATGTTGACCTACATATTGATATGGGTATAGAGGCGATGACAAAAATTGGTAGTGAAGGTGAAAAAATAAAACATTTTAAGTATTAATTAATATTTGTGTCAGAGGCGTTTCATTTAGTTTATTTTGATTCCTTCTCTTTTTTGATTTTCAATTATGAAATCAATTCCACACGTCAGCTTACTTGCCAATTTTGATTTTGGGTCAACTATTCTCCAAAATGGAGTTATTGTATCAATGCCAATTCCAAATTCCTCATAAGATGCTTCTGATACAATCCGTAAAGATATTCCAGTAACCATTGGGCATGACATATTTGCACTATAGTCATTTGCCATTTCTTTTCTTAAATCTTTGACTTGTTTAAAATTCCCTATTGGTATTTGATTGACATACCTATCAACAATTTTGGGAGTTGGTATTAACATTAAAATGCCTGCGGGCATATCAGCCCATGATTTTGGATTAACTTTTACCTGATGTTTTTTATCAGCATCTCTTTTTTCAACCCATGTTTTCTTCATTTTACCCAGAGGCGTTTCAATTAATATGTCTTTGTATCACTTCTTTTTGTAAAGAATCAACTCATTAATCTAACCGCCACTACCGCTTCCTTGTGCATAATTATCGATTAGCTTTTTTAAGTCTCTTTTCTGCTCTTTTTTCTTTTTTAGTTTTAGCAGGTGCTTTTTTAATTGCTTTTTTAGAATCTTGACCTTTTCCCATTTTTCATTCCTTATTGTTTTCTTGAAATTATAAAAAATCACCCAACAATGTGGGTGCCTCTTTTATTTATTGGGTACACCCCCCTTTAGGAGTTTTAGGTTGAGTTTTTTGGGTTGAAAAAGTGGGGGAGGGGGAACCTTTTTAGTTTAGGTAGCATATATGTAGCACTGGAACCAGTACTTTTATAAATTAATAGTACAGGTTAATAAACATTCAATAACAATAAAGGTGTTCTTAAAAGCTACTGAAAATCCTTGTGTTGGCGGTTCGATTCCGTCCCGAGCCACATTTTTATATAGGTTAAAATATTAAAATAAGAATTTCAATACTTTGTTTCCTCTTAAGCTCTTTATTTAGCCAGCGTGTTGTTGGGTATTATCCTTATTGGATGCAATCTGATTTTCCTGCAAGTAAATTAGACCTTAATGCCCTTACGCATGTTATTCATGCTTTTGGCTGGCCAGATAAAGAAGGAAATGTTCTTTCTTATTCAAATATGTTCAATTCTGGAATAAGCAAAGTAATCCATGCGAAAAATCGAAAGTTTTTATTGGGCCTAGGAGGTTGGGGAAATGATGAAGGTTTTCCTATTGTTGCGGCATCAGCTGATCTACGCAAAAAATTCATCAATAATTTAATTAAAGTCTGCGAAGATAATGGATATGATGGTGTAGACCTTGATTGGGAGTTTCCTAAGTCGTCAGCTGATCGGTCAAATTTAAATCTATTAGTTTCAGAAATGGATTCAATGTTCTACGCCTATGATCAAGATTGGTTAATCACGATGGCAGTGCCGGTTTCTAATTGGTCTGGACAATGGCACGATTTTTATAATTTGAAAAACCATATCGATTTTTTTAATGCAATGACATATGATACCCATGGTTCTTGGTCCGATCATGTAGGTCATAATTCCCCATTATTCCAATCCCCGTCGAATGACCCTGATGGCTCCTGTGAGACAGGAATCAATTATTTAGTGCAATTTAGGGGTATTCCTAGAGAGCAGATAAATATGGGATTACCCTTTTGGGGTAAGCAGTATAATGCCTCAAAGTTAAATGGGCCATTTACAGGAAATGTAACGGATATAAGATATTCTGATATTCCAAAACTAATTGGAAACGGTTGGAACTATAAGTGGGATCCTGTTGCTTTAGCTCCTTATCTAGTAAGTGATGATAATTCTAAAATACTTACGTATGATGATCCTGAATCAATTCGATTAAAATCTGAATATGTTATAAAGAGAAAACTAGGAGGTGTGATGATTTGGGCTTTGGGGTATGATGTTACAAGCAATGGTCAAGAATTGATTAATTCGATTCGGAAAAACTATCTTAGTGTTCAAGAGTTTACAAATGATATAACCATAGATAAATTTTCATTAAATACATATCCAAATCCATTTAATTCAACATGTCAGATTGAGTTTAAACTTTCTGAAAATAAATTAACTACAGTTAGTGTGAATGATATTGCAGGAAGGGAAGTAGACCTTTTAGTACATAGCGTTTTATCAAAAGGGATTTATCAATTATCTTGGAATGGTTCAAACCAAATTAGTGGAATTTATTTTATAAGAATAGTGGCTGGTAATCATTCAACAACAAAGAAAGTATTATTATTGAAATAGTTATGAATTTGTATTTAATAATTAAATCTGTTTATTAATAAATAAGGCTTAAATTTATTTATATTTGTTTTCGCAATAAATCTTAAAGGAAGTATGATATTATGAAAAGATTATTAAGTATTATGTTAATTGGTTTTGCGTTCTGTCAAGAAAGTGAATCACAAGCTTCTGCTCAAGTTGCTTCAGCTCAATTTGCAGGATCAGGGTTAAGTGATTTGGAAATACAGACACTTTATAACCGTTTTTATGATGAGCTTACAAAAGCTAGTGACAGCCCTCTAATGGATGCTACAGCTGTTAATGAGAAATATGATGGAGAGTGTATTACACCAGAATGTTTACAAGCTGGATTAGATGCCTTAGCCGTACAGCAATTGATTGCGGGTACACTCAAATTTTCAAAGAATAAATACCGAGTAAAAGTTCAAAAACTTGATGCTTCAAAATCAAAACCGAAAAAATATTCTATTCGTTATAAAGGTGAGCCAGATGGGTTTATTACTGAACTTGAAATATTGGCATGGGAAATTATGGGTAAAGATGCACCTGAAAGACTCACGGGAAAAAGAAAGCCAAATCAGGAGACTTTAATGGAAAAAATAGTTGAAAATCCATTATTTGGTAGAACTGTTGTACTTGCTGTCGCAGGTGCTGCAGGTTCTTCCTACTTAAAAAATGCTAAAGGAGCTAAAACTTCACAAGATGCTGCAAATTCAATGAAAGATTATAAACCTGGATATGATTCCCATATGGATAGTTATGATAAAGCAAATCAAAAAGCTACATTGTCTTTGGTTGCAGCTATTGGTGCGGTAGCTTATGGATATTTTACCGGAGTATTTAGCGAAGAATAATAATTAATTCAGACTATCTACAGTAACTCTCTATAACATCGAACGTTTTATTTATTTCGCTCCTAGTATTGAAGAAGTGGATAGCTACTCTTAGATCATCAGGCGCATCTACAGGTGATGTAAAAGTTGATTCTTTAAGCCTTAGATTATCGTAGATATCCCAGCCATTACATCCTGAAGGTAGCTCTATTACAAGCACGCCAGAACGCTGATTTCTTGAAGTTGGAGAAGAGATATTAAATCCTCGTTTACTCCAATCCTCAATTGCATAAACAACTAGTTCATCTATACGATTTAGTATACGTTCGATTCCTATCGATTCGCACCAATAGATAGCCTCATCAAACCCGGCAAATGTTGCTAAAGCACGTGTGCCGAATTCAAATCGTCGTGCTTCAGGTAAAAGAGCATAATTGCCATCTTGATCCATTGAAGTAGTACTATGAGAACCTGTCCATGTCAATTTTGTTTTATCCAATATTTCTTTTTTACAGAAAAAAGCGCCTGTGCCCTTAGGTCCTAATATCCATTTATGTCCACACGCACTATAGTAATCACAATCAAGATCATGAAAATTAAATGGAACGCATAATGGCCCTTGTGCTCCATCGAGATGATATCGGATTCCTTGAGGGCGCAAAAGTTCAGCAATTTTTTTCGATTCGCGTAATGTTAACGCTCTTCCATTATTTCTCGAAACATGGGGGATACTAACCATCTTTGTTTTATTAGTTAATTTTTTTTGAATTTCAGCAATAATATCAGTGCCGGTATCAAAGTTTAGACGTTTAATTTTTATACCAAAACGTGTTGAAAGAGAATACCATGGCATTGTATTTGCGGGGTGTTCTTGATTGGTAATCATTACCTC
>Ga0208407_1000129_pt1 | contig 33724 bp, 38 predicted proteins | sample ETNtaG_9_FD_185775 | JGI IMG/M metagenome (GOLD analysis project Ga0208407, IMG submission 185775) | Marine microbial and viral communities from oxygen minimum zone, Eastern Pacific Ocean - ETNP201406SV69 (SPAdes) (version 2) | ecosystem: Environmental > Aquatic > Marine > Oceanic ...
GTTCACGATCATGATAGTAAAAAATTGTTTGAATAGTGAATAGGGGGGATCTCACCCCATTATTAACATGCCATTGGCACATACTCAGAGCGATCCATTTTCTCGGTATTGTAGTCAGTAACTTCAGCACCGTTAGCAATACGCTCTGCCCACTCATTGCGAGCAGTGAGTGATGTCACAGTGCTATAGGATTTTTGACCATTGGCGCGGAAAGTAACGCGCTTCTGGAAACGCTTAACGACAACACCACCTTCTTCGGTATCAATAAATGCCTCAGGATAGAAGTCAACGATTGTAGTGGAATTTGTGAGTTGCATGTGTAGGGTGTGTTTGTTTGAGACTCTCTTAATATACACGGTTTTGGGGTGCTGTGGGGCAACCCTGTGCCACTTTGTCAACTGTCACAGTGATGGTGGCACATTTACTAAATCATGTGAGTATGAAAACTTGATGTCACCATGCCATCCACGTTGAGTATGAACAGCAGCAAGTTGAAACCCCAATTGGGGCCATGGTTTTGTTGGAGTTGCAACATTGTATATCTCTTTCAATGCAAATCCTGCGTTACGCATATCACGAATTCTACGTTTTGTAGTATAGTGATTGATAGTTGTGAGATACACGATGTTATTAGCAATCTCCATACCATGCGCAAGGAATTTTTGCATCAAACTCCATGGTGGGTTAGTGATGATCCAATCTACTTTATTATTGTAAGTTAGAAAGTCTTTATCCTCGGCAAGTTCACACCACTCATTATTATCACCAGGAAAATTATCATAAAATGCGCCAGTTCCGCGTGATGGATCAAGAATAACACCAGTGGGATTAAAGTGACTGATAATATCTTGTGCCAAATACTCTGGAGTCATGACAATATCTTTGTCAGGAGTATTTTTAGGTGGGCAGAATGCTCTCATTTATTGAACTTACGGGGTGTGGAAACTACAGTGTAATTGATATCTTTCTTTGTGTATTTTACACCAGCGGCAATCAATTTGTCAATGTGAAGTGAACATTGGACACGACGTTGATTCTTACTATCAACCTTTGGATTAAGTTTGAACAATGCATTACTATCTTGTGTCCGTTCTTGAAGCATCTGACGTTGAGACTTGGTGCTCAATTGTGCTTCCTTACCAGAAGGAATGCTCTTCACATAATCAACAAACTTACGTACTTCTTGAATGTCCATCTTACCCCAGAGTGCCTTATTATCGTCTGGAGTGATAAAGAACTCATACTCAGTATGAAATACTTTCTCCTTACCTACCTGAGCATACTGACCAACAATAAGACGATAGTTGGTGTGTGTCATCTTACGGACAACATCTGAACAACAAATAGTATTGTTCTTGGTAGTTTTGATGCTCCCATTGTAGTCAACTACAATACCTTTGGATAAATCAAACTCCGAAGTATATCCATTGGGTTTCAATGCATCATATTCATTCTTCGACATACCAGTGCATTCACGAATCACGCAATCTTCGTATGCATTACCATGTGCTTGAACTTCCATTCATGCATTTGATTGACTACTGTGTAAGTATGTCATAAAAAAAGCACCCTGTCAAGGGTGCTGAACCAGTTCATTAAGTGTCACAGGGGGGCTTGTCAATAAACTCAATCCTGTTCCACCATGTTGGGTAGACTACTAAGTTAGCTAAACCAACTGTTAATGTGAAGTATGTTCCGCCAATAGTATCAACGAAATTAACTACTCCCTCATGTGTAACACCAGGACAATGATATAAAAGTTTCTGTCCCTTGTAAAAAGAATTAATCGTCATAAATTAAGCACTCTGGTTCATCTGGATGTTGATCACAAAATAATTCTAAGCAGTTAGGATCGTGATGATCTCCTGACTCAATCTCTTCTTTATGTTGAGCAGCATACATCTCAAGATCATGTAGTTCTTCTTCAACGTGACGACGTTGTTGAGGTGAAGTTGTAGGATTATTCAAAATATCCTTATCTTTTTCAATATGCGATTCAATGTTTTTCATTCGAGTATTACAGTTTGTTACTATTTATTTTGAGATTTGATCTTTTCCACCATATACTGGGCGAATGCTTCCATTTTAGTTGGATGGATAGCAATTACACCTGAATCTTTAACAGCATTTTGAATGCTTGTGACTTCTTTTCTACTGAGTTTTGGGTCGTTTATTGAAAGGGTCATGTGTATACCTTAATGATTTATCAATAATAACAGGAAATTATCGAAATTATGTGAATTTCAACACTTTATTTAGATTTCTGTTACTAATCGTCACCTTCGTGCTCTGCTAGCATTCTTGAGAGATTGGTGCTGATAACTTCCTTAACTTCTTGCTGATCGAGACTATTCAACCAGTTCCATTTAGGATCGTTATCATCCCATTCAACTTTCATTGTGCCAGTGTCCTCGTCATATTCAACGAGTAGTGAATCATCTTCAGGTTTAGTCATTTTGGTTTGAATGTAAGGTGTGGTTTCATCATAGCATATTCAATGATATAAAATGGACTTTTCGTTATGTTCATATTCGTCATCTTACCCATTCGATGGTTGCCATCTATCAGTGAATATTTCTTTCCATAAGGATTTGGGCAATCTTTACATACTATTCCTGGATATGAGATATCACACTCATCATATCTTAAACCTCTCCGATGTCTACGTGCTAGGTGCCCCCAAGCAATTTCTTCATGATCTATAATTTGAGGTTCAGTTAACAAATAAGCAATTTTATATAGGTATAACTTAGCATTTCTGTTATCTATTCTCCAATCACCATTTGTTCCATAATGTCTAAACTTATTATTTGAACCTCTTCGTCTAAACATATGCTCAAGAGATTTAGCGTCAAGACCTTTATGTATGGTCCTGTTGCTGCTATCAGCATCTTTAACATTAGACATAACTCTTACCTCTAAACTGTTTACGAGTAACCTTCCCATACCATATCAGGCATTTGTGGTGTTGCTTGTCCTCTAACCATGAACATTACAATTATATATCCTAAGAGCCATAACAAATTAACAATCCATGTTTGTCTATAAAAGAACTTACGCACTCCCATAGAAATACGAATAGCACGGGCATCAGAATAAGACTGTGGATCTGAATCAGCAAACCTTCGTATCACCTGCTCTATAATAATAGCAATAACAGTTGCTATTATCAATGGGTAAAACATAAAATTCAAAAAAGATAAAAAGATTAATAATGTTTGCATTATGCTGGATTTGCGGAAGGAGAATAAACAGGTGTCATAATACCACCATCAAAGTCATCATCATTATCATCATCAGAATCACTAAGAAATCCTAATGCCCATAGAAATCCAAAGGCAATAAGGAATGGAATGTATGGAAATAATAATGCCATCTGAAACTCTGACATTGGAACCTTAAAGTTTTGTTACGTTATATTATATAGGTTCTTCTAGGAATTTCAATTTCTTGGTTCTGTTGCTCCAATAGTTGCTTTTCTTCTATCAACTTTATACCTTTCGATGTGTGTATTCATATGATCTTCACACTGAAAGTAGCAATTTCTAGTGCTACCATGAGTATCTTTATATTGAAGATGGTAAGGAAATACCATATGAAATGGACCGTCGCTAACGCGAACGGGCTGAATTACTGGTCCTTTAGGTGTGCGAGGTTTTCTAGTTTTTGTTGCTTCAGTTTTTTTAGGTCGCCCTGGTTTACGTTTATCTGTAACACCAACAGTTTGACCCTTACGATTACGAATTGTCATTCTCCTCTTGTTGTTTGATTCTTTTCCTAACTTTCTTGGCAAATTTCACATCTTCTTTTGTATACCAATCAGGATGTTTTTTTGCTCTTTTAATTATTTTCTTTGCTGCCTTCTTATCATTCATTAAAATTAACCAATAATACACTGCTAAAAAAATATTTAGTAATGCATTTTATTATATCCATATATGTAAAACCATAATTTTCTTGATGCCTTCTATAATAGGACATCCACGATGAGGATATGTGAATGTGGATGGAAATATAAGTGTCTTTCCCGATTCTGGTATGATTACCTGATCTTCAAACTCTGTCTCACCACCTTTAAAGTCATCATTCAAATATGTTATCGATGAAATAACCCTTCTCCAATTAGGATTTTGTGGGTGCTTATATTTACGACTAGCATCATGATGCCAATCATAACGTTGGTGTATATTATACAGACTCAACCTTCCATCAGTAGAATACCCAGAAGATAAAGAATTAGATAATTCAAAGGCAACTCTATCTGATAAAAAGTTTATATACTTACTAACCATTGGAGATGGATCAGGGCAATCGTGTGTAATGTCTAATAGTTCACGATCACCACTCCTATGGACTGGATTTGATTGTTTACCTTTCCAGTCATTAAACATTTCACGATAGTAATCTAATACATCCTTCGACCAGATGTAATCATATAAAATGCACGGATCACTCTTCATCACACCAAGCGAACTCTCCATCGCGTTCAAACTCACAGCAACTATTAGGAGTTCCTGCGTGACGTGCTGCCCAGGCATCACCTCCTCTAAGGCGAACCTCCTGTAAACATGCTTCAAATGGACTCACCTCTTCCTGTGCAATAGCAGGAGAAGCAAGAAAAAATAATAGCATGAAATATTTCATTTAATTCTCCTTGGCACATCAATTTCCCATGAGGGAGAAGTTAATTTAACTATTTTAAACTTCTTCTTATTCTTTTCCATCTCATTTAACCATACATCATTAGCAATTTTTCCATGTTGTTTATCAGATCTATCTAAGTAATCCCAAATAGCTTCATCAATCATTCCAAACATAGTATCAAAAGTAAGAGTTACTCTTAGTTCTGATGCAAGATCTTCTATTTCACCTTCAGACATTTCCTCAGAAAGAAATGATGCTCTTGCTGCAACCAATTCATTGAGGTTCATGCTGATCCAATTATCACGTGAGATTGTCATAACTTAATTCCTTATATAGTGATTCATTTCTCATCCAATACCTCCAAACACATAACCTCAATATCTTTGTCGTTACCATAATCAGTAAACCATTCATTAAACTCTTCAGCTAATGCAACAGCATTTTCTGTGTCTCCTGCTTCCAGAGCAGCACCAATAAGACCATCAATGTCAGAAAGAATGTTTTCTACTTGGTTGAGATCGCTCATAAGAAAAATGTAGATAATGTGGTGGAGTTAACTCCAACGGAAGGTGAGAGAGTCGAACTCCCAAGGACTTTAAGATCTCAACGCTTTTCAAGAGCGGTTCCGTCGCCAATCGGATTGACCTTCCAGTAAAAAGGGGGTCTTTAAGACCCCCAAATTATAGCAGATATCAGAAGGAATACTTCAGACCAACCTTGGTTCCATAACCACGGTCAACATCGCTATCACCTGAACCGACGAAACTGATTTCACCGTATGCTGCCAGAGCATCAGTAACACCAAAGCCTACACCTGCCTTACCAGAAGGAACAGTGTCGCCTTCACCGGAGTCAGGAGCAGTTACTGTAGCACCTGCTTGAACATAGTAAGAAGCGTTATCGCCAATAGCGCCTTCGTAGCCCACGTGCAAATCAGTATTTGTGCCATTATAATCCGATCCCGTGAAACCTGAGTTGGCTTCTACGTTAACGTAGGGACCTGCAAGGGCAGCGCCAGCGAATAGAGGTGCAGCTGCAACAGCTGCGATTGCGGATTTAAACATTTTGTTTTCCTAAGTGTCTCGCAATATTTTTATTGCGGATGATAGAGAGATCGACATTCTCTCGTTGTTATATTTCGTAACACTGTGTGTGCTACGAATATCTATTTATTATAACCCAGTTTTATGAATTTGTCAAGGGTTCGGTATTTACGACAACTTTCTCATGCACACTGGCATCAAGTTTGTCGTAGAGTTCAATGAATGAAGTCCTGGTTTCATCATCAAAACGATTAACACAAACCTCGATGGACTTCATACGCTTGTTAAAGATGGCATAAGCACGGATGATGTGAACCAGACGACGTGTTGAGATTACCTCATCAATACCACCATCTTTAAAGGTCTTACGAATAATATCAGCCCATGAAGCAAGTTTCTCACAAAAATCACGATCTGTCAACCCCAGATTAAATGAAATACCCTCAAGAATACGTTGTTCGATCTTAGGAGTAGGATAATCCTGTTCAAAGGTCAATGCGAAACGCTCAAGGAAAGCTTCATTCAACACATTAGTGCCGATGAAACGTCCATCATCAGAACCTTTACCTTTAGTATTGGCAGTAGCAATCACATTGAAACCTGCTGCTGGTTTCACATAACGTCCAGTTTTCTTTAAGAAGACACCTTTGCCTTCAAGAATTGACTGGAGACACATAATTTTATTGGATGCCAGATCGATTTCATCCAGAAGGAGAATAGCACCACGCTCAAGAGCTTCAATAACAGGACCATTGTGCCAGACAGTATTACCATCAACCAAACGGAAACCGCCCACAAGATCATCTTCATCAGTTTCAATAGTGATATTAATACGAATTAATTCACGACCAAGGGCAGCGCAAGCTTGCTCCACACTGAAAGTTTTACCATTACCTGATAACCCAGTAATAAACACAGGGTAAAAGATGTTAGAAGAAATAATCTTCTTAACATCCGTGAAGTTACCGAAAGGGACGAAGGTATCATCTTTAGCAGGGATAAGATTGTGAGTGTTGGATTCAACTACAGGTAGAGCAGAAGGTGCTTGATATGTTTGCTCAAGTTTTTCTTGAATAGTCAAGCTCCACTTACCATGACCCACCTTATACTGGTCTAAACGTTTCATGATAGTAGGGTAGGAAACGTTAAACGAACCAGCAGCAGCCCGAACAGCATCAGCACCAAATTCATTACCATAACTGGAAGAAATAAATGATGTGAGAGCATTCATGTCAATGTTGATCTTACGTGGCATGTGGTGTGTCTCGGTTGCGAACAATGTAAATATACAGCATTTAAAGGGTCATGGGTGAGACCCTGTGCCAGTTTCAGAAGTGGATCTCCCAACCATCAGGAGATTTAATGGACTTAGCACCATGCTCTGCTGCTAGCAATAGCATACGCTCATTTTCAGATGTTGATGCTTCAGTCGCGACTGAATCTTCAGTCGTAGGAGCAGTAAACACCATGCTTGCTTGCTCGAAAAACTCATTAAGTTTTTTATTACTTTTCTTTTGGGATTCTGCCAACTTAACTTTCTTAGATGCAATAATGCCGGGAAACATTTGTGCAAAAATATCTGCATTCTTTTCGACAGTCTCTACCTCTTCAAGTAAATACTTACTTGCATCATGTCCTACCCTAATAAGTTCCCTACCTTGAACTTCACTTTTTAAAAATGCTTCAAGACCATATGGTGATTTAACATTACGAAAACCCATATTAATGGGGGAATTGCCATTGCGAAAATACATTGCTTTATTGTTCTTATCTGAGATCCACAACGCATAGCAGTTGTAGATTTCACAGAAATTCCTGGTCTCGATCAAATGTTGCAAGTTTGTCATTGTTATAGTGATTTATGTTGACTTTAATATTATAAGCTAAAATGGATAGCGTGTCAAGTCTATTGAAATTTCATGAGACCAAAGAGGCAAAAGAGGAAAGCAATTTTTTGTTGGTAGATTTTTTCTTAAGCGTGGTCCTAAATGCCCTACGAACCTGAGCAATGCTAGCATCATCAGCAACATCAAATGTAGTATCGGTAGATAACACACTGGAACCAAGAATATACAGAGCATCATATCCTATAGGGTTCATCTCAATAGACTTAGACTTACGCCACTGCTTAATAATCTGATCAGGAATGTCATATCCACCACTATGGGAGTTAATATAACGATAGACACGATTAAATTCAGATCCAGTTACAATACGAAAACCAATAAGATTAATCTCAGGGAAACGATGCTGAAGATTTTCCAGCAGAATAGCAGTCAAAGAATTATCATATGATCCACAATAATCCTGAAATGTGCGATAAACATTACCAGTCTTACGATCACGGAGAGAAGAACATCCAGAGACACGACGACTGCCAATACCATTTGGCATATAACTATTTTCAGTGTTATATGTCAGATCGCAACCCTCACCATCAGTAAGAATAACAACATTGACTTTCTGGAGTTTGTTATTATTCTTAAACTGTGGAATGATTTGATGAAGAGCAATGATACTTTCGTTCAAAGGTGTTCCACTAAGACCACACCCATTAGGCGATGAATATAAAACATAATTACGATAAGCATATGCCATACGGAAAAGATGCTTTGCCTGTGTGTCAAACTCCTTAGCATTACTACGTGAACTCAAGAAGTTCAGTAGGAAGAAACGACGGTGAATATTAAACTCACCAATTTTAATATCACATTTAGGTGGCAATTCTGATGCTACCATTTCATCATCAATGATAAAAGGATTCCATTCAAGTGTAAACGCATACACTTCAAATGGGATCTGCACTTTCTTACAGAACCAGCAGAGATTAAGCAATTGCTTAACAGTATCCATAAGTGCTTCTACCATAGATCCAGACCAGTCCAGAATAAAAATCAGACCATGATTCTTACCATCAGGGACGACATTGATCTTCTTAAAGATATCATCACTATACTTGTAAGTATGAAGTTTGCTAGTATCAAGCACACCAGAACGTGCTGTAGAAGTGCGAGCATAAGCATCTGCAGACTTCTTACATTCAAACTCCTTCACAAGGTAGTTTACTTCCTTTTGAGCAGATAATTTATAGTTCTTATACTGAGTATCTACTACTTCAAAGATATCTCCCCAGAGCTTTAAACGTTCAGCACCTTGATTAGACCAAAACTTAGCAATATAATCATTAAGTGCCTTACAATCAACAATAGTATTTTCAAGTTTGATCTTAGGGATTTCTACATAGTCAATATCATTATATAATGATTGATCTGAAGAGAGTTCTTCAGTGCTTTCATCAAAAGAACGCTGAGTTTGTGATACTTGCTCATTAATATTAGGAATGCTACCTCCACACGAAGGAGTGTCAAGTTGAGTGGAATCATTAGATTGATCTTTACATTCATCCTCAGAAGCGTCTGTATCCTCTTTATCTTCTGATATAGGGTTATCATCATCTACACCAATTTGACCCTCCTGTGGTTGCTGTGAGGGGGCAGTAGGATGCTCTTGTTGTTGCTCTTTCAGATAATCTACAATATCCTCACAAATAGCAAGCACTTCTTCAAATGTCTCAGCATCACCGATACGAACGATGAATTGATCTTCAATATTATTTACGAAAGGGATCATAGCGAAAGCACCAACCTTAAAATGAAGGTTAATACGATCAATAAATGACAAACGCTTCATGTCTACATCAAGGATTTCAAAGAAATCATCTTCATTCAGTTCCTGATAACCTTGATAGAAACTACGTGAGAGACCAGGAAACTTACGCTTCATAAGTTTCTCGATACGGGAATCTTCCACCACATTCACAAAGTCTTTAGGAACATTGTTGCGAACAATGGTTGACCAATCGGTATCAGGAGTGTATAATGCATGTCCTACCTCATGCCCCACCAGCATGTCATATACTGTAGCCGATGCCTTGTTCCAAATAGGAAGCGTCAGAACACGACGGTTAGTGTCAAAGGATGCGGTAGGAACATTACGATGCTCGACGATCAGGTTCTCAGTGGCGAGCAGCTTAGCGAGATTGCCCTTGATCTCTTGGTTAATCATGGTTTCGTGCTCTCAATGACATAAGTATAAGGGGTGATCCCATGCATGGGAGTCCACCCTGTGACAGTTTGAGAACTGGTCTACATACATTAAGAATTATTATGGTTATGAAACTTTCCAAAGGAAAAAATTGGTTCCAGATTGACTCAAGAACCAAAAGTTTATATGTTGGTGCTTATCTTCATGATGAAAAAGAAGCAGATGGAAAGTATGGGTTAAAAATGTATTCATTTGTCACCCGCAGATTTAAGTTAGTATTACTTAAAGATCGTAATACTAAACAATGGGATTTTCAGTTTGCTGGAAAGTGGTCTAGCGTAGGAACAAAGGATGAATATATTGATTATGAGATCAAAGTTTGTAAATAAATGCTAAAGCATAATATGGTGGCAGTGTAGGAATAGTGAAGTTCATATTGTGTTGGTGAGTAGTGTCGCTGATTGTAACACCACCACTCTTTGATGATGGATGATTGTGACCTGATCCAGATAGACCCTGCTGACCGCCCATGCCAGTGGTATTAGGGGATGTGTCCGTTGCAGCTCCAAAAGTAACTGCTGCTGAAGCCGCCGGAGATTGGCCAGTAGTTTTCTCTTCATAGTGGTATTGACCATCTTGTTTACTCGATTCTTCATTATCATAATCTCCTTCTCCACTATCAGATAGGAATTTATCCGAATAGGTGTGAGCATGCGCAGGCAAAGCGGCGGTTACATTAGAATGAGTGTGTCCCATTCCATGTTTATGCTGAGGTATTTCCCCTACTTGAAGTGCGTGATCGTCAACAGTAATAGTAATATTATCACTAACTTGAGGAGTAACATTATTATCCCAAGTGAGTTGATTGATACTGTGACTCACTGCGCCTCCAGTGCCAGCGAGCGCGTAAGAAGATCCAGTACCAACGATAAATTTATCTCTTAAATCAGGAATAGTGACTGTACTACCTGATCTACTAGTAGCATCACCACCATGACATAATACCCAACCTTCAGGAGCAGTAGTTCCTGAGAACATTACGATAGTTCCAGTAGGAACAGCATATTTCCCAATCAATCTCTGGAAGTTAACACTTACATCAGTAGTATCAAATGGAGTGTATGGATCAGGTTCATAGTTAATGAAATTACTACCGCCATCTGTGTTGATAGTAATAGAACCCACATTCAATCTAGCACCAGTACCACTGAATTGTTCACTTGAATTTGTAGCATCATAAAGAAGCGCGAACTCACTAGCAGAATTATCCCAACCAATAAAGGCGAGTTTAGAAGATCCCTCATAATACTTAAGTTCAAGACCTCTATCTTTATTATCATCGGATGATAAATCAGCATTGTCAACACCACCACCAAGTGTAATTACAGGATCTTGAATCGTTGTTACTGTTGAATTAACAGTGGTTGTAGTTCCCTGAACTGAGAAATTACCAATAACTTTAAGATCATTATTAACCTGTGTTAATCCAGTTGAAGCAGCAATGTTTAAGTTAGTAGCACCAGTAAACGCATTAATTGTCTGAGTAGCAAAATTAACTGTGTTGGGTGTAGTCATGAAGTTAGCAACTTCTGCCGTCACAGTGGCATTGAATGTCTTGGAACCACTAGTTCCAGTATCATACTTACCAGAGAATTCAACATCACTCTTAATAACAAGATTGTCACTCAAGAGTGTTGTAACAGAAGTTCCTCCCGATGTTCCCGGTCCATTAGCAGCATCAGAAGCAGCAACATTTAATGTTGTTGCACTAGTAGAAAAATTAACTTCAGTAGAAGTAGTGGTATAGTTAAATATAGGAGAAGTAGATGTGAGATCACCACCATTAATTGCTAGATCACCTTGAATAACTCCATCAATACCGACCTCAAGATTATTGTCGAACAGAACATCACCAGTGCCAACATGAAGTGATTCGGTAGGATTATCTTGGTTAATACCAAATTTACCCGTAACTTCATAAGGTTCAATATGAAATCCACCACCAGTGGTATTATATGTCTCTTCAATTGATGTAAGATGACCAACACCAACTAAACCAAGTTGTCTCCAACCACCATTTAAGAAATTACCATTAGAATCAGAACCAACATAAATGTAACCTTCGTGTCTAGTATCTGTGCTAATAGTATTCTTGAAGTAAGCATCTCCAAGGAACACACCCTCAACACCAGGATTAGGTCTTAAATTACTATTAAGTAAGGCAGTCTGCTTAACTGTGGCATTAGAGAATGCTGATGCTAATGCAAGACCTTTAGGGCGATAATTAACATCATGTGTTGTAAATGCTCTATTAACAGCAGTAGGATCTTTTGTTGATACCTGAATACCTTCGTTAAAGAGTGATTCATTATTAAATCCGTTAGCAGTTTGGTTAGCACCACCACCTGTTACTAATGTTCCTTCAATATTAACGTTCTTTGTTCCTGAAACATAAGGAACATATTCATCATTAACAGTAGCAGTAGATCCAGCAACTCTAAGAATTGGTTTATCCAGAATCTCAACTTCACCCGTAACAGCATTGATTTTCTGATTACCAACATACAGATCACCGTATGCATTCAAACCAGAATAGAATACAATACCAGCACGACGACGTTGTGCCTGAGAATAAAGAACTTCCTTATCATTCAGAACTCTTTCTTGCTTAGAAGGGAAAGCAGTTGAGTAGTTACCCGAACCGAAACCAGTGTATTCAAACGTCTGGTTACCAGCACGAACCTGTGAGGTTCTTCTAAGTTCAACCCCAATTTGAGGGAGAGTGCCACTAAAAGGAATAAGTCTATTTTCTTGACCGGATACTGCCTTGCCAGTTTGAGAAGCAAGCGTTGCTGCGTAACCACTTTCATTAACGAAAGATTGAATGGATTCTTTAGTTAGAGAAGATCTATTATCATCCTGATAAACAAGACCATGAATAAGGTTATCAGCAACTGAAACAGCAGCAGGAGGATCTGCCTGTGGATTATCTTTATCAAGGTCAGGATAGATATTACCAACATCTTGACTATATGCAAGGAAACCAAAAGTATCTGTAGGTGAATTAAACTGCGAACCTTTAGGTGCAACATCAGCAATCAAAATTGTCAGATAGTAAATACCATCTTGCTCACCGGGGATATGTGTTAAAATCGTATCAGATCTGTAAATAAAATATACTCTATTAAAATCTGCTGTCTGATCACTTGCATTAGCAGTATTATAGGGAATAACTGCATTAGTGGCATCAGTTTTTCTCTTAACAACATATCCAATTAGAGGTGGTCTAGCATTAAGTTCAGTCTTAGGAATGACATAACGCATACGATATGTTCTATCCGATAATCCTCTATTATCACTAAGTCTTCTAAGGAATACGTTCTCAGTATTAGATAGTGATGGATTACTATAAATGTTGTTAGCAACATTGCTAGTAAGAATTGGATGAATTGTATTAGTAATATCCGCAGTAACAGCAATATACCAGTTACCAACAGTTGATCCAGCTTTATGAACTGGATCATAACGTAATGGTGATTTTTGAATGTTTCTATAAACAGTCAGCACACTAGCATCACCATTCGTATCAATAGGAATTGGTACATTATTATTAGCATTAGATTCACTGTCAGCAATCTTAAATGTGAATGAATCTACAACATAAACATAATATTCAGTAGACAAACTTAGTGATGTAACTGTTCCACCTGCCTGAATTAATGGCAGCGCACCAGTTTGCACTTGACCTGAAATGACGCTACGATTGAAGAATACTTTATCACCAGTTGTGAAACCATGTGGGAATGTTCCCGTAGATATTGTTTCGTCGTTGGCATTAACAATAACATTAAATCTTGGTAGTTCTGGATTAGTGTCGGAAACATATGCCTTAACTGACAGCGAAGCACCACCAGGAATTTGAGAGCGAATATTAACAATACTATTCGCGGCACCACCAGCGCCAGCTCTAGCATCTTCTTCAGAAGGAGCAATCTTAAATGATGTATTAGTAACCTTAATAGCGTAATAAAGCCTATTAGACTCCATTCCTAAAGGAAGATAACCTGTGCTACTATAAATTCTAATTGGTGTAGCAGTCTCAAAATTGTTAGTGCTAGCTGTTGAGAATATATCAGTAGCAGTAGATACAGCACTAATTACATGCTCTTCAATACCATTTGGACTAATTGATGCCTGATACTCTTGAATTTGACTAGTAGTAGGATCTGTGAGGTTAGCGAAAATTTTATCAGATACTCTACCACCAATTTTATATTGGTTAATATCGAATACTGGAGTTCTATTTGGATCAGTCTGTTCAAATAAGTATAACCTTGATCCAACACCATTAGCAGTAATTCCATCCCTACTTTTCTGAACGTCTAGGGGATAGTAAGGAACATCAGTTTCTTGTGTTCCTAATGACTGTGGGGGAACAATATGTGAGAAATATCCTTTTTTATCTAGTGTAAATGAATCTGGACGGAAACCATCAGCACAAAGTGCCATAGTACCGAAGTTAGAGTTAGAGTTAGTGATAGAATAATCACCACCTGCTTCAATTAAGTGCTGCTCAGAATAACCAACTGCGAAAACAGAAACTGATTGAATGAATGCATTATTAGAGACACGAATGTGATTAGATCTCCAACCATCAGTAGCATCGCCACGATAATAAACATAACCAGCAGAATCTTGATGTAATGATATCGCATCTGAAGATCCACCTTCTAAAACGAAACTAGGATTTGGTGATGTAGTCTCAGTGAACTTAACAAATGCACGATCATCTTTCTGAAGTGAAACACCAGTAAACTGGGCAACAACCATAGATTTAAATCCAGTAACCTTATTACCATCAGCCCACAATCCACAAAGACCATAGGTAGAACGTAGGGAACAGTTAAAGATATAAGGTGAAGATGAGTCAACAGTATCAACTTCAGCCTTTACAATAGCATTTGTGAGATCATTGGAAGGAATTGTGCCTGCTATTAATCCAGGAACTGTAATTATTAGTTCACTATCATTAGTAACTGAAGTTACATAGTAACTTCCATTCAATGAACTATAAGATCCTGTAATATCTTCAATCGTGATCTGCTGTCCTTCAAATACCTCATGAGGACCACTAGTTACAACAGTCACTAATGAACCACTAATACCAACTGTGGAAATACCTTGCTGTCCTGACTGTTGTAGAGGACCAACAATTCTAGTTTCTTGAATTCTTGATTCTAACTCACCAGGAGATGTTGGAATTGAAGCAAAGGCTCTTGCTGCCTTAGCATAGAACAAATCTAGATCACTCTGATCTGCATATGTAAAGCAAGTAACTTTATGGTGAGAATAGTTTGAGTTTACAACTGATGTGCTTGATGGTGTATTATAAACACCACCTTGTCCTGAAGAATCAGATGTAGGAAGAGCATCAAATAAGGAGAATTGCCAGAAATAACAAGCACCCGTTACATTAAAGATTGATGTTTTAGCAACAGAACTATCAGCAGGATCTGGAACATAGCGAGGACGAATCCTCGTCTTCCTCAAGTCCATACCTACGATTGAAGTACCTCTAGGAATTACAAGACCACCACCAACAGCGTTAAACTTATAAAGATCGTTATTAGGATCTAAGAGATCAAAGTTTGACTGGTCTGATAATTCAGCGACTTCAGCACTATTTGGTTTACCATGACGGTTATCAATAACATAATCACCTGGAGATAAACTAATAGTAAATTGATCGTATTTATCGTTATTCTGCCCCGTTACATATGAGAAGCGAGCAACTTCTAATAATGCTCTTTGAATTGTTTTGAATGGTCTTGTAGGTGAGTTACCATTATTGGAGATCAAGTCCGATGCATTAAAATCATCAGAATTGACATAAAGCATTCTACCATTTCTGGTAGCAATCAAATTTGTTAATCTATTTAATGCCATCTGTAGTTATAGACAAGAGGGTTCTTCTGGGTTATTTATAACTACACAAAAAAGATCAGAGACTTGCTGAATCTTCTTGGACATCAATCATATATTCAACAGTATTTGATATATCTTCCATAGCATCACGAAGAAATGGTCTTTGACCTGATTGTTGCCTCATATTATCAGTGTCATCACATAATGACCATCTCCACTGACCTTGTGTTTGGGAATACCACAAATTAATTTTCATTGAGAGTCCGGTAAAGTACTTTCTGGATCTAATGCTATACCACTAAGTAGTGGATGTAAACCTTCTTCTAAAAGATATGCTGATTTTTGATGAATTAACTCAACCGAAATAGTTGGACATTGAATTGCCTCCAATACAATTGTTTCATTTTCTTTTTGTTCATCATTTAATAGATCAAAAGTAAATGGAATTCCGTTAATAAAGTATACTCTTACAATACCTTCTTCATCAGTGAGTAAGTGTTTAACAGTTACTTTATACATGTCAATTCAAATTAATTTTCAATGCAGTACCTGATATCATTTTCGTTGCCAACATTTGAATCATTCCAAGAGCACCATTTGCCTGAATTCTAATTGATCCACCAGTATTTTGAAGAAGAATAGCATTAGAAGGTACTGGTCCTGTGACTAATCCAATAGTTCCAATAGCTTTTGTTGTCATAGTGATATCACCTTTAATTTTACTATCAACACTCCATGCAGATGTTCCGGGGGCTGAAGCTCCAATTTCAGTAAATACATTACCAACAGGAACACTAAGATGATCTTGAGCATATGGTGGTGTTATGCCAGGAAGAAGTTCTGTTTTTCTAGATCCTATAATTTGCCATTTTACTGCCTCTGTAGGCATTATTGGTTGTAATGGTCCGACTTTAGCAAGTGGAGAATTATGAACTCTAACTCTCATCTTACCACCAACTTCAAGATCATAGTCATGACCGATTACCTGACGATATGATCCTACTGTTTCATCAGTAGTAATATGTGCTCCTGGTCCTAATGCAGCAGGTTGAGTGAGACTTAGTTTTTGATCTCTGATAACCTCACCAAAGTTTTCTTCACTCTTACTTCCAGTTACAGTTTCCTTATAAGATGTGCAACCAAGTTCATAAATTCCAGTTGCTATGGTAAGCTTACCACTACCAAGATCCTTTCCAAAAATTCCCAGTCCGGGTGCTAAACTTCCCGTTTGAATGCTAACTTGTTCTGCTGCTTTTAATTTAATACTACCACCAGCTATCAGTTCGATATCTTTAGCAGCATTAATAACAACACCCCCCTTACCATTAGATTGCATAACAATATCACCAGTGCCAAAGATTTCAACACTTTTTTCTTCATCTTCACCAGCCTCACCACCACCAGTAACTCTATGTCCTTCGGCAATTAACTTAATGTTATGCCCAGATACAAAATGCATATATCCTGTTGATTTAACATCAAGATAACCTTCATTAGGAGTCGCATTAGAACTTCTAGCAATTAAAATCACAGAACCATCTTCCTGCCAGCGAATCATTGATCCGCGATAATGTCGCATTTCATATGATCTATCATCAGCACCACAAGTTTCTCTGATGGCAAAGGAACTATCAGAGATACATTCCCTAAATTCATTAATCTCTTCACCTACTTTTGCTGATCCTTGTTCAAGGGTTTGTTTGACAGATTGTGACATAATTTATGGGCAGTCTACTACGTTTACGATGCCAAGTGTGCTCTCATTATATTTATTGACTACATTGAGATATTGATCAGCGACTTGATCACATGGCACATATTGTACCACAGCTATTGCAGATGCACCAATACCAGATCCACCACTAATGAATATCCTTGGTATTCTATCATACACAATACCTTTAGGATTAGTTATTCTAATTTCCACCACTCTACCATGTTCATCGATTGCTGCAACAGCAATAGTAGGATCATCATCAACATATACAGTTGGAGATGATTTATAATAACCACCAACATTAGTCAGTTCAATAGACGTAATAATACCGCACTGATCAAAACTTGATGGTGAATATCCAAATCCCCTTGATTTGATTGTAATATTAACTAATTTACCATCATCATCAATATCTCCTTTAGCAACAGCACCAAAACCTAGTCCCGAAATAGGAATTAATGGGGGCATCGTATAATTAGGAAGACCATCAGGAATAGGTATCCAACAAATAGTACCATCAGGATCAACAACTACCGGAGTGTTTGGAGGTTCGGGGTCATCAGTAATAGTAGGAAGAATAAAAGGTCCATCAGGAGGAGTTGGATCATCTTCTGTATCGTCTGGAGGATCATCAATTGTCTCTGGATCTTCTATAATTACATCATCAGGAGTAACTGGATTTGGTGTGATAATATCACATTTTGCGATATCAATAGTTATAGGTGTTGCTGGGTTTGGAGCCTTATCATATGTAATAGAATCTCCAACTGGAAGTGTTCCAGGTGGAGCACAATTAACTGAACTAAGATAAACACCAGTCTTTGTCATACCAATGTAAATATTTTCTGTAGTCTTAGTCAATGTTGGTGTGTATATGGAAGGGGTAGTTGGTGTAGCAGTAATTATACAACGATAGTATTCTTCGTCATTAATTAGATATGATGGCACAGCAACGCTTAATTCATTCGTAGTTGCTCCAGCATATGCAATAGATGCTGACTGTGATACAGTTTGAGTATCCCAACCATCAAGAGTTACATTATTACCACCACCATCAACGAAACTTACATCAGAAGGACCAAATGTCGTGACTAGTTCATCTACAATCTCATTTCTTGTTCCATCAGTCACTGTAGTCCATGTCCCAGAAGGATCATATGTTCTCTGCCATTCGTATGATAACACATAACCAGGAACACTAGTTTTAGCAATGAAACCTAACTCTAACGGGAAATTAACTTCTTGCACTAAACATGTTACTGGTGGTTCAGTAAGTAAAATCTCAGCATTACATATTGGCGATGGAGTTTGAACTGTAGTATAGTTAATAGTTGCTTTCTTAACAATTCCTGCTCCTATAGACGTTCCAGTTGAAAATCCTGTTCCACCTAAGTTAGAAGAACTACCAGCAGGTAAATGAATATCAGTAAATGTAACATCAAAATATAATGATTGATTTGTGAGACTAAAATCTTCTATGGTATCCACTTTGAAAATTTTTGTAGATTCTCCTGAATTAAATACTATTTCAGATATTCCACCAGAATAGTTGACATTATTAACAGCAGTGCCATCAGATGTAGTACATCTGATTCTTGTTTCTTCTGCCAATAGTGGTGAACGAATAATCTTAAAGTATGCTGGATCTCCCGCCGTTACACTGACTTGACTTATAGAATAAGTAATATCTTTGAAAATTACCTGAGGTGGAAGAACTACATTATCATCATCATCACCAGTATCAGTGAAAGTGGGATCAAAAACAGGATCTTCAACAAACTTAATGCCTAGAGTAAATGAATTTAAAATATCTGATGTACTAGGAAGATTTTTATAAGGATACTTATTTAAATCAAGATCATCAACAGATCTGTAAATTGTAGTTGTATAAGTCAACTCAGTTGATCCTGATGCCGGAGGATTATTTTTTAGTGTAGGAACTTCTACGGTAACTGAACCAACATTTTTAGGAAAGTAAACTTTTTTAGATGTAACAACATTAGCTACCCTAGGGAATTCGGGTGAACTCATTTTAGACGGATTTGTAGCATATTGATTTTCCGATAAAGATGAACCTAATTCAAGATCTCCTCCACTATTAATACCAGGAGTAATGCCAACAACTCTAGCAGTGTCAGATGGTTTTAGATGAACTGCAAAAATAATAACACCGTCTTTTTCTTTATTATTTCTAGAAATTTTAATTTTTTGTGTACCACCAGTAGAAACTGAATCACCAATAGGTGTCATGGTATATACTGCATCATATTTAGTATCTACACTTCCAACAACAACAGCAGTTGTAGTTGATGGTGTGAATGGTCCTGTGTCACCTGGATTTGATGGTGTTGTTGAAGATCCAGTCGTGCCATCATTACCATTAGAAAGGTTATTACAGAAATCAAATACGTTAGATACTTTACTAGCAGCAAGATTATTAGCTGTGGTAAATGCATTTTTCAATGCCTCATTGGTTGTAGACACACCAGGAACATTTGCTGTGCCTAAGTCAACACCCTTAGCAAATTCTGCTGCTTCAGAGTTAAGTTTTGATGTTTCTTTACCAATAGAACCGGATATTCCATCAAGAGCATCTAATCCACCATTAAGGCTCTTTTTAATGCCATCAGTCAATCCAAATTCACCAGGATTGTTAAAGGTAGTTACCAATGAATTTGAAGCAGCAGTAGAACATGACCCAGAACCACCACAACTAATTCCTAAAAGTTCTAATATAGTATTAATTGCAGATCCGAACATATCACCAAAATCTCCAACAACACTGGCGATCTGCTGAAACATTTGGGTTATATTATCTACTAATGAAAGAATTTCTGACATAATCTCATTAATAATGCCATCAACTAATGGATCCAAACAACCCCACACAGAATTGAGTGCAGAATCCACAAGTGTATTAAGAAGACTTTCAATCATGTTGCTGATCATACTTTCAATATCACCAAACGTACAGAAAACCATATTGAGCAATGTCTCAAGTTGCTCATTAATTTGTGTTGTGATACCTTTAATAGGGACCATTATCGCTTTAACTACTTTATCAATCGCTTCTCTGATTGTTTTAGTAATAATTGCTTTGATCCACCCAATACCATTACGAATGATACCTACAATAGAAGAGGTATATTTTTGAATGTATCCAGTGATGGAAAATAATTCACCTGTAGTAGAATTTACGAATTTGGAACCAATCTTACCATCAGTATCCTGAACGATCTTCAAGAAATCACCAATAAAAGCACCAATAGAACTTGATAAGGATCCACTCTCACCACACTTACTGGCACTCTTAGTACTAGTACCATTAGCAGTAATTTCTGCTGACTTTGTTATAATTTTACAATTTCCTTCATCAGCAGTATTACCACTAAAATTTTTGTCTTTAGTTTGTTCGACATGAGCTGCAATAATATAAGGAAGACTTTGATCAAATGCCTCAGGATTACCATGAATTGGGGTCTTTAATTTACCCGTAGAAATAATTGATGGACTTGAATAGTCATCTCCATCAAATCTTACAATTACCCATTGCCCCTTTGCATACTGTTGGACATCGTTATTTCTAATGCCACTATTAGCTTTACCTGATTGCAACGAAGCAATCCAAGGTAAAGCATCCTTTTTTACAACATCTTCTTCGCAGTTCTCTTCATTGATATCACAATACCCATGAATAGCAGGTAGTCTTACTTGATAATACCCTGCGGCACCATCTGATTTAGCTGAAGTAATAAAACCCGCCATAATTGTTCCTGCTTTAGCAAGTTCATTACCGCCGTATATTAATTCTTGAGAAAAATCTGTATTCATCATGAGGTTACTAGTTTACAAATTTCTGCGATTGTGTATACATGAGTAATATCTTCAACGTAATGTCTTATTGTAGTAATCAAATAATGTCCTGAATATTTAGCACTCAATTCAGTCTGTTTAATGCCATCACCCTTAATTAAGGGAAAATCAATGTAGATATGATCTCCTGCAGATAATGAAAGATTACCGTTAACTTTGATAGTAGATGTCCTACTCCTCAAAGTGTCTAAAAGAGCACCATAATTCATTGATGATAACTCTGGATTTATTGGACTATTGTCTAACGAGCCAGTCTCACAAATATTATAATACTCAAGTTGGTATTCGGTCTGATTAACTGTTTTTACTGGCGCGAAATCATTATCTGATGCTGCTTTAAGACAAGGAGAAACTACAGTTTCGGGAGTTAACTTTTCAATAGTTTTGTAAACATTTCGTTGATAATCTAAAAGAAGAGTTTTTGCTTTACCTCGCGTTTTAGCAGCAATTTCATCCAATAAACTTGTTTGAGTTGTCCCATCATAAAATTTATATCCTAAAATAGAATATGCTGCTTGTTGATCAGTAGTTTCAGGACTATTCACAAAACTTACATTGTAAGCACCATGATTGGTATTAAGATTTGATGGTTCTGTAAGTAACTTATAGATCGAGTCAAATTTATAACTATCATATCTTTCATAGAAAGCATATCCAGTAGGTCTTGTCTCTTCTGGTCCACCCCCGGTAGCAGTTGCTTTAGGAGTTGCCCTAGTACAGATATTATTAATTAACTGTATAGGTTTCCTACCATTACCCATGATCTTATCAACACTCTCACTCATAGTATCCATGACAGATGAATAATCTTTGGATGTTTTAATATAATTACTAAGAACATCAGAAACAACTGTATTATAATCAATACCTGTAGATTTATCCGGTGGCCATGCACTCTTAATTGTTCGTGATAATGCCACAAGACTATCGCGAGTAATAAGTTCTAATGTATATTGCTTCTTCTTTCCTTGAGTTATCTGATCTCTAACCCTATTTACATAAAAACACGTATCACCATCAAAATTAAATACTGACCTCTCACGTTCCCAGTCTTTTTCATTACTTGGATCAAATAATATTACTCTAACAGGACAGAACTGTCTCACTCCACAATGATCAAATGCGGTATCAATCATACCCGATGAATCAAGAATTGTGAGGTTAGCACGAATAAATGGGTCAAGCATATTTTCAAAATATTCAAATCCCACCACCTCAGGAAAATTAAGAGGTTCTCCTTCAGGGGCAATATCAGTTAATGTACTGGCACTAGGTATATCATATACAAATGCCTGTATAGTTTGCTTATTTGGTTCTGATGCTGACATTTATCCCTCTACGAAAATATCTTGCGTTATTAAAACAGATGTTGATCCGAAAACATTATCAGTCTTTTGCGATACTGTATGTATATTACTTGCTAATCCATCCGGTGATGAAGACTTACTTAGAGCATTATTGTGCTCAGTTATTACCGATGAAAATTTATTGTGAATAGTGTCTGATCTCATCGTATTAATAGAACCCTCCGCTGATAGTGTGAAAGTCTTCAGAGGATCTTGCGTAGGTATTGAAGACTTTTGTGACTTAAGTTTAGGTTTCTCTGATTGTGGTATCGTTGTCCTCTTAATCGACGTGGTATTATTTTCAATAGATGTTTGTGGTTTAGTCTCTTGCTCCCTTCGTTCAAAGATCTTTTCGATCTTTCTGAATGGTTCTTTAAACAAAAGACTTAAGATCTCATGACCTATAGGTCTTTCTATAGGAATAACAACCAATGGTTCACCTACACTCTGAACATCAATAATCGTTGGTCTATCAACAATAAAGTTTGAGATATCACTGATCTTATCATCAGTATTATACCAGAGATTATACTGATCCATAAGTTTAGGAAGAATAATACCACCAGTAGCAAAGAATTTATTTGCTCTAGCATGTCTCTGAGTATAATTAGATCCAACATCCACATTCATTCCTCGGAATGAAACCATGCCACCAATAGTCTTTGCTGCTTCCTTAGATAGTGGTCCTTCGTTCTCAAAATCATTGAGAACTTGCTTGGCAACAGCAGCATTACCACGACCAAATCTTTTAACTAACATTTCAATACCATTAGGTTGTGATGCTAATCTAACAATTTCCTGTGGAGTAACTTTTAGTTTGCCATAATAAGAGGCAGCATTTCCATCAGCACTATCACCATAAATGGCAGCAGAATAAGGTGAGAACTGTTCTCTGGCAATGATCTGTTGAATAAGTGAACCATATCCAGAATGATTTGTTGCTGCTCTATTCAGCATAACTTGCATGACATCAGCAACATCTTGTGGTGATGATGCCTCAAGCGTAGCAAGATGAGCAGCTGCTTTTAAATCAGCACCATTTGCCTTCGCACTTTTTACAGTAGCAGCATTTAATGGATTAACTTCTCTGCTTCTCGTAGCAGCAGCAGCGGAAGCAAACAGTCCACTCGCGAGAAGAAGTGCTGTAAGTTGCTTAATTTTTTTATCTGATGTTTCTTTACTATCTGGTTCTTTGTTATCAGATCTTTCTTTTTCAAGAAGTTTCTCAGTAACTTTAATCTTTCTATTACTGATCTCTTGTTCTAGTAATTTATTAGCAACTATCTTCTGATAGTTAATTTTCCTAATGTTGTTGAGAACCTTAGTAAGGTTACCTAACAGATTATTAAATCTAGATAGAAGACTATTCCAGTCATCAACATCTTCGTCTGATACCAGAACATCAAATAATGTTTTAGGTACAAGATATTGACGTTGATCCTCAAATTCCAATAACTCTGGTGGTACTAATGGAATAACTGTATTAACAAAGTTTTTTAGGTTTTCCTTGATTTTTTTGGCGGGAATAATTTTAGTCAGTGCCCTGATTTTAACCTGACTTTTGCCAACAATTCGTGTTAATGGTTTAATCATGCTGGGTCAGAGTAATGAACTGTAGGTTTGAATAAAGCAACTATCTCACCCTTAGAATTGCCAAATGAAAACTCTTCCTGAGTTTCACTAGCAATTTCCATTTGCGTATTATCTGGTATACTATTTAATGAAGATTGATTGCTATCACCAGAATTAAAAAATTTCTTAATGGAATCCATTATGGATGGTTCTCCTACTATTTTAGGTCCAACTATTTTAGGACCGACAACTTGCAGAGGACCAGATCTAATTAAATCTGCTTCTTCTTTTCTTCTCTTAGGATCAACGCTAACAATATCCCCCTGAACTAATTCTGCAAGAGCTCTAATGTTTCCACTACTCAATGCTCTGTCACTAGGACCATGAAATAAAATAGCATTTGGACCCCTATTATAAAGATATGATATAATTCCAGACTGCTGTTGAGGTTTCAGATGTTTATACATCGGATACTCTTCATCATATTTCTCATCAATCTCCTTAACATGTCTACCCATCGTAGATTCCATTTCACCAACAGTGCTAGTGTCTCCTCTCCCCACTGCATTTCTACCAGAAAAAATATTGTCATAAAATGTGGTTCCATAACCAATAGTATCCACCCCCTGAGAATCAATATATGAGTATAATTTAGTAGAAGGTTTATATGCTTTGGATCTCGGTGTTCCTTTGATTGATTCAGACATATCATCACCAATATAATCAGCAAGATAATTACCACCACCAGTTCCAGGAACAAATGCTCCTAATGCCTCATGCTTTTTAATAAATGGTTTTGCAGATGCAATACCACCACTTGCCATAGGAGTTCCCATACCAGACTGCCTTTCAAATCCAATATCACTGAAACGATTATATGGCACTTGATAGTATGGATTGATTGACTTAATCTTCTCTTCCATCATTAACTGACCGAAGATTGGCATCTGACTCATTGGAATAACAAATTCAGGACCAGCCTCACCGACCATGATACGATGATAGTTAATACCACCCTCAGATTCATTATCTAAAGGTCCAAGTTCTATTGCTTTAAAATGAGATGTGGGTGATAGTGGTGGATTACTCTTCGTCCAGTTAACTGGATCAACAGCAGCACCATTCATTCTAATAGTCCAATGAAGGTGAGGACCAGTAGATCTTCCAGTGTTACCTAACGTGCCGATTACTGATCCTGCCTTTACTTCCTGACCGATTTCTTTTACATTAATAGAATCCAGGTGACCGAATTCCATTACCAGATCACCACTTCTAATATAAACTGCTTTGCCATATCCAGACAATGATCCCATCACATCAACCATACCATTAATAGGAGTAATGATAGGTGTTCCTGTAGGACCAGCAATATCAATACCTTTGTGTGCTCTACCTCCACGCATTCCAAAACCAGAGGTATAAGTTAATCCAGTTGTTCCAGCTGGAAATGGAATCCATTCTGGAGGATCTACGACATTAGTTCCTGCCTGTACAGCAAAATCGCCTTTCTTAACAACATCCTTATGAATTGTTTTGTCAGTGAAAAGATTTCCAAAATATTCTCGTATGTCACTTATAGCATCTTCTGCTGTAAGACCTAGTAAAGATCCCAAAGCAACCAAACTATCATTATCAAAATCTTTAAGACTTACAGAAGATCTTTGATTTCTTTTACGATTATCAGATTTTCTTCTGGCAGTTCTTTTTGCTTTATTATCTCTTAATTTCTTATCAGTTTCTTCTGAATGTACCGTAGATTTTTTCTCTTCTATAGATTTCAAATAATTGCTATTTAAATCTACCAGAAAATTTTCTAAAGAATCGAGATATGCTCCTGTCCTAATAAAAAATTTGCTAACAGGATTAGTATTCTTATTCTGTATGATTAATCTCTTGACCTGAGTATGAGGAACCAGCTCCATCTCTTCAGTGAAGTCAGTATTCAGAATAGTTTCTACTGATGCCTGACGAATAGGTATAATATTATCAGCAATAGCAAAAACTTCGGATGCTGCTGCTTCCGAAGATGGTTCTATCATTTTACTCTTTGGTTTAATCATCAATCAATATATCTGCTAGAACGAGTAAACACATTTGGTTCTAGATCAATTCCAGGAACCTCAAAAGTATCATAAGTTTTTGGTTTTGGTTTACTAGGAAGTTTAATGTAATCAGGAGGTAATGGAACAATCTGTGGTTGCTGATTACCTGTCTTATCCATCATAATATTCTGAGCATTTTCAAGGTTCTGTGATGGCATTGGACCATTATAACCAGGAGCATTATAATAAGCATTAGGTCCATGCATCATATCATAAGCTGATGTAGGTTGAGGATTGATTAATTCATTAATAATTAACTCAGCAAGCATAATAAGTGGATGACTAGGCTTCACAGTGCCTCTAACTGCACGAACGGGTCTTTCAAATGCCTGACGAACAGCAGGTGTTGGTCCAGTCTTCACCATATTTGGACTAAATGCTTTCCAAGGTCTCCATCCTTTTATTCCTTTAGCACCCTGTTTAAATGCTTTATTAGTTCTAGTAAGTTGTTTAGCATCATCTGCTAAAAGTCCCTTCGGTCCTCTCCAAGGTGCTTTAGATTCATTAGGAACCCTTACATTTCTTCCTTTATTCCACCAATCAACAATACCACCACCAGCAAATTTATTTCTAGAATAAGTGACTGCTGACGAAGGTCTGCTTGAATATGATCCAGTACGCTTGCCATCACCCAAGAATCCTCCGCCAACAAACTTAGGAATTTCTAGTTTACTAGAAACATTTCTGAAGTATTCTTGTGCTTTTGAATGATAAAGATCCATATTTTTGCCACCGGATGGAAGACCACCAGAAGCATATGGAATAATACCACCAGATGCCAGTGCCGCGGCCGCTGCTGGCACTGCTCTTACTACCTGTGGTATTATGAGTTTTCCTTTTTGAAGCAATTGCGTCAATCTCGCCATAACTATAGCAACACCACCCGCTTCACCAAATGGTGCAGGACCATCAGCAAGTGCTAATCCACCAGCGGCAGCAATAGTTGCAATCAACCATGGATCATTAATATTAGCTTGGACTATCTGCCATATTTGTTCTACATTAAGACCCTTCAATACGTCAGAAGTCATTTCAGTCGCGGGCGCATCTGGTGCAGAAATTGTAGGATTTTTTAGACCTAAATCTACACTTGACCAGTCTGGAACATCGAATGGATCAGAGAAATCTATAGCATATCCAGGAGTAGGAGTAGGAGTAAGATCACCAGGAAGATCTGCTCTCGGCATTCCAGGTAATCCAAATGGAGGTAGAACTGGAGGAATAAGCGGAGGAATATTTAATCCACCAGGATTTAACCAATCTGGAAGATCTGGTGGTGATCCAGGAGTAACTGGTGGTGATCCAGGAGTAACTGGTGGTAGTGGTGGTGGTGATGGTAATCCAGGAGCATCTGATGTTGGTGGTACTACTACCGGATCATTTGGTGTTACTACCGGATCAGTTGCTGTTTCTGGAACTGTTGGTGTTACTGGAGCTCCTGCACCACCTCCACCTGGAGGAAGTATAATTGGTAAAGGAAGATTTTTCTTCTTTTTCTCAGGAATATTAATGCAGGTACAATCTTTATCTTTTGGATCCCTAAAATCAATAGATTTATCTAATAAAAATTCCTGAGATGTATTCTGATATAATTCCTTTCTACGGTGATGTAAATCTTTATCTGTCTTAATTTGATGTTTTTGAAGTTTGACGATATCTTTCATCAACTTCTCAGTAGCAATCATCTTTGCTTCGATTGCTGCTAGATGCCCCTGAATAGTCTTATTCTTTACCGGGGATATTTTAATATTTTGTAATTTAACATCAGGTAATGATACAGCAGAGGATGGTGCCTCTGCCATACTTACTACCTGATCGGGAGTAATGGGAGGATTAACAGCACTAACCTGAACTTTAGGATCAGGAGTTGGATCTAACCCAGGAGAAGTATTATCCTGAGGTTTTTGCTCAGAACTTTTATCTACTTTAGAATCTTCTGTAGTTGTTTTTTCTGCTGCTGGATCTGCCATTACTGTTGTGCTGCTCTACGGGCGTTTTCTTTTTCAATAAACTCTACTAAAAGACTCACGTATACATCCCGTTCCCAGGGCATCATATTTTCGATCTCTGTCAAAGAATATTTATGATGCTGCATCAAATTAAAATTTAATCTATAATAGTTTTCCAGATTATTCTGAAAAACTGCTATGCGAAAAAATTTGCTAATCCCTCAATTGTTACATCGCTTTTAACTTTAGTTTTTGGATTAGATACCTTGACGGTATGAGTCAACTTAGGCATTGTAGCAAAAAATTCCTGAACTTTACCATACTGTTTTGAATTTAAGTTCTCAAGGAATTCAGAAATTTCTTTACTGGTAGAATCTGCTGCCTCCCATGTTTCGTCTTCATTATAAATTTGTTCTACACACTCAACAGCATATTCAAATGTGCTATCAACTAAACTTTTACCTTCAGAATCTTTTTTATTCATAATGTAACTCATGGTAGGATACTTCAACTTAATAAAGTAACCATTCTCAAGATCAATCGTATTTTTATGTTCTTTGGATTTTACGACCTTGATGTCATCAATGTTAATTTCAACTTCAACTTGTGTTTCACCATCATCAGGACATGTGATAGCAAACTCAAGAACTTCACCTACAGACTTAGCACGAACATTCAAGAAGATATACTCAACATCAAATGTAGAAAGACTATCAATATCAAGTTTACTCTGAACGCAATTACCAATGATTTGAATGATAGCATTAGTAATTTCTTTCTGATCTTCTGATTCTAAAGCAAGAAGAAGAATTTTTTCTTCTCTAACGACAAATGGTCTGTATTTAATTTTCTTTCCAGTAGAAGGAACCGTCAACTCATGTACTGGAGTATTAATCTGAGGCAATGACATAATTTAAAACCTAATTTAATTACAATTTTGCTACGTGTTTTTCGTACCTAAAGGATACTCTCAATTTATTTAGTGTGCTAGCACCATACGCTAATGGCACACTTTCAATAGTATAAGGATAAGCATTAATGATCTCATATTCAATTGATTTGCCACCTTTATACGAATAAGAATCTTTGAATGATTTGGTAATCCTCATGTTACATACGATTTCATCATAAAACTGAAGATTAACAGTATTAGATCTACTTTCTCTAGCTGAAGAATTTAGTCCTGTGTTAGTGTTAGGAATAACAGGAGCAAAAGGATCACTTCTACCTATCGGAATTCTGGCATCAACACCAGTATTTTTTCTCTCAGGAAACATACTATAGAACCATGCTTCAAAGAATTTTTGAGGGAGCATCTCATTCGTCTGAATAAAACTAAGTCTCAAATCATTATAAAGTCTAGCATGAGGATATTGTATCATAGTGCCACCAAAGATACCATCAATCTCTTGTGTGGCAGCAAAAGTTCCTGGTAATGATGCTTCATCACATAAGAACATCATATTTGCAAGTGCTGTTTCGGATCCCGAAAGATTACCAAAACCTGCCGCCTTGAAATTGTCAATCAATCCTCCACCGAAACTGGAAAAATTAACTTCATATTCATTTGAGTAGGAAGCACCCCTATCCCTTTCAAATATACCTCTTAACTTGGTAATGGAAGACATTAACTCTAAATAGAAATACTTGTTCTTTATATATTTATGGCATATTCTGGGAAATATCAACCAGTCAACCACAAAAAGTATAAGGGTGACCCAAGAGCGGTCTTTTATAGATCACTATGGGAGTTAAAATTTATGAAATGGTGTGATAGTCACGATCATATACTTGAATGGGGTAGTGAAGAAATCGTAGTTCCTTATCGTTCTCCTTTAGATGGAAAAGTTCACAGATACTTTGTTGATTTCTATGCCAAAGTTCGCAATAAATCTGGGACAGCAAAAAAATATTTGATTGAAGTTAAACCAAAAAAACAAACAGTTGAACCTAAACTACCTAAAAGAAAAACTAAACGTTATCTCACTGAAGTTACCACATACATCACCAATCAAGCAAAATGGGAAGCAGCAAAAGAATGGTGTGCAGATCATGGACTTGAGTTCATTATACTCACAGAGGATCATTTAAATGTCTAAGGGATTCGGTAGTAGTGCAAGAACACAAGGTGGATTAGAAAAACATATCGTAAAGAATTCTGGTGGTCAGAAAAAAAGTAGAGAGTGGTATCGTAGACAAGTCTTTGAATACCTTTACGATAATATGACCGATGAGATTGAACCAGAAAAACTTTACTTCTATGAATATGATCCAAAATATAAAGAAAGAATGGATAAATATGACATATATCCTTTAGTATATACTTTTGATCGTGGTAAAGATAACTTTCTAGGTTCAAATATTCATTACCTTCGCGATAGAGAGAAAGGTCCATATGCTCTTGCCCTCCTAAATAAAAAAGCAAGGATTATTGAAAAAACAATCCATCGTTACATCTTCAAACAAGCTGATAATTTATTCTTTGAAGTGAAAGAAGAAGATTGGGAATTTATAGCATCTTTACCCATCCATAAATTTATAGACAACTAATGACACTTAGATATCCATCAGACTTTAGATCAGATCCAGGAACAGATTATATTAGATTAGATTTCATCAGAAGAAATTATGAGAAGGGCGCGGCATCGAAGGGGCCGTCGGGTGCGAAGTTCATACAAGCAAATGGACTTGATACAATTATTCTCAACGTTCCTCAAAAAGTGACGGAACAAATGAGTCAGCAATTTAATAATGCTCAGCTGGGTGATGCAGCTCCAATGTTTAGAGGAAAAAATTATGAGGGTGCTTTTAAAGGCACAGGATTCGGAAACGCAATAAGAAGATTAGTTGAAAATTTTGCTCTTGGAAAATCTGTTGAAGTTGCTAATAAAATAGGTGCAAGTCAACTTACTGATAATGGAATTCTTTCTGCAACCAGTGGGATTGTATTCAATCCTAATATGGAAGTGCTTTATGAAGGTCCAGACTTTAGAAGCTTTAACTTTCAATTTTCATTATTTACTAAATCACAAGCGGATGCTAAAGTAATTAAAAGCATTGTAGACACTTTGAGATCAAGTAGTTTACCGTCATCAAAAGGTAATGTTAGTAATCAAAAAGTAGCAAAAGTTTTATGGACTGCTTCTGATGTTGCTACAACAACAGCTATACCTGGTACTCTAGGATCTATCTTTGATGCAGATACATCTGGCGTAATCAAGAATATTTTTGACCCTATTGTATTAGGAGGTGCTGCCCTTGCTGCGGGCGAAGATGTAATATTTACTGGTGAAAATAGATTTATTACACAACCACCATTTGTATGTGTAACTTATATGAGAGGACCAAAGATGCATCCATTCATTCGTCCTCTTCTTCCTGCTGCTATCAATAGCCTAAATTTTGATTTTACACCAACAGGAAATTATACACAATTAGCAAATTATGGTGCTACAGATGAAGCAACAACAGTAGGTGTAACAATTACAATGCAAGTTACTGAAGTTACTAATCTGTTTAGTGACTTTAACCTAAAAGACAGAGCGAAAGGTTTCACGTTAGTTCCTTCTACCTAAATTCTAAAAACACATATACTAATGTTTTTCTCAAAATTACCAAACCTAGAATATACTCCAACGAGAGTAAAATACAAATTTACTAATCAAGATTTTGTATTGGCAAAAAATATCTTTAAATTTATTGCTGTTGATAATTCAGCATATGCTAGTGATTTATTTACTGAAGTTCAATTAAATCAAGGAGTCAGACCAGACCAAGTAGCAGATGCAATATACAATGATCCCAATTATGATTGGGTACTTCTTCTGACAAATAAAATTATTGACACCAAGAACGATTGGCCTTTAAATAATGATGAGTTTGAAAAATTAATTGCAAGAAAATATCCCAATGCCTTTGATATAAAGCATTGGGAAACTAAAGAACTAAAAAATGATATTGGAGAGATAGTACAACCGGGTGGAATGATTGTTTATTATGACCCAAGTAATCCTGATTCGTATAAACTTCGTTATATTAAGTCATACGATCCTTTTGTAGAAGAGATTGAAAATGGAACTACTTTAGTATCATCTACATCTTATTATGAATATGAACAAGAGTTAAATAATAAAAAAAGATTTATACAAGTATTAAAACCAATATATGTAAGTCCATTTACAAGACTCTTTGAAGCATCAGTTAACTATCAAAAAAGTAAGAATATTATTGGTAGAGATTCTGCTGTTAAACGGACTTTAAATAAAGTAAATATATTCAATAATATATCACTTTAATAGTTAATGTGGATCAAGGTCTTCAAACTTTTCATAACCAAGTGTTTTTAAGTCAAGCTGTTCTTTCAGAAAGATTATCTCCTTCTGCATTTCCTTTGCTTCTGCTTCTAGTTCGTCGATGTGTTCTTCGTAAACTGTTAACATATGCTGGAGTTTTTCTGAGTTTAATTCTAAGTCCCAATCCATTGCTAGTGGTAGGGGTGGGTGATAGTATTTAGTATAGCATATTTTTAAAATTCCTGCAAACCAAAAAAAAATACCCCGAAAATTTCGGAGTATTTGGTAATCAAAAGTCGAAATAATATACGACCTTATCCAATTGCAGGTGCGAGAAGAGCAATTGGAGTTGACTCAGATGCAGCTAAGTCTAGTGGGAAGTTGTGTGCATTTCTCTCGTGCATTACTTCCATCCCAAGGTTTGCCCTGTTGAGCACGTCTGCCCAAGTAGGAACAACTCGACCTTCAGTGTCTAAGACACTCTGATTAAAGTTGAAACCATTAAGGTTGAATGCCATGGTACTAACACCAAGAGATGTCATCCAGATACAAATTACAGGCCATGCGGCAAGAAAGAAGTGTAAACTTCGACTGTTGTTGAATGATGCATACTGGAAGATTAATCTACCGAAGTATCCATGAGCAGCAACGATGTTATAGGTCTCTTCTTCTTGACCAAACTTATATCCATAGTTCTGTGATTCAGTTTCAGTTGTCTCACGAATGAGTGAACTGGTGACCAAAGAACCATGCATAGCACTGAAGAGAGCACCTCCAAACATCCCCGCCACACCCAACATATGGAATGGATGCATGAGGATATTATGTTCTGCCTGGAAGACAAGCATAAAGTTGAACGTGCCGGATATCCCAAGTGGCATACCGTCACTAAATGATCCTTGTCCCACAGGATAAATGAGGAAGACTGCAAACGCAGCGGAGACTGGAGCGGAATAAGCAACACAAATCCAGGGTCTCATACCCAGACGATAGGATAGTTCCCATTGGCGTCCTAAGTAAGCAGAGATCCCAATAAGGAAGTGAAAAACAACAAGTTGGTATGGACCACCGTTGTATAGCCATTCATCCACTGTAGCAGCTTCCCAGATGGGATAGAAGTGTAGACCAATAGCATTAGAAGACGGAACGACAGCACCAGAGATGATGTTGTTACCGTACATGAATGAACCAGCAACTGGTTCACGAATCCCGTCGAT
>Ga0208407_1000130_pt1 | contig 33670 bp, 23 predicted proteins | sample ETNtaG_9_FD_185775 | JGI IMG/M metagenome (GOLD analysis project Ga0208407, IMG submission 185775) | Marine microbial and viral communities from oxygen minimum zone, Eastern Pacific Ocean - ETNP201406SV69 (SPAdes) (version 2) | ecosystem: Environmental > Aquatic > Marine > Oceanic ...
TTCGAATGGTGGTATTAAATTAGATTCTTATAATAAAGAAATAACTGCTAGAACTGGTTCTCATGTTGATTCAACGATAATATCATTTGGAAGAATTGGTGGAACAGTTGGTTCGCCACAATTCGGAATAGAAGGACTTGATAGTACAGATAGTTCAAAAACATTATTCAAATTAGGTGAAGCTGGAAATGAAATAGCAGGATGGAATATATCATCTACTGGAATTAATGATTCAACAGGCGCAGTTCAATTATCATCAACACAAGCTTCTATGTCTTTGGGAACAAGTCAAGAAATAATGATGAGGGGTAATAGTAATAGTCCATATATAGCTATTCAACCAGCTGTAGCTCTTCCAGATAAAGCTTATGCTGAGATGGGAATAATGCTTGCAGTTGCGGGTGGTTCAACACCATTATTTTCAGCCGTAGGAACTGGTGGTCATATAAAATTTGATGGAACTGATATAGATATAACCGCAGATACAGTACATTTAAGTGGAAGTAATGTAACGATAGCAACACCAACTATGTTTCTTGGAGCTACAGGAAGTGCTTATATAAGTTCTTCTAATGGTAATATGGAAATCTCATCATCAGGTTTATTTGTTGATGCCGATGGAAATACTACGATGCAGGGAACTGTTACTGCAACTGATGGTGCTATTGGTGGATGGGATATATCTTCTACAAGAATAACATCTCCTGATGGAGATATGAGATTAACTTCGGGTAATCCAAAAATAACAATTGGTACTCATACGATAGGAAATGGTCCAGGAATACAATTAGGTTACGATAGTGGTGATACATTAACATTCTTTGCTGGACAGAGTGGAACTGATTATATAAAATTTACTGCTGGAACTGGTGTAGATATTAAAACAGCAGTTTTCAAACTTGATACTACTCAATTAGACATAGATAGTGGAGCATCTAATGGTGGTAAAATAGCACTTGGTACAACACCACCGACAGCATATAATAGTGGTAATGGATTTTTTGTAAATGGTAATGGTCAATTTTTAGTTGGTAGTTCAACTGGATCAAGAGTTCAATTTGATGGTACTAATCTAAATTTAAGTTCTTCTGTTTTTCTTTTAGGAGATTTAGGAACAGCATTTGTTAGTGGTTCTGAAAGTAATATTGAAATAAGTTCAAGTAATTTTCACCTTACTAATGATGGTAATGTTTCAATGCAAGGAACTGTTACTGCAACTGCTGGTGCAATTGGTGGATTTCATATAGGTTCACAAGATTTATGGGGTGGTAATGCGGCAATAGGTAATTCTGCAACTAAAATTGTTTTAGGTGATATTCAAGATGGAAATACACCTAAGATTGCATTAGGAACAAGTGCAAATTCAATATCACTTGCAAGTGGTACTGGATTATATGTAGATGGAGATGGAGATTTTAAAATAGGTTCTACCACTAAGTATTTAAAATATACAGTTAGTGGAGATGCACTCGAAGTAAAGGCTGGTGCACTTGAATTAGATACAAATAATATCGAAATATCTTCTACACACGCATCAATGAGTCTTGGTGAGGGTAAATTAGTATTACAAGGTGCATCTCAACCATTTATATCCATTAATTCTGGAAGTGCTAATCAAATGCTACTCAAGACTGATGGTACTGATGCATTTATGACTATGGGTAGTAAGACAAGTTTCTCACATGAAGGTAGTGGAACTGCAGGTATATTAATTGGTATGGATGCTACTAATCCACAAGCTGAATTTGTTAAAGATTCGAATAATTACTTTATTTTTGATGATGGAATAGATATAAAAACAGATACCTTAAAGGCAAGTGGTAGTAATATTATATTAGAATCTCCAGCCTTCTTTATGGGAGCTACAGGAAGTGCATTTATTAGTGGTTCAAATGGTAATCTTGTAATAAGTGCTTCCAAATTTTTCTTAGACGAAGATGGTGATGTAACTGCTTCATCAGTAAACTTTACGGGTGGTTCAATTGCAGGTTGGAATATAAATGATACAAATTTCACAAGTCCTGGTGGTGGAATTAGACTTAATGGAAATGGAAATAATGCAGAAATATCCGTAAACACCCATACCTTTGGAAATGAAGGAATACAACTTGGTTATAATAGTGGAAGTCCAAGATTTTACGCTGGTGATGGTGCTAAAAACTTTTTAAGATATGATTCGAGTAATGGTGTATCAGTTAAGACAACTTTATTTGAATTAGATGCAGGTAACATTGAGATTAGTTCTACTCACGCAAGTATGTCATTGGGTGAAGGTAATATTGTCCTTGATGGGGCAAATAATAAGATTAAAGTTGGTTCAACATCTACTAAACAAGTAGAAATTGTTGGTTCATCTACACAAGGATATATAGCAACAGGTAAAACTAATGCATCAGATACAACTACGGGATTTTGGTTAGCAAATAACAATACAGATCCAGAATTTAATGTTGGTGATGGAACTAATTTTATAAAATTTGATGGTGGTGATTTAGATATAAGTTCCGAAAAACTTGAGATATCTGCTTCTACCTTACAAGTATCTACTACACAAGCTTCTATGAGTCTTGGACATGATGCAGATTATCCACGAGGAAGAATTATATTAGATGGTGTTGGAACTGGATCATTTAGAGTAGGTAAAGATGCAGATTTTATCAATTTGGTTACTGGTAGTGGTGTTTTTATTGACGGAGATGGGAACTTCAAATTTGGTGATAGTGATGGAGGAATTACATTTAATGATGGTGCATTTGCAATTACTGGTTCTGATATAGATGTAAATGTTACAGATTTAAATATTAGTGCAACAGGATTTGAATTATCTTCTCAAGAAGCTTCAATGTCGTTGGGAACTGGTAGAGAGTTATTATTAAAAGGTGGAAATGCAAATCCATATGTTAGTATTGGACAAACAACAGATTCTTATGGTGAGACTGGAGTATTTCTTGGGTATGTAAGTTCGGTTTCAAGACCAAGAGTTTCTTATGTAGGAAGTGCTGGACATTTCAAATTTGATACTGGAATAGATATAGAAACCACAACATTCGAATTGGATGCAAGTAATTTAGAATTATCATCTACACACGCCTCGATGAGTCTTGGTGAAGGTAAATTAGTACTACAAGGTTCATCCACACCATTCATAACATTAAACTCAGGTAGTGCTAATGATATAAAATTAAAAACAGACGGAACTGATGCCTATATGGTTATGGGAAGTAAGGATAGTTTTAGTAACGAGGGTAGTAGTACTGCTGGTATTCTTATTGGTATGGACGCTGGTAATCCACAAGCTGAATTTGTTAAAGATTCGAATAATTACTTTATTTTTGATAATGGAATAGACATAAAAACTGATACTTTCAAACTTGATACCACATTATTAGATATAGATTCGGCTTTAAGTAGAATTGACATATATGATAATAGTGGTGGAGTTGATGGAAGTGATTTAAGAGTTAGAATTGGTGAAGTTGATCCTACAACATCAAATCATTACGGATTGGTTGTTTATGACGGAACGGGTAGTGGTTCAGCAGACGAGATAGTACATTTAAGTGATGCTAAATATCAAATAGCAAGTTGGTCATTAAGTCCTACACAAATTACAAGTCAGAATTTAATTATAGATTCTGCTGGAACTTTACAGACATCAGATTTTGCAAGTGGTGTTAAAGGGTGGAGAATAACATCAGCAAATAATGGTGAGGCAGAATTTGAAAAGGTTACGGTTAGGGGAACATTAGCTACTACGGTATTCGAGAAAGAATCTGTAAACGCTGTAGGTGGTCAGTTATATGTAGCCAATTCAACTATCTATACGGGTTCAGCACAATTAGCTTCTACTGCTACAACTATGAGTGTTGCAAATGTTGGTGGATTTGTTGCGGGTGAGGTATTATCAGCAAAGAAAATATCTTCTACGGGATTTGCTACAGAGTATATGTATGTTGAAAGTGCATCAAGAAATCGACCTTCAAGTGATACAGATTTTAGTGGTGATTTATATATTATTCGTGGATATAGTGGTTCTTTCGAAACCGAAAGTGGTTCAGTTGGAGACTCACCATCTACTGCACAAGCTTATGAAAATGGTCAAGTAATTGTATCAACAGGAAAAGTTGGAACTGGATTTATAAGGTTAAATGCAAATCCAAATGATACAACAACACCTTATATTGATATTGTTGAAAGGACTGGTTCTGCAATTTATGATGTAGAATTAAAGGCAAGACTTGGTGATTTAAGTGGATTATCAAGTGCAATATTACATGGTAATACAAATCCAGGTTTTGGGTTAGCTACTGAAAATGTATTTTTACAAGGGGCCATAACTGCCACAACTGGTTCATTTACTGGAATAGTTTGGATAAATACTGATTCTAATAATAGAATGGCGTTGGGTAGTAATGTTGATGGTGGAACAAATGATGGTATTTATATTAACGCAAGTAACTATTGGTATACTGATGATAATTTTAGAATAGGTGATGCAACTAACTATTTCCAATGGGACACTTCAAATTTAACAATTAAACCACAAGTATTTGATTTATCATTAAGTACTCTACATATCTCATCATCTCAGGGTGGTACAATTGCAATGGGTGCTACTGCACCAACGGCATTAACTGATGATGGTATATTGTTGAGTGGTAGTGGTGAATTTAATTTACAACAAGATAGTAATAATTATGTTAGATTTACTAAATCTGATGGACTGAAGATAGCTGGAGATGACATATCAATTTCAGGAACAGATTCAAGTATTGATGTAGTAAGTTTTGAATTAGATGCTACTGATTTAGAAATATCATCTACAAACGCATCAATGAGTTTAGGACACGATGCGGATAGTGATGGTGGAATTAAATTAAAGGGTAAAGATGGAGCATATCTTGCAATGGGAGATACTTTACCAACCGATTTAGGTTCTGCTGGTATATTCATGAGTGCAAGTGGTGAGTTTGATTTTAGAGTAGATAGTCAAAATTTCCTTAAACGAGATGGTTCAACATTAACATTACAATCAGAAGTATTTAATCTTGGAACTGAAACAATGGTTGTTAGTAGTTCTGTTAATAGTGGAACTATCAGATTAGGAACAAATGGAGGACCTTTAAGTTCAACTGCCAATACCGCAGGTGTCTATATGGATGGAACTGGTAAGTTTCAAGTCTTTGGAGATGCCTCTAACTATATAAGATTTGATAGTGGTACGGTTGATATTAAAACTGATGAAATAGATATACACGCACAAGGAACTAATAAAATGAGGTTACTGGCAGATGGAAGTGGTACACCATCTATAGCCTTAGGAACAACATTAAATACATCAGTTGCTGGAACTGAAACTGGCATTTATATGGATGGTACTGGAGATTTCTTAGCCTATGGAGATTCAAGTAATTATCTTAAATTTGATGTAGGTGGAACACCAGTATTAGATGTTAAAGCAACAACTGCATTTTTAAGTGGAAGTCAAATAACTTTAAAATCACCTAATTTCTTTTTGGGAGATGCTAACAATTTTGTAAGTGGTAGTGGTGGAGAATTAGCAATTTATAGTACAGGAGCAACTACATTAAGTGGAAGTTCTGTAACTATTTCAACACCAGAAATGTTTATCGGTGCTACAGGAAGTGCTTACATAAGTGCTTCTGGTGGTAATATGGAGATTTCTTCATCAGGATTATTTGTAGATGCTGCTGGAAACACTACAATGCAAGGTACAGTTACTGCAACTGCTGGTAATATAGGTGGATTTGAAGTAGATTCATCACAAATAAATTCATCAAATGATGAATTGATATTGAAATCAAGTGGACAAATAACAGGTTCTAATGTTTTATTTAGTGGTGGAACAATTGGTGGTTGGACATTAACTGCAAATCAATTATCTGCAAATAATATTAAAATAAATGCAACAAGTGGTTATATTGAAGCTGGTGAATTAACTAATGTTAATGATATTAGTGATACATCAGTAGGATTTTTCGCAAATAAAGATGGTGAAGTACTGATTAAAGCTGGGACAACAGCAAACAAAAATTATATGCAGTTTAAGAGTGGTACTTTGGACATCAACACCGATAAAGCTCATATTAGTGGTTCTGAAATTACTTTAGAAGCACCATCATTCTATTTAGGAGATGCAACCAATTATATTAGTGGAAGTGATGGAAATATGTCCATCTCATCTGATAATTTTGAATTATCTGCAAGTAATATTGACATAAGTTCAACACATGCGAGTATGTCTGTGGGTACAACTTCTGATGGTGGACACGCTATAAAACTCGATGGAGCCTCAGGTAAAATTCTTGTTGGTTCTAATAGTTCGAAACGAATAGAAATACTTGGAAATCACGCAAAAGGATACATAGCAACTGGGAAAAATAGTGTAGATTCTACAACTGAAGGTTTTTGGTTGGCAAATAATAACGCAAATCCTGAGTTTAATGTTGGTACTGCTACTAATTTCTTAAAACTATCAAGTGAAGTATTGGATATAAAGGTACAGAAGGCAAATATTAGTGGTTCAGAAATTATACTGAAATCACCTGATTTCTTTCTTGGTGATACGAATAATTTTATAAGTGGAAGCGGTGGAAATTTAAAAATATTTAGTACTGGTGATACAACATTAAGTGGAAGTTCCATAAATCTTTCCACACCTAATATGTTCCTCGGTGCCACAGGAAGTGCTTACATAAGTGCTTCTGGTGGTAATATGGAGATATCCTCTTCTGGTTTCTTTGTAGATGCCAGTGGTAATACTACGATGCAAGGAACTATTACTTCAACTGATGGTGCTATTGGTGGATGGACTTTAGCAGATGGTTATTTATATGGATTAACAAGTGGTACACCAACTTCATCTCCGACAGATGGACTTGTATTAAAATCAGGAGGTAATTCTGTTATTACTGCATATGAAGATGCAGCAAAACGAGTAGAATTTGGATACTTGAGTTCTGGTGTTTATGGAATTAAAGCATATGCAGGAAATGGTAGTGATGTTATATTTGAAGCATCTGATACTCAACAGAGAATGGCTGGATTCTATTTTGCAAATAATGATTTATGGGGTGGAAATTCTTCTATAGGAAACTCTGCTACTACTATTGTAATAGGTAATCTTGATGGAACTTCTAAAATAGCATTAGGTGCTACTGCTGATTCGTTAAGTACAAGTGCAGGAACAGGATTTTATGCAGACGGTGGTGGTAATGTTAAAATTGGTTCTACAACTAAATTTGTAAAATTTTCAAGCGGAGATGTAGATATAAATGCAGGAACATTTGATTTGAATACTACTCACTTGAGAGTTTCATCATCTTATGGTGGAACTGTTGCAATGGGAGCAACCATTCCGAAATCAATAAGTGGTTCGGGAGTGTTTTTAAGTGGTTCAGGAGATTTCTTAGCAGGTAATCATAGTGGTAATAGAATACAATATGATGCACAATCCAGTGCCGTTGTAATGAAATCAAGTATATTTAGTTTAGATGCTTCAACAATAGTAATCGATTCATCTGCAAATAATGGAAAGATAGCACTTGGGGCAACACCAAATTCAAGTGTAGCTGGTACAAATGCTGGTATTTATATGGATGGTCAAGGTGATTTTCTTGCATATGGAGATGCTAAAAATTATATTAAATTTGATGCGAGTGCAACTTCCATTGATATGAAATCAGATACTTTTGGTTTAGGAACGGCAACTATGGTTATAAGTAGTTCCGTGAATAATGGAACTATAAGATTAGGAAACAATGGTGGACCTATTGCACACAATACAGATGCAGCAGGTATCTATATGGATGGTCAAGGTAGATTCCAAGTTTATGGTGATTCGACAAATTATTTAAGATGGGATGGAAGTGATTTAACTGTAAAAGGTGATTTGACCGTAGATAATATAAGAACACCAGCCACAATTGGTGGTTCATCATCCACAATTTTAAATGCATCATCTTCTATAACAGCAGAAGGATATGCAAGGTTCGTATCTGCTTCCATAGGTGGATTTAATGTAAGTGATTCCCAAATAAATGATGATAATTCAAATCTTATATTAAAATCAAGTGGACAAATAACTGCATCTGCTGCTAGAATAATTGGTGATATAAATGCAACTAATATAACAGCGACAAGTGGTTCTATTGCAAACTTTAAAATAGCCACAACGGGAATAACTTCGACTGGTATTGGAATACATCCAACTGGACAAACTTACGCAATTAATGTAGGTGGTAGTGGTGGTGGAGGAGATGGAACATTTAGTGTCACACACGCAGGTGCAATGGTCTCACAAAATGCAACAATCACAGGAAATATTACAGCTCAAGGTGGGACAGTTGGTGGTTTTACCATTCAAGATGGTTATTTAACAGGTTCTGATGGTAATAACAATATGATGATTACTGGTAGTGGATTAATTAGTGCTGGTATTTTTGACGAAGCGTTAAAACAGGCACATTTTGGTGTCTTGGTATCATCAGGTCAAAAGTTTGTATCAGAATCCTTGGCACCTACAGCTGAAGATCCACTTATTGAAGCAAACTTTTCTGGTTTGAATACATATGACTCTGAACAACAAACTGGACTTCAACTCAATTATGGTAATTATTTCAAAATAGCTGGTGAGGATGGTGGAGCTGCTGTATTCAGAGTAGGTAATTTTAATCATACTAATACACCATCAGCACCAGCACCTTTTGTGATGTTTAGTGAACAAGCTGGACTACAAATCAGTAGTTCAATGATGGAGCTGAAAGACGGTCTCGGAGCTGATACGAAATTTTTTCGAATAAGTGGAAGCGCTGTTAATGTAGAAGCTCCTGCATTTTTTATGGGTGCTACTGGAAGTGCTTACATAAGTGGTTCAAGTGGTAATATGGAAATAAGTTCATCTAAATGGCAGCTACAGGCCGATGGTGATGCTATATTAAATGATATGACTGGTTCTAATGTTTTATTACAAGGAAGAAGAATTACATTTACAGATTCACTTGGAAATAGTAATATTGCTTTAGGTCACGGTACTTTCGTGACAAGTTCTAACGCAACTTATTTGACAAAAAATATTGCTATTGGTGAAGGTAGTATGAGAAATGTTTCTAACGGTAATGATTTTGTTAATGACAATATAGCCATCGGAACAGATGCGATGGGGAATGAGTTTGAGGCCAGATATAATATAGCAATTGGAAATAGTGCACTAAAAGGGGATCCATTATTTTATAACGACCATGACGCAGGTTCTAATGATCCTACTCAATGGTCTAAACCACAATACAATATTGCTATAGGATATGAAGCGATGGCACAAGGTAGTTCAACATCCCCATCAAACATAGGAAGGATTGGGAATACTGCCATTGGATATCGATCTCTTAAAGGTGTAGAGAATTCACATACTGGTTGGTGTATAGCCATAGGAATTCAAGTACAAGAAAATATTGCAACTGGTTCGTTTGGTGTAGCTATTGGGGCAGGAGCAGAGGCACAGTTAGGATCGTCCTATGGTAATGTGAGCATCGGATATAACGCTATGTATAGTAATACAGCTCCTCATACTTCAATCGTTATGTATGGCGTTCACATTGGTTATGAGTCCACGACATATAGTGCAACAGCAACTGATGCGTATGCAATAGCAGTGGGTTACCAATCAAAAACAAATGGGGCCAATTCTATTGCTATAGGTAAACAAGTAACTGCTGCGGGAGCAGACCAGATAAATATAGGAAATACTTCTAATACTCATTTAAATTTGTTTGGAGATTATTTTTCTTTTAAAGCAAATGGGTCTGGTAATATTAATTGTGTTGGTAATGTGAACCCTGATGCATCGGCCACATACGATTTAGGTACAACAGCTTTAAGGTGGAGAAATATATACACTACTGACTTGCAGTTATCTAATATGGATAGAGATGAGGGTAATAAAGTTGATGGAACAAAAGGTGATTGGACTTTACAAGAGGGTGAAGAAGATTTATTTGTAATTAATAATATTAGTGGTAAGAAATATAAAATAGCATTAATACCAACCGAGGAGGAGACATAATGGCCTGGAATATAGGAGCAACAGGTGAAAGTGGATTATGGGTAGGTGGTGAAAATATTATAACACGAGACCTTACTTTTTTTGTCGATCCTGGAAATCATAAATGTTATAATAATGGAAGTTCAACTACAAGTGTAACTGATTTGGCACAAGGTGAAGCTATGACAAAATCAGGTGCAGGATGGGGTGAATATGATGGTGGTGTTGGTTGGACATTTGATGGAACAAATGACCATATAACATCAGATTCAAATGTAACTATATCAAATCATGTTGGTGGTGGTCACACATCTGCAGGTCAATTCACCTTATGTCTATGGATGAGAACGGGTGAGGATTATGTTGGTAGTGCCGATCATGAAGGACCTATGTATTATTTAGGGGGATATTCTATTTCATTATTTTTCCAAAATGGAGATATTCATCTGTATGCTGCAGACGATGATGCTGGATCTGCTGAATTTTGTACAGATGGTACACCAACAACAGATTTAGAAGGAGATGATTGGTATTTTATATGTGGTCAAATAAATAATACAACTAGCACAAAAGGTGATCAAAATGCAGGTACTTCAGCACTTTATCATGGAAAATGTGATTCTGATGGTCAAGTGGAACTTCTTACAGCGGTTGCAACTGATAGTCTCGATGCATCATTTGAGTTTAGAAATACTGATGTTCCTATTGAACTCGGACAGTTATCTGGTAATAGTTGGTTTTTTAATGGGGAATTAGGTCCAATATGGACATATAATAGATGTTTAACAGAGGATGAAAGGGTGTTAAATTATAATGCCTTTAGACATAGATATTACACATCGGCAATAGGATAGAATAAATATGGGAAATTTTTCAAATAGAAGATGGGTATTTTTAAATACAAGTGAAACTGGTTCACTTGACTTTTCTCAGGTGCTAGAGACAAATTCTGGAAGTTTAAGATTGAATAATAGTGGTAGTAGAACTTTTGTTAAATATGATGGTTCAATGCCATCATCCGTTAGTGGATTAAGTTCAAAATCAGCAGAATATAGTCATAGTGCTGTATTAAATGTTTTAACTGGTAGTGAATGGACTTGGGGGGAGTTGGAATAATGGGAATAAATATAGGTTCAACTTCAGCAACTGGAGTGTGGATAGGCGGTGGAAATAATGATATTGTTAGGGAAGGTCTGGTGTTTTGGGTAGATTCAGGTCAACATAAAAGTTATACTGGATCAGGAACGACTATATATGATATGAGTGGTCAAAATAATAATGGTACATTAACAAATAGTCCATCATTTTCGGATGGAAATATTGACCTCGATGGCACAAATGATTATATTAACTTTGGTGATGTAGCTGATTATGAATGGGCCTTTAATGAAGAATTTACTATCTGTGCTTGGTTTTATTTAGATTCAGACCAAAATGGTATGATTGCATCTAAGGCAGAAAGCAGTGGTAATTATAGAGGATGGTATCTTTATTTTAAAGAAACTGATAATAAATTAACTCAAACTTTATATAGTGATACTTCACCATCATATAGATGGGCAAATGTTACTGATTCTGGTATATCTGGACCACATAATACTTGGTATTATGTGTGTTCTATGTATCCTGGAGCAGCTAATGCAGGAAAATTTTATTTAAATGGAGTGGAAGTAGCCTCTACCCTTACTTATAATACCTTGGGAGCAAATACCACAGCTAATTCTGAACCATTTTCTATAGGAATGAGAAGTACTACAAGTTTACCTTTTAATGGTAAAATCCCTATTGTACAGATGTATAATAGAAATTTATCAGCCTCAGAAGTTTTGTATAATTTTAATGCAAACAGAGCAAGGTTTGGGATATAGTTATGTCTTTATTTTATCATGGTAATATAATAGCTGGAAATGAGATTCCACGAACCAATTTAAAAGTATGGTTAGACCCTGGGGTTTATGAATGTTATCCTGGTTCTGGAACAACCGCATATGATTTGAGTCAAAATGGAAATAATGGTACTCTGTCTGATGCTTCAGTTGGAACATCCAAACCTGGTGTTTTTGACTTTCAATCAGCCTATACAATAGATATAGCAAATCTTGGTTCTTCTTTTGGTCAAAATGATTTTAGTATGTGTATATGGGCCAATGTTAATACATATGATGATGGTGCTTTATTATTATGTGGACATACCATTGATGCTTATGGATTTGATTGGGTAGATAGTGGTGAAGAAATTAGATTTGGTTGTCGAGATAGTGATTCATCTCATATTGCAAATTTAACAGGATTACAAACAGACGAATGGATGTTTTTTGCAGGAGTTCATAATTCAGGAACAGATGTTAGATTGTATGTTGCAGATAGTACTCAGGGATATGATAGCCCTTCTATGATAGAGGCAATAGATTCAACTGGATTAAGTGGACTTTCAACATCAGATGTTTTACAAGTTGGTGGTGTAAATAGACTTGGGGGATCATCTGATGACCAACTTGATGGTTCTGTTGGTTCAATTTTAGTTTATGAAAAAGAATTATCTGCAGATGAAGTAAATCAAATATATCAAGTACAAAGAGCAAGATATGATGTTTAATGAGATAAAAATTAATATATATATATAACAAAGGTAATAAATGGCAAATTATTTAACAACAAGTACAACAAAACCATCGTCAGATAATACTAATCTTAGACTTGAAGATAAGTTGATGATTGGTGCAGATTCAAACCCTACTGTTGCCTTGCATGTTACGGGTGAAACATATGTTACCTCAAATATTACTGCATATTATAGTTCAGACATAAGTTTGAAGGATAATATCAGACCGATAGAAAGTGCCATTTTTAAGGTCAAACAAATTAGAGGTGTTACTTTTGATTGGAATGAAAAATCAACTGAATTACAACAAGAAAAAGGTCATGATGTAGGTTTAATAGCCCAAGAAGTTGAAAAAGTTTTACCTGAAGTAGTTCAGATTAGAGAAGATGGAATTAAAGCAGTTGCATATGAAAAGGTTGTACCACTATTAGTAGAGGCCATAAAAGAACAACAAACTCTTATTGAGGATTTATCAAATAGAATAAAGACATTAGAGGAGAGATAAATGGCTCTCCATGATGGATTTAAAATAGTAGGACTACGAATTTGGGATGGTGGTGGTGGTTTTGCTACTGGAACAGGTAGTTTGACTATGAGAGCACCAGGTACAAATAATTTAAAAATTGGTACTGGATTTACAGGTTCTTATTATGTTACGGATCCTACTGGGGAATTACCACCTAATAGTATTTATTCTGCATCAATATCGAATTCAGGTAAAAATTATTCGAGTGGTTCGTGGAATATAGCAGCTGATGCACCTGCACGGCCAGGAGAATTTGTTAGTATTGGTATTACGGGAATTGGATCTGGTTCAATAATATTTCCAACAATCGGACAAGATACATCCATGTCTTTTTCTGATATAAATGTGGAAAGAGGAGTGGCAGCAAATACGGCAAATTCAGACATTCATGATTTATACGAAGATTTCTCATCAATAGCAGGAGCAGTTCATACGGATGTAGATGGTAAACCTAATTTTGATTGGTTTCAAGGTGGACCTCAATCTGCATCAAGTGCAGGTTCAAGTGGTGGAAAATATCAATCCCATCCAATTAGATTAGATGAATTTTATGGTTCTAAATATTCTCAATATGGTGGACTCGGTTGTCTTGGAATAGGAACACCAATAACAATGGCTGATGGTACTACTAAAAATATAGAAGATATCAATATAGGAGAATGGATAAGGTCAGCAACAATTCCAGGAGTACCATTAGATTTTGATGAAGAAGATACTTGGGAAAATTGGACTGGAGTACCACACGGAAACCCACCTGGTTCAGTATGGGCAACTGCATATTATGATATACAAGAAATAAATAGAGTTACACCAGCCAGTGCATCAGTAATGGATATATATTTTGATTATTATGATAATTATTATTTGATAAATGGTTCTTTAAAGGCAACATATGAACATCCATTTTTTATATTGAGAGATGGTAGTTATTATTTTAAAACAACAGCAAGTTTACTACCAGGTGATAAATTATTTAAAACAAATAATGAATTTGAAGAAATCAATTCGGTTCAGTTTATAAATTCACCATTGGAAACTGTAAATCTTAATGTAGAAAATTTAGATGTTTATTTTGGTGGTGGTTTTTTAATGCACAATGTACATGGTAAAAGTTAATGAGTTATGATGTTTATTATTCTACGGGAGGTGGTTCTTTAGTTTATGGTGGTAGTGATGTTTGGGTTAATAATTGGTTACGAGAAGTAGCCCCTAAACTAAATCATCCATCTAAGTTATTGATTCATCGCCGTAATCCAGATAAAAAAGTTAAATTTGATAGTCCAATAGAAGTTATATGGCAAGGAGATCACCCAAAGGATTTTGAGGGAATAGCAAAAAATGCCCGTAAAATTCATGTTTTACACGGATACTACACACCACATAGAATAATAGAAAGTAATAAAGATAAGATAGAATCCGTGTGTATGCATGTTTCGGTTCAATTAAGTTTAAAGGCTGGTATAGAATTAGGATTACCTAAGTTAATGCATTTTTCAGCAAATAGAGCATGGGAACGAAGAATAGCACAGATATCAAAGAAGGTTATGTGGATTGGGTTAGATAAGATTCCGTTACACGATGAGATGGATATTATTGACATACCAAATTATTATGAGTTTAAACAAAATAAAAAGGTATGTATGAGTAATAGAGTGGGATATGCGGCACGCATGGAAACCCGTAAATCACCACATTTCTTAGAAGGTATTGATTCATATGCGTTTACCGATTTAGATGATTGGAATTGGTGGAAGAATAGACTCGGTTTAAAATTTAATAAAACAAGATTATATCAATTTAATTATAAAAATATTCATAGGTTCTTTGATAGAGATGATTGGGGAATAAGTCACTCCTGTCATTTAAATGAACCATTCGGTTATTCTATATTCCAAGCATTAGATTATGGTAAATTACCTATACTACAAAAAGATTGGCTGATAAACTATGAATATCCATTCAGAGCTTATAATAAGAAAGAATTTGATGAACAACTTAATAATATATCAGAATTATCAGAGAAAGAAAGACAAGATTATTTAGATGGACTGAGGGATTATTGTAGGAAGTATGATAATAAGGATGAATGGATTAAACGATATTTAGAAATATATAATGAGTAGTATATATTGATCCGGGATACACGATAGTGTGTAACACTATATATCGCGCAAAATCCTGAAAAAAGGAAATTTCTTGCACCTTAAATATTTATTAACAACACACAACACGGCACGCGTATTAGACGAGAATCGTCTTTTTTATGCGTATCCTTTTTTGGAGAACTTTTTTGGCAACACCAACTAAAGGTAGTAAATTATCATTAGGAAAACTCGGTAGGGCAACTGCTGTAGGGAATTCCGACTATACTTCTAAGACAAGTCTTAATGACGCTGGCAGAGATAGTGGAACTGGTAAGACAAGTATTAGTGATTTCTACATTGGTTCAGTAGATAATAGTTTAGATGGTTATCCATATGTGGATGAACAAACAAATGAAACCTACACCTTGACCTTTACTGATGAAAATAGTTTATTTCAATCTCGTATAGGTGGACGACATCAAAATTTTACTTGGAGTGGAAGTGCTTTATTTGCTCCACAATCTAATCAAGATTATACTGGAACTTTTACGGCAGGTACTATAGCAGATGCATCAACAAGTGAAGGAATAACTGCAGAAAGTAATGTAGTTACAGATTATGATTTTAATAGTTGGGTAAATGATAATACCTTGACAAGTTGGACATCAAGTGCCGCTACAGTAATCACAAAACAAACTCTTGCAAGTCAATCACCATCTGGTTCTAATAGTTTTGCAGTTAGATTTGATACACAAGGTGGATTTATAAGTCAATCCTTTACAGTCAAGGGTAATTCTGTTTATCAAATTAGGGCAGTGGCATCTTCTTCTGATGCAGGAGAAGGAAATATAGATTTGTATGTTAGTGGTGCATATGCTCAAAAAACTTTTAGAGGTTTTGCAGGAAATACAGAGTGGGGCCAGGCAAGAGATGATTTTTATACAAGTGGTTCTGCTGGAGTAAATCAAACTTTAATGTTAAAACTTACTGCAGTTTCCGCATCATCAGATCACAAACCATTATTAGATACGGTATTTTTTGAAAGATGGGAAGGTGCCCATTTTAGTGATACAGAGGTAGAAATAAGTGGAAAGTATTCTGATGCAGGACAAGGTGATGGGTTCAATGACCACGCAACAAGATATAATACGGCAATAACAAAAACTATTGAGATACAGGATACCTATGGTGGTCTTTCAATAGCTTGTTTTTTACCAGGAACTTTAATATTGATGTCAGATGGAACTACTAAACCAATAGAAGAAATAAATGTCGGTGATGTAGTGACTTCAATAGATTTACCTGGACTTCCAGATGAAGATTTGGGATACCTTGAATGGAAATCATATACTATGAGACCAATGGATAATTTACCAGAAATGATAGACAGATATAGGACAACTGCTACGGTAGAAACTTTATTTTATGATTATATGGATGGGTATTATAGTATAAATAATGGATATTTAAAAGTTACAAGAGAACACGACCTTTTTATATATCATAGTGGAAAGTGGAGATGGATAACACCAGATGAATTGGAAAAGGATATGAAAATGTTTGGTTATATTGGGGAAGTTATAAATATAGATTCAGTAGAATGGATAGAAGGTGAAGTGGAAGTTATAAATTTTGATGTAGAACCATTAGATGTTTATTTTGCAGGTGGTGTATTAGTTCATAACAAAGGAGCAAGTTCTGATCCATAAAAAATGTGATTTGAGAATATTTTTAACTATTTATTTAAGGATAGTAATAGGTTTTATATGTCTAAAATAACGCTTTTACAAAATTATGATAAACCTATTTTATTAGAAAATGCCTCTGAAGGATGGGTTTATAAAATTTCTGATAAATATGTTGTCAAAGTTCCTGCCTGTGTTATCACAGGTTCACTTGCTCGTGAAAGATATAAAGAAGATATGTTTCATGAAATTAAAATTACAAGATTGTTATATTCGTTTGGAATTTCTGTTCCTGAACCAATGACTTGTGATTATGTAAATGTTAGAGGTAAAGATGAGATTGGATATATTATGGAATATGTAGAAGGAATATCTTGGGACGATAATAATATAAGTGAAGAAGATAATGTTTTAGCAAAAAATTTATTAAATCAAGAATTAAAATTAATTTCAAATTTGGGGTTTTCTTTACAAGGTGATGCCCCACAATGGATTTTTACTAAAGATAAAAAAATTAAATTAATTGATTTTACAAAATGGAATTATAAAAGGTTATAGATGTCAATACTAAATCGTGGTTGGATATACGATTCAATAACAAGAAATCAAGATTCGGGTTCAGTATCATATAGATGGACTCATGGTGCTAACGACACCTATCTTGGTGCTGGTATTTTTTATTATTCAATTCCATATTTTTTAAAGGCACGAGTATGTGTTTGTCTTGGTAGTGGTGGTGGATATGTTCCGAGATTGATGACAGATGCAACTTGGGAACTTAATGAAATTGGAATGTATGGTGATGGTAAAACAGGAGAGGTTTATGTCGTTGATGCAACCAATAGTGTTAATGGTGAGGTAGATTGGTCTGATGAAGATAGTTACTTGAGAGAAAAGTTTAATCCTAAATTTATAAATTCTACAACCAAAGATGCATTCTATAACTTTTTTGTTAAGAGAGATATTAAAATAGATTATTTACATATAGATGCAGACCACACTTATGATGGAGTTAAAAAAGATTTTGAGTTATATTCGATATTGATGAATGATAATGGAATAATTAGTATTCACGATACAGATAAAAGTTATTGGGACAATTTTGAAACTTATGATGGAGAACCACATGATACTTGTTATGGCCCATCAGATTTTATTAAAGAAATACCTATTGAATGGGAAGTATTTAATTTGTTTGACCATCATATAAATTATGATAAATTATCATCTACTGGATTAACTTTACTTAGGAAATCTAATGAAATATAAGATAGAAGGTTTTACAGAAGAAGAAAAACAAGATATCCAAGAACGATATGGTGAATGGAATCATGCGGACTCTTTAGTTTGGGCTTCAAAGGAATACGAAAATGCACTTAAAGTTATGTCTGATGAGGCAAAATTAGATGTTGATACTATAAAGGATAAAATTGATAAGTTTACATTTGCAAAAGGAATTGGAGAAAAGAAGTGGTTATTGGAAAAACTTAATGATCATTGTATGCATTCTTCTGAATACATTGAAAGTAGGGTAGGTGATTTTCCAATACAAGATTTTAATGATGAAACTCGTCAGAGAATTTTACTTGAAGAAATTGAAAGGGGTGGAGTCGAAGGAATAGGATTTTTAAGTGATTTTATAGAAGATAGAATAAAGAAAATGACATTTGAATCTTTTAGAGATGAGATGGAAATACGACAAAAATTATCAGATTGTGAAATGCATACCACATCATATGTAGAATCAAGAATATGGGATTATGAAATAGAAAATTTGGATGACGAATTAGTAAAACGAATAAAATTAGAAGAATGTGAAAAGTTAAATAGTCCATTTACACAAAAAAGAATTAAACCATATCTTGGAAAAATTCATCCTGATAATGAATTATCAAAAAGACAAATAATAAATGAGTGTGAAAAACATACAAATGATTATGTTAAGGAAAGAATAAAAGAATATCAACCACTTACATTAAAGACAGAAAATCACGAAGATTTATATGAGCAATTAAAATGGAGACAAGATTTAGAACAATGTGAATTACACAATACAGATTTTATAGAACAAAACATAAAATTTTATAAAGGTCGTGGATTAGAAATATCATCTCCAACAGATGAACTTGAACATAGATTAAAACTTGAAGAGTGTGAAAAATTTAATACTGATTATATTGCTAGAGAAACGAAAAGGTTAAAGGATGAATATTTAATTCGTGATCCACACGAAGAACTTAAACATAGAATGAATCTTTCATTTTTTGAAGATAATGTAAAGGACAAAGAAAAAATAGCAAGTAAAGAAACTTTTTGGGATATGATTTCAGTTCATGGTTTAGAGAATATGAAATTATTGAAGGATGAATTGAATAATGTAGGTGAGGGTTTTTGTTTGGCTAAATGGAATCAAGTTAGCATTCTTTTACAGACTGGTCAAACTCATAGTTGTCACCACCCAAGACCGCATGTTGTCCCCTTACAGGAATTAGAACACGATCCATCTGCACTTCATAATACACAATTTAAAAAACTTCAAAGAAAAACTATGTTAAAGGGTGGTCGTCCAAAAGAATGTGATTATTGTTGGAATGTAGAAGATGCCAATCCTGATTCATTTAGTGATAGAATTATGAAAAGTGGTGAGGCTTGGGCATTTCCATATTTTGATAAAATTAGAAAATCTGATCCAGATGAAAACACTCAACCATCATATGTAGAGATATCTTTTAGTAATCAATGTAATATGAGTTGTGGTTATTGTGATGTGAAAAGTAGTTCCAACTGGCAATCAGAAATAAAAAATAAAGGACATTATCCAACAAGTGGTATGTATAATAATACAGAATGGATGGAACGAGATGGGATTGTTCCTATACCACATACTAAACCAAACCCATATAGAGATGCATTTTGGAAATGGTGGCCAGATTTATTTCCTACATTACATACATTTAGAATAACGGGCGGTGAACCACTATTATCGAAAGATACTTTTAGAGTTTTAGATTATATTATAGAAAATCCAAAAATAAATCCTATGATTGAAATGTCCGTGAATACCAATTTATGTGCACCACAAAACTTGTTTGAAGAATTTGTTGACAAGGTAAATTATATTACAAAGAAAGATTTAGTTTGGAATTTTGCATTATTCACAAGTATAGAATCTTGGGGAAAACATGCAGAATATATGAGAGACGGAATGGATACTGAAAGATTTTGGGATAACTTAGATACATTTTTAACTAAGTGTGAAAAACCTGAGGCCACTATAATGGCAACTTATAATTTAACAAGTGTTCCAACATATCACGAGGTGATTAAAAAGGTATTTGAATTAAAAAAGAAACACTATAATGGAAAAAGATATAGACACTATGGTATAATATTAGATACTGCATATTTAAGACATCCTGAATTTTTACAAGTTCGACTATTATCTACTTATTGGATTGATAAGATTAGAGAAGATGTAAAATTAATGGAAAGTTTGGGTGAGGAAAAATATACTCACATATATGGTCATGGACATAGTGGATTTTATGATTTTGAAAGGGAAAAATTAAGACGAGTATTAGATTGGGTAGATGCTCCAGTTGATGATGTGAGATGGTTAATGAAAATGAGGAGAGATTTTGTTTTATTTATTGATGAGTTTGATAAGAGAAGAAAGAAAAACTTCTTAGAAACTTTTCCTGAAATGGAAGATTTTTATCACTCGTGTAAAAAATTATTATGATTAATTTAGTTACGGTCTGTGGTCATAATACCACAATGTTAAGACATATGTTGCAGCACTATAAAGATTTTGTTGATGAAATCTATGTTGTTGTATATTTATCTTCAGACAAGGATAGAGTTTTATCGGAAGTCAAGGAAATCACTCGTGATTTAAATATTGATATACATAAACAAACTATCGAAGAACCATTTAATTGGGAAAGAGTTACAGAGTTATACAATGAAACAAAGTTATTAAAACCAGATGATTGGTGGATAGTTGCAGATGATGATGAACTTCATGTATATCCAAAACCAATCAATGAACTCATAGAAGATTGTGAAGAACATGGTTATAAATTTATTACAGGAGCATTTTTAGACAGAATTGGTGAAAAGGGAAGATTCCCAAAAATATTTGGTGATAGTGATATTTGGAAAGAGTTTCCCTTGGCTGGAACATTTAGATATCCAGTTTCCAATGCCTGTCCAAACAAAACGGTAGTGGTGAAAGGTGATATACAAATTACTAATGGACAACATTACGCAATGATAGATGGTGAAGATACTTATGGTGATAGATGGATGAATGATTTAAGGTATCCAGTTGGTAAATGTTTTATTCAAGTTCATCATTTTAAATGGGATGTTTCTGTTATTAGTAGATTAAGAGATGTTTCTCGTATAAAGGAAAGTTATACATTTCACGAGGAATATAAAAAAATGTTTGATTATATATTAGATAATTTTGGAAGAATTAATATTAGAGATGACAGGTTTATGATAGAAAGAAGTGGTAAAAATTATTATGATTACCCACATTGGGATAAAGTAAGAGTAGAATCATTAGAGTATAGAGTATGAAAAGATTAGCAGTTATATTACCTTATAATGAAAAATACATAGAAGAGTTTACGGAACACTTTAAGACTATTATAACAGAGGGCACAGATTTATATTATAAATTGATTTTTATGAAACAAAAATCTAATAGACCATTAAATAAAGGTAAGTTATTTAATATTGGTTATAGTTTACATAAGGATACATTTGATTATTTCTGTTTTCATGATTCAGATTTGATACCAATTTCTGATGAGTGTGATTATTCTTTTGAAGAAAAACCAATCTCATTAGTTGGTATGAGAAATAAAATAGAGTTTGGTGATCAAGAAAATATAGAAGATTTTGATGATTTTAGTTTACCTTATGATGAATATTTTGGTGGGGCAACTTTATTTAATAAAGAACATTTTAAAGAAATAAATGGATACTCAAATGAATATTGGGGTGTTGGTTATGAAGATTATGATTTATTACTTAGGTGTGTAGTAAAGGGATTACCTATTAGAAAAGAATTAGAAGTTGAGCCAGCAAAAACTTATGGAACTTTTAATGGAGTTAATTCATATATTAAAGTATCAGTTCAAAATGCAAAACTTAAAAATGCAACCAACAAAAGTTTTACAATGTGTGCTTGGATTAATCCTGATGGAGAACCACCTTATAGTTCGGATGTAGATAGTAATAGATGTGAATATTTTATATTTGGTCGTCCAGGATATCATATGGGGCTTTCTTATACTCATGGTGGATTTGCAAAGGCAGTTATTTGGGTTAGAGAATCTGGTAAGAGTGAACGAGAGGCAATAGTTATAAAAGTTCCTGTTGAGTCCAATGAATGGCATCATGTGGCCGTAACCGTGGATCATAAGAGAGAAGAAGTTATATTTTATTTGGATGGAACTGAGGTTGGTAAAGAATCTTATCAAGGTGAACTTGTACCATATCACGGAAAACCATTTCATATTGGAGTTGGTGATCCAGATATAAATTATTGGAGAAATTTTTTCGTTGGTAAGATAGCAGAAGTTGGTTTATGGTCTAATTCATTAAATGAAACAGAGATAAATCAAATATATAATAAGGGAATAGTTAATGGTGTAGGTGAATATATAACATCTAAATTACCAGTAGGCGTTTGGGATTTTAAAGGTGGATATGATGATAGAACTTTTGATATAAGTGGAAGTGGTAATCATGCTACATTCTATAATGTAGAATTTGCAAATAAATCATTAAAAAGTAATACGGAAAGATATTTACCTTATAGAAGAAATGGTGCTTATGGTTATTTATCACATCCAAATGAATATTTAAATCTTGAAAATTTAAAGAGAAGTGAACATCCTGAAATAGTAACTAATCGTAATACTTTTAATAAAAAGATTAGAAATCAAATGCAGGATATAGAAAAGGATGGCCTATCATCAACAAGATTTCGGATAGTTAATAGACAAAACTATCAAGGAAAACATGAAGTAATAGAAGTAGTAATATAAGGAGAAAAGTTATGGCTACAACAAAAAAAGAAACCAAAAAAACAGATGCAAGAGATGCTCTTGATGCTGGAACTTCTTCTAATGAAAGTAGTGAACTTAATGCAATAGCAGTTAAGTCATTGACTAATTTAGAAGAAAAGGTTGAGGCAATTGATTGGAAACTTTGGGAAATCTACAATATCGTAAAAACATATGTAGAATCAAATCCAAGTGGAACATCAGCACCAGCTGTTTCACAACCACAGGCATCTGCAGCAGATATTGCAAGTGAAATTGCAAAAGCGTTAGGTGGTTCAGCTCAGAAAGAAGAAAAGAAGTCAGCAGTATCTAAACTATTTGGGGGATAAACCTTGAAACCAAAACTCGCTATAATCGTACCATATCGAGATAGGGAAGAACACTTAGCTCAATTTGTGCCACACATGGACAAATTTTTGTCTAATAGGGAAATTCCATACAAGATATTTGTTGTGGAACAAGGAAATGACAGGCCCTTTAATCGTGGTTGGTTAATAAATGTTGGATACTCGATAGCAAAAGAACAAGGATTTGATTATTTTTGTTTCCATGATATTGATATGCTTCCAGAAGATAATTCTTGTGATTATTCTTGGGTAGATAAACCAACACATTTGGCTGCACGATTGAGTAAGTTTAAATATCGATTGGTATACCCAGAATATATGGGTGGTGTTACTTTAATGAACAGAGAACACTTTGAATGGATAAATGGATTCTCCAATAAATATTGGGGATGGGGATTTGAAGATGACGATTTATTATATCGTTGTAGAACAAAAGGAGTTCCATTAGAAGAACAGACTACCTTCAAGGCAAAAGATAAAAATCCACTCTATACTAATGTTATGGAATTTAATGGACGAGATTATCTTGAAATAAAGAATAGTCTTTCGTTAAATAAAGTAGTAAATTCATCCTTTTCAGTAGAAGCTTGGGCAGAACCATATGGAGATTTAAAACTTGACCCGAATAAAGAATATGATGAGTTTCATGTCTTTACTCGTCCTGGCCATCATGTTGGGATAGCATACACAAGTGGATTGCAATATAAAGGTGCACTTTGGACTGAAGATGGTAGTCAACCTATGGTTATTTCTGATAGAAGGTCTGCAGAATGGGTTCATGTTATTTATACAGTTGATACATTATTAAAACGATTGAGAATGTATGTAAATGGTGTAGAAACAAACGAATCACCGACAGATTATCTTGGAACAATTAGACAGGCAAATAATACTTCGTATTATATAGGATGTGCAAATCCACTTGCAAGATTCGATGACAGAGGTTATTTTATAGGTAATGTTGCACAAATTTCATTATGGTCAACTTGTCTTGATTCAAGTGAAATAGAACATCTGTATAATGATGGTCGTCCATATAATGTAACAGAGAATCAACAATTCGATGGTTGGAAATCGGGTACAGAAACCTATAAATCCGCTAATAAAGTTGTTGGGTATTGGGATTTTGAGAATATCAATGGTGATATGGTACTTGATAAAAGTGGAAATGACAATCATGCTAAAGTTTATGGGGCCATTAGGAAAGAAAAGGAACTTAGAATTGGTAGTACTGCATTAGTACCGCACAGACGAGATGGAAGATTTACCTGTTTGGAACATGAAGAAAATGGTTGGGGACAAACTAAGTTTACTCATTGGGAAACACGAGAAAATCAATTAAGATTTTTTAACAGGGTGAGAAGTGGATTAACCGATATTAAAGAAGATGGTTTGAATACTCTTGAATATAAGGTTTCGAATCGAGAAGAATTTTTAGACAAACACGAGTTTATATCAGTAATATGAGCAAGAAATTAGCAATATGTGTCCCACATTACAAACGGGAAGAACATCTTAAAAAGTTTGTTCCACATATGGATGAGTTTTTTAAGAACAAGGACATAGAATATAAGATATTTGTGGCTAACCAAGTCTATCCAGATTCGGTTAGTGGATTCAACAGAGGAACATCTAAGAATGTTGCCTTTGATGTTGCACAAAAAGAGGGTTATGACTACTTCTGTTTTCACGATATAGATATGTTACCCGAAGATGACTCGTGTGATTATTCCTATCCTGATAAAGTGGAACATTTGGCAGTTCATGTAAAACAATTTGACTACGGATTAAAATACCAAGAGTACTTTGGTGGTTCTATTTTATTTACCAAAGAACATTACGAAAAAATAAATGGTTATTCTAATGGTTACTTTAATTGGGGAATGGAAGATGATGATTTGTTTTATAGAACAAAGAAAAAAGGACTGGCAAATGAAACATTTATGAATCATGAATCTGATGAGGAAAGAAATTTTTTAAGATTTAATGGTTTAAGTGATTATATAAAAATAAATCCAACTGATTCTATACGAGAAGTTACAAGTGGTAATTTTACTATGGCATTGTTGGTTCGTGCCGAAGATAGATTTGATATTCCAAAGTATTTAATTGGTGATGTAGAGAATAGAGAATTTATCCATCAATATATTTTTGGACGACCAAGTTTCCAAATGGGATTGGGTTGGGATAATTCCGATGCATACTCGTTTGGATTGTTTAACCAAAAGAACAATCATTCTTATATGTGGATAAAAAGACATCCTGATGTTTGGACACACTTGATGGTTACGGTTGATGTTGATAAGAATGAAATGAGATTTTATTTAAATGGTAGAGAATCCGATTCACGATTTGGTCATGGTTCACAATCACCATTAGGATTTGAATCACCATTAAAAAAATATGGTGGAAATCCATTTTATTTAGGTGTAGGTGATCCTAACAAAGAAGAATCTAATTTCTTTGCTGGTGATATCTCACAAGCTTGTATTTGGAATTCAGTTTTTGATGAGGATAGAGTTAAAGAATATTATTCTACTGATTATCCTTTTGATGGTAATGATATACAATTATATTATGATTTTTCAAAAATACAGGATGAAATAGTGTATGATTTTAGTGGTAATGGAAATCATGGAATACTAAATGGTTGTTCAGTTGATAAAGAATCAATTGGTAAAATACAACATACTACATTACCATATAGAAATAGAGCAGGTAGGTTTTTCTCACAGGATCATAAAAGAAACGATATGGTGGGTGGTAAATGGGTTCATCAAAAAGACACGAGTATAAATGAAAGAAGATTTGTAGAGGATGTACAGGGTGGAATTATCAACACAGATGAAGATGGACTTACAGATTTAAATTATAGTGTGGTTAAAAGAGAAAAGTTGTTCGGAACAAAACACGAAATAATAGATTTTAAGTGTGAACAAGATATACCAGACCATGTGGAGTTTTAAGTGTTATTATTTGGGTATGATTATTACGATAAAAAGAATTTTATTTTAAGACCTAATGGGACAAGGTATAGAAAAAATTTAAATGGTAAAATTTTTAATCTTTATCTACCACCTTGGTGGGGAGAAATATTAAATAAAACTAATATTCCTTGGGGAGTAGATAGTGTTAAAAATATAATTAAGAAAGATTATGATTTTAAGTGGTTTTATTTATTAGAACCTTTAGGTGATTCTCGTGGGTGGTTAGGAAAATATGCAGATGGAACACCAAATGTAATTAGTTCACTTACTTCTGGAATTAGTCCTGAAGCACTTAGTGCAATTCAAGATAATAGGGCTATTCTTTGTTTATATCAGGCAGGAGAAGCGTCACCTGTAAATCATGTTAATATAAATTTATTTGAGGAATTTTATAAAGAATTAAAAAGTAAGAAAGTAAATCCATCAAATTTTATTTTTGTTACTGGAAATATGATTGCAAAAAATCAGTATAAAGAATGGAAAGAAAATAGTGAATATAAGGACGAAGAAGATTTTCATATAATAGAGTTTTCTGGATATAGACATATAAATTATAAAGAAAAGTGGACATTGGCAAGTGAAGATGTAAATAAAAAAATAAAAAAACATTTTTTGTGTTATAATAGAAATATGCAACATCCACATAGAACATTGTTATTGTCATTATTAAATAAGGAAGAAATTATGGATAGTGGGTTGGTTTCTTATCCAAACCTTTCTACAAGTGGATCCACCGTTAGAAATTTTCCGTCACCATCTTTTAATCTCGGTAATGGGGCAAAAAAAGAATTATTAAAATCAATGAGGGATATTGCAAAAAAATCACCTTCTATAATTGATGTAGATGAATGGAGAACAAATCACTTTGATACATCACCATCTTGGCCATACGAACAAACACTTTTTTCTCTTGTTAGTGAAAGTCACTTTGTAGAAAAAACTCTTTTTTTGAGTGAAAAAATTTGGAAAGCAATAGCAAATAATCATCCATTTGTTTTAGTGGGTAGTTATCATACTTTAAAGTATTTACGAGAAGAGGGATTTAAAACTTTTAATCCATATATTGATGAATCTTATGACAATGAAATACATCCGTATAAAAGGATAGTTAAAATTGTAAAAGAAGTTAAGAGATTGTGTTCTTTAAACAAAGAACAAAGACATAAATTTTTATCAGATGTTTCTGGAATTGTACAATATAATTATCAGAATTTAATGAGGGATCAATCTAATGTGGATAGGGTGTTTAGTAAAATGGAGAAGTTGACATTTAATGAGTAAACAAATGTTAATTATCGGTTCTAATGGTGGAGTTGGGAAAGAGTGTGTAAAATACTTTTCAACAATGTATGATGTTATTCCAATTTCAAGAGAACAAGGTGATTTAAGAGATAAAGAATTTTTGAAAACATTGGTGGATAAATATAATCCAGATGTTATATTGAATTGTGCTGGAGTTTATGAAAAAGAGTTTTATGAAACCTTTGAAAGTAATTTTTTATCTGTTTCCTTTTTAACAATGGAGTTTTATAAAAAAATGAAAAATGGACACATAATTAATATATGTAGTTCTTCTGCTAATTCAAGTGGATGGCCGGGTATTGATTATGATAGACTTACTTATAATGTTTCAAAATCATCATTAAAAAAGTTTAGTAATATGTTACAATCTTCAAAAAATAAACAAGTGAAAGTTACCACTTTAGAACCTGCACAAATCAATACCAAAATGTTAAAACATAAATCTGAAAAAGTTAAACCTTTAGAACCATCTTATATCGTGGGGGTTATTCATTGGATATTAAACCAACCAGATAGTGTAGTTATCAGTAGTATGGAAATTCAAAATGATAGTAGATTATAACGAGTTAGAAGTTTGTCAAATTGAATTGACTACAGATTGTGGTGCAGGATGTCCACAATGTCCACGAAATGTTTATGGTGGCAAAACGGTAGATGGTTTACCAATATGTCAATTATCGTTAGACGATATTAAAAACATATTTCCAAAAGAACTTATTAGAAGATTAAGATTAGTTTTCTTTTGTGGAACTTATGGTGATCCTATTTGGGCAAAAGATGTATTACCAGTAATAAAATGGTTAAGAGAAGTGAATCCAAAATTGGAAATAGGTTTAAATACTAATGGTTCTGCCAGAACTGAAAAGTGGTGGAAAGAAATGGCTGATGTACTTGGTGATGATGGTTATGTAGTTTTTAGTATTGATGGAGACGAAGAAACAAATCACATTTATAGAAGATGGACAAATTATGATAAAATAATTAGAAATGCAAAATCTTTTATAGAAAGTGGTGGAACTGCAGTATGGGAGTTTCTTGTTTTCAAACATAATGAACATCAAGTAGATGATATAGAAAAACTTTCAAAAGAACTTGGGTTTAAAAGATTTACTTCTAAAAGAACTGGAAGATTTTTAACAAAAGACCATACTATTATTGAGAAACAAGAAGTTTTAGATAAGAAAGGGAATGTTGAGTATTATTTAGAAAAACCAGAAAACCCTAAATACAGAAATGTATCATTAGAAAAAATTGATGAGATTATAAAACAAGTAAGTTCTTTTGATGATTATCTTGATGAGGTTAAAATAAAATGTCTTGTACAATCTAAAAAGGAATTATATTTATCTGCAGAAGGACTTTTAGTTCCGTGTGGGTGGTTACATGATAGGATGTATGGAGAATATGTAAAGGATAGTAAATCTTCAAAACAATTTTGGGATGTACTTGATGAGTTTGGAGGTAAAGATAGTCTAAATGCAACAATACATTCAATAAAGGATATTGTTAGTAATGGTGTTTTTCGGAAAGTTAGTGAATCTTGGGTTAAAGATTCAATTGAGAATGGTAAAATGGAAAGATGTGCTGTAGTATGTGGTCAAGATTTAGATATTTTAAAAAATCAGGCAACAAAAATTTATAGATATGAGAGTTATAAATGATTAATTTTATTAATGATACTGAAACTACACCATTAGGGTTTCTTGATAGAGTTGAAAGTTATGATATAAAAGTAAATAAACGGACACTTGATAATTTAGTGGGGGATAATAATTTTTATCCAATATGGAGTGGTAGTGGAAACCACCTTGATAAATCTAAGGTCGAATTAATTAATCAAGGTAAGATGAAATTACTTTTAATTTCTGATGGTGAATCTTTACAGAGGATGACATTAAATTGGGCATTGGGGGTTATTAAAAAATTTAAAATAGATTCTAAGCAAGTTATTTTTGTGTCTTATGATTTGAGAAGTGATGAGACATACAGATTGTTATTAGAGGAGTTTTCTGAATTTAGAGAATATCCGATAAATGTTATTGGAATAGATACATATTGTTTCGAACATAATTCCAATTTTGGTAACTTACCATTACCGACAGAAAATAAAAAACCTTATAAGTATGTTTGTTATAATGCAAATGGAAAAGAATATAGACAATTTTTAGTTACTGAATTATTTAGACGAGGATTAAATAAACAGGGTTTAATATCGTTGTTATATAGATATGGAAGTCCAAAACAAATATTAGATGGATTTACAGAGAGACTTGGATTTGATATTGATAGTGGAATTGGAAAATTAAATGATGAATATGCAAAAACAGAAATGGTCAAGAGAGTTCCACTCATTCTTGATAAAACTATGGAAGAAGTAGATAAAAATGATAGACCCGTTGATATTGGTCATATAGAAAATTCTTATTTTAATATAGTGACAGAAAGTTATATGTATAATAATTCATTACCACAATCTCATAAGACTATTTTTGAAATGAGTGAAAAAACTTATAAGGCCATTAATTGTCAACCATTCATTCACTTGGGCAGTTATGGTGTTTTAAAATATATGAGGTCAATGGGTTATAAAACTTTTCCTGAACTATTTGACGAGAGTTATGATGATGTAATAAATCATAAAGAACGGATATTGGCAGTAATAGATTCAATAGAAAAGGCCTGTAAAATGGATGAAAAGGAATTTCACGATATTTATTGTAAAGAAGTTATACCAAAGGTTATTCACAATAGAGAATTGTCAAATTCAAAAAAATTAAAAGAAAATATATGGACTAAGTTTATTAAAGACTTAGAAAAAATGTAAGGAAATGTTATGAAATTATTTTTAGATTCTGCAAATATAAAAGAGATAGAAGAATTGGGCCCACATAAGTATGTCTATGGACTTACTACAAATCCAACTTTTTTCTATGAAGAGGGAATAAAAAATACAGAGGAATTTTTATCTATTTTAAAAGATATAATGCCTAAAAAAGAAATTCAATTAGAGGCAATGGGTAGTGTTGATGAAATTCTTAAAATTGCAAGAGATTATGTTATATCACCAACAGGAACACCCTGTGAACATAATATAGTTTCTAAGATTCCTTTTAATGAACCAGGATTAGAGGCAGTTTCAATTCTTTCTAAAGAATCAATTAAGACTAATGTCCATTTGGTCTATTCAGTAAATCAGGCGGTTTTAGCAGCACAAAGTGGGGCAAATTATGTTTGTCCATTAATGGGTAGATTTGATGATAGTGGACAAAATTCAACTGAATTACTCAGAGATATAAAAACTGCTTTTGATAATTACGATATACAAACAGAAATTTTAGCGGCAAGTGTTAGACATCCCGACCATGTAAAGCAGGCCATACTTCTCGGTGTAGATGCAATCACCATTCCATATAAAGTTTTTAAACTGATGATGGATCATCCACTAACAGAAAGAGGAACAAGGGCATTTGAACAGCATGCAATTGGATAAAAATAGACTAACATTAATATCAGGACCTTGTGTTCTTGAAAGTGTAGAACATGCCACATTTATGGCAAAAGAGATTAAGTCTCGTTGTGATGATTTAGATATACAACATATATTTAAAGCATCTTGGGATAAGGCCAATAGAACAGCATTAGACCATTACAGAGGTTATCCTTTGGATGAAGCAATTGATATGTTTCGTGAAATTAAAAGTGAAGTTGATGTTCCAATATTGACAGACTTTCACGAAAGTTGGCAGGCAGAAAAATTAAAAGATGTAGTAGATGTTTTACAGATACCAGCATTTTTATGTAGACAAACAGATATGTTAGTTGAAGCGGCAAAAACAGGATTACCTGTAAATGTAAAAAAAGGACAATTTATATCTGCAGAAGATACGGAAAGAATTGTAGGTAAAGTGGGAGATGCTGATGTTTGGTTGACAGAGCGAGGTAATATATTTGGATATGGAAATTACATAGTTGATATGAGAAATCTTGTTATTATGAAAAGATATGCACCAGTTATTTTTGATGCAACTCATTCTGTTCAACAGGGAGCTAAAGGTGGAAGTAGTGGTTCACAGAAAGAGTTTATTGAACCATTAGCAAAAGCAGCAATTGCTGTAGGAGTTGATGGATTATTTATGGAAGTTCACGATAATCCAAATAAAGCTTTATCAGATGGTACGAGTAGTTTACATTTAGATGATTTGACACCACTTTTGAAAAGGATTAAAAGATTATATGACTAAGAATCAGTTGTTTTTGTGGGATATTGAACCACGAAAAATCGCATATATACCAGTTCATAAAAATGCAAGTTCATATATTGGTTGGATTTTAAATGAGTTGATTGGGAAAAAATTAATACATGAACCAAAGATAATAGACATTGATTTACCAATTATTAATGGTACGGATATTCATAAACTTTTGGGATATAAATCATCTACCTTACCAACGGAATATAAAATTTATTCTACTAAAAGAAATCCTTATAGTAGAATTGTCTCTCAATTTTTATGGCACGGGTTGAAAACTCAAGTAAGGAAAAAACAAAATGAAAATAATCTATATTCAGATATAGAAATTGTTGGTGAACATGATAGATATCAATTCTCTATAAAACGGGATAGTTATGATTTTAAAAATCCAATTTATTTTAAAAGAAATGGAAAGTCAATAGGTGATTCTTTTATTTCAGATGAAGATTATTTAAATATGTTTGAAGATTATGTGAGTAATAATTGCAAACATACAATTATTCCAAATCCAGATCCACACATTTTACCACAATTTTTTAGGTGGGTAGATAATAATGAATTTTCTCTTGCACATAATTTAATTGCATGTGAAAATTTAATTTCTGATAGTTACAAATTGTATTGTGATGTTTATATTGATGTTAATAAATCACCAGAACCACTTTCTGAAAAAGAATATGTAGAAGTATTGATAAATGATGGTGAAGAAAATCAATTTAATAAGACTAAACACAATCGGAGATTTCCAATTTCAGAATATTTTAAAAATGATAGTCTTAAAAGACTTTTTACAACTGCCTATCATTATGATTTTCTTTATGGGGGATATGATAAATGAAAATATTAGGAATAAACGCATTAAATCATGACGCTGCTATAGCAATGATACAAGATGGTGAAGTATTATTTGCTGGTCATAGTGAGAGATATAGTGGGGTTAAAAACGATTCTGATTTAAATAGTGCACTATTTGCCGATTGTTATAGACATGGTGGTAAACCAGATAAAGTGGTTTACTTTGAAAGACCTTGGCTTAAGAAAGCAAGACAATTAAAAGCAGGTCAATATGGAGAGGTTTTATCTCGTAAGAATTTACCATCATATTACTTGAGAGATTTCGTTGGTAATTCAGAAATAGAGTATGTCCAACATCACCAATCTCATGCTGCAGCAGGTTATTATACAAGTCCATATGAGGAATCAGCAATCGTAGTTATAGATGCAATAGGAGAGTTTGAGACTTGTACGATTTGGTATGCTTGGGGAAGTCATTTTGAAAAACGATATAGCTTAAAATATCCAAAATCACTTGGATTGTGGTATTCAGCTATGACACAAAGATTAGGATTGAAACCACAAGAGGATGAATACATTCTTATGGGAATGGCTGGTTGGGGAACACAAGACCACAAACTAAAGAATAGTATTCGTGAAGATTTCTTTAATGACTCTGACAAACTGATTGATTTAAAGGACAATTTACATAGAGGTTGTTTAGATTGGAATCCAGAATACTACCCAGATGATGATAGTGATGATTGGAAATTCAATATAGCAGCAAATGTTCAATGGATATGTGAAGAAGAAATCGTAAAGGTATTTGAACTAACAAAACAATTAGTACCAGAAACGGATAATTGTGTTTATATGGGTGGAGTGGCACTAAATTGTGTAGCCAACTCAATTATAGCCCGTGACCATTATCCTAATTTATGGATACTACCAAACCCAGGTGATGCAG